>JAAIGF010158128.1_pt1 | contig 102538 bp, 96 predicted proteins | sample 6487441 | NCBI WGS metagenome assembly JAAIGF01 (sample SAMN13974129, study PRJNA590717) | phyllosphere metagenome | biome: pepper field; feature: multiple bacterial spot infested pepper fields; material: pepper leaves; isolation source: leaves from pepper fields | host: Capsicum annuum ... | reverse complement strand
TGAATCTCCGTCCCGGCTTCGACGAACTGCCCCGTGCCCACTTTCACGTGCTGGGTTGCGCCGACGGTCAGGTGGTCGTCGGCACGGGCTTCGGTCTTGCGGTCCAGATGGGTGATGCGGTGTTCTTCGGCCTTGAACTCGCTGAAGGTGTTGGCTTCGACGGTGTCATGGCGCTCGTTGCCGACGCGGATCTTCTGGTCGTGTTCGATGTTTTCATCCCAGTCACGCTGGGCGTGCAGGTAGATCTGTTCCGCGCCTTTCTTGTCCTCGATACGAAACTCGTTGTAGCCCTGGCCGCCCGGTGAACTGAGGGTCTTGAAGGTGCTGCGGGTCTTGTGGGTTGGCAGGTCGTAGGGGACGACGTTTTCCTTGTGGAACAGGCAGCCGGTGATCAGCGGTTGGTCGGGATCGTTTTCCAGGAAGGTGACCAGCACTTCCATACCGACTCGCGGGATGGCAATGCCGCCATAGGCGCTGCCGGCCCAGCCGGTGGCGACCCGCAGCCAGCAACTGGTCTTGTCATCGGCCTGCCCTTCACGATCCCAATGGAACTGCACCTTGACCCGACCGTATTGGTCGCAGTGAATCTCTTCACCTTTTGGCCCGGTGACAATGGCGGTCTGGCTGCCGATGGTCAGGGGTTTGGGGTGGGCCAGTGGCGGGCGGTAATGGGCGTCCCAGGGGCTGGCCAGAAAGCGGTTGCGGTAGCCTTGGTGGAAGTCGTCCTTGTTGTCGGTGACGTCGCTGGTGATGTTTTCACCCAACACTTGCGGCTGTTTGCCTTCGTGGATGACTTCCTGCAGCAGCCAGAGGTCGTTCCACTCGGCACGAGGGTGTTCGCTCAAGGCCAGGAAATGTCCTGTGACCAGAGTCGGTTCATCACCTTTACCCTCGGCAAGCTGGTAGTCACTGCGATGACGTTCAAGGGCACGGGTCGCCAGTTGCTTGCCCCGTGCGCGGTCGGTGAAGCGACCGGGGTAGTCGTAGTCTTCGAGGTCGGGTGCAAAACTGCTCTTGGCGCTGCTTTCGGGCAGGAGGCCCGGTTTTTCAAAGTCGTAGTCGCGACGGCTGACGCGGGTAGTGCGGGTTTCCAGGCGCAGGTTGAAGCGCTTGATGACCGGCTTCTCGGCCGCCATGCCGGAGTCCTGCTGATAGCTCACCGGTGCGAGTTTGCGGAACACGGTCTGGTCGTCGCCAAACACCAGCGTGTGACCGCTGGCAGAGTGCTGGAAGTGGAAGTGAATGCCCTCTTCTTCGCACAGACGCTGGATGAAATGCAGGTCGGACTCGTCGTACTGCACACAGTAATCGCGCTCGAGATAGGTCGCGCCAAGTTGAAAACGGTAGGCATCGGCCAGAATCCCCCGCGCCTCCAGCACCTGGGCGATGATCTCCGGCACCGTCAATTGCTGGAAAATCTGCTGGTCGTGGTTGTGCCGCAGGTAGGCCAGTTGCGGCACCAGCGTGATGCTGTAGCGGGTCAGCTTCTTGCCGGAGTCGCCTTGTTCGATGCGGTAGACCAGGCCATGAATGATGCCTTTTCCCGTGGCGCCGAAGGTCAGGCTGCCGCGCTTGTGCAGCAGTTCTTCGAGCTTGAGGTCAGGACGGCTGCTGACCAGTTCGATGTCGAAACGATAGGGCTGATTCAGGGCTTCGCGACCGATGAAGCTGAGCACTTGCAGATCGGTGGAAGCGCCTTCGAGCGCCAAGGATATATGGGTAGCGTTTGCGTCCAGCATGCTTGATTTCATCCCTTGAATAAGCAAGGGCAGAATGGTGCGTGAATCAATCAATTATCTCAATGCAAAAGTGCGAGTTGGAGAAGTCAGAAATAAATAGCAACTCCGAGCCTTAAAAATTCCCTTCCAGCCACCTAGATGCCACTAATTAGCTACTATTATCCCGCCATCATGGCACACCGACTCTTGTTGTCCCTTCGAGATCATTTGCAATCAGGGAGATTTATATGGCCAGACTGGAAGAGCCTTGTATCAAAGGCACGGCCCCGGCAATGAAACATTGCCATTTGTACACTGCGATTGCCGCACTGGTAATGGGATGCGCTGCATTACCGGCGATAGCCGAAGAGGAATCGCGCCTGTTCAGCAACCCGCCCGATCTGCAACAACAGGCCCCAAGCCAGGCAGTAAGTGGGCAGACCACGTTGTTGATGCGCTCCGGTGCAGAGAAATCAGTGAACAAAGCGCTTCTGCCACCGCCGCCTCCTCGAGTCGGCAAAGAGCGGCAGTTGGTCCTCAACATCGGCTATACCACCAATCACTTTTATAACCCGACGACCCAAAGCTACGATCGGGTCAGATTGCGCAGTTACAGTGGCACGGACGTCAATCCACGCACGCCTTTTGTTGCCCCGACGATCAATGCCACGCCGGGCGATACCATCCGGATCACGCTGAACAACAACCTGCCCAAAGACCCAAGCTGCACCGATCCTCATGCGGCGACAGACAAACCCCACTGCTTCAATGGCACCAACCTGCATTCCCACGGCCTGTGGGTCAGCCCGACGGGTAACAGCGACAACGTATTGCTGTCGATCAACCCCGGTGTCAGCTTCCAGTACGAATACAACATTCCTGAAGACCACCCTGCCGGGACGTTCTGGTATCACCCGCATCGCCACGGTTCTACCGCCCTGCAAGTGGGGAGCGGCATGGCGGGCGCATTGGTGATCCATGGCGATCGCAAACCGACGCCTGACACAAACGGTGATATCGATACGCTGCTCAAGGGAACTGACGGCAAGGCTTTCACCGAACGCTTGCTGGTTCTGCAGCAGATTCCTTACGCCTGTACAGAGGATGGCGGCAAAACCTACAGCTGGACCTGTAATAAAGGCCAGAATGGGGTCGTCGAAAGCTATGAAGCCCAGTTTGGTCCGAATGACTGGGCGAAATCGGGGCGTTACACCACGATCAATGGTCTGGTCCAACCGATCTTCCCGGCACGCAGTGGCACTATAGAGCGCTGGAGGCTGGTTCATGCAGGTATCCGCGACACCATCGTGCCGCAATTCCGCAAAATGGCCGAAACAGGACGCCAGCGCAGCCAGCAAGGTATCAGCGCCGCCGACTCTGAAAGCTTCGTCACAAACCAGTGCACAGGTGAACCGGTGCCGTTTCAGGTCATCGCTTCGGACGGCCTGACCATGGACAAGGCCCAGCAACTCAGCCAGGTGACCCTGCAGCCGGGCTATCGCAATGACTTGCTGGTGATGTTCCCGGAGCCGGGACGCTACTGCCTGGTGGACAAACCTGAAACCGAAACAGGGAGCATCAACCAGACCGCAGGCAGTACTCAACTGCTCGGCTTCGTTGATGTGGGTGCCGGTCCGAAAGTGAAAGACATCAAGACCGCGCTGACCGCCGAGCTGGTCGCCGCTGCCAAACGCAACATGCCGGCAAACGTTCAGAAAAAGGTCATCAACGACCTTGAGAGCGGCCTGAAACTGACCAGCTTCATTCCTCATGAAAGTATCTCCGATGAGGAACTCAAGAAGAGCGGCAATCTTGAGCAGAATCTGGTGTTCATGCTCAACGCTACCGATAAGAACAATGTGAAATTTGCTGTCGGTACCACAGCAGCAAACGCAGAACCCTACAAACCGGATGTCATCAATCGCCAGTTGACGCTGGGCACAGCCGAAACCTGGACCCTGCAATCGGCTTATGTCAGTCATCCGTTCCATATCCACGTCAACCCGTTCCAGATCGAGAAGATCATTGGCCCGGACGGCACAGACCTCAGCGAGCCGGGCGCTGTGGATAAAAGCGACAATAACGATACCCAGTATGCGGGCCTCAAAGGCGTCTGGAAGGACACTCTCTTTGTCAAAGGCCCCAACGGCAAGACTCCGGGCTTTGATCCGGTGACCAATACCAAAGGCCTCTACAAGATCTACGTGCGCACCCGCTACCAACGCTACATCGGTGAGTTCGTGTTGCACTGCCACATTCTCGATCATGAAGATCAGGGCATGATGCAGAACGTCAACATCAGCATTCCGGATGGAAATGGCGGCAATCTGGGCAGCAGCAGTCATCATTGATGAGCACGCCTGACTGAAGGAAGCGGCTCGGCTCACACTGAGCCGCTTTTTTTGCATGCGAAAAAACCATAAAAAAAGGCCGCCCGAAGGCAGCCTTTAAAGAACAAAGGAAAGAGAGTAAAGCTTGCTTACACGGCCGCGACAGGACGCATGTAAGAAATAGGTGCCGTACTGGCATCCTCGAAGGTCACGACTTCCCAGGCGTCCGGCTGCTCGATCAACGTGCGCAGCAGACGATTGTTCAGTGCATGCCCCGACTTGAAGCCACGGAACTCACCGATCAGGCTGTTGCCCAGCAGGTAGAGGTCACCGATGGCGTCCAGGATTTTATGTTTGACGAATTCGTCCTCATAACGCAGGCCGTCTTCGTTCAATACGCCTTCCTTGTCGACCACGATGGCGTTTTCCACGCTGCCGCCGAGTGCGAGGTTGTGCTTGCGCAGGTACTCGATGTCACTCATGAACCCGAAGGTCCGTGCACGGCTGACTTCCTTCACGAAGGAAGTACTGGAAAAGTCCACGCTTGCACTCTGGGTGCGGTCACGGAAGACAGGGTGATCGAAATCGATCTCGAAACTGACCTTGAACCCTTCGAAAGGCACGAAAGTAGCGCGTTTACCGCCCTCTTCCACTGTCACCTCACGCAGGATACGGATGAACTGCTTCGGCTCGTCCTGTTCCTCCAGGCCGGCCGATTGAATCAGGAATACGAAAGGGCCTGCGCTGCCATCCATGATTGGAACTTCGGAGGCAGAGAGCTCGACGTAGGCGTTATCGATGCCAAGGCCAGCCATGGCCGAAAGCAAATGTTCTACCGTGTCGACCTTGACGTCACCGCTGACCAGAGTGGTCGACAGTGTGGTGTCTCCGACATTTTCCGCACGTGCAGGGATATGCACGACAGGGTCCAGGTCGGCTCGGCAAAACACGATGCCGGTATTCACAGGCGCAGGCTTGAGGGTCAGGTAAACCTTTTCCCCGGAATGCAAGCCAACACCTGTGGCACGGATAATATTTTTCAGGGTGCGTTGTTTAATCATGGCATGGCCGCTTCAGCGCAAGTTGCGAACTGGTATCAACAAAGGCTGGCGATGATAGCAGACCATGCCTTTGCTGAACACCAATCACCCTAATACCCCTGATACATTTCATCAATCGGCCTGACGACGCAGGAAAGCCGGGATGTCCAGGTAGTCGAGGTCATCGTTAGGGTTCATCTTGGCCGCTGCAGTGGCGCTTGCATGAGCCTGATTGCGCATTACGGTCGGGCGTTCCAGATCGCGGTAGTTCACCGATGGAGCTTCCTGACGAGCAGCTGCAGGTTGAGCAGCGGCCTGCTGGACAGCTTGCAGGGTGTTGTCGATGACCTTCACAGGCTTCTCGATTTTCGCGCCCAGACCGGTTGCAACCACGGTCACGTGCAACTCGTCACGCATGTCCGGATCGATAACGGTACCGACCTTGACCATCGCGTGCTCGGAAGCGAACGCCTCGATGATGCTACCCACGTCGGAGTACTCACCCAGAGACAGGTCAGGACCGGCGGTGATGTTGACCAGGATGCCACGTGCGCCCTGCAGGTTGACGTCTTCGAGCAACGGGTTGCGAATGGCCGCTTCGGTCGCTTCACGCGCACGATTCGGACCGCTGGCGCAGCCGGTACCCATCATCGCCATGCCCATTTCGCTCATCACGGTACGAACGTCGGCGAAGTCGACGTTGATCATGCCCGGACGTTTGATGATGTCGGAGATACCGCGAACGGCACCGGCCAGAACATCGTCAGCCTTGGCGAAAGCCGACAGCAGGCTGGCGTCTTTACCCAGGATGGTCAGCAGCTTCTCGTTGGGGATGGTGATCAACGAGTCGACGCTTTCCGACAGCATACGGATGCCTTCATCGGCGATCTGCATGCGCTTTCGGCCTTCGAACGGGAACGGACGAGTAACGACCGCAACCGTGAGGATGCCCAGTTCCTTGGCCACTTCGGCAATGATCGGAGCTGCACCGGTACCGGTACCGCCGCCCATGCCAGTCGTGATGAATACCATGTTGGTGCCTTGCAGGACTTCTGCAATGCGCTCACGGTCTTCCAGTGCCGCCTGACGGCCGACTTCAGGGTTGGCGCCAGCGCCAAGACCTTTGGTCACGCCAGTACCCAATTGCAGGATGGTGCGTGCGCCGATGTTTTTCAGTGCCTGAGCATCAGTGTTGGCGCAGATGAATTCCACGCCTTCGATGTTGCTCTTGACCATGTGATTGACAGCGTTGCCACCACCACCACCCACACCGATAACCTTGATTACCGGGCTCTGCGGGACGTTGTCTACGAGTTCGAACATTTTCCCTCTCCTTCAGTTCTCTAGTTGTTTCTGCCTACTACCTGCCGCTACCACTTTTGAAGCCTTGAAACTCAGAAATTGCCCTGGAACCAGCGCTTGACGCGCTCAAGCACTGGGGCCTTGGGTTCGTCGCCGTAGCTGCTGCTGTTGCCCAGACCGGACAGCGAGATGCCGTCCGACTGTTTCTGCAGCCCGTACTGCAACAGGCCGACGCCTGTGGAGTAGATCGGGTTGCGCACAACATCGGCGAGCCCTTTGACGCTATGCGGTACGCCGAGGCGTACCGGCATGTGGAAGATTTCCTCGGCCAGTTCGACCGCACCTTCCATTTTCGACGTACCACCGGTCAGCACGATGCCGGCCGGGATAAGATCTTCGTAACCGCTGCGGCGCAGTTCGGCCTGGATCAGGGTGAACAGCTCGTCGTAACGAGGTTCGACCACTTCGGCCAGGGCCTGGCGCGACAGCTCGCGAGGTGGACGGTCGCCCACGCTCGGTACCTTGATGGTTTCACCGGCACCGGCCAGTTTGGCCAGGGCGCAGGCGTAGCGAATCTTGATTTCTTCGGCGTACTGGGTCGGTGTACGCAGCGCCATGGCGATGTCGTTGGTGACCTGATCGCCGGCAATCGGGATCACGGCGGTATGACGAATGGCGCCTTCGGTGAAGATCGCGATGTCGGTGGTGCCGCCACCGATATCCACCAGACACACGCCCAGTTCCTTCTCGTCATCGGTCAGTACCGAATAGGCCGACGCCAGTTGTTCGAGAATGATGTCGTCGACTTCCAGGCCGCAGCGGCGCACGCACTTTTCGATGTTCTGGGCAGCGTTCACTGCGCAGGTCACCACATGCACCTTGGCTTCCAGACGCACGCCGGACATGCCCAGCGGCTCGCGCACGCCTTCCTGGTTATCGATCACGTAATCCTGCGGCAAGGTGTGCAGCACGCGCTGATCGGCAGGGATGGCAACCGCCTGCGCGGCATCGAGCACACGCTCCAGATCCGCGGAGCTGACTTCGCGATCACGAATCGCCACGATGCCGTGGGAGTTCAGGCTGCGAATATGGTTGCCCGCAACGCCGACGAACGCCGAGTGGATACGGCAGCCCGCCATCAGTTGTGCTTCTTCGACGGCGCGCTGGATCGATTGCACGGTCGATTCGATATTCACCACCACGCCCTTTTTCAGGCCACGGGATGGATGGGTACCGATACCCACGATTTCCAGCGAGCCATCGGCCGCGACTTCGCCTACCAGTGCCACCACCTTGGAGGTACCGATATCCAGCCCGACGATCATTTTGCCGCTTTGCACATTTGCCATGGTCCAGCCTCTTATCAATTCTTCGCGACGGCGGGCTTGTCCGCTGTCGGCGCTACCTGCTCACGCCATCCGACCGCAAGGCCGTTGGAGTAACGCAGGTCGATGCGCGCAATATTCGTGATTTGTTCTTTAAGCGTCTTTTCGTAAATCGCGATGAAGCGGCGCATTTTTTCCACAAGATGATCGCGTCCCAGCAACAACTCGATACCCGGACCGGCATTGCCGGCACCGGTGGTCAGGAACCAACTGCCACGCTCACGTAACTCCAGGCGCGCGATGGAGAACCCCATGGGGCGCAACATCTGACTCAACACCTGGTACTGCTGCATCACCTGTTGCTGGGCCCGCTGCGGACCGAACAACTGGGGAAGGTGTTCATAGTTGGACAGTTCACGCGGTGTGAAAGCCTGTCCCTGGTTGTTCAACAGCGCTTCGTCTCCCCAACGGGCGACGGGCAGTTGCTCTTCCAGTCGAATCACGACCTGGTCCGGCCAGACACGCCGTACTTCGGCATGAGCGATCCATGGCATCTGCTCCAGTTCGGTACGCATGCCGGCCAGATCGATGGTGAAGAAGCTGGCCGCCACATAAGGCGCGATTCGCTGCTGCACCGCCTGCTGACTGATGTAACTCAGGTCGCCCTGCACGTTGATGCGGGTGATCGGACGGTCCACATACGGCAACAGGCGCTGAGCACCTTCGTACGTACCGAACCCCAGAACCACCAGCAGCACCGGCCAGAACAGCCCCTTCAGGAAACCGAAGCCCGGCTTGGGCAGTCGCGCCGACAATGGCTCCTTGGCCACCATCCGACTGGCACCACGCGGCACTGGCTTGCGGCCAGGAGCAGGTGGCTGATGACGTGCCGACGCGCCGTACATGCTTAACCTCTCACCTGAACGCTGTCGGCCAGAATCGCCAACACCAGTTGCTGGAAATCCAGCCCGGCAGCACGAGCTGCCATGGGGACCAGACTGTGATCGGTCATGCCCGGCACGGTGTTGACTTCCAGCAGCCAGAACTTGCCTTGTGCATCCTGCATGACATCCGCGCGCGCCCAGCCTGCAATGCCGATGGCCTCGCAGGCGCGTGCTGTCAGTTGCTTGAGTTCCTGTTCCCTGGCATCACTCAGCCCGCACGGAATCCGGTACTGGGTATCGGAAGCCAGGTACTTGGCGTCGTAATCGTAGAAACTGTGAGAAGTGCCCAGGCCTATGGGCGGCAATATTTCGCCACGCAGGCAGGCGATCGTGAACTCGGGACCTTGAATCCATTGTTCGACCAGAACTTGCGAGTCGTAGGTACTGGCGGCTTTCCATGCGGCGATCAATTCGTCGACGCCGGTCACCTTCGCCATACCGATACTTGAACCTTCATGGGCCGGTTTGACGATCAAAGGGAAGCCCAGTTCCGTCGCGGCAGAAATACAATCGGCTTCGCTGCCCAGAACCGCGTGCAACGGAGTGGCCAGCCCGAGACTTTGCCAGACCTGCTTGGTGCGCAACTTGTCCATGGCCAGTGCAGAAGCCAGTACGCCGCTGCCGGTGTAAGGGATTTGCAGGCACTCCAGCAGGCCCTGCATCGTGCCGTCTTCACCGCCACGACCATGCAGAACGATAAAGGCACGGTCGATCCGCTCGCTGACCAGCCGTTGCAGGAAGTCATCGCCCACATCGATGCCGAACGCATCCACGCCGGCACTGAGCAATGCATCCAGCACCGCACGCCCGGACTTCAACGAAACCTCCCGCTCGGCGCTCTTGCCACCGAAGAGCACGGCGACGCGGCCGAAGCTTTTCGGCTCAAGGGTCGAGCGCAGGGAAGATTGCGAGGTCGCTGTCATTTGAGCTTACCTTCGGTAGACGCAACGACCGCACCGGCAAACAGCGGGCTCTTGAGCAATTGCGGAGCCAGGCCACCGATATCGCCGGCGCCCTGGCACAACAGGATGTCACCGGCGCGCAGCAGCGGCTTGACCAGAGGCGCCAGTTCGACACCACGCTCGATGTAGATAGGGTCCAGTTGCCCGCGCTGACGGATGCTGTGACACAGGTTGCGGCTGTCGGCACCGGGAATAGGCTCTTCGCCCGCCGGGTAGACTTCCATCAGCAACAGCACGTTGGCATCGGCCAGCACCTGTACGAAATCGTCGTACAGATCGCGGGTACGACTGAAACGGTGCGGCTGATAGACCATGACCAGACGACGATCCGGCCAGCCGCCACGCACGGCATTGATGACCGCAGCCACTTCACGTGGATGGTGACCGTAATCGTCCACCAGCATCACGTTGCCGCCTTCGACGGGCAGTTCGCCATAGACCTGGAAGCGGCGACCCACGCCCTGGAAGCCTGACAGGCCCTGAACGATGGCTTCGTCGCTGACACCTTCGTCAGTGGCGATGGCGATGGTTGCCAGCGAGTTGAGCACGTTATGGTTGCCCGGCATGTTCACCGACACATCCAGCGGCTCGCGGTCGCGACGCAACACGGTGAAGAAGGTCCGCATGCCGTCCTGGCGTACGTTGATCGCACGCACATCGGCGGTTTCGTTGAAGCCGTAGGTCAGGGTCGGCCGCTTGACCAGCGGCAGGATTTCACGCACCACCGGATCGTCGATGCACATCACGGCCAGACCGTAGAACGGCAGGTTGTGCAGAAACTCGACGAAGGTCTTCTTCAGCTTGTTGAAGTCGCCTTCGTAAGTGGCCATGTGATCGGCGTCGATGTTGGTGACGACGGCAACCAGCGGCTGCAGATGCAGGAAGCTGGCGTCGCTTTCATCGGCTTCGGCGATCAGGTAACGGCTGGTGCCCAGCTGTGCGTTGGTGCCGGCAGCGTTGAGACGGCCACCGATCACGAAAGTCGGGTCCAGGCCACCGGCGGCGAACACCGAAGCGATCAGGCTGGTGGTGGTGGTCTTGCCGTGAGTACCGGCGACGGCGATGCCGTGGCGATAGCGCATCAGCTCGGCCAGCATCTCGGCACGCGGCACCACGGGAATACGACGCTCAAGGGCTGTCGCGACTTCCGGGTTGGAGGTGTTCACCGCGCTGGAAACCACCAGCACGTCGGCACCGACGGCGTTCTCGGCAAGGTGACCGATGAAAATGTGCGCGCCGAAGGATTTCAGACGTTCGGTAACCGCCGAATTCTTCAGGTCCGAGCCCGACACTTCATAACCGAGGTTCAACAGCACTTCGGCAATACCGCACATACCCACACCGCCGATACCGACGAAGTGGATGCGGCGGATACGGCGCATTTCGGGCTGAGGCATGGCACGTTGACTCTCAACCATTGGCCACCTCCACACAAACGTCGACAACGGTGTTGGTTGCGTCTGGCCGGGCCAGCCTGCGGGCGGTACGGGCCATGTTGTTCAATTGTTCGGGTTGCATCAAAACCTCTTTCAGGCGCGTAGCCATCTCGGCGGCGCCAGTTGTCGCTTGCGGCATGACAAAGGCTGCGCCTTCGCGAGCCAGATAGTCAGCGTTACGAGACTGGTGGTCGTCGATCGCGTGAGGCAGCGGGATCAGGAACGAAGGCAAGCCTGCGGCTGCCAGTTCACTGATGGTCAACGCACCTGCGCGACAGACGACCAGATCGGCCCAGGCATAGGCCTGTGCCATGTTCTGGATAAACGGCGCGACCTGCGCCTCGACGCCAGCGCTTCGATAGCGCTCGGCGGTGACTTCATCGTGTTTCCTGCCGGCCTGATGGAAAATCTCGGGCCGTATGTCTTCAGGCACCTGAGCCAGGGCTTCGGGCAGCAACTTGTTCAGGGGCTCCGCGCCCAGGCTGCCGCCCAGGACCAGCAGACGCGCCTTGCGACCGGCCAGTGGCTGTCGTGGCGTTTCAAGAAAGAGCTCGACCCGCACCGGATTGCCGGTGGTACGACGCTTGGCCGTTGCACTGAAGGTGTCCGGGAACGCCTCGCAGATACGGCTGGCGAAGGACGACAGACTGCGGTTGGCCGTACCGGCCACGGCGTTCTGCTCATGAATGATCAACGGCACACCCGCCAGCTTCGCAGCCAGCCCGCCGGGACCTGTGACATAGCCACCGAAACCCACGACACAGACCGGCTTCAGCTCGCGCACAACCTTGCGGGCCTGTCGCAATGCCTTGAGCAGCATGAAAGGCGCCTTGAGCAACGACAGCTTGCCCTTGCCACGCAAACCGGTGGCATCGATCAGATGCAGGGTCAGCCCTGCCTGTGGCACCAGCTCGTTTTCGATACCACGCGGCGTACCCAGCCAATGGACCTTGTAACCACGCGACTGGAATTCGCGGGCACAGGCCAGTGCCGGGAATACATGCCCGCCGGTGCCGCCGGCCATGATCAGCACGTTAGCGTCCATGGGGCGGCTCCTCGGCGAAGTCGCTCTCCTTGAATTCGGTTTCTTCGCTGCCCATGTTGTTGCGCGATTCCCACTCGATGCGCAGCAGCAGGCCGAGGCTCGCGCAGCAGATCACAAGCGAACTGCCGCCGTAGCTGAGGAATGGCAAGGTCAGGCCTTTGGTCGGCAGCAGGCCGACGTTTACCCCGATATTGATCAGGAACTGGCCGATCCACAGGAAAGAAAGACCGTAGGCAACGTAAGCACCGAAGAACTGTTTGGCCCTTTCTGCCCACATACCTATGTACATGCCACGAATACTGACGAACAGGAACAAGGCAACCGTGAGCAAAGATCCGATGACACCCAACTCTTCGGCCAGCACCGAGAACACGAAATCCGTATGAGCTTCCGGCAGATAGAACTGTTTCTGGACACTGTTGCCCAGACCGACGCCGAACCATTCGCCGCGACCGAATGCGATCAGCGCCTGGGTCAACTGGTAGCCGGAACCGAACTGGTCTGCCCACGGGTCGGTGAAGTTGGTCAGACGCGCCATCCGGTAAGGCTGGGCCTGAACCAGCACCACCACGGAAACCACTGCCAGCACCACCATCAGGGAGAAACGGAACAGTCCGACGCCGCCGAGAAACAGCATGGCAGCCGCCGAGCCCATCATCACCACCGTGGCCCCGAAGTCAGGCTCCATCAGCAGCAGGCCCGCCATGGGCAGCAGCACGATGAATGGCTTGAAGAAGCCCATCCAGCTTTCACGGACTTCCTGCTGACGACGAATCAGATAGCCCGCCAGGAAGATCACCACAAAGACCTTGGCGATTTCGGAAGGCTGCACGTTGAACGCGCCGAAGCCGATCCAGCGCATCGAGCCGTTAACCTCACGCCCGATACCCGGCACCAGCACCAGCAACAGCAGACCGAAGGCACCGATCAGCATCAGCCAGCCCATGCGCTGCCAGGTGGCGACCGGAATCATCATGGTCGCGCCGCAGGCACCCAAGCCGATCAACAGATAGACAAGATGACGGGTCATCATGTACAGCGTGTTGCCCGACTGCACGGCAGCCACTTCCGACGACGCGGAAGTAATCATCACCAGACCAAGCCCCAGCAATGCCAGGCAACCAGCCAGCATCGGGAAGTCGAGGTCTATGCCGCGTCCGCTGATCAGCGGCGACGGGTAAGGCTTGATCACGCCAAAGATCATGACAAGCCCTCCACGGCCCGGGCAAACAGATGCCCGCGCTCTTCGTAGTTCTTGAACATGTCGAGGCTTGCGCAGGCAGGCGACAGCAGCACCGCATCGCCCTCTTGAGCCAGTTCGGCACTGCGTTGTACGGATTCTTCCAATGTCTTGACTCGAACCAGTGGTACAGCGTCGCCCAGTGCCTGCGCGATCAGTTCGGCATCGCGCCCCAGCAGGATCACGGCACGGCAGTGCGCCGCGACGGCAGCACGCAGGCCACTGAAGTCAGCGCCCTTGCCGTCGCCACCGGCGATCAGCACCAGTTTGCCGGCAATGTCCGCACCCAGGCCTTCGATGGCCGCCAGCGCGGCACCGACGTTGGTGGCCTTGGAGTCGTTGTAATACTGAACACCAGCCAGATCGCGTACCCACTGGCAGCGATGCTCAAGGCCGGTGAAAGTGCGCAGGCTGCTCAGCATGGCGTCGAACGGCAGGCCGACTGCGTGCCCCAGTGCCAGCGCAGCCAGGGCATTGGCCTGATTGTGTGCGCCACGGACTTTCAGTTCGCGAACCGGCATCAGGTTGTCGAACTGGAAGGCCAGGTATTTCTCGCCGTTCTCTTCACGCAGGCCGAAACCCTTGAAGTCCGGTTTGGTCAGGCCGAAGGTCCAGCAAGGCAGACCTTCAACGATCAGCGGACGGGACAGCGCATCCTGACGATTGACGACCACCTGCCGCGCACCACGGAAAATCCGGTGCTTGGCCAGGTGGTAGGCCGGCAGGCCGCTGTAGCGGTCCATGTGGTCTTCGCTGACGTTCAGCACGGTCGCGACTTCGGCGTTGAGTTCGTGAGTGGTTTCGAGCTGGAAGCTGGACAGCTCAAGCACGTACAGCTCGACGTCGTCACCGAGCAGATCCAGCGCCGGCATGCCGAGGTTGCCGCCGACCGCAACGCGCTTGCCGGCGGCCTGCGCCATTTCGCCCACCAGGGTGGTCACGGTGCTTTTCGCATTGGAACCGGTGATTGCAATGATCGGCGCCTTCGCGTAACGCGCGAACAGATCGATGTCGCCGGACATCTTGACGCCACGGGCATGGGCCTCCTGCAAGGCCGGTGTCGCAAGGGCCAGACCGGGGCTGACATACAACTCGTCGGCACGGCAGAGAAACTCGACGTCCAGCTCGCCACAACGCACTTCCACCTGCGGATAGTCGCGACGCAGAGTCGCAAGCTCCGGAGGATTCTCCCGAGTATCGGCCACGGCAAAGGCAACACCCCGGTTCGCCAGGAAGCGAACCAGGGACATGCCACTCTTGCCTAGACCGACAACGATACGGAAGCGGTCGGAAACGATCAAAGACACTCGGTCTACCTCAGTTTCAGCGTTGCAAGGCCGATCAGCACCAGAATCACGGTGATGATCCAGAAACGGACGATCACACGTGGCTCAGGCCAGCCCTTGAGTTCAAAGTGGTGGTGAATGGGCGCCATGCGGAAGACGCGGCGACCGGTCAGTTTGAATGACGCAACCTGAATGACCACTGAAAGGGTTTCCATCACGAACACGCCGCCCATGATGAACAGAACGATTTCCTGACGGACGATCACCGCCATGGTGCCCAGTGCCGCGCCCAGTGCCAGGGCACCGACGTCGCCCATGAACACCTGGGCCGGGTAGGTGTTGAACCAGAGAAACCCGAGCCCCGCACCAATCAGCGCACCGGAGAACACGATCAGTTCCCCCGCTCCAGGCACATAGGGAATCAGCAGGTATTCGGCGAACTTCACGTTACCCGACAGGTAACAGAAGATGCCCAGCGCACCGCCGACCATCACGGTCGGCATGATGGCCAGACCGTCCAAGCCATCGGTCAGGTTGACCGCGTTGCTGGAGCCGACAATCACGAAGTAGGTCAGGACGATGAAACCGACCATGCCCAGCTGGATGCGCACATCCTTGAGCATCGGCACGATCAGGGTAGTCTCGGTTGCCGATGGCGCAGTCGTATAAAGGAAGATCGCCGCGCACAGGCCGAACACCGACTGCCAGAAGTACTTCCAGCGGCTTGGCAAGCCACGGGAGTTCTTCTCGATCACCTTGCGATAGTCATCGATCCAGCCGATGCCACCGAAAAACAGCGTGACGAGCAGAACCACCCACACATAGCGGTTGCTCAAGTCAGCCCACAGCAGGGTACTGATACCGATGGACGACAGGATCAAGGCACCGCCCATGGTCGGGGTGCCGGACTTGGAAAGGTGCGATTGTGGACCATCGTTTCGCACGGCCTGACCGATCTGGCGCATTTGCAGGGTGCGAATCATCCACGGCCCCAGCCACAGCGACAGGGTCAAGGCCGTGAGCACGCCAAGGATCCCGCGCAAGGTCAGATATTGGAAGACCGCAAAGCCTTTATGAAACTGTTGTAAAAACTCGGCCAACAGCAGCAGCATCAATGTTTCTCCAGGCTAGAACCGCATAAGGCAGCCACGATGTTTTCCATCGCGGCACTACGCGAACCCTTGATCAGTAAAGTGGTATTGGGGTCTTGCTCGGCACCCAGCGCTGCAATCAGGTCGGCCTGACTGGCAAAATGCCGCGCATTCTCGCCGAAGGCGTTGACGGCATGAGCCATCAGCGGGCCAACGGCATACAGTGCCGAAACCTTGCCGGCGGCATAGGTGCCCACATCGCGGTGCCCCTGCTCTGCCCACTCGCCCAGCTCACCGATATCACCCAGCACCAGAACGGTTCGGCCCGGGAAGTCGGCAAGCAGATCGACAGCGGCATTTATGGAAGAAGGATTGGCGTTGTAGGAGTCATCGATCACCCGCACGCCATTGCTGGCGATTTGTGCAACCGTGCGTCCCTTGACCGGCTGAACGTTGTTCAGGCCGGTGACAATGCCGTCCAGGGGCACGCCCAGCGCAAAGGCGCCAGCCGCTGCCGCCAGGGCATTGGCCACGTTGTGTGTACCCAGCAGGTTCAATTGCACCTGCGCAGTCCCCAACGGACTGTGCAGCAAAAAGCTCGGACAACCACGCGCATCGCGCCCCAAGTCGCTGGCGTACAGGTCGGCCTGGCTGTTGTTCAGGGCAAAGCTGACGATTTTTCGCTCACCGACACGCAGCCGCCAGATCGGGAAAGCCTTGTCGTCGAGGTTCAGGACAGCGATACCGCTGGCATCGAGCCCTTCGAGGATTTCACCTTTGGCTTCAACGATCCGGTCCGGACCACCGAACTCGCCGACATGGGCAGTCCCGGCATTGGTAATCAAAGCGACATGAGGTTTTGTCAGGCTGACGGTGAAGGCAATTTCGCCGACACGCGAGGCACCCAGCTCGATGACTGCCGAAGAGTATTCCGGTGCCAGTTCAAGCAGGGTCAGAGGCACGCCCAGTTCGTTGTTCAGGTTGCCACGGGTAGCCAGAACCGGCCCGCGAGTGCGCATGATGCTGGCCAGCATTTCCTTGACCGTGGTCTTGCCGCTGGAACCAGTGATTGCAGCAACAGGCCTGTCGACAAAGGCATTGCGATTGATCGCACCCAACTGTGCCAGCGCCTTGCGAGTATCGAGCACGACCAGTTGCGGCAAGGTCGAGCCTTCCACTTCCCGTTCGACCAGAGCACCCACGGCACCTTTGGCAGCAACCTGATCCAGATATTCGTGACCGTCGAAACGCGGCCCGGTCAGAGCCACGAACAATTGGCCCGGCAGAATGGCGCGACTGTCGGTGCTGACGCCGGTAAAGGTGCAGTCGCCAACAGAACGAGCGTCGAGTGGCGCAACCAGTTCGCTGAAGGTCAATGCTTTAAGCATGCGCAAGCTCCCATGCGGCCAGAGCCTTGGCGGCTTCTTCGAGGTCAGAGAACGCGTGGCGTTGACCGTCGATTTCCTGATAATCCTCATGCCCCTTGCCAGCCAGGACCACGACATCCGCGGCATCGGCGCTGGCAATCAGTTCGGCAATCGCCTGGCCACGGCCTTCAATGAAATGCACGGCAGCGGCGTTCACGAAACCCGGGCGGATATCGTCGAAAATCCGGCTCGGTGCTTCTGTGCGCGGATTGTCATCCGTCACCCAGACACCATCGGCAAGACGCTCGACCACTTCGGCCATCAGCGGACGCTTGCCACTGTCACGATCGCCACCGCAACCGAACAGGCACAACAGACGGCCCTTGGCATGTGGACGCAAGGCATGAAGCACCTGCTCCAGAGCATCGGGGGTATGAGCGTAATCGACCACGACCAGAGGTTTGTCGCCACCGCCAAGACGCTGCATGCGTCCGACCGGACCTTCCAGCTTTGGCAAGACCTTGAGAATTTCGTCCAGCGCATATTCCAGACCCAGCAAGGCGCCGATGGCAGCCAGCACATTGCTCAGGTTGAAGCGGCCCAGCAGACGGCTGCGCAGCAGGTGTTCGCCCTGCGCAGTCACCAGCGTGGCGCGTACGCCGTCGTCATCGAACTTCGCATCGCGGCAATACAGCGATGCGCTTTTGTCCAGCAGGCTGTAGGTCACCAGCCGCGAGTGATGCTTGACCTCGGCCAGCTCACGCCCGAACTCGTCGTCCAGATTGATGACCCGGCAACGCAGATCCGGCCATGCAAACAGCTTGGCCTTGGCTGCACCGTAGGCCTGCATGGTGCCGTGGTAATCAAGGTGATCGCGGGACAGATTGGTCAGTACGGCGACATCGAAATCCAGAGCCGTGGCACGTCCCTGGTCGAGGCCGTGGGAGGAGACTTCCATCGCAACGGCGCGGGCACCAGCCTTTTTCAGGTCAGCGATGGTGGCCTGCACGGAAATCGGATCAGGCGTTGTGTGGCGACCGCTTTGCAGCGCGCCATAGAAGCCGGTCCCCAGAGTACCGACAATGCCACAGTGCTGACCGAGCAGATCAAGAGCCTGGGCAACCAGTTGCGTGACGCTGGTCTTGCCATTGGTTCCAGTCACGCCCACCAGATTCAGCCCACGGCTCGGCTCGCCATAGAAGCGACCGGCAATGGCCGACAACTGCGCAGCCAGCCCCTTGACCGGAATCAACGGCACATCGGTGATAGGCAATACCGTCGAACCTTCGGCCTCGTAAGCCACTGCCGCAGCGCCGCGCTGCAAGGCATCGGCAATGTGGGCGCGGCCATCGAGCTTGATACCGGGCACGGCCAGGAACAGGTCTCCCGGACGAACATTACGACTGTCGAGCGTCAACTCGCGAATCAGGGGATCGCGGTCGGTTTGAGCGAAAATCTTGCTCAGATTGAAAGCCATCAGCCACGCCCTCCTTTCACTACAGGGGCAACATTGACCTGCTCTTGGGGCGCGGCGAGGTTGTCAGGTGTCACGTTCATCAGACGCAACGTACCGGACATGACCTTGCTGAATACCGGGGCAGAAACCAGACCACCGAAATAGCCACCCTTGCTCGGTTCATCGATCACAACGACGATCGCGTAGCGCGGATTGCTCATCGGGCCAAAACCGGCGAACAGGGAGCGGTAGGAGTTTTCCGCGTACCCCTTGGTGCCGATGGAAGTCTTGCGTGCCGTACCACTCTTGCCGCCGACGTGATAGGACGGCACACGGGCGCGATACACGCCGCGCGGGTCTTCGATCACTTGCTGCAACATGCCCTGCAGGGTCTTGGCGGTGTTTTCCGGAATGGCCTGCACTGCGGTCGGCGGCGTATCGCTTTTCAGGATGGTCAGCGGCACGATCCGGCCATTGTTGGCCAGTGCGCCGTAGGCATGCACCAGTTGCAAGGCAGTGACCGACAAGCCGTAGCCATAGGACAGGGTCGCGGTTTCAGCCTTGCGCCACTCGCGGTAGTTCGGCAGGTTGCCCACGCGCTCGCCCGGGAAGCCGAGGCCGGTGTACTGACCGAAACCGACGCGCTGCATGGTGCGGAAAATGGCTTCGCCGCCCACGTCGAAGGCGATCTTGCTCATGCCCACGTTACTGGAGTTGATCAGGATGCCGGTCAGGTCGAGGATCGGCCCTTCGGTCTTGGTCACGTCACGAATGGTGTACTTGCCGATCTGCAAGGTGCCCGGATAAACCTCGACCTTGTCGGTAGGCTTCCAGCGTCCGCTGTCCAGCGCCGTGGTCATGGAAATCGGCTTCATGGTCGAGCCCGGCTCGAACACGTCGATGATTGCCCGGTTGCGCATCGCGGCCGGCACCATGGTGCGGCGGTTGTTCGGGTTGTAGGTCGGCTGGTTGACCATGGCCAGGACTTCGCCAGTCTTGACGTCCATGATTACCAGGCTACCGGCCTTGGCTTCGTTCTCTACTATGGCGTTACGCAACTCGCGGGTGGCCAGATATTGCAGACGCAGATCAATAGACAAAGCCAAGGTCTTGCCGGCCTTGGCGTTCTTGGTTACCTGGACGTCCTTGATAAGTCGCCCCCTGCGGTCCTTGATGACCTGCCGCTTGCCGGGCACCCCGGCGAGCCAGTCGTCATAGGCCAGTTCGACCCCCTCGCGACCATGATCGTCGAGGTCGGTGAAGCCGACCATGTGTGCGGTCACGTCACCGGCCGGATAGAAACGCCGGAACTCCTCGATGCCATAGACACCGGGAACCTTGAGGTCGAGCACAGCCTGCCCTTGCTCAGGCGTCAGGCCGCGAACCAGATAGATGAATTCCTTGGTGGCCTGGGAGTCCAGACGCTCGGTCATGGCCTTGAGGTCCTGACCCAGAGCAGTCGCCAGAATCGGCCACTTGGATTTGTCCTGCTGCATTTCACGCGGGTTGGCCCAGAGCGTGGTCACAGGCGTACTGACAGCCAGAGGCTCGCCGTTACGGTCGGTGATCAGACCACGGTGCGCCGGGATAGGAATATGGCGGACGCTGCGAGCATCACCCTGCTCCTTGAGGAAGGTGTGGTCGATGACCTGCAGATCGACAATGCGCCAGCAGATGGCGAGCACCAGAATGACGAGCAGCCCTACCACCACACGGAACCGCCACGGGTACAGTGCACCTTCAAGCTTCATCATGGCGCCACCATCCGCACTTCGGCAGCGTTGGGGATGCGCATCTTCAACTGATCGGTGGCCAGGTTCTCGATACGGCTATGGGCCGTCCAGGTACTCTGCTCGAGAATCAGACGCCCCCACTCGGCCTGCGCCTTGTCGCGCACGCTCATTTCCGAGTACAGGGAGTTGAGCAACTGCCGGTTCCAGTGGGCGCTGTAGGACACGCCGATTGCCGAAACGAGGACGGCAATGAACAGCAGCAGCATGATCAGACTGCCGCCGGGCAATGGCTTGAGGAACAGACGGCTCACCTGAGCTTCTCCGCCACACGCATGACAGCGCTGCGCGAGCGTGGATTGGCTCTGGTTTCTTCGTCCGAAGCGAACTGCGCCTTGCCGATAAGCTTGATCCTCGGCTCGAAAGCCTTGAACTGGATCGGCAGGTTACGAGGCATGTTGTCAGCTTCACCCTTGACGAGCTTGCGCATGAACAGCTTGACGATGCGGTCTTCCAGCGAGTGGAAGCTGATGACCACCAGACGACCGCCGACTTCAAGGGCGTCCAGCGCCGCCTCAAGACCGGCTTCCAGATCGCCCAGTTCGTTATTGACGTGAATACGCAGGCCCTGAAAGGCCCGCGTGGCCGGATTCTTGCCTTTTTCCCAGGCGGGGTTGGCAACCTTGAGGACTTCTGCCAGATCGGCAGTGCGCTCGAAAGGCTGGATTTCGCGACGTTCAACCACGGCATTGGCCATGCGTTTGGCGAAACGCTCTTCACCGTATTCCTTGAAAACCCGTGCAATTTCTTCGGCAGGTGCGGTTGCGATGAACTCGGCAGCACTCACGCCGCGAGTCGGATCCATACGCATGTCCAGCGGGCCGTCATTCATGAAACTGAAGCCGCGCTCAGGGTCGTCCAGTTGCGGAGAGGACACGCCAAGATCCAGCAGAATGCCGCTGACCTTGCCTGCCAACCCGCGCTCCTGAGTCTCGGAGCCCAGTTCGGCAAAGCTTCTCTGCACAATGACAAAGCGGCCGTCTTCGGCCGCCAGCGCTTGCCCTGTGGCAATCGCTTGAGGATCCTTGTCGAACCCCAGCAGTCGGCCATCGGGCCCAAGATGCCGGAGTATCAGACGACTATGTCCGCCACGACCGAATGTGCCGTCCAGATAGCAGCCATCGGCGCGCACAGCGAGAGCCTCGACGGCTTCTTCGAGCAGTACGGTGATGTGGGTAAAACTGCTGTTCATAGTCACAGGATCAGGTCACGTAATTCATCAGGCATCGCGCCAGGTTTTTGAATGGCTGCAAGGTCTGCATCGGCAAGAGCATTCCAGGCATCCTCGTCCCAAAGTTGAAACTTATTAAGCTGTCCAACCAACATCACACGCTTATCCAACCTGGCGTATTCACGAAGACGCGGCGGCACCAGGAAACGCCCACTGCCGTCGAGCTCCAGATCCACAGCGTTACCAATCAAAAGCCTCTGCAACCGGCGGTTTTCTTCGCGAAAGGTAGCCAGCTCGCGAAGTTTCGCCTCGATCAATTCCCACTCGGACAGCGGATAAAGACACAAGCAGGGGTCAACGGCATCAATGGTCACGATAAGTTGCCCGGAGCTACGCGAATCCAACTCGTCACGATACCGGCTCGGCATGGCGAGACGACCCTTGGCATCGAGATTGATTGCGTTGGCACCACGAAACACAGGCGCACTCTCCGAATTTTAACTTTTCGCGCTAAAAAAACCCACTTCGTGCCACTTTCTGCCACTTGCGCACACTATAGGAATGCGCCCACCACACCGTCAAGGCACGGTCTTAAGGAAACCCCTTACATTTCGGAGATTTAGGAGCGGTAATGGAGGAGGAGAGACAAATTTTCGAAGGTTTTGACAGGCAAACACGAAGCCGCCCAAATGATTGCGACTCAAACTTAAAGTAATTTATTAAGTGTAAGAATTTTTTGGCATTACGGAGAAGAAAAACCGCTGCTTTAACAGCAGACGAGAAAGGAAGGTGGAGAGTCGATCTGTAAGCCGGGTTCTGTCGAGGACAGTCATTCCTCTACGACGGCCATCACTGGACGTCTTTAGCAACCTACCCGGTTCCAGCGCGGGCCACGCCTGGGAACCCTATTTGGTCTTGCTCCGAGTGGGGTTTACCTTGCCACGACCTGTTGCCAGACGTGCGGTGCGCTCTTACCGCACCTTTTCACCCTTACCGGCACCGAAGTGCTTAGGCGGTTATTTTCTGTGGCACTTTCCGTAGGCTCGCGCCTCCCAGGTGTTACCTGGCACTCCGCCCTATGGAGCCCGGACTTTCCTCCCCCCCTTGTTGCGAAACAACAAGAGGCAGCGACTGTCCAATCGACTCTCCGCTGCCAAGGGTATCGGGACGAGGCGTCAAGAACAAGCATTAAAAGCCAGAATGACGCGCATTTGTCGCACAAGACGGAACTTATTGATCCTTCTGTTTGTCCAGTGCGACCTGGTAAAGCAGATTCTTGCGCACACCGGTGATTTCCGCTGCCAGTGCAGCCGCCCGCTTGAGAGGCATTTCCTCGAGCAACAGATCCAGAACCCGGCGCGCCTCGGCCCCCACCACATCCTCATCTTCGGGCGGTGTCCAGCCCGCCACAAGCACCACACACTCGCCACGCTGCTGATTGCTGTCACCTTCGACAAAGGCACGCAGTTGCGCCAGCGGCAGCCCCTTGAGGGTTTCAAAAGTCTTGGTCAGTTCCCGTGCCAGCAATGCAGGCCGGTCAGGGCCGAACACCTGCTCCATGTCCTGAAGACACTCCAGAATCCGGTGCGGCGCTTCATAAAAGATCAAGGTGCGCGGCTCTTCGCGCAGCATTTCAAGCCGACCCTTGCGACCGGCTGCCTTGGCTGGCAGAAAACCTTCAAAGATAAAACGGTCCGAAGGCAGACCGGCTGCCGACAATGCAGCGATCAAGGCACAGGCACCCGGCACCGGAACCACCTGAACACCCGCCGCCCGCGCCTGCCGGACAAGGTGATAGCCGGGATCGGAAATGAGCGGCGTACCGGCATCGGAGATCAGTGCAACATCGTCACCCGCCAGCAGGCGAGTGATGAAACGGCTACCCTCGTCACGCTCGTTATGTTCATGGCAGGCTGCCAGAGGCGTGGATATTCCAAAATGCTGCATCAGGCGCGAGGAGTGACGAGTGTCTTCTGCCGCTATCAACGCCACGTCACGCAGCACTTTCAAGGCCCGCACGCTCATGTCGTCCAGATTGCCGATAGGCGTCGCCACTACATAAAGCGAACCCAGGGTGGAATTTGAAACAACCGGAGCAGTCAAAGCGCAGACCTCATTTTCGATGGTTGAAAAAACCGCATTGTACAGGCTACGACCCTGCCCCATGGTGCAACACATTCAGGGATGGGCATAAAAAGGAAGCAACTCCATGATTCTGCCCCGTCGCAAGATGCTGAAACACTCTCGAATCAGCTGTATTGGCCGATAGAGCAACCATGACACGACCAATATCACTGCTTTCGACACCTTCGAAGTCGCACCCCGGCCAGTGCTTGGGTACAATTCCCCGCTAACTTGCTTGAGTATCAGGAACACATCAATGATCGCCTGCCTGCGGCTGTTCTCTGCCCTCTGCCTCGCTGCCCTTCTGGCAGCCTGCGCCAGCTCGCCCTCATCCAGTCTTGGCGAATTGCCTCGCACTCCCGACGCCACCATCGAGCAATTGCTCGAACAGGCTGCGGCCGCCAAGACGCCGGATCAGGCCGCACCATTGCGCCTGAGCGCCGCAGATCTGGCGAATCGCCAGAACAATCCCGGTCGCGCCGCCCAGATTCTGGCCCAGGTCCCCCTGGATCAGTTGAAACCAGGTCTGCAGGTGTTCGCCAGCACCCTGGCTGCGGAACTTGCCATGGGCCGCAATCAACCCAAGGCTGCACTGAGCGCACTGGATCATCCGAGCCTGCAACGCCTGGGCGAACTGTCGGTTGAACAGCAGATCCGCACCCACGCAGTCCGCGCCCGCGCACTCGAAGCCGACGGGCAGACGCTCGCAGCAGCTCGCGAACGCGTGTTTGCAGGCCCTCTGCTGCAAGGTAACGACGCCAGCGCCAACAACGACGCCATCTGGGCGCTGGTTGCCGCCCTGCCTGCCGATCAGTTGCAAAGCACTGCCACCGACGACATGGGCGGCTGGCTGAGCCTGGCCCGCTCGGTCAAGGGTGCCGGCACGCTGGAACAGCAACAGGCTGCCATCGACGCCTGGAAAGCACAGAACCCGCAACATCCGGCCGCTCAGAAACTGCCGACCACCCTCGCCCAGCTTCGCGCCCTGACCAGCGAGCCGCTGACCAAGATCGCCCTGCTGCTGCCACAGGACGGCCAACTGGCCTCTGTCGCCAAGGCGCTGCGTGAAGGCTTCATGGCCGCGCACTATCAGGCCCAGCAAGCTGGCCAGAACCCGCCTGCCATCCAGGTCTTCGACAGCTCGCGCGTCACCTCGATGGATGATTTCTATCGTCAGGCCAAGGCCGCCGGAGCCCAACTGGTAGTCGGTCCGCTGGAAAAGAATCTGGTCAAACAGCTAAACGGTCGCCAGCAACTGCCCATGACCACGCTGGCCCTGAACTACAGCGACTCCAACACCGAAGGTCCTGCACAACTGTTCCAGTTCGGCCTTGCCGCCGAAGACGAAGCACGGGAAGTGGCCCGTCGCGCCTGGGCAGACGGCAAGCGCAGTGCCGTCGCCATGGTGCCGAAAGGCGAATGGGGCGATCGCGTACTGGATGCCTTCCGCAAGAGCTGGCAAGCCAAGGGCGGCACACTCATCGCCGCCGAACACGTCGACCAGCCTGTCGCGCTTGCCCAGCAAGTCGCCGACCTGTTCCAGTTGCGCAACAGCGAAGGCCGCGCCCAACGTCTGCAAAGCACCGTAGGCACTCAGGTTGCAGCACAGCCTACACGCCGCCAGGACATCGACTTCATGTTCCTGGCTGCAACTCCGCAGCAGGCCCAGCAGATCAAGCCGACCATGGTCTTCCAGTACGCTGGTGACGTTCCGGTCTACGCCACTTCTCACCTGTTCACCAACAGCAACGATCAGGCCCAGTATCTGGACCTCAACGGCGTGCGCTTCTGCGAAACCCCATGGCTGCTCAATGCCAACGACCCTCTGCGCCAGCAAGTGACCGCTCAGTGGCCACAGGCAGCCGGCAGCCTGGGTCGCCTCTACGCCATGGGCATCGACGCCTATCGCCTGGCTCCGCGTCTTGGCCAGCTCAAGACACTGCCTGAAAGCCGCATCGACGGCCTGTCGGGCAGCCTGAGCATGAGCCCGAGCCGTCGTGTCGAGCGTCAGTTGCCGTGGGCAGAATTCGTCGACGGCAAGGTCCAGCGCCTGCCAGACACTCCCAATTGATGCCAGGCAACACCCGGCAACAGGCAGGGCGCGAGGCGGAAGCCTGCGCCCTGCTCTATTTACAGCAACAAGGCCTGCGCCCGATCACTCAGAACTGGTCATGCAAACGCGGCGAGCTTGATCTAGTCATGCTCGACGGCGATACAGTAGTATTCGTCGAAGTTCGCTACCGACGCCATTCAGGCTGGGGTGGAGCCATGGAAAGCGTCGATTTTCGCAAACAGGAAAAACTGATTACCGCTGCACAACTGTTCCTGCAACAAGAGTCACAGTGGGCCGATCATCCATGCCGTTTCGACGTGATAGCTGTCGATGGCGATCCCGGCAAGAGCGCTCCGCTGAAATGGCTCAAGAACGCATTCGACAGTTGAATTACCACAGGCAAAAGCCCGGGCAATCGGAAACCTGACGCGCAGCAACACCCTTTACCACCCATTTTGCTATTTGATTTGCGGGCTGCACATTCAGTGTGTGGTGAGCCGCCGGAAATACCCGCAGCGCACCCGACCAGCCGCCGTACGCTCTCATTAAGGTCACATTGATGGACATGCAATCCCGAATTCGCCGGCTGTTCCAGGCCAGCATCGACACCAAGCAACAGGCGATGGAGGTCCTTGCCCCCTTTATCGAGCAAGCCAGCCAGGTCATGGTCAACGCCCTGCTCAACGAAGGAAAGATGCTTGCCTGCGGTAACGGCGGTTCTGCCGGCGATGCCCAGCACTTCTCCTCCGAACTACTCAATCGTTTCGAGCGCGAGAGGCCGAGCCTGCCCGCAATAGCGCTGACCACAGACAGCTCGACAATCACCTCGATCGCCAACGATTACAGCTACAACGAAATCTTCTCCAAACAGATCCGCGCCCTGGGCCAGCCGGGCGATGTGCTGCTGGCCATTTCCACCAGCGGTAACTCGGCAAACATTATTCAAGCCATCCAGGCCGCACATGATCGAGAAATGATTGTCGTAGCATTGACGGGACGCGACGGTGGCGACATGGCATCGTTACTATTGCCGGAGGACGTGGAAATCCGCGTACCCGCCAACGTCACGGCACGTATACAAGAAGTCCATCTGCTGGCGATCCATTGCCTTTGCGATCTGATCGACAGCCAACTGTTCGGGAGTGAAGAATGAATCGCCTCAGCTTATTGGTCCTGACTCTGTGCCTGGGCATCAGCGGATGCAGCTCGGTTCTGACGGCAGCACGCGACAAACCGATCGAGGATGATCGGGGCACCAGGACTTTCGGCAGCAAGATCGATGACTCCCTCATCGAAACCAAAGCCGCAGTGAACATCTCCAAGGCCAGTCCCGATCTGGCCGAAGGCTCGCACATTGTCGTCACCAGCTTCAACGGCATTGTCCTGCTAGCCGGCCAGACGCCTCGTGCAGACCTCAAGGCCCTGGCCGAGCAGGCTGCCAGCTCCGTGCAGCGAGTCAAGAAGGTCAACAACGAACTTCAGGTCATGGCACCATCTTCCCTGCTGGCACGCAACAACGATGCCTGGCTGACGACCAAGATCAAGGCCCAGATGCTGGCGGACAACTCGATCCCCGGTTCGCGCATCAAGGTCGTGACCGAGAACGGAATCGTCTTCATGCTCGGCCTGCTCACTCAGGATGAAGCCAATCGCGCCACCAGCCTTGTACAAGGCGTATCCGGCGTACAGAAAATCGTCCGGCTGTTCGAGTACATCGACTGATAATCTGGCGGCATTAAAAAAGGCGATCCACATGGATCGCCTTTTTTTATTTCACTACCTTCAGACTCGGCCTGCCGCTGGGACGCGGAGGTTCGCTGTCAGGTGGTGGCGTGTCCTCTTCCAGCTCGATCTCGTCCTCTTCCTCCATCGGAGGCTCCAGATCGAAGACCATGCCCTGGCCATTTTCCCGGGCATAGATACCCAGAATGGCGCCAATCGGAACATACAAGGTATGCGGCACGCCGCCGAAGCGGCCTTCGAAACTGACCGCATCGTTATCCATGTGCAAATGACGCACAGCACTGGGCGAAACGTTCAGGACAATCTGTCCATCGTTGGCAAAACCCTGAGGGATCTGCACCGACGGGTACTCCGCATTGACCAATATATGCGGCGTGCAATCGTTATCGACGATCCACTCATAGAGAGCTCGAATCAGATAAGGGCGACTGGAGTTCATCAACGGCTCCTTAAGCCTTAGCGCATCTCACGTTCGGCTACAGACAGGCTCGCCTGAAATGCCTCGCGCGCGAACTGGCGCTCCATGTAATCAAGCAACGGCTTGGCAGGCCGTGGCAATTCGATACCCAAGACTGGCAAACGCCAGAGTATGGGCAGTAGACAGCAATCGACAAGGCTTTGCTCGTCACTGAGGAAAAAAGGTTTTTCCGCAAACAACGGCGAAACACCGGTCAGACTTTCGCGCAATTCCTTGCGCGCTTGTACGCGGGCAGACTCTTTGCTGCGCGAATCCAGAATAAGATCCACCAGTCCACACCAGTCGCGCTGAATCCGATGGATCAGCAGGCGACTATTGGCACGCGCCACAGGGTAAACCGGCAGCAAGGGCGGGTGCGGGTAACGCTCATCAAGATATTCCATCACCACCGTAGACTCGTACAACGCCAGGTCACGATCGACCAGGGTTGGCACGCTGCCATACGGATTCACTTCGATGAGCTGGGGCGGATGACGACCCGCAACCACATCGATGATCTCGGCGCTGACACCCTTCTCAGCGAGCACGAGACGCACGCGATGGGAATAGTGGTCGGCGGGGTCGGAGTAACAGGCCAACCGATTGGTCACGCCCATGGCGATCCTCCTCGCTTGTTAAAATTTATAAGGCAGACAAACGAACGCGCCCCAGTGGTGCCTCCGATTATGACCGCGCAAAGACAGGTCGTCGTCGCGGGCGACAAGATAGCTCATTTACGCAAAGTAAATGAGCTATCTTGCGCCGCCACTATACCCGCCTCGCAGTCACTATCCGAATGGAGACTCCACTGGAGCGCTTGTTTCAGTGCGAAGCTACAGCTCGATCAATGAACATCCTTCCAGTATTCACGCTTGAGCAGATACGCGAAGACAAAGAAGAAGGCCAGATAAAGCAGCACATAAGTGCCTATACGCTGATGCTGCAGTTTAACCGGATTGGCTGAATAGGCCAGAAAGGTCACCAGATTCTTGATCTTCTCGTCGAACTGCTCTGCGGTCAGACTGCCGGTTTTCGGCACGATGGTCAGTTGATCGCAGGCCTCATGAGTCAGCGGCGCACCGGTAAGAGGGTCATATTGTTTCTTGCCCTCCTCGACCACCTGCACCTGCTTGCATCCCACCACCTGCCGGCCTTGAAGGCTGGCCAGCACGTTAGGCATACCGACATTCGGGAACACTCTGTTATTCACCCCCAGCGGACGAGCCGGGTCCTCGTAGAACGAGCGCAGATAGCCATAAAGCCAGTCAGTGCCACGCACTCGCGCCACCAGCGTCAGGTCAGGCGGCGCAGCACCGAACCAGGTCTTGGCATCGTTTGGCTGCATGCCGGTGGTCATGTGGTCGCCGATCTTGGCTCCCGTGAACACCAGCTTTTCCAGCATCAGTTCATGGGGAATCCCAAGATCATCGGCTACACGCTCGTAGCGCTGATATTTGGCGCTGTGGCAGCCCATGCAGTAGTTGACGAACGTCCGTGCGCCATCCTGCATCGCAGCTTTGTCGGAGACATCGATATCGACCTTTTCCAGCTCTGGAGCACCATGCTCGGCGGCGAACGAGATGACAGGCAGAATCGCGAGGATCAATACAGCAAATAGCTTTTTCATCAGCCAGTCACCCTTTCTGGAACCGGTTTGGTCTTCTCTAGCCGGGTATAGAACGGCATCAGAATGAAGTAGGCGAAGTACAGAAAGGTGCAGATCTGCGACAGCAACGTGCGTTCGGGGGTCGGGGCCAGAACGCCCAGTACACCGAGGATCACGAAAGCGACACAGAACAACAGCAGCCAGATCTTGCTCAACCATCCCTTGTAGCGCATCGACTTGACCGGGCTTCTATCCAGCCACGGCAGCACGAACAGCACCGCAATGGCCGCCCCCATGGCGATAACGCCCATGAGTTTGTCCGGGATCGCCCGCAAGATCGCGTAGAACGGCGTGAAGTACCAGACAGGCGCGATGTGCTCCGGCGTCTTGAAGGCATTGGCTGCCTCGAAGTTGGGCTTCTCGAGGAAGTAGCCGCCCATTTCAGGGAAGAAGAACACGATGGAACAAAAGACGAAGAGGAATACCACTACGCCGACAATATCCTTCACGGTGTAATAAGGATGGAAAGGAATGCCATCCAGGGGGATGCCGTTTTCGTCCTTGAGCTTCTTGATGTCCACACCATCCGGGTTGTTGGAACCCACTTCATGCAGCGCCAGAATGTGTAACACCACCAGACCAAGCACCACGATCGGCAGAGCGACCACGTGTAAAGCAAAGAAACGGTTCAGGGTAATCCCGGAAATCAGGTAATCGCCGCGAATCCATTGGGTCAGGTCGTCACCAATGACCGGAATGGCACCGAACAGCGAAATGATCACCTGAGCCCCCCAGTACGACATCTGCCCCCAGGGCAGCAGGTAGCCCATGAAGGCTTCAGCCATCAGCGCCAGGTAAATCAGCATGCCGAACACCCAGACCAGCTCCCGCGGCTTTTGATACGAGCCGTAGAGCAAGCCACGGAACATATGCAGGTAGACCACGATAAAGAAGGCGGAGGCACCGGTGGAGTGCAGCAGACGCAGGATCGCGCCGTACTCGACGTCACGCATGATGTATTCGACGGACGCGAACGCCTCTTCAGCCGAAGGCGTATAGCTCATGGTCAGCCAGACACCGGTGAGGATCTGATTGACCAGAACCAGCAGCGCCAGGGAGCCGAAAAAGTAGAAGAAGTTGAAATTCTTTGGAGCGTAATACTTGCTGAGATGGTCTTCCCACATCTTTGTCGCCGGGAAGCGAGCATCGACCCAATCCATGAACTTGCTCATCACGCACCCTCCTTATCCACGCCAATGACAATGACACTGTCCGACTCATAGGAATGCGGGGGTACTGGCAGATTCAGCGGCGCGGGTTGCGACTTGTAGACCCGACCGGCCAGATCGTAATGAGAGCCGTGACAAGGACAGAAATAGCCCCCCACCCAGTCCTTGCCAAGATCGACCGGCGCGACTTCAGGACGGAAGGTCGGCGAGCACCCAAGGTGCGTACACAGACCGACCAGAAGCAGGATTTCCGGCTTGATCGAACGAAGCGCCGGATCAACATACGAAGGCTGAACAGAAGCCTTGGACTCGGGATCGGATAACTGGCCGGTGATCTTGCCGAGGTTATCCAGAATCTCCTTGGTACGACGAACAATGAATACCGGTTGACCGCGCCACTCAGCAATCATCTGCTGCCCTGCTTCAATCTTGCTGATATTCACCTTGACCGGTGCCCCTGCGGCTTTCGCCTTGGCACTGGGGAACCATGACCCCACGAACGGGACCGCAGCCCCCACCGCTCCTGCTGCACCAACCACGGATGTGGCTGCCACGAGGAAGCGACGCCGGCCTGCATTCACGCCGTCATTGCTCATTCCGTCCTCTCCCATCAGCTATGTGGCCTGTTTGATCAGGCGTCTATTAATTTCAATCTAGCTGCTTATAGATTTGGCCGGATGGTAAATAAAAACCCTTCATTTAACAAGGTAATAAGACCGCACAAAAAGTAGGAAACCTTGTAAATCAAGGCTTACAGCCCTGTGGCACGTTGTCACACATATTTAACAGGCATAAAAAAACGCCCAGCTCCGAAGAGGCTGGGCGTTCTTTTTGAACGAAGTGCGAATTAACGCTTCGAGTACTGCGGACGCTTACGCGCTTTACGCAGACCGACTTTCTTACGTTCAACTTCACGAGCGTCACGAGTAACGTAACCGGCTTTACGCAGGGCGCTACGCAGAGTTTCGTCGTATTGCATCAGAGCGCGAGTGATACCGTGGCGGATTGCGCCAGCTTGACCACTTACACCGCCACCGATAACGGTGACGTAGATGTCGAACTTCTCAACAGTTTCGGTCAGTTCCAGTGGCTGACGAACTACCATGCGGGCAGTTTCGCGGCCGAAGAACACGTCCAGAGAACGGTTGTTGATCGAGATGTTACCAGTGCCCGGACGCAGGAAAACGCGTGCGGTTGCGGTCTTGCGACGGCCAGTGCCGTAATTTTGAGTCGCCGACATAATGAACTATTCCGTTAAAACTTCAGTTCTTGGGGCTGCTGAGCAGTATGAGGGTGTACAGCGCCCGCATAGACTTTCAGCTTACGATACATGTCGCGACCCAGCGGGTTCTTAGGCAGCATGCCTTTGACCGCGGTCTCGATCACGCGCTCAGGAGCTTTATCGATCAGCTTTTCGAAGTTGATCGATTTGATCCCGCCCGGAAAACCGGAGTGAGAGTAGTAAATCTTGTCGGAAGCTTTAGCACCGGTAACGCGGATTTGCTCAGCGTTGATAACGACGATGTAATCACCGGTATCGACGTGCGGAGTGTATTCCGGTTTGTGCTTGCCACGCAGACGGCTCGCGATTTCGGTGGCCAGACGACCCAGGGTCTGACCAGCAGCGTCGACGACGAACCAGTCGCGCTTAACTGTTTCCGGTTTAGCAGTAAAAGTTTTCATTCTTTATAGCCTCAGGGGCCGCCTGAAAATGAGACGGCGGATCTTACTGAATAGTGCGTACTTTGACAAGTCAAAGGCAGCCGGAAACAGACGCTATCGGGGGCTCGGGTCAGCGCGTCCGTTATACGGCAAGATTCTTCGGCAGACGGCGCATCACTTCCACTGCAAAGAGCTGGCGGATTATACAGGCTGAAAAAATAACCTCAACCAGATTTTCCACTCGCGATCCGTTTATTGCCCTGACAGGCCTGCCATCGGGTTGACTGGCCTGTCAGTCACGGTTTTGCAGGCTAGACACACCCGCGAAAAAATAAGACGATTCAGCCGTTGTTTGACCACTATTCCATATAAGAACAAAAGATTATGCCGATTCAACAGACCGCCCCGCTGCGGCGTGTAAGCATTCTTGCCACTGACAAGGTATTCGCCTCAACCCTGATGCAGGCCAAGGATTTTTTCCATCTGGCCAGCCTGCGATACAGCAAGCAACTGGGACATGGCCTCAAGCCTGCCTTTGAAATCCGCCTGGTGAGCCCGGACGGCATGCCCGTCGGCAGCTTCAGCGACGTCACCCTGCCCGTAGACGGACCTCTGTGCGAAAGCGACATCATCGTCATCCCGGCATTCTGGGACGATTTCGACAGCCAGCTACAGCAATACCCGCAAATACTGCCATGGTTGCGCGAACAGCACGCCAGCGGCGCCGTCCTGTGCGGCGAAGCCACCGGAGTGTTCTGGCTGGCCGAAGCCGGCCTGCTGGACGGCAAGGAGGCCACAACGTACTGGCGCTTCTTCAATGCATTCAGCGAGAGATTTCCCAAGGTCCTGCTCAATCAGGAAAAACACCTGACAGACGCCGACAACCTGTATTGCGCAGGCGGCACCACCTCGGCCTGTGACCTCTATATTTATCTGATCGAACGCTTCTGCGGCTCGAACGTCGCCCAGGCAGTAGCCCGCGACATCCTCTATGAGGTGCGACGCAGTTATTCACCGGGAAGAATAGGTTTTGGCGGCCAGAAGCTGCATCAGGACGTGATCATCCTGCAGATCCAGCACTGGCTTGAAGAACACTTCGCGGACAAATTCCGCTTCGAAGATGTGGCCCGCAACCACGGCATGAGCATCCGCAACTTCATGCGCCGCTTCCAGGCCGCTACCGGCGACAAGCCCCTGCATTACCTGCAGCGCCTGCGCATCGAAACAGCCAAGGGACTGCTCTCGGGGACCCGCAAGAGCATCAAGACCATCAGCTATGAAATCGGCTACGACGATGCGAGCTTCTTCGCCCGCCTGTTCCGCCAGCACACCGACCTGTCGCCGAATCAGTACAGGCAGCAGTTTCAGCAGGCCGCATAGCGGCCTGCCGAAAAGCTACAAGCTGCAAGTTTCAAGCTGCAAGAAGATCAAAGGCAGAACTCGATCTCCCTACTTGCAGCTTCCAGCTTGAAGCTTGCAGCTCTCCCGCTAGGGCTTATGCGCCCGCGCCAGAAACTCGTGGGATTGCATTTCCAGCAGGCGGCTCAGGGTACGTGCGAACTCGAACGTCAGACGCCCGCCCGTGTACAGGTCCTTCAACTCAACCTCGGCCGAAATGATCAGCTTGACGTTGCGGTCGTAGAATTCGTCGACCATGTTGATGAAGCGGCGAGCAATATCGTCGGTGGTGACGCTCATCTGCTCAACACCGCTGAGCAGCACGGCGTGGAAAATCTTGCCCAGTTCGATGTAGTCGTTCTGGCTGCGAGGCCCGTCGCACAGTTCGCGGAAGTCGAACCACGCCACATCGTCACAGGTACGCAGGGCGCGAATCTCGCGGTTCTCGATGATCAGCACATCGTTTTCGATGGTCTGCGCACACTCGGGCGTCAGCGCCTTGAAGCTTTTGCGCAGGCTTTCATGGGCGGCTTCATTGAGCGGGAAGTGGAACAGCTCGGCCTGCTCCAGATGGCGCAGGCGATAGTCGACGCCGCTGTCGACGTTGACGATATCGGTGTTCTGCTTGATCAGGGCAATGGCCGGCAGGAAGCGGGCGCGCTGCAGGCCATCCTTGTACAGGCCATCGGGCACGATGTTGGACGTGGCAACCAGGGTCACGCCATTCTTGAACAGCTCTTCCATCAAGGTGCCAAGAATCATGGCATCGGTAATGTCGGAGACGAAGAATTCGTCGAAGCAAATCACCCGCGCCTCGTCGGAAAAGCGCTTGGCGATAAGGGTAAGCGGGTTCTTCTCGCCCTTGAGGGTTTTCATCTCTTCGTGCACGCGCTTCATGAAGCGGTGGAAGTGAGTCCGCACCTTCTGCTCGAACGGCAGGGCATCGAAGAACGTATCGACCAGATAGGTCTTGCCCCGGCCCACGCCGCCCCAGAAATACAGCCCCTTGACCAGGGTCGGTTCTTTCTTGCCGAACAGCTTGCCGAACATGCCCGGCTTGCTGTTGTTTGCAGCAACCAGATCTTCGTACAGACGCTGCAAGTGACGCACAGCGTTTTCCTGCGCGGCATCGTGGAAGAAGTCAGGGCGTTTCAGATCTGCTTGATATCGTTCTAGGGGCGTCATATTCGCTAACAAGGCAACAAAAAAGCGGGCCGTCACTGTAGCGATGGCCCGGGGGAATGGCAATCAATCCTGCAAGGCTTTGAGCTCAGCCAGCAAGCGCTCTATACCGGCCTGTACGGCTTCGGCACTTTCAAACTGCGGGCTTTCAGCCTTCGCATTGCCAAAAGCCACCTCAAAGTGGAGATCAGAGGTGATGATGAGTGGCTCGCCTGGTCCCAGCAGACTTTTGCTGGCAGCGCCTGCCGTCTTGCCATCGGCAAACTTGTCCGACAGCAGCAACTGCTCACCATCGGCAGCCAACAGACGGAAACGGAAACTGCCGTCGTCTTCACGGAAGCTCACAACCCGTGCGCCCTTGGCAGCTTTCTTCTTGCCGGTTTCGACATTCTGCGTAACCGTGCGGAAGGAACGCAGGCCCACCGCCTCGCGCAGCTCTTCAAGGAACGGCGTGGCGGCACGACGGGCTTTCTGGGCACCGGCGAGCAGAATGTCTTCCAGATCCGCAGGACGCTCGATCAGCGCATGGTACTTGTCGCGAGCCTCGCTCAGTTCGCCATCCAGCAGCTTGAACAGACGACTCTTGGCTTCCCCCCAACCCAGCCCCTGCAGCAACTCGGAGCGGAACTCGGCCGACTGCTCGGCACTGGAGAATGCCTGATAGAGCGTGAACAGGTGGGAGTTGTCCGGATCCTTGGCTTCGCCCGGGGCGCGCGAGTCGGTGACAATACGCGAGATCGCGTCTTTCATGTCCTTGGCGCTGCTGAACAACGGAATGGTGTTGTCGTAGCTTTTCGACATCTTGCGCCCATCCAGACCGGGCAGCGTCGCAACGCTTTCCTCGATCAGGGCTTCAGGCATGACGAAGAACTCCTTGCCCTTGCCAAACAGGTGGTTGAAGCGCTGACCGATATCGCGGGCCATTTCGACGTGCTGGATCTGGTCACGGCCGACCGGCACTTTATGGGCGTTGAACATCAGAATGTCGGCAGCCATCAGCACCGGATAGCTGAACAGGCCCATGGTGATGCCCGCATCCGGGTCTTCACCGGCCTCGACATTCTTGTCCACGGAAGCCTTGTAAGCGTGAGCCCGGTTGAGCAGCCCCTTGCCGGCCACACAGGTCAACAGCCAGGTCAGTTCCGGGATCTCGGGAATATCGGATTGGCGATAGAAGGTCACTCGATCGACATCCAGACCGGCAGCCAGCCAGGTCGCGGCGATTTCCAGACGCGAGCGCTGTATGCGCTGCGGGTCGTCGCACTTGATCAAGGCGTGGTAATCCGCAAGGAAGTAGAACGAATCGACGTCCTTCTGGCGGCTGGCGACGATGGCCGGGCGAATCGCGCCCGCATAGTTGCCCAGATGGGGAGTACCGGTGGTGGTGATACCGGTCAGGATACGAGTAGTCATGGCAGGTCGCTTATTCTATGGCTGCAATCAATTCGAGAGACGCGGCAGGACCAGATCTTTCAGGTCGGTCAGCTTGCCGTGGAAAAAGTGTCCGCATTCTGCCACTTTCAGCAGCTCATGGGGGCGTTGCAGAAGCGCAGACCATGCATAGACCATTTCAGGGTCAACGACTTCATCGCTTTCCGGCTGAATGACCGTCAGCGGGCAGTTCTGCGGCAGCACGCTCTGGTCTTTCAGGCGCGATGCGGCAGCGGCCACCAGAAACAGGTGCTTGAGCTGCTCGCCCTGGGCCTCCAGACGCCCGCCGAGTGTAGCCGCCACATACCCGCCAAAGGAAAACCCCAGCAGCGTGATGGGCAGATCCGGCTGTTGTTCACGCAGCCACTGCGCGACGGCAACCGCATCTTCCACCTCTTCCGGCCCGGCAACCGAAGTACCGGCACTGGCACCGACGCCACGATAATTGAAACGTAACGTAACCAGGCCGGCATCGCGTGCAGTACGCTGCAGCGTCGAAACCACTTTATTGAGCATCGTTCCACCCTGGATCGGGTTAGGATGGCAAATCAGCGCCAGGCCCACGGCACCGGGCAGATCCTGATAAAGCGCTTCAAGCTGACCTTCGGGGCCATCAATGAATACTGGGGTTTCACGCATGGACAAAATAAACTCCGTGACCTCGAAATGGATCGACTCGTCTAGCTGATTGTCTGTGGCTGACATATGAGCGACGCGTCGCGGGTATACAGCGCAGGTTAGAGCCGTTAACGTAAAGCAAAGCCGTTTATAGAGGAAGGACTCGTGGAACACTCGCTCTTAGTTTGGTTGTTGCCGACTCTTGCCCTGGTTGCCGGTGTCGTCATTGGTTTCCTGGTCGCACGTCTGCTGCCCAATACCGTTCCGAATAACACCCAGCGCCAGCTGGACAGCATTCAGGAGCGCTTCGATACCTATCAGAACGAGGTGGTCACTCACTTCAACAGCACGGCTACCCTGGTACAGAAACTCTCGCAAAGCTATCAGGAAGTCCAGGAGCATCTCGCCGAGGGTGCCAACCGTCTGGCCCTTGACGAACTGACCCGCCAACGCCTGCTGGCGGCCCTGCACCCTGAGGCCAATCAAGCGCCTCGCGACCGTCTTACCCCGCCACGTGACAGCGAAGCACCGAAGGACTACGCGCCCAAGGCACCCAACACGCCGGGCATGCTGGATGAGCATTACGGTCTGAAAAAGCCGTAAGCGACCGATAAACAGAAAGCCCGCCATTCGGATCGAATGGCGGGCTTTTTTGTTGGGCCTTTTCGCGAAGGACTCAGATCGCGCCGCGAGTGCGCAACAGGTCCAGTACCAGCTTGACGCCCTCTTCCACGCTCAACGACTGGGTATCGATCACCAGATCGGCATCCAGCGGTACATCGTACGGGAAGGACTCACCCGGAATGTTGTCGCCTTCGGCGGCATACAGGCCTTGTGGATCACGTTCACGGCAGACGGCTGGCGAAGCCTGGACGTAGACCGTCAGCAGACGCTCCTTGCCAACCAGCGCCTTGGCGCGTTCGCGACCTTCGGCATCCGGCGCAACGAAAGCTGCCAGGGTCAGCAGGCCGGCTTCGTTGAACTGACGGGCCACGTGGGCAGCACGACTCCAGTTCTCGGTACGACCGGCACGGTCCTGTGGCAGACCTTTGTTCAGGTCATGACGCAGGTTCTGGCCATCGAGGACATAAACCGCACGTCCCATGTCGAACAGCTTGCGCTCGACCGCGTAGGCCAGCGTACTTTTGCCTGCACCCGACAGTCCGCTGAACAACACGGTAGCCGGCTTCTGGCCGAAGCGCTGGGCACGCTCCTGAGTCGATACGTGAGCCAGTTCGCCATGGTGGTTCGCGCCACCGGCACTGACCGGCTTGGCGATGATCATCCCCGCCGCAACCGTGCCGTTGGTCAGGCGATCGATGACGATGAATGCACCCGTGGTGCGATTGCTTTCGTAGCCATCCAGCGCGATAGGCGCGTCGAGGCTGATCTTGACCCGACCAATCTCGTTCAACTGCAGGGCGCTGGCAGGGTCTTCGACCAGCGTGTTCACATCGACGCGATGCGTGATGCTGGCAATCGAGCCAGGCACATAGCTGGTAGCGCGCTTGATGTCGTATTTCTTGCCCGGCAGCATCGGCTCTTCTGCCATCCACACCAGCATTGCGTCGAACGCATCGCTGACTTGAGGGACGTTGTCGGCATGCACCAGCAGGTCGCCACGGGAGATATCGATTTCATCTTCCATGGTCAGGGTGATGGCCTGACCCGGACCGGCCTGCTCCAGCTCACCTTCGAAGGTGACGATGGATTTGACGCGACTGCTCTTGCCCGACGGCAGCACGACGATTTCATCGCCCTTGTGCACGATACCGCTGGCCAGAGTGCCGGCAAAACCACGGAAGTTCAGGTTCGGACGGTTGACGTACTGCACCGGGAAACGCAGGTCCGCATAGTTGCGGTCGTTGGCAATTTCGACGGTTTCGAGAATTTCCATCAGCGACTGGCCGGTGTACCAGGGCGAACGCTCGCTCTTGTTCACCACGTTATCGCCCTTGAGCGCCGACATCGGCACGAACGCCATGGTGGTCGGCTTGAAGGCCAGGCCTTCGGCGAACTTCAGGTAATCGGCCTTGATCGACTCGAAGACGCTCTCATCGAAGCCCTTGAGGTCCATCTTGTTGATGGCCACGACAATGTGCTTGATGCCCAGCAGCGAGGCGATGTAGCTGTGACGACGCGTCTGGGTCTGCACACCATAACGGGCATCGACCAGAATGATCGCCAGATCGCAGGTCGATGCACCAGTCGCCATGTTGCGGGTGTACTGCTCGTGGCCCGGCGTATCGGCGATGATGAACTTGCGCTTGGCGGTAGAGAAGTAGCGGTAAGCGACATCGATGGTGATGCCCTGCTCACGCTCGGCCTGCAGACCATCCACCAGCAGCGCCAGATCCACGTCATCGCCAGTGGTACCGGACTTCTTGGAGTCACGAGTAATGGCTTCCAGGTGATCCTCGTAGATCATCTTGGAATCGTGCAGCAGACGCCCGATCAGCGTGCTCTTGCCGTCATCGACGTTGCCACAGGTAAGAAAGCGCAGCATTTCCTTGCGTTCGTGCTGGCCCAGATAGGCGAGGATGTCCTCGCTGATCAATTCGGATTGATGGCTCATAGGGTTTAAGCTCCAAGTTGTAAGCTTCAAGCGGCAAGCTTGTCGGCGTACAACTAGTCAGAATTTTTTTGTTATGGGCACTCAAAGACACCCACAAAGGGCGGCAACCTGCAAAACCCTGAAGCTACGCAATGCGCTTCCAACTTGCAGCTTGCCGCTTGTAACTTGAAGCTTAGAAATACCCCTGCCGTTTCTTTTCTTCCATCGAGCCTGCGCCGTCGTGGTCGATGACCCGGCCCTGGCGTTCGGAAGTTCGTGTCAGGAGCATTTCCTGGATGATGTCGGTGAGGCTCGTGGCTTCGGATTCGACGGCACCGGTCAGCGGGTAGCAGCCAAGGGTACGGAAGCGCACTTTCTTCTTGACGATACGGGCCTTTTCCTCGTCGGTAAGGTGCTCGAGGATGCGTTCATCGTCGATCATGATCAGGGTGCCGTTCTTCTCGATGACGTCGCGCTCGGCGGCGAAGTACAGCGGCACGATCGGGATGCCTTCGAGATAGATGTACTGCCAGATGTCCAGCTCGGTCCAGTTCGACAGCGGGAACACGCGGATCGACTCGCCTTTGTTGACGTTGCCGTTATAGACGTTCCACAGCTCGGGACGCTGGTTCTTCGGGTCCCAGCGGTGCTTGCTGTCGCGGAACGAGTAGACACGTTCCTTGGCACGGGATTTTTCCTCGTCACGCCGTGCGCCGCCGAAAGCTGCGTCGAAACCATGCTTGTCCAGTGCCTGCTTCAGGCCCTCGGTCTTCATGATATCGGTGTGCTTGGCACTGCCGTGGGTGAACGGGTTGATGCCCTGTGCAACACCGTCGGGGTTGACGTGGGTGATCAGGTCCAGGCCCATCTCCTCGACCATCTGGTCGCGGAAGCGATACATTTCCTGGAATTTCCAGCGGGTATCGACGTGCATGACCGGGAACGGCAGCTTGCCAGGGAAGAAGGCCTTGCGCGCCAGGTGCAGCATCACGGCAGAGTCCTTGCCGATCGAGTACAACATCACGGGGTTGTCGAACTCGGCGGCGACCTCGCGGATGATGTGGATGCTTTCCGCCTCCAGCTGTTTCAGATGCGTCAGTTTGTCAACCATGGTTACTCACGGATTGCATTCGTTGTGGGCCGGGAAGAATCCTCCCGGGCGGCCAGCGGGCCGTATTCGAGCCGCGCACTTTATCATGAGGCATACCGCATAATCAGCGCGCCGAATAGATCGAAACGATCTATCCATATAGCCCGGCGTTTGGATCTTTCAGATCGGATTCGGGCAATCGATGAAAATATGCTCCAGGGCAAAACGTCGCGCCAGATAGTCGCCCAGCGCCTGAACACCGTAGCGCTCGGTTGCGTGATGCCCTGCTGCGATAAAGCTGATGTCGTTCTCGCGGGCGCTATGAAAGGTCTGTTCCGAGGCTTCTCCGCTGAGAAACAGGTCCACGCCTTCAAGCACGGCCTGATCGATGTAGCCCTGCCCACCGCCACTGCACCAGCCCACGCGCCGGATCATCTGGCTGCCTTCGATCAACAGCGGTTCGCGCCCCAGGGCGTCCTGCACGCGGCGGGCAAAATCACGAGGCGTCATCGGCTCGGAAAGAGAACCGACCAGACCGACTACCTTGGGATTCTCGGGGTCCAGCGGACCTTCGACCGTGATATCCAGCTGACGGGCCAGTTGCACGTTATTGCCCACGTCAGGGTGAACGTCCAGAGGCAAGTGATAGGCCAGCAGGCTGATGTCGTGCTTGAGCAATGTCTTCAGGCGACGCTGTTTCATACCCACGACACAGGGGTTCTCGCCCTTCCAGAAATAGCCATGATGGACCAGGATCAGGTCGGCCTGGGCCTCGACAGCGGCATCCAGCAAAGCCTGGCTGGCCGTCACGCCACTGACGATACGCATGATTTGCGGTCGGCCTTCGACCTGCAAACCGTTGGGGCAATAATCCTGAATGCGGGCACTGTTGAGATAGCGGTCGGCCTCTTCGACCAGGGTACTGAGGGCAACAGCCATAAAAGACTCCTAAATATGCAGTTCAGAGCTGCCTTGTGCTCGTATAATGCCCGCCATTATGGCGCACCCGTGGAAAAATCTTTGCGCCTGTAACCATCAGGACTTGCTCAATGTTAAAGGCACTGCGCTTTTTCGGCTGGCCATTGCTGGCTGGCGTGCTTATCGCCATGTTGATTATCCAGCGTTACCCGGAATGGGTCGGGCTGCCCAGCCGGGATGTAAACCTGCAACAGGCTCCCAAGGTCACCACTGTGATGCAGGGCCCTTCGTCCTATGCCGATGCAGTGAGTGCCGCTGCACCCGCAGTGGTCAACCTCTACACCACCAAGATGGTGAACAAGGGCAACACCCCCACCATGTTCGAGGATCCTCAGTTCAGAAGGTTCTTCGGCGACAACGCTCCCAAGCAGAAACGCATGGAGTCGAGCCTCGGTTCCGGCGTGATCATGAGCCCCGAAGGCTACCTGCTGACCAACAACCATGTCACCACCGGTGCCGACCAGATCGTGGTTGCCCTCAAGGACGGCCGCGAAACCATCGCCCGGGTGATCGGCAACGACCCCGAAACGGATCTGGCGGTACTGAAGATCGACCTGAAAAACCTGCCGGCCATCACCATTGCACGCTCCGACGGTATCCGTATCGGCGACGTGGCACTGGCCATCGGCAACCCGTTCGGTGTCGGCCAGACCGTCACCATGGGCATCATCAGTGCGACCGGACGCAACCAGTTGGGCCTTAATACCTACGAAGATTTCATCCAGACCGACGCTGCCATCAACCCCGGCAACTCGGGCGGCGCTCTGGTGGACGCTTCCGGCAACCTGACCGGCATCAATACCGCGATCTTCTCCAAGTCTGGCGGCTCGCAGGGCATCGGTTTTGCGATTCCGACCAAACTGGCAATGGATGTCATGAAGTCGATCATCGAACATGGTCAGGTCATTCGTGGCTGGCTGGGGATCGAAGTTCAGCCCCTGACCCAGGAACTGGCTGACTCTTTCGGCCTGAAGGACCGCCCTGGGATTGTGGTTGCCGGAATCTTCCGCGATGGCCCGGCACAGAAAGCCGGCCTGCAACTGGGGGATGTGATCCTGAGCATCAATGGCGAACCGGCAGGGGATGGCCGACGCTCGATGAATCAGGTGGCACGCACCAAGCCCAAGGACAAGATTGCGATCGATGTCATGCGCAATGGCAAGGAGTTGCGCCTGAGCGCCGAGGTTGGATTGCGGCCGCCACCGGCACCAACGCCGGTCGCGAAAGAACAGTGATCGGCGCAAGAGTGTAGATATCCGCATACCCGTCGCGGGCAAGCCCTCTCACACAAGCTTGCTCGCGACAGCGGTATAAAGAAACTAGATCCCGCTCAATTCATCCAGCAACGCCTGATTCTGCTCAGCCGTACCGATGCTGATCCGCAGGAACTGGGCAATCCGCTCCTGCTTGAAGTGACGCACGATAACGCCCTGCTCGCGCAGTTTCGCCGCCAGACCTGCCGCATCATGTTTCGGGTGACGGGCAAAGATGAAGTTGGCCGCCGAAGGCAACACTTCAAAACCCATACCTTCCAGCTTCTCGACCAATGCTTCGCGGCTGGCGATTACTGCATTGCGGGTGGTCTCGAAGTGTTCCCGGTCTTCAAAGGCTGCCGTCGCACCGACAATCGCCAGACGATCCAGCGGGTAGGAGTTGAAGCTGTTCTTGACCCGCTCCAGCGCCTCGATCAGATCCGGATGCCCTACCGCAAACCCGACCCGCAAACCGGCCAGTGAACGGGATTTGGAGAGCGTCTGGGTCACCAGCAGGTTCGGGTAACGATCAACCAGTGCTATCGCTGTCTCGCCGCCGAAATCGACATAGGCCTCATCGACCACCACTACCGAATCCGGGCTGGCCTTGACGATCTGCTCGACCGCTTCCAGCGGCAGCAGGCAGCCGGTGGGCGCGTTCGGGTTCGGGAAGATGATCCCCGCATTCGGTTTTGCATAATCCGCCACGCGAATCCGGAACTGCTCGTCCAGCGCGATAGCGTCATATTCGATGCCGTACAGACCGCAATACACCGGATAGAAGCTGTAGCTGATATCCGGGAACAGCAGTGGCTTGTCGTGCTGGAACAGCGCGTGAAAGATGTGCGCCAGCACTTCGTCGGAACCATTGCCCAGGAACACCTGACTGGCCTGCACACCGTAATACCCGGCTACCGCCTGCTTGAGCAGGTCACTGTTGGGGTCAGGATACAGACGCAGGTCATCGGTCAATGCCGCACGCATTGCCTCAAGCGCCTTGGGCGAAGGCCCGTAAGGGTTTTCGTTGGTGTTGAGCTTGACCAGTTTGGTCAGCTTCGGTTGCTCACCCGGCACATAAGGCACCAGACTGCTGACGAAAGGACTCCAGAATTTACTCATTACTTGCCTTCCTCTGTGCTGCCCGCACTCCAGTTGCTATCGGTGATCCGGTACTCGGCACTGCGAGCGTGCCCGGTCAACGATTCGCCCCGGGCCAGGACCGAAGCGGTCTTGCCCAGTTCGGATGCACCTTGCGGCGAGCAGTAGATGATCGATGAGCGCTTCTGGAAGTCATAGACACCCAGCGGCGAAGAAAAACGTGCAGTGCCGGAGGTCGGCAGCACATGGTTCGGACCGGCGCAGTAGTCGCCCAGCGCCTCGGACGTGTGACGCCCCATGAAAATCGCACCGGCATGGCGAATATGCGGCAGCCAGGCGTCAGGATCGGCGACCGACAGCTCAAGATGTTCCGGCGCAATGCGGTTGGCCACATCGATGGCTTGCTGCATGTCGGCGACCTTGATCAGGGCACCACGGCCATTGATCGAGGTTTCGACGATGGCGGCACGCTCCATGGTGGGCAGCAATCGAGTGATGCTGGCGGCTACCTTGTCGAGGAACTCGGCATCGGGGCTGACCAGAATCGCCTGGGCATCTTCGTCGTGCTCGGCCTGGGAGAACAGGTCCATGGCAATCCAGTCCGGATCGGTCTGGCCGTCGCAGACCACAAGAATTTCCGAAGGCCCGGCGATCATGTCGATCCCGACCTGACCGAATACATGGCGCTTGGCCGTGGCGACATAAATGTTGCCAGGGCCGACGACTTTGTCCACCTGTGGAACGCTTTCAGTGCCGTATGCCAGCGCAGCAACAGCCTGCGCGCCACCGATGGTAAAGACGCGGTCCACACCGGCGATGCAGGCAGCAGCCAGCACCAGCTCGTTGATCTCGCCACGCGGGGTCGGCACGACCATGACCACTTCGGCCACGCCGGCCACTTTCGCCGGGATGGCATTCATCAGCACCGACGAAGGGTAAGAAGCCTTGCCACCCGGCACGTACAGACCGGCACGGTCCAGCGGCGTGACTTTCTGGCCAAGCACCGTGCCATCGGCTTCGGTGTAGCTCCAGGAGTCCTGCTTCTGTTTCTCGTGGTAGCTGCGCACGCGAGCGGCGGCGGTTTCCAGTGCCTGACGCTGGGCAGGAGAAATGCGTGTCAGCGCCAGTTCCAGGCGCTCGCGAGGCAGGATCAGGTCAGCCATCGAGGCGACTTGCAGGCCGTCGAAACGCTGGGTGAACTCGACCAGGGCCGCGTCACCACGCTCACGCACGGCCTTGATGATGTCGAGCACACGCTGGTTGACCGAATCGTCAGACACACTTTCCCAGCTCAGCAGATGATCCAGATGTCGTGCGAAATCCGGATCGGCAGCATCGAGTCGGCGTATTGCAGTGGGAGTGGTCATAGCGATATCTCAATAAGTGGCGGATGCTCAGGTGCCATAAGCTACCAAGCTATCCGCGCAGGCACCTGAGAAATTTGGCTATGACACGGATAGCTGGACGCGACTCGAAGGCCGCGTAATCGGATCAGCCGCGGTGTCGCGACTCTACTGCCTTGCGCAGAGTGTCGATGAGCGCCTGGATGCGCGCATGCTGCATTTTCATGGAAGCCTTGTTCACCACCAGACGCGAACTGATGGTCGCGATCAGCTCCTGCGGCTCAAGGCCGTTGGCGCGCAAGGTATTGCCGGTGTCGACCACATCGATGATCTTGTCGGCCAGACCGATCAGCGGTGCCAGCTCCATCGAGCCATACAGCTTGATGATATCGACCTGACGGCCCTGCTCGGCGTAATAGCGCTTGGCAACATTCACGAACTTGGTCGCCACACGCAAGCGGCCTTTCGGCTCGGCAGCACCAATGGCTCCAGCGGTCATGAGCTTGCACTGGGCAATCTGCAGATCCAGTGGCTCATACAGCCCCTGGCCACTGTACTCCATCAGCACATCCTTGCCCGCGACCCCAAGATCGGCAGCGCCATGTTCGACATAGGTCGGCACATCGGTAGCGCGCACGATCAGCAGACGCACGTCGTCCTGAGTCGTGGGGATGATCAGCTTGCGGCTCTTGTCCGGATTCTCGGTTGGCACAATGCCCGCCTCGGCAAGAAGCGGCAGTGTGTCGTCGAGGATACGGCCCTTGGACAGTGCGATGGTCAACATGGAAAACGTGAGTCCTTATCAGGAAACTTTTGCCCCGGGCAGACGGCCCGAAACAACACTTGAGCCCGACATGACGGGCTCAAGGTGAAACGAATCAGAAAATCACACCGCAGGTTCCACTGCCCGGAAGACAGTGGAACCCCATGCTGCTAGCCCGGAACGCGGCGGATCTTGGCACCCAGCATTTGCAGCTTCTCTTCGATGCACTCGTAACCACGGTCGATGTGGTAGATGCGATCGATCAGGGTATCGCCCTGGGCAACCAGCGCCGAGATCACCAGACTGGCCGAGGCACGCAGGTCGGTCGCCATCACTGGCGCGCCCTTGAGCACTTCGGTACCGGTCACGATTGCCGTGTTGCCTTCCACCTGGATGTGTGCGCCCATGCGATGCATTTCATAGACATGCATGAAGCGGTTTTCGAAGATGGTTTCGATAACGGCACCAGTGCCCTCCGCGATTGCGTTGAGCGAGATGAACTGCGCCTGCATGTCGGTCGGGAACGCCGGGTAAGGCGCGGTACGCACATTGACGGCCTTGGGGCGCTTGCCATGCATGTCCAGTTCGATCCAGTCTTCACCGCTGGTGATTTCTGCACCGGCTTCCTGCAGCTTGAGCAGGACGGCTTCCAGGATGGTCGGATCGGTGTCCTTGACCTTGACGCGACCACCGGTGGCAGCAGCAGCAACCAGGTAAGTACCGGTCTCGATGCGGTCAGGCATGACCTTGTAGGTCGCCGGGCCAAGACGCTTCACACCGTCGATGGTGATGGTGTCGGTACCGGCGCCCTGGATTTTCGCACCCATGGCGATCAGGAAGTTCGCCAGATCGACGACTTCAGGCTCGCGGGCCGCGTTTTGCAGAACACTGCGGCCGTTTGCCAGACTGGCAGCCATCATGATGTTCTCGGTACCGGTCACGCTCACGGTATCGAAGAAGAAGTTGGCACCACGCAAACCGCCTTCAGGGGCCTTGGCCTTGATGTAGCCGCCTTCGACATCGATGATTGCGCCCATGGCTTCCAGGCCACGGATGTGCAGGTCGACCGGACGCGAACCGATGGCGCAACCGCCAGGCAGTGCGACTTCAGCCTCACCGAAACGGGCAACCATCGGACCCAGTACCAGAATCGACGCACGCATGGTTTTAACCAGTTCGTACGGCGCGACCAGGGTCTTGATGGTGCGCGGGTCGATCTCGACGCTGAGTTTTTCGTCGATCACAGGCTCGATGCCCATCCGACCGAACAGCTCGATCATGGTGGTGATGTCGTGCAGGTGCGGCAGGTTCTGAACGACTACCGGGCCATCGGCCAGCAGCGTTGCCGAAAGAATCGGCAGGGCGGAGTTCTTTGCCCCGGAAATGCGAATTTCGCCATCAAGACGAACGCCGCCGGTAATAATCAATTTATCCATTAGAATCTCGACACCAATTGGCTCAGGTGCGCTCGGCCCAGGCAGCGCGGCTGAAAAATTTCATAGTGACCGCGTGGATGCTGCCATCGGCAATCCAAGGGTTCAGATGGGCATAGATGTTTTGCTGACGCTTGACGGGGCTCAGGCTGGCCATCTCGTCACTGATGATGTTCAGCTGGAAATTGCAGCCTTGGCCTTCAACTTCCACCTGGATTTCGGGCAGCTTTCCTTCAAGGAAGCTCTTAACTTCTACAGCCTGCATGCTTAACCTCGATCGGCGCCCTGTGCGCGCGGGTCGGCCATCATACAAAAAAGCCCATGCTATGCGAACCCCAACGCAAGGGGAGCCAGACAAAGGGCTTTCCTGATAACAGCTGTTAATGAATATCCAAAAGCTCGTTCAAGCCTGATACACGGGCAATTTCCCGCATATCCCCGGGCAATGACTGTACGCTGACCGACTTGCCCGCCTCGCTGGCATCACGCATGAATGCCAGCAGCAGTGCCAGGCCGACACTGCTGGACTTCAGCACACCGGAGCAATCCAGAACGAGGTGAGGCGCATCGCTGGATTTGATAAGGGCCGCGCCCTGCTTGCGCAGTTGCGGCCCGCTACGGTAATCCAGCACGCCCGTCAGCTGCAATTGACCCGGAGAACCGAGGCGAACGGCAGATTCACTCATTGCGCCGCCTTCTGTGCAGCTTCGGTCGTCACTTCCTTGGCCTTGGCAACTTCGCCTGCCCAGCCATCGATGGTCTTGTCCAGATCGTTGCCATTACGCTGCATGGCGTCGGCGAACTGGTCACGGAACAGCTTGCCGATATTGATGCCATTGATGATCACGTTGCGGACTTTCCACTCGCCGTTGATTTTCTCAAGGGTGTAGGAAACCGGATAAACCGCGCCGTTGTTGCCTTTTACCTGCATATCGACGCTGGTGCGATCCGCACCCTCATCCTTGGCTGGCGAAACGGTGATGCCCTGGTTGTTGTACTCCAGCAGCGCATTGCCATAGAACTGCATCAGGCTGCGCTTGAAGTTTTCCTGGAAACGCTGCATCTGCTCAGGCGAAGCCTTGCGCGAGTACTTGACGGTCATGATGCTTCTGGAAATGCCATCAGCATCCACTACCGGACCGACGATACGGTTCAAGGCATCGTAGAACGCACCCGGATTGGACTTGTACTGTTCTTTATTACTGGCCAGATCGCTCAGCAATTCCTTGGTGGTGCGATCTACCAGGTCATGAGCGGAGGGCGTTGTCGCCGCATTTGCCATCATCGGCAGCACGGCAAGCAATACCAGCAGACCACGGCGCAGGATAGAGATCATTTAAAGCTCCTCATTTGGCTTCTTTACTCACGGTATTGAGCAGGAATTTCCCGATCAGGTCTTCCAGCACAAGCGATGACTGCGTGTCATGGATCGTGCTGCCGTCCTTGAGCAGGGACTGGTCACCGCCCACGCTGATACCAATGTACTTTTCACCGAGCAGGCCGGAGGTCAGGATCGAAGCGGTGGAGTCAGAAGGCAGGTTATCCACCTTTTTCTGGATCTCCAGCGTTACACGACCGGTAAAGGTGTCACGATCCAGATCGATTGCCGTTACCCGGCCGATCGGCACACCCGCCATGCTCACCTTGGCTCTGACAGTCAAACCGGCGATATTGTCGAAGTATGCGTAAAGTTTATAGCTGTCATTGGTCGCACTGGCGCTCAAGCCGCTGACACGCAGGGCGAGCAATAGCAAAGCCAGTATCCCGGCCAGCAGGAACAGGCCGACTCCGGTTTCGATTGCACGGTTTTGCATCAGAAATCTCCAAACATCAAGGCGGTCAGAATAAAGTCGAGGCCCAACACTGCCAGTGAGGCATATACAACGGTTTTGGTCGTGGCACGGCTGATCCCCTCGGAAGTGGGTTCACAGTCATAGCCCTGGAAAACGGCGATCCAGGTCACCACGAAGGCAAAGACGACACTTTTGATAACACCGTTGAGCACATCGCTGGTGAAGGAAACGCTGCTCTGCATGTTCGACCAGAAGGAGCCGTCATAGACGCCCAGCCAGTCGATCGCGACCCAGGAGCCGCCCCAGATTCCGACCACGCTGAAAATGATCGCCAGCAGCGGCAGTGAAATGAATCCGGCCCACAGGCGTGGCGCAATGATGTACTTGAGAGGGTCGACCCCGATCATTTCGAGGCTGGACAACTGCTCGGTGGACTTCATGTTGCCGATTTCCGCCGTCAGTGCGGAGCCGGCACGTCCGGCGAACAGCAGCGCCGTCACCACGGGACCCAGTTCGCGCAGCAGGGTCAATGCGACCATCTGGCCCACGGCCTGCTCCGAACCGTATCTGGCCAGAATGCTGAAACCCTGGAGCGCCAGCACCATGCCGATGAAAATCCCCGACACGACGATGATGACCAGAGACATCACGCCCACCGAGTACAACTGTTTGATCAGCAGCGAAAAACCGCCGCCTATCCCGCCACGCCCCAGTAAGGCATGGCCCAGAAAGATGCCGGATCGCCCCAGCACTGCAACGGTATCAATGGCCGAACGCCCAAACAGGCGAATACGGTCCAGCAATGACTTATTGCGCATCAGCGCTTCCCCAAAAGATCTTCACGGAAATCCGGTGCCGGATAGTGAAACGGAACGGGGCCGTCAGGCTCACCGGTCATGAACTGACGAATGCGCGGATTATCCGAGGACATCAGTTCCTGCGGCGTACCCTGCCCCAACACCTGCCCGTCTCCGACGACGTAAAGGTAGTCCGCGATACTTGCCGTCTCGGAAAGATCATGAGAGACCACGATACTGGTGATCCCCAGCGCATCGTTGAGCAAGCGGATCAGACGTACCAGAACCCCCATGGCTATCGGGTCCTGCCCGACAAAGGGTTCGTCATACATGAGAATCTGCGGATCGAGGGCGATTGCACGGGCCAGCGCCACACGGCGCTTCATGCCACCGGACAGCTCGTCGGGCATCAGTTCGAGAGCGCCGCGCAACCCGACTGCCTGCAGCTTGAGCAGGACAATGTCGCGAATCATCTCTTCCGGCAACTGGGTGTGAACGCGCAAGGGAAAGGCAACGTTCTCGAAAACATCCAGATCGGTGAACAATGCGCCGCTCTGGAACAGGACACCCATGTTCTTGCGCGCATCGAACAGATCGCTGCGTGACAGTTCGGGCAGATTCTGGCCATTGACCCAGACCTCGCCCGAACTTGGCCGCAACTGCGCCCCCATGAGGCGCAGCAAGGTCGTCTTGCCACAGCCGGACGGCCCCATGATCCCGGTGACCTTCCCCTTGGGGATACGAATATCGACATTAGTGAATATGCTGCGCGTGCCGCGTTTGAAGGACACTCCTTTCAAATCGACCGCGTAGGCGTCATCGGCGCTCATCTAAACTCCTTGCGATACAGCCTCTCCCTTCTCCTGCCAGACTCTCGCAAGAGACAGACAGCACGGGGCAGCCGAACAAGCCGCGCACTATATCACCGCAGCAGCACGCCACCCAAGAAGAGAACCTGTTTGTTAGATACCCCGCCGCACCTTGCAGGCACTCTGCATAGGCAGAAATACCCCCGGGACAGGCCTTTCGATACCCCCGAAAGGCTGAGCAAACCAACCCGGATACAACTCCATGACGATCAGACGTGAGGGAATCGTACATTACCGCTATAATCGCCGCCTTTCAGCAAGCCGACTAATTCAAGATATGACCCGATCCAGCGACCTGACTCAATCCGCGCAACGAACCATCCGCCTCGAAATGGAAGCCATACAAGGCTTGCTCGGCCATCTCGATGCCGATTTCGTGCGCGCGTGCGAAATGATTCTGGCCAGCAAGGGACGCGTCGTAGTGGTCGGCATGGGCAAGTCCGGGCACATCGGCAGAAAGATCGCCGCCACCCTGGCCAGTACCGGCACGACCTCGTACTTCGTACATCCAGCCGAAGCCAGTCATGGCGACATGGGCATGATCACCCGCGACGACATCATTCTGGCCCTGTCCAACTCCGGCACGACCAATGAAATCGTCACCCTGCTGCCACTGATCAAGCGCCTGGGCATCAAGATGATCAGCCTGACGGGCAACCCGGCCTCGATCATGGCCAAGGCCGCCGATGTCAACCTCAACGTTCAGGTAGAACACGAAGCCTGCCCGCTGAACCTGGCACCCACTTCATCGACCACCGCCGCGCTGGTCATGGGCGACGCCCTGGCTGTTGCCCTGCTCGAAGCTCGCGGCTTCACCGCCGAAGACTTCGCATTCTCGCATCCGGGCGGCGCACTGGGCCGACGCCTGCTTCTGAAAGTCGAGAACGTCATGCACACCGGTGACGCCCTGCCCAAGGTGCTGCGTGGCACACCGCTACGCGACGCCTTGCTGGAAATGACCCGCAAGGGCCTGGGCATGACCGCAATCGTCGACGCCGACGGCAAGCTGGCCGGGATCTTCACCGACGGCGACCTGCGCCGCACCCTGGATCGCCCGATCGACATTCGCGAAACCACCATCGATGAAGTCATGACCATTCACGGCAAGACGGTACGCGCCGACATGCTGGCCGCAGAAGCCCTGAAAATCATGGAAGACCACAAGATCGGCGCGCTGATAGTGGTCGACGCTACCGACCGCCCGACAGGTGCCTTCAACCTGCAGGACCTGCTGCGAGCGGGTGTCATGTAATGGCCACTATCGTGCTTTTTCCGAACCGGGAACAAATCACCTGCCTGGGTCACGATCTGCCAGACTTGTCGCCAGCGCGCCGGGCAACAGCGCCGAAGCAGCCCGCCATGCGCCCTTATGGAAGCCTTTTCTATGTTCAGTAAGAAAATACGCACGTTTCTGACCTTCGGGGTACTGGCGCTGCTGCTTGCTGCAGTCGGCTACTGGAATATCAGCCCGGAAAGCTTCATGGACCAGCCTGTCGCCACCACCGACGACACCGCCATCGACTATTACGCCATCAATGCCCATAGCGTGCAGTATCTGCCCGACGGCAAGATGCAATACGACATGACTGCCGACAAGGTCGAGCACGTCAAGGCCACGGACATCACCCTGCTGACCAAGCCCGACCTGCACATGTACCGCGGCACCCTGTTCCCGTGGCATGTACAAAGCGAGCGTGGCGAGGTTTCGCCGGGCGGCACCGAAGTCGAACTGATCGACTCCGTACGTGTTGCACGTACCGATGAAAAGCAGCGTACGACTATCATTACCAGCAGTCGTATGACCGTATTCCCACAGAAGCAATATGCGCAGACCGAGCAAGTGGTTAGAATCGACGCCGCTGGCGGTGTAACGACAGCCAAGGGAATGAAAGCGTATTTGAACGACGGCAGGATGGACCTGCTGTCCAACGTAAGAGGACAGTATGAGTCTCGTTAAAACTCTTCCTTTTTTGCTCGGCCTGGGCGCAGCACTGGGAAGCCCGAGCGCCTGGTCCCTGCCAACCGACCGCGATCAGCCGATCCACATCCAGTCTGACGATGCGCAGCTCGATGACAAGAAAGGCGTTGCCACCTACAAGGGCAACGTGATCATCACTCAGGGTTCGATGAAGATCACCGGCAACACCGTGACCATCACTCGTAACGCACAGGGCGAAGTCGACGTATTCACCTCCGTCGGCAACCTGGCCTATTACGAGCAGAAACCCTCGGTAGACAAGCCGATCGTGCAGGCCTATGGCGTCACCATCCAGTATTACGCGGCACAGGACCGCATCGTGCTGATCGACAAGGCCAAGGTCATCAACGACGGCAATACCTCCGAAGGCGAGAAGATCGTCTATGACACCGTGAAGCAGGTCGTCACCGCAGGCCGCGCCAATGGCGGCGCCAAAGTGACTGCACCGCGTCCACGGATCGACATGGTCATCCAGCCCAAAAAGAAAACCGAACAGCAGAAGGCCCAGTAAATGGCGACGCTTAAAGCCCAGCATCTGGCTAAAAGCTACAAGAGTCGTCAGGTCGTACGCGACGTAAGCCTGTCCATCGACAGCGGTCAGATCGTAGGCCTGCTCGGCCCCAACGGTGCCGGCAAGACGACCTGCTTCTACATGATCGTCGGCCTGGTGCAGGCCGATCAGGGCCGCGTCCTGATCGACGATCTCGATGTCAGCCACCAGCCGATGCACGGTCGTGCCCGCGCCGGTATCGGCTATCTGCCCCAGGAAGCCTCGATCTTTCGCAAGCTGTCCGTCTCCGACAACATCATGGCCATCCTCGAGACCCGCAAGGAACTCGACGCAGCCGCACGTCGCAAGGAACTGGAAAGCCTGCTTCAGGAATTCCACATCACCCACATCCGCGACAACCTGGGCATGAGCCTGTCGGGTGGTGAGCGCCGCCGCGTGGAAATTGCCCGGGCACTGGCTACCGCTCCCAAGTTCATCCTGCTCGATGAACCCTTCGCAGGCGTGGACCCCATCTCGGTGGGCGATATCAAACAGATCATTCATCATCTGAAAGCCAAGGGCATCGGCGTGCTGATCACCGATCACAACGTCCGCGAAACCCTGGACATCTGCGAAACCGCCTACATCGTCAACGACGGGCAACTGATTGCCGAAGGCGACTCGGAAACCATTCTGGCCAACCAACTGGTGAAAGAGGTCTACCTCGGCCACGAGTTCCGCCTGTAGTCGATCCTGTGTGAGCTCTCTTGATGCGAGCTTTGCCCGAGCATCCTGTTGACAATGCATTTTTTGTCATGACGCTCTAGGCAAACACTTCAGATTCAGGCATATAACTTGCTTAAGTTGGCGCTTCGGCGCCCTGTAGTGGATGGCGCATGTGCGCCGGCGAATAAGGTGTTTAGCCCCTGCCATGAAACCATCGCTAGTCTTGAGAATGGGCCAGCAGCTGACGATGACGCCGCAGCTGCAACAGGCTATCCGCTTGCTCCAGTTATCGACCCTGGACCTCCAGCAAGAGATTCAGGAAGCACTGGAATCCAATCCTATGCTGGAACGCCAGGAGGAAGGCGACGACTTCGACAACTCCGATCCTCTGGCCGACAACATCGAGCAGAAGCCCAGCACCGAGATCCAGGAGCCCAGCTATCAGGAGTCCGCACCCACCGTGGACAACCTGGAAGACGGCGAATGGAACGAACGCATTCCAAACGAATTGCCCGTCGACACCGCCTGGGAAGATGTCTATCAGACCAGCGCCAGCAGCCTGCCCAGCAACGATGACGACGAATGGGACTTCACCACCCGCACTTCCGCTGGCGAAAGCCTGCAAAGCCACCTGTTGTGGCAATTGAATGTGGCGCCGATGTCCGACAAGGACCGGCTGATTGCCGTCACTCTGATCGACTGCATCAATAATCAGGGCTACCTCGACGAAACCCTCGAGGAAATCGTCGAAGCCTTCGACCCCGAACTGGATATCGAACTCGACGAGATCGAAGCCGTTCTGCACCGTATCCAGCAATTCGAGCCTGCCGGTATCGGCGCCCGCAACCTGAGCGAATGCCTGCTGCTGCAACTGCGCCAACTGCCGGCCAAGACCCGCTGGCTGAGCGAAGCCCAGCGCCTGGTCACTGACTACATCGACCTGCTGGGCAGCCGCGACTACACCCAGCTCATGCGCCGCATGAAGCTCAAGGAAGACGAACTGCGCCAGGTCATCGAACTGGTCCAGAGCCTCAACCCGCGTCCCGGCTCGCAGATCGAATCCACCGAAGCCGAATACGTCGTACCCGACGTGATCGTGCGCAAGGACAACGAACGCTGGCTGGTGGAGCTGAATCAGGAGTCCGTGCCGCGCCTGCGGGTCAATCCGCAATATGCCGGTTTTGTGCGCCGGGCCGACACCAGCGCCGACAACACCTTCATGCGCAATCAGTTGCAGGAGGCCCGCTGGTTCATCAAGAGCCTGCAAAGCCGCAACGAAACCCTGATGAAGGTCGCCACCCAGATCGTCGAACACCAGCGTGGTTTTCTCGAGTATGGCGACGAGGCCATGAAGCCGCTCGTCCTGCATGACATCGCCGAAGCGGTAGGCATGCACGAATCGACGATTTCCCGCGTGACCACCCAGAAGTTCATGCATACCCCAAGGGGTATTTACGAGCTGAAATACTTCTTTTCCAGCCATGTAAGCACGTCCGAAGGCGGGGAATGCTCTTCGACGGCCATTCGCGCAATCATCAAGAAACTGGTTGCAGCGGAAAATCAGAAAAAGCCGTTGAGTGATAGCAAGATCGCTGGTTTACTGGAGGCACAAGGCATTCAAGTAGCCCGTCGCACAGTTGCCAAGTACCGCGAATCGCTCGGGATCGCACCTTCGAGCGAGCGCAAGCGACTGATGTGATGCAGGCAGAGCCACAGCGTTCCAGCGGCAGGAATGAACTCCTGCTTCTTTATGCACTGGCAAAGGAGAAAGCTGTATGCAAGTCAATATCAGTGGACACCAACTGGAAGTGACCAAGCCCCTTCGCGAATACGTGGAGCTCAAGCTCAAGAAGCTCGAAGGGCATTTTGACAAGATTACTAATGTGCAGGTCACGCTGGCTGTCGAGAAGCTCAAACAGAAGATCGAAGCCACACTGCACATCCATGGTGGAGAGGTCGTAGCCAACGCCGAACATGACGACATGTACGCGGCCATCGACCTTCTCACTGATAAGCTCGACAGACAATTGCTCAAGCACAAGGAGAAGCAGCAGAACATCCTTAAAGGTGCGACAGCTCGCTGACACTCATTCAATGATCCGACTTGAAAACATCCTGACCCCCGGCCGTTCATGCGTGAACGTGTCGGGCGGCAGTAAAAAACGTGTACTCGAACAAATTGCCAACCTGATCGGTCGAGAAGTACCGAGCATGGACCAGCAAAGTGTGTTTGAAAGCCTTGTTGCCCGCGAAAAACTGGGATCTACCGGTTTCGGCAACGGCATTGCCATCCCCCATTGCCGCCTTGCAGGCTGTGAAACGCCTGTAAGCGCAGTCGTGCGTCTGGAATCGCCTATCGATTTCGACGCCATCGATGGTGCTCCGGTTGACCTGCTGTTTGTCCTGCTCGTCCCGGAAGCCGCCACCGACGAACACCTGGAGCTGCTGCGCCAGATCGCCAGCATGCTTGACCGCACAGAAGTGCGCGACCGCCTACGCAGTGCCGAAAGCGGTGAAACGCTTTATAAAGTGGTACTGGACGTACAGAACGGACATTGATCATGCGCCTGATCGTCGTCAGTGGTCGCTCGGGTTCCGGCAAGAGCACAGCTCTGAATGTGCTGGAAGACAACGGCTTCTATTGCGTAGACAACGTTCCTGCCGGACTCCTTCCGGAACTGGCAGAACGCGCGCTGATGAACAGCGAACTGGCAGAGCCCCTGCTGGCGGTGTCCATCGACGCACGTAACCTGCCGAGCCACCTGACGCGCTTCCCGCAAATCCTCGCAGAGCTTCGCGCACTCAACATCCAGTGCGACGTGCTCTATCTGGATGCCGACGAAGCGACGCTGCTCAAACGCTTCTCCGAAACCCGCCGTCGTCATCCACTGAGCACGGCCAATCGTTCGCTGGCAGAAGCCATACACGACGAAACGACACTGCTGGGGCCAATCATCGATCTGGCCGATCTCAAGATCAACACCACGCACCTGAACCTCTATCAGTTACGCGACACCCTCAAGCTTCGACTGTTGAACAGGCCCGAAGCCGGTACCGCCTTCCTGATCGAGTCGTTCGGCTTCAAACGCGGTATGCCTGTGGACGCCGACGTTGTATTCGATGTGCGCTGCCTGCCCAACCCGTACTGGAAGCCGGAATTGCGCGACCACTCGGGTCTTGACGCCTGCGTTGTCGAATACCTGGCAGCCCAGCCCGATGTCGAAGAAATGTTCCAGGACATTTTCTCCTACCTCAACAAGTGGCTGCCTCGTTTTGCTGCCAGCAACCGCTCATACGTCACAATCGCCATTGGCTGCACAGGCGGGCATCATCGCTCCGTCTACCTGACAGAACGTCTGGGTCAGGTCCTGCAACAATCACTCAAGAACGTTCAGGTCCGCCACCGCGACCTCAGCTGAAGGATTTTCACTGCGATGCCCGCTCGTCAAATCACCATCATCAACAAACTGGGCCTGCATGCCCGCGCGGCCGCCAAGTTCGTTGGCGTCGCAGGCAAGTTTCCTTGCCAGATCAGAGTTGGCCGCTCACCGCAAAGCATGGTCGACGGCAAAAGCATCATGGCCGTGATGATGCTGGCAGCCGGTAAAGGCACGGACATTCACCTGCTGACCGAAGGCGAAAGCGAACAGGAAGCACTGGACGGGCTGGTCGAACTGATCAATAACAAGTTCGATGAGGGCGAGTAAGGGTTTTAAAAGAAAGGGCGCCGATGGCGCCCTGTTCAATCAGGCACACAGTTCTCTCAATGCGGCAGTTGCCAAGAAACCTGATCGCGAAGCGTATCGGTGATCCTTCTGAACTCGCTCATCAATTCTATTCAGAAGATGCTCTGGCAAAGAGGCGTTAAACCTCACCGACTTCCCCAGATAAGGGGTCAAGTCAAAGTCAACCAAAGCCCATATGCCATCTGCATAATCCGGATTACCGAGATGCACGTCTACTTCTTGCGCCTGCGGTAAAGCCTCATCATCAGCTACGAGCCCCTCCAGATGCAGTGCCAGTGCTTCGCGTACATTTTCAAGCGCTTGCGAGAAGGTAGTACCAGCCGAGAAGCATCCAGGCACATCGGGCACAGTCACACTAAAATCAGAGTCGGCGTCTTTATGTATTACGACTGGAAATTTCATTCACGTAATTCTCCCTTGAGAATTAAAGCGCTCGTTACACAGAGCACTTGAGAGCAGCCACTGCAGGTTTGAGAGCCCCTTGAGGCCGCTCAGTCGCCCAGTACCACTTTACCGATACCATGCTGGACATTCGGCAATCACTCCGAATTCATTTGAGGCCGGCGCTTTTCAATATGTTGTGTAGCGTTCCTTTAGCTATTTCAGACTTGGGGTGTGGAACAGTCACCCGTCCTTTTTTGGTTGGATGTTTGAACTGGTGATGACTTCCCCCTTCACCGCCACTTCGAACCATCCATCCGCCTCAATCATTTCAATCACATCACGACTTCGCATCTGGTCCATCACCACGCCTTATATTGTGTCCGATACACACGCATGGCGACACCATCAAAGTCGAATACACACATCACACAATACTTTCTACCCCCCCTCACGATGCCAGAACCGCTCTCAAACCAGCGCAGTATCCATCGCCATCATCAGACAGAACCCCATAATCAATCCCAGACTGGCAATCTTGTTATGCCCGTTCAGACGCGATTCCGGAATGATCTCGTGGGTGACCACCAGCAGCATCGCTCCTGCGGCCAAGGCCAGGCCGAACGGCAGCAGTTGCTCGGCAATCCCGACAAGCCAGGCCCCCAGCACGGCAAACAGCGGCTCGACCAGACCCGAGGCGGCCCCGATCAGAAACGCCTTGCCCCGTGACATGCCCGCACCTGCCAACACCATGGCGATCACCAGACCTTCAGGCACGTCCTGCAAGGCAATACCGATAGCCAGACTGTCGGCTTCCGACAGCCCCCCGCCCGCCGATACGCCAATGGCCATTCCTTCCGGAATGTTGTGCGCCACGATGGCAATCACGAACAGCCAGATTCGCGGAGCGATCCCGGGATGATCTGCGGTACCGCCCACAGACGAACCTTTCGAGACGCTGTAATCGACCGTAAACAGGCACAGCGCGCCCAGAACGATGCCGGTGCTGATCAGCCCCGCCGCGCCCCAGGATGAAAAACCAAGACCTTCGGCAGCCTCAAGCCCCGGCACGATCAGGGAAAACGCAGTTGCTGCCAGCATGACACCAGCACCAAAGCCGAGCAGCCCATCGGACACCATGATCGGCATGTTGCGGATCACCAGCACCGGAACCGCCCCCAATGCAGTGCCCAGGGCACAGATCGCACCGCCTTCCAGCGCCCGCATCAAGCGCGGCTCAAGATCGAGCCAGGCCAGCCCTTGTGCGCCCAGCAATGCCATACCGGCCAACAGCAGAACTGTCCCGATCGCCAGACGAAACAACCGCACGCTGCTGACTGTGAGTATTTCCGAACGCATAAACTGCCTTAGGTCTTTTTATTGGAGAATCAGGCCACAGCGGCCTGGTAGCGCCGGGACACCTCATCCCAGTTGATCACGTTGTAGAACGCGTTGATGTATTCGGGACGACGGTTCTGGTACAGCAAGTAGTAAGCGTGTTCCCAGACGTCCAGGCCGAGGATCGGCGTATTGCCATTCATCAAGGGGCTGTCCTGGTTGCCGCTGCTCTCCACCACAAGTTTTTTCTCGGGCGTCACGCTCAACCAGGCCCAGCCACTGCCGAAACGAGTCAGAGCTGCCTTGGTGAAAGCGTCCTTGAAGCTGTCGAAACCACCCAGCTGTTCGTCGATGGCCTTGGCGACATCACCTTGAGGCAGGCCACCGCCGCCGGGAACCATGACGGTCCAGAACAGGGAGTGGTTGGCATGGCCGCCACCTTGGTTGATAACCGCCGGGCGCAGTTTTTCCGGCAATTGCTGGACGCTGGCCACCAGTTTCTCGATGGGCCACTCAGCGAATTCGGTGCCCTCGACAGCGGCGTTGAGGTTGTTGATGTAGGTCTGGTGGTGTTTGGTGTAATGGATTTCCATGGTCTGCGCATCGATGTGCGGTTCCAGGGCATCGTAAGCGTAAGGAAGTGCAGGCAAGGTGTAAGGCATTTCAATGTGCTCCGTAGAAAAGGCCAGGACTGGCGGCGGAATCTCGCTGCAACGATGAGCGCGTATGCTCGTTGTTGCTGTTCAGCAACCGATGCGTTCTTGGGTATTCGCCGTGCTCGCCGATGAAGCCCAACAGTTCGGCATAGGTCTTGTTGCTGTGGCGCAACGCGGCTTCGCGCAGGGCCTTGGGCAGACGCGGGTCCTGCATGGTCTGCAGCAGGTGCTGGTGGATCGCGCACAGGTACTCGGCGCTCTCCTCCGGCTGGCCCAGGCTCAGGTGCAGATCGGCCAGGTTGTGATGGGAAATGACACAGGCCGCCACCGCTTCGTCGGCATCCGGCCAGCGCTCGAACAGCACTTGAGCCAGCGCCAGCGCCTGAAGGTAGAGCTCGCGAGCCTCGACCCACTCCCCCTGATTGAAACAGCGATTGGCCAGTTCGATGGTGCGTTTCCAATGCTGCATGACATACCTCCAGACGGGCTTGAATCAGATGCCGCCAGCAGTGAGTTTTTCGGGATTGAGCAGCACTTCCAGCTGACTGCGCTGCAAATCGGTGTGTTCAAGGGCTACATCGATGATCGGACGTCCTTGCTGGTACGCCTTCTTGGCGATTTCGGCGGCCTTCTGGTAGCCGATGATCGGATTGAGCGCAGTCACCAGAATCGGATTACGCGACAGGGCTTCCTTGAGCTTAGCTTCGTTGACCTTGAAGCTGGCTATCGCCTTGTCCGCCAGCAGACGACTGGAGTTGGCCAGTAATTCGATACTGCTGAGCAGGTTCTGGGCGATGATCGGCAGCATCACATTCAACTCGAAGTTACCGGACTGACCCGCGACGGTAATGGCCGCATCGTTGCCGATGACCTGCGCTGCAACCATGGCAGTCGCCTCGGGAATCACCGGATTGACCTTGCCCGGCATGATCGAGGAGCCCGGCTGCAAGGCTTGCAGTTCGATCTCCCCCAGACCGGCCAGCGGGCCGGAGTTCATCCAGCGCAGGTCATTGGCAATTTTCATCAGGGAAACGGCTGCTGCCTTGAGTTGCCCGGAAACCGCAACGGCGGTGTCCTGAGAGCCGATCAGCGCGAAAAGATCCTTGCCAGGCTCGAACTGCACGCCACTCAGGACGCTCAAGTGCGTGCTGAAACGTTTTGCGAATTCAGGATGCGCGTTGATGCCGGTGCCGACAGCTGTGCCGCCCTGAGCCAGTGCCTGCAGGCTGGGTTGCAGACCTTGCAGGTGCTCGATATTGGCGCGAATCTGCTGTGCCCAGCCATTGAGGACCTGGCTCAGGCGGACCGGCATGGCATCCATCAAGTGGGTGCGGCCGGTCTTGACGAAGGCGTGTACCTGCACAGCCTTGTGCTCGGTGACCTGGACCAGATGATTCAGGGCCGGCAGCAGTTGCTCATGCAGGGCCAGGGCCGCACTGACGTGGATGGTGGTCGGGATAATGTCGTTGCTGCTCTGACCACAGTTGACGTGATCGTTCGCATTGACCGTTTCCCCCAGCACTCGGGTCGCCAGGGTGGCAATCACCTCGTTGGCGTTCATGTTGGTGCTGGTGCCGGACCCCGTCTGGTAGATATCCACCGGGAAGTGAGTCATGAAATCACCGGCCAGCAGCTCTTTCACCGCGCTGACGATGGCTTTGCTCTGCCCTTCGCTGATCTGCTCCAATTCGAGGTTGGCCTGGGCAGCAGCAGCCTTGGCCAGTAACAGGGCACGAATGAATTGCTTCGGCATGCGTTGCTGGCTGATTGGAAAGTTATCCACCGCACGCTGAGTCTGTGCGCCATACAAGGCCTCGGCCGGGACCTGCAGTTCGCCCATGCTGTCGCGTTCGATACGGGTATTACTCATCGGAATGTCCTTGCACCAGTTCAGTGAGAGAAATCGAAGGCTGCAAAACGCAGGAAGCCAGTTGATGCGCGCAGGCTGCCCAGCGTTGCTGTCGTGCGGGTGTGGAAGCCAGCGCCTTTACGTCGCGCAGAGGCCGCCAGGCCTGATCCAGACACAGGCAGCGCCAGTGCCACGGCAGAACCGTGTCGCGCGCGGTGTCCATCAACAGGCGGAAAGTGGTTTCGGCGATCAGGATCTGTGGCGTAGCCGTGAAACGCGCCAGATAGCGCCCTTCTGCCAGGTAATGATCGATGAGGCGCGGTTCGTCAGGCTCAAGGGCACAGCGAATCCGCAGACTCAGACCGCGCCAGTTTTCCAGGTAAGGCAGCTCGTGTAACACAGACCCCATGACCGCATCTCATTTCGGAAATGATATTCATTATTGAATGAGATTAAGAATCAAAACAAGTGTGGAGTTTAAAGTGAGCTTTGCGCAGAGGGATTGAGAAGGGATTCGGAGGGATGGGGATTCGCGAATGAGTTCGCTCCCGGACCGGGAGGAACGAATTCATTCGCGAAGAGGGGTCAGCTACCCGCGACAGTCATGCGCTCGATCAGCACCGAGCCTGTACGAATGTTGCTGCGCAATTCAAGATCGCTGCCAATCGCGACAATCTGTTTGAACATTTCACGCATATTGCCGGCAATGGTGACTTCCTGAACCGGGAACTGAATCTCGCCGTTCTCGACCCAGAAACCCGCTGCACCGCGGGAGTAATCGCCGGTCACGATGTTCAGACCACTGCCCATCAGCTCGGTGACCAACAGACCGCGTCCCATGCGCCGGATCAGCGCAGCCTGATCTTCACTGCCGTGAGTGACGAACAGGTTATGCACGCCACCGGCGTTCGCCGTGCTGGGCAGACCCAGTTTGCGGCCTGAGTAAGTGCTCAGGATGTAGGAAACCAGCGTGCCGTTTTCCACGAACGGCTTGGCATAAGTCGCCAGACCGTCGCCATCGAAAGCGGAACTGCCCATGGCGCGCATCAGATGGGGACGCTCGTCGATGGTCATCCACTCAGGAAACAGGCGCTCCCCCAGAGTACCTTCCAGGAACGAAGACTTGCGGTACAGGTTGCCACCGGCAATCGCCGACAGCAGGCTGCCAAACAGTCCACCCGCCATCTCGGCAGAGAACAGCACCGGAACCTCACAGGTCGGAACCGGACGCGCGCCCAGACGACTGGCGGCACGTTGCGCGGCCTTGCGACCGATGCTCTGGGCATCCGTCAGCAAGGTGCCGATACGATTGACGTCATACCAGTAATCACGCTGCATCTGACCTTCGCCTTCGGCGATCATCACGCAACTGAGGCTGTGACGTGTCGAAGCGTAACCACCGATGAAACCATTGCTGTTGCCATAGACCCTGCAACCCTGATGGGTGTTGAGCGTGGTGCCATCAGCGTTCTTGATCCGACTGTCGGCATCAAAGGCTGCGGCTTCGCATATCAGAGCTTTCTCGATCGCTTGCTCGGGCGTGATGTCCCAGGCGTGGTACAGATCGAAATCCTTGTTTTCCCTGGCCATCAGCGCGGCATCGGCCAGACCGGAGCTTTCGTCTTCGGAGGTATGTCTGGCGATGGCCAATGCCGCAGCCACGGTTTCGCGAATGGCGTCAGCGCCACTGGCCGAGGTGCTGGCAGAACCCTTGCGCTGCCCCAGATACAGGGTGATACCAAAACCCTGGTCGCGGTTGAACTCTACGGTTTCCACTTCGCGCTGACGAACGGATGTCGACAGCCCCTGCTCCAGCGACACGGCAACTTCACAGGCACTGGCGCCCTGACGCCTGGCTTCGGCAATGATCTGCTCGACCTGTTCCTGCAGTTCGGGCAAGGCCTGAGGGCCGACGCTTTGGGTTGCACTCATGATTTTCTCCATCAAATTCTGCTTTCGGCACACGCCGAATACCGACCGGACCGGACAAGCGGCCCTCGACTGGTTATCATGGCGGCGTTTATTTGCGGACGGCCCCCATGGTTGATTCTTACGACGACTCCCTCGACGGGGAGAAAAGCAAAAGCCAGGTAAAACGCGAGCTGCATGCTCTGGTTGATCTTGGCGAGCGACTGACGACATTCAAACCCGATGTACTGGCCAAGCTGCCTCTGACCGACGCCTTGCGCAAGGCTCTGGCCGATGCGCCAAAGCACACCGCGCACATTGCCCGCAAGCGCCACATCCAGTTCATCGGCAAGCTGATGCGCGATCAGGACCAGGAAGCCATTCTGGAATTGCTGGACCAACTCGATGCCTCCACTCGCCAGTACAACGAACGCTTCCACGCTCTGGAGCGCTGGCGTGATCGTTTGATCTCGGGCAACGACGGCGATCTGGAAAAGTTCGTCATCGACTACCCGGATGCTGACCGCCAGCAACTGCGCTCATTGATCCGTCAGGCTCAACACGAAGTTGCACGCAACAAACCGCCGGCCACCAGCCGCAAAATCTTCAAATACATCCGTGATCTGGACGAGATTCAACGCGGTCTGCGTTGATCGCGACCATGGGGCTGACTGCTAGTCAGCCCCGTCACATCCTCACCCGCCAGTGCCACCGACCGTGATCGCATCGATCTTCAGAGTCGGCTGACCGACACCTACCGGTACTGACTGGCCATCCTTTCCGCAGACACCCACGCCGCTGTCCAGAGACATGTCGTTGCCGACCATCGACACCCGGCTCATGGCTTCAGGCCCGTTGCCGATCAGGGTCGCGCCCTTGACCGGAGCGGTGATCTTGCCGTCTTCGATCAGGTAGGCTTCGCTGGTGGAAAACACGAACTTGCCGCTGGTGATGTCGACCTGACCACCGCCCAGATTGGCGCAATAAATACCTTTCTTCACCGAAGCGATGATTTCCTGCGGATCACTCTCGCCACCCAGCATGTAGGTGTTGGTCATGCGTGGCATCGGCAGATGCGCATAGGATTCGCGACGACCGTTACCCGTGCGAGCAACACCCATCAGGCGCGCATTGAGCTTGTCCTGCATGTAGCCCTTGAGAATGCCGTTCTCGATCAGGGTCGTGCATTCGGTCGGGGTGCCTTCATCGTCCACGCTGAGCGAGCCGCGACGACCGGCCAGCGTACCGTCATCGACGATGGTGCAGAGGCTGGAAGCAACCTTTTCGCCAATCCGGCCGCTGTAGGCTGAACTGCCCTTGCGGTTGAAATCGCCTTCCAGGCCATGGCCGACCGCTTCGTGCAGCAGTACGCCGGACCAGCCGGAACCCAGTACCACAGGCAAGGTGCCCGCTGGTGCCGGAATCGCTTCAAGGTTCACCAGAGCCTGACGCAGCGCCTCGCGGGCGTAGCTCATGGCACGGTCTTCAGCGAGGAAATAACGGTAGTCGGTACGCCCGCCGCCACCATGGCCGCCGCGCTCGCGGCGACCGTTCTGCTCGACAATGACGCTGACATTGAAACGCACCAGCGGTCGCACATCGGAAGCCAGCGTGCCATCGGCGGCAGCCACCAGAATCCGCTCCCAGACACCGGACATGCTCACCGATACCTTCTGGATACGTGGGTCCAGGGCACGAGTGGCGACGTCGACGCTCTTGAGCAGTTCGACCTTCTCGGCACGGGTCAGCACTTCCAGCGGGTTGTCCGGCGCATACAACTGGGCCACGTCCTGCGAGGTGAATGCCTGGACCCGGCCGTTCTGGCCCGCACGGGAAATCGAGCGAGCGGCACGAGCTGCAGTGTTCAAGGCTTCCAGGGTGATGGCATTGCTGTAGGCGAAACCGGTTTTCTCACCCGATTGCGCACGCACCCCGACGCCCTGGTCAAGGTTGAAGCTGCCTTCCTTGACGATGCCGTCCTCCAGAGACCAGGACTCAGAGATCATCCCCTGAAAGTAAAGGTCAGCCGCATCGATTCCCGGGCCTGCCAGCTCGCCCAGAACCGATTGCAGGCTGTCCAGAGTCAAGCCACCGGGCGCCAGAAGATGTTCGCTGACAGAGGACAAGCCACTCATATTCACTCCGAAGCAGGCCGCACGGCGTCCTGCGAAAAAAAGCGCCGGTGACTGGACACCGGCATCCGCGCCCTGATGGACGCCTGTTCTTCATTGTCCCGCTCAGCCAGCAGCACAGCCTCACCCTGCTCCTGCCGGCCCAGCACGCGACCCCATGGATCGACAATTGCCGCGTGCCCGTATGTTTCCCGAGGTCCCGGATGAGTCCCGCCCTGAGCGGCCGCCAGCAGATAACACTGGGTTTCGATGGCTCGCGCCCTGATCAGGACCTCCCAATGCGCCGCGCCGGTCACAGCCGTGAAGGCCGAAGGCGCGGTAATCAATTCAGCCCCGGCTTCGCGCAGGGCAGTGTAAAGCTCCGGGAAACGCAGGTCGTAGCAGACACTCAGGCCCAAACGGCCTACCGGGGTGTCGGCAACCACCACGTTGTTCCCATGAGCATAGTCATCGGACTCACGATAGCGACCACGATTGTCCGCAACGTCGACATCGAACAGATGCAGCTTGTCATAGCGGGCTACCTGCTCACCCTGCTCGTCCACCAGCAACGAACAGGCCGTGACCTTGCCATCGGGCTGGTCATCGGGCGGCAGTGGCAAGGTTCCGGCCACGATCCATAACTTGAGGTCACGGGCAGCCCGTTTCAACCATGGCAGGATCGGGCCTTGCCCACGGGCCTCGGCACGACCGATATAGGCAATGTCACGACGCCCCATGGCGGCAAAGTTCTCGGGCAGAACCGCAAGGCGCGCCCCGCTTTCGGCAGCCTGCTCCAACAGCCTGCGGGCCTGGGCGAGATTGTCCTGCACATCGCTCTGGCTGACCATCTGAATCACGGCAAAAGACATGGCACTTCCCTTAAATGGCCTGCCGCCACTGTACTCCATGACGCGCTATTGAGGTTTTTCAAAAGGCTTGTCGAAGGTGATCTTCGGCTCTTTCCAGGGCCCTTCGACCTTGTACTGCACACTGGCAAAACGCGCAACGCGATCACCCAGCAACTTGTCCACCAGAAACAGCGCACCACCAATGGCCGGAGCACCGACAATCAGCGCGGCAATCGGCAGGTTGTTGGTCACCGGCAAGGTCACCAGCAGTTTGGCATCGACCCGGTCACGCACCATGTCCAGTGTGCCGTTGAGTTCAAGATTGCTCGACGGGCCCGTCAGGGTAATGGGCTTGCGCGTGACGTAAACGCCGTCACTGGCCACCAGCAAGCCTTTGACCCGATCGTAACTCAGGCCCTTGCCCAGCAGGTCGGAGAAGTCCAGGCGCAGACGACGGCCAATGGAGTTGAAGTTCAACAGGCCGAACACCCGCAAGGCCTGAGCACCGCCTTCCACTTCAACGAACTGCCCCTGGCGCAATGTGGCGTCAAGGCTGCCGGAGAAACGCTTGAGTCCGACCCAGGCAGGCGACCCCGGCCAGCGGCCATCGGCGTCCATCTCGAAGCTTTCGCTGGTGACCGTGGGCGCAAAGCCCCAGGCCTTGAGGACATCGGCCAGATTGTTGCCGCTGATCTGACCCTTGAACCAACTGCTGCTCGTGCCGGGCGCGCCTTCCCAACTGCCTTCGCCCTTGAGCAACATGCCCTTGAGTTCAAGGTTCATGTCGGACAGGCGAATGCCGGTTGCCGAAGGCCTGATCTTCAAGGCCCAGCTACCCAGTAATTGATCGCCCTGAAACAACTGGGCAACCTTGATATCCGTCGCGGGAATCTTGCTCGGGTCAACATCGGCCAGTGGATCAGGCGGATTTTCGACCACGGCAGCATTTGGATCGGGAGCAGGCAGGCGCACATACAGCAGGTCAATGCCAATGGGCACGGATTTGCTGTCGGGCAGCGTGGCAGAACCCTTGACCAGGGCACTGTCCAGAGAAAGCGCCCAGGCAGCGGCGTTACGCTGCAACTGCACACGAGCCTGATCCAGAGTAGTGCCCATTGCCGTCAGCTTGCCGACCTGCAGGTCCACGCCACTGAGCAACTGTCTGGCACTGCCGCCAGGATCGTTACCCGAGTAACGCTGTGCAATCGCTTGCCAGGGCGCAACATCCAGCTCCGACAGGTTGCCGCGTATGCGCAACCCCTTGGCATCGGGAACGACAGCGTTCCCCTGGCCCAGAAACAGCTCACCGCGTCCCTCGTTAAACTTGCCAGCCGGCGTGGCAAAAGCCAGATTCGCCAACCCGCCATACGCTGCATCGAAGCGTCGCTCGGCTCCTTGCAGCGTCATGTGAAACTCACTGTCCCGCTCTTCTTCGGCGGCCTTGCCGAACGGTGCCGGCAGATCGACCGTCACCCCCTTGAGCCCGGAATTGATGAGCAACGAGCTGTCGCCCTCGTTGAGGGTCAGTTGCAGTTGATAAGGCAAATCGCCTGACACCGGCAACGGCTGGGTAATGCCCAACCATTCGGTGAGTTTTTTCAGTGCGACCTGCCCGCTGCCCGCAACACGAGTCACATTGGCACCGGGCTTGCCTTCGGCAAAGACCTCGGCCGTCACCGGACGATCAAAGACCTGGGCACGAATTCCCTTGCCGCTCACGCCCTTGGCACTGTCGAAGCGGAAATCACCTTTGAGCTGGGTAAGCTCCAGCACCGGATCGGCGATTTTCAGGCGTGCGCCTTCGGTACTGAAATCCACCGCGACCTTGGGCTCAACCGCTTTGGTCAGCGGGATATCCAGCTTCAGCTTGCCCTTGAGCGGCCCTTCGCCCTGCCAGCCAGCAAAGGTCTTGCCGGTGCCGATGGGCGCTTCCTGAAGAATTTTCATGCCGTCGGCCACAGTACCGGCAAACTCGCCATCCACCAACAAATGACTCGGCTGACCGGCGGGCACATGGGGAATGTTCACCAACACCTTGCTGACCTGGGTATTGAGCAACTGGCCTTTACTGGCCTTGACCCTCACGCCACTGTTCTCCACATAGACTTGGCCATCGACACCCTTGAGCGATGGCCAGCCCGGCTGGAAGTCCAGAGTGGCATCATGCACATCGAAGAACAGGCTGATGACACGAGCCGTGTCCGGGGAACCATGGTTCAGCGAGCCCTGGTACTGGAAAAAACCCTGATTGACCGCACCGCCCACCACTGCCGTGCGCAACCACTTGTCCAGTTCCGGGCTCAGCACCGCTGGCAGGTACTTGCCGGTATAACGACCGTCGCCATCGACCATGCCGACCCGCAGGTCCATGTAGTCTTCCTGGTCGTGACTGAAATGCAGGCGAATCAGGAAGTCGGCGGCAATCTTGCCCTCTTCGCCCAGCACCTTGATGTAAGGCGCAATAAGAGTGAAGCCCTGATCGTCCAGTTTCCAGGTCAGGCGCGCATTGGCTTTGAGGTAATGCCAGGGATTCTTGAAGATCGGGTCCAGATGCAACATGAAGTCGTCGGTGGCCAGACGCAGCTCACCCTGTCCCAGATCACCGCTGATGGCGCCACTGACGTTTCCGGCTGCCGGAGCGCCGTGATAGGCGTTGAAACCCACCCTGTCTAGGTTGGCAGCAAAGCTCAGGCGCTTGTCGCCCTCTGCCTGAGGCCGGTAATCGAGCAGGACATTGCGCAGGCCACCGGTAGCCTTGAGATTGTTGAGCGCCGTGCGAAAACCTTCCGGCAGCGGAGCGACGGAATCGAGCAGCGGCGTGACCGGCGTCAGGTCCAGCCTGTCGGCCTGCACATGCCAGAGTTCTTCCCGATCAGCAGTAGCGGCCGTCCGGGTCAGCTTCATACGGCTTTCCCAGCGATCCTTGCCCAGGCTCATGGCCAGCGAATCCAGCGTCAGGTCAAAACCTGTATCGCTGCGCTGGAACCAGGCATTGAGGGCCAGATTGTCGATAACGGCAGGCTTGCGCTCGGCATAGCCCGTCTTGATCCGGGGTGCATTGAGGCGCGCGACACCGCTCTGCACCGTGCCTTTGCCCCAGCTCAGCCAGAACTCGCCACCGGTCTTGAGGGTGGAAACCTTCCATTCACGGGTCAGGGCCTTGGGCAGCCATTTGGCCCAGTCGCTCTGAGGCAGGCTCAGATACAGGTCGGCTTCGCCATCCTTCCACTGGCTGGCCTGAATTCGCGAGCGCAGGTTCAGGCTCACCGGCTGGCCGTCCGGAAGGGTCATGCGTGCATCGAGGCGCTGATGATAACTGCCGGTCATCAGGGTGAAATTGACATAGGTGAGGGTCAGCGGCGACTCGTCGAAAGGCTGCAGCGTCACCTGACTGTCGAGCAGCGACAGGCGCGACACGATCTGCATCTGGTTGAGCAGTTTCTCGGGATCGAGAGGTGCGTCGTCCTGAACAGGCAGGCCCTGGACTGCCCAGGCACCGTCCTTGTCCTGCTTGAGAATGACCTGCAGACCGCCGACTTCAAGATGAGCGATTCGCACATCCCGGGCCTTCAGGCTGCCTGGAATATCAGGCAATACCGTGACCTGATCCAGACGCAGGGCACTGGAGCCCTCGCCCACCATCACATCATGGGCAACCAGCACCGGAGAAAACCCGCTCCAGCTTCCTTCCAGACTGCCGATGCTCAACGGCATGCCAAGCGCTGCACTGGCACGGGTTTCCACATCGACCCGATACTCGGCGACCATGGGCATCAACTGACGCCCTAGGCTCACATACAAGGCGGCCAGAATCAGCGCCAGCGCGCAAAGACCAAGCCCCCAGCGAGTCAGGGCAGAAAAGAAACGGGACAGACGCTCCATTCAGAGAGCCCTCCGCAATAAAGTCAGCCAGTCAGCAGTGCTGAAATAAACCTGGCTCAATAGTGCAGGTGCGGCCCGGTACAGGTTTTGCTCATTTACCACGCATCATTCTCGTTATAAGGACATACGACTCGTCGGCGTGAGCATCAGGCTTTCACGACACGAGCAACTTCAGAGCAGCACCACGTCATATTGTTCCTGCGAATACATGGTTTCTACCTGAAAACGAATGGTGCGTCCGATAAAGCTCTCCAGTTCTGCCACATTACCCGACTCCTCATCGAGCAGTCGGTCCACCACGCGCTGGTTGGCCAGTACCCGATAGCCCACCGCCTGATAGGCCCGGGCCTCGCGCAGTATCTCGCGGAAAATCTCGTAACAGATGGTTTCCGGGGTCTTGAGCTTGCCGCGCCCCTGACAGCAGTGGCAGGGCTCGCACAGCACTTGCTCCAGACTTTCACGGGTGCGCTTGCGGGTCATCTGCACCAGACCAAGCTCGGTGATACCGATGATGTTGGTCTTGGCGTGATCGCGCTCCAGCTGTTTCTCCAGGGTGCGCAGGACCTGACGCTGGTGCTCGCCATCTTCCATATCGATGAAGTCGATGATGATGATGCCGCCCAGATTGCGCAGACGCAGTTGCCGCGCAATGGCCGTCGCGGCCTCCAGGTTGGTCTTGAAGATGGTTTCTTCCAGATTGCGATGGCCCACGAACGCGCCGGTGTTGACGTCGATGGTGCTCATGGCCTCGGCAGGGTCGACCACCAGATAACCACCCGACTTGAGCGGCACCTTGCGCTCCAGCGCCTTCTGGATTTCGTCTTCCACGCCGTACAGATCAAAGATCGGACGCTCACCGGGGTAATGTTCCAGACGGTCGGCGATTTCCGGCATCAGCTCGGCCACGAACTGCGTGGTTTTCTGGAAGGTTTCCCGGGAGTCGATACGGATCTTCTCGATACGCGGGCTGACCAGATCGCGCAGTGTGCGCAGCGCCAGGCCAAGATCCTCGTAGATCACGTTGGGCGGGCTGATGGTCTTGATCTGCTCGCCGATCTGGTCCCACAGCCTGCGCAGATAGCGGATATCCATGAGGATTTCGTCGGCGCCCGCACCTTCGGCGGCGGTACGCAGGATAAAACCGCCAGCTTCCTTGATGCCTTCCAGTGCCACGCAATCGCTCACGACCTTCTTGAGTCGCTCACGCTCGCCTTCGTCCTCGATCTTCAGGGAAATGCCCACGTGAGCCGTGCGCGGCATGTACACCAGATAGCGCGACGGAATCGACAGTTGCGTGGTCAGGCGTGCGCCCTTGCTGCCAATCGGGTCCTTGGTGACCTGCACGACCAGACTCTGGCCTTCATGAACCAGGGAGCTGATGGTTTCCACTGCCGGGCCTTCACGCATGGAGATTTCCGACGCATGAATGAAGGCTGCGCGATCCAGACCGATATCGATGAATGCGGCCTGCATGCCGGGCAGCACACGCACCACCTTGCCTTTGTAGATATTGCCGACGATGCCGCGACGCTGGGTCCGCTCGACATGGACCTCCTGCAGGACACCGTTTTCCACCACTGCCACCCGCGACTCCATCGGGGTGATATTGATCAGAATCTCTTCACTCATGGCTTTTCACCTTCCAGGCCTTGCCAACAGGGTATGCCGAAACTGCCCAGCAGGTCTGCGGTTTCGCACAGAGGTAGCCCAACGACTCCAGAATAGCTGCCATGCAGCTCTTCGACGAAAATCGCTGCCAGCCCCTGAACAGCATAACTGCCCGCCTTGTCCCGGGGCTCGCCGCTGGCCCAGTAGGTCCGCGCTTCATGAGGTTCGATCGTGCGAAAACGCACACGGCTGGTCACGACACGAGTCTCGCTGCGCTGCCGATCGATCAGCGCAATGGCGGTCAGCACCTGATGTTCACGCCCGGACAACGCAGCCAGCATGGCCAGAGCATCGTCCCGATCAACCGGCTTGCCCAGAATGCGGCCATCCAGCACCACGGCGGTATCGGCACCCAGCACACAGGCATCTTCATCGCCCAGCAATGCCAGACCGGCTGCGGCCTTGCCAAGCGCCAGACGCTCGACATAGGCCGCCGGGGCTTCATCGTTCAGAGGGGTTTCGTCGATTTGCGCACTCAGCGCAGTGAAAGGCACACCGATCTGAGTGAGCAGTTCACGCCGGCGCGGTGAGCCAGAAGCCAGATAGAGCAAGGGCATAAGGACATCTCCGTGTCTGTGACGATAAGCGCAGCACGACGCAGTCCTGCGCTCACGCTGCGCTTAGTTGATTTTCAAACGCTTGCTCAACCCACGCAGACCATAACTCACCCATGGCCACAACAGGGCGCTGACCAGCGCGGGCAGCACAAGCGCCAGCGTTGGCTGTCGATTGCCGTTCAAGGCGCTGATCCACAGCTGCACGAGCTGCGCCAGACCAAAGACCACCAGCAGCACCAGACATTGCTGCCACATGGGGAACATGCGCAGACGCTGCTGCAAGGACATGACCAGAAAAACGATCAGGGTCAGGGTCAGTGCGTTCTGCCCCAGATAGTTGCCATATAGCACGTCTTCCATCAGGCCCAGCAGCCAGGCGGTGGTCATGCCGACTTTATGCGGCAGGGCCAGAACCCAGAAACTCAGAAGCAGCGCCAGCCACAGCGGACGAAAGATTTCCATGAACTGCGGCAGTGGCGAAATGCTCAACAGCAGGCCGATGGCGAAGGTAAGCCAGACAACCCAGCCATTGCGCCCGGAGACATGACTAACCATCGATTCGCTCCCGAGAGTTGGAAGGTGGAGACGCCGGGGGCTGTGACGTGGCTGGCCTTGCAGCAGGCCGTGCAGGCGCCTGCTGGGTGGCCGGAGCCGGAGTTGCAGCCGGGGCCGAAGTGCCGTGGGTAGCCGGTCTGGCGTGGGTGTTGCCGGTCGGGAATGATGGCATCGTTGGCACCGGCACCATCGGGAAAGCCGGTGACAGCGGTGGGAGCGTTGGCGCTACGGTCGGCTCAAGGCCCTTGTCGAGGGATTCCTGAGCCTGCGCCGCATCGGCAGCGCGCTCTTCCGGCGAGCGCCCATCGGAGAACACCAGCAACAGATAGCGGCTGCGGTTCAAGGCGGCAGTAGGAACGGCGCGCACAATGGCAAACGGTTGGCCGGAGTCATGAATGACTTCCTTGACCGTCGCCACCGGATAGCCCGCCGGGAAACGCTGACCCAGGCCGGAACTGACCAGCAGGTCGCCTTCCTTGATGTCTGCGGTATCCGCCACATGCCGCAACTCAAGGCGCTCCGGGTTGCCGGTGCCACTGGCAATGGCGCGCAGACCATTGCGGTTGACCTGTACGGGGATGCTGTGGGTGGTGTCGGTCAGCAACAGGACACGGGAGGTATAGGGCATCAGCTCGACCACCTGCCCCATCAGGCCACGGGCATCGAGCACCGGCTGCCCAAGGACCACGCCATCGCGCTCGCCCTTGTTGATGATGATGCGATGAGTGAAAGGATTCGGGTCCATGCCGATCAGTTCGGCGACCTCAACCTTCTCGTTGACCAGCGCCGAAGAGTTGAGTAACTCGCGCAGACGAACGTTCTGCTCGGTCAGCGCCGCCAGTTTTTGCAGGCGACCTTGCAGGAGCAGGGTTTCGGTCTTGAGTTTTTCATTTTCGGCGATCAGCTCGGTACGGCTGCCGAACTGGCTGGCAACGCCCTGAAACATGCGCTGTGGCAGATCGACGATCCAGTAGGCCTGCATCAATACCAGCGACATCTGGCTGCGTACGGGCTTGAGGATAGTGAAACGTGCGTCCACCACCATCAACGCGACCGACAGCACGACCAATACCAGAAGACGTACGCCCAGCGACGGGCCTTTTGCGAAAAGCGGTTTAATAGGCCGCTCCTCCCGGGCATGCGATCAAAGGATCAAGCTTCAATTGGCTGTTATTCATGCGGTATGAACCGGCCTGGACAGATGAAAGAAATAGGCACCTTGTTTCGGCGTCAGCCTAACGCATACAGGTAGCACAAGCGCTACCTGCATACAAAAGACCCTATGAACAGCGCCCCGGCGAATTACTCGCTGGAGAGCAGATCCATGGTGTGCTTATCCATCATTTCCAGCGCACGGCCACCACCACGCGCCACACAGGTCAGCGGGTCTTCGGCAACGATGACCGGCAGACCGGTTTCCTGGGCCAGCAGCTTGTCCAGATCACGCAGCAGTGCGCCACCACCGGTCAGCACCAGACCGCGCTCGGCGATATCGGAAGCCAGTTCCGGCGGAGATTGCTCCAGGGCGCTCTTGACGGCCTGAACGATCGTCGCCAGAGACTCCTGAAGAGCTTCGAGCACTTCATTGGAGTTCAGGGTGAAGGCACGTGGCACGCCTTCGGCCAGGTTACGGCCGCGCACGTCGACTTCACGGACTTCACCGCCTGGGTAGGCTGTACCGATTTCCTGCTTGATGCGCTCTGCGGTGGACTCACCGATCAGGCTGCCGTAGTTGCGGCGCACATAAGTGATGATCGCTTCGTCGAAACGGTCGCCGCCGACACGTACGGATTCGGCATAGACCACGCCGTTGAGCGAGATCAGAGCGATTTCGGTGGTACCGCCACCGATATCGACGACCATCGAACCACGAGCTTCTTCGACCGGCAGACCGGCACCGATGGCAGCGGCCATTGGCTCTTCGATCAGGAATACTTCACGGGCACCGGCGCCCAGAGCCGATTCGCGAATGGCGCGACGCTCGACCTGGGTGGACTTGCACGGCACGCAGATCAGCACACGAGGGCTGGGCTGCAGAAAGCTGTTTTCGTGAACCTTGTTGATGAAGTACTGCAGCATCTTTTCGCACACGCTGAAGTCGGCGATAACGCCGTCTTTCATTGGACGAATGGCTGCGATGTTGCCTGGAGTACGGCCCAGCATACGTTTGGCTTCGGTGCCGACAGCCACGACACTCTTCTGGTTGCCATGAGTACGAATTGCAACTACAGAAGGCTCATTCAGAACGATACCGCGCTCACGCACGTAAATAAGGGTGTTGGCAGTGCCCAGGTCGATGGAAAGATCACTGGAAAACATGCCACGCAGTTTCTTGAACATGGGATATGGGACCCTAGGGAACGCGTGGGTAAAAAAGTGCGGCAAACTCTAACAACGACAGGGATTTTGGGCAAGGAGCCAATATGTTAAATTGGCGGTTTTCTGAACACACCCCGCGACGTTAGCGGCTTTAAGACCGCATAAATGCGGTGGTGTTCCGCAATTTGCCGGCAGACCGATTCACCGGCATTCCACTGGAGATACCCCATGGCGCTTGAACGCTCCGACGTGGAAAAGATCGCCCATCTGGCCCGAGTGGGCCTGGATGACGCCGATATCCCGCGTACCACCGAAGCACTTAACAGCATTCTCGGGCTGGTCGATCAGATGCAGGCGGTCGATACCACAGGCATCGAACCTCTGGCTCACCCGCTGGAAGCTTCCCAGCGCCTGCGCGAAGACGCCGTTACAGAACACAATCGTCGCGACACTTACCAAGTCATCGCACCAGCGGTCCAGGACGGGCTTTATCTGGTTCCGAAAGTCATCGAGTAAGGGAAAGAGCCTGCATGCATCAAATGACTCTGGCCGAGATCGCCCGCGGACTCGCCGATAAAAAGTTTTCTTCCGAAGAACTGACCCGTGTCCTGCTGGCGCGCATTGCGCAGCTCGACCCTCAGCTCAACAGCTTCATCACCCTCACCGAAGACCTGGCGATCACCCAGGCGCAGGCCGCAGACGCACGTCGCGCTGCCGGTGAGAACGGCGCCCTGCTGGGCGCGCCCCTGGCACACAAGGACCTGTTCTGCACCCAGGGCATCCGTACCAGTTGCGCCTCGCGCATGCTCGACAACTTCAAGGCGCCCTACGACGCCACCGTGGTTGCCAGGCTGGCAGCCGCGGGCACCGTGACTCTCGGCAAGACCAACATGGACGAGTTCGCCATGGGCTCGGCCAACGAATCCAGCTACTACGGCGCGGTGAAAAACCCCTGGGCTCTGGAGCACGTTCCCGGCGGGTCGTCCGGCGGTTCGGCTGCTGCGGTTGCGGCACGCCTGCTGCCTGCGGCCACCGGCACCGACACCGGTGGCTCGATTCGCCAGCCGGCTGCACTGACCAACCTGACCGGGCTGAAACCGACCTACGGCCGCGTTTCCCGCTGGGGCATGATCGCCTACGCATCCAGCCTCGATCAGGCAGGCCCCATGGCCCGCACCGCCGAAGACTGCGCCCTGCTGCTGCAAGGCATGGCCGGCTTCGATCCACAGGACTCCACCAGCATCGATGAACCGGTGCCGGATTACTCCGCCAGCCTCAATACCTCGCTCAAGGGCCTGCGCATCGGTCTGCCGAAGGAATACTTCAGCGCAGGTCTGGACCCGCGCATTGCGCAACTGGTCCACGAAAGCGTCAAGGAGCTGGAAAAGCTCGGCGCGATCGTCAAGGAAATCAGCCTGCCGAACAACCAGCACGCGATTCCTGCGTATTACGTCATCGCTCCGGCAGAGGCTTCCTCGAACCTGTCGCGCTTCGACGGCGTGCGCTTCGGTTATCGCTGCGAAGAGCCAAAAGACCTGACCGACCTGTACAAGCGCTCCCGCGCCGAAGGCTTCGGGCCTGAAGTGCAGCGCCGCATCATGGTCGGTGCCTACGCGCTGTCGGCTGGTTACTACGACGCCTACTACCTGCAAGCGCAGAAGATTCGTCGCCTGATCAAGAATGATTTCATGAATGCCTTCGCCGAAGTCGACGTGATTCTCGGCCCGACCACGCCAAACCCGGCCTGGAAAATCGGCGCCAAGAACAACGATCCGGTGTCTGCCTATCTGGAAGACTTCTACACCATCACCGCCAACCTCGCGGGTCTGCCGGGCCTGTCCATGCCTGCCGGCTTCGTCGACGGCCTGCCGGTGGGTGTGCAATTGCTTGCGCCGTATTTCCAGGAAGGCCGTCTGTTGAATGTGGCCCATCAGTATCAGCAAGTCACTGACTGGCACACACGCACACCTGAAGGCTTCTGAGGAGCAACTGAATATGCAATGGGAAGTCGTCATAGGGCTGGAGATTCACACCCAGCTTTCGACCCAATCGAAGATTTTCTCCGGTAGCGCCACCACGTTCGGCTCCGAGCCCAACACCCAGGCCAGCCTTGTGGATCTGGGCATGCCGGGCGTATTGCCGGTGCTCAACAAGGAAGCGGTACGCATGGCCGTCAAGTTCGGCCTGGCGGTCAATGCCGAAATCGGTCAGCACAACGTGTTCGCCCGCAAGAACTACTTCTACCCGGACCTGCCCAAGGGTTACCAGATCAGCCAGATGGAATTGCCAATCGTCGGCAAGGGCCATATGGACATCACCCTCGAGGACGGCACGGTCAAGCGCATCGGCATCACCCGCGCCCACCTGGAAGAAGATGCGGGCAAGAGCCTGCACGAAGACTACAGCGGCATGACCGGCATCGACCTGAACCGCGCCGGTACGCCGCTGCTGGAAATCGTTTCCGAGCCGGACATGCGCAGCGCCAAGGAAGCCGTGGCTTACGTCAAGGCCATCCACGCGCTGGTTCGTTACCTGGGCATCTGCGACGGCAACATGGCCGAAGGCTCGCTGCGTTGCGACTGCAACGTGTCGGTTCGCCCCAAGGGTCAAGCCGAATTCGGTACTCGCTGCGAGATCAAGAACGTCAACTCGTTCCGCTTCATCGAGAAAGCGATCAACAGCGAGATCCAGCGCCAGATCGATCTGATCGAAGACGGTGGCAAGGTCATCCAGCAGACGCGCCTGTACGACCCGAACACCAACGAAACCCGCGCCATGCGCAGCAAGGAGGAAGCCAACGACTACCGTTACTTCCCCGATCCGGACCTGTTGCCGGTCATCATCGAAGACTCGTTCCTCGACGAAACCCGCGCCACTCTGCCGGAATTGCCGCCCCAGAAACGCGAGCGCTTCCAGAGCCAGTTCGGTCTGTCGGCCTACGATGCCAGCGTACTGGCTTCCAGCCGCGAGCAGGCCGATTACTTTGAGAAGGTCGTGAGCATCGGCGGTGACGCCAAGCTGGCGGCCAACTGGGTCATGGTCGAGCTGGGCAGCCTGTTGAACAAGCAAGGCCTGGAGATCGAAGAGTCGCCGGTCAGCGCCGAACAACTGGGCGGCATGCTCAAGCGCATCCTGGACAACACCATTTCCGGCAAGATCGCCAAGATGGTGTTCGAAGCCATGGCCAATGGTGAAGGCAGTGCCGACGAAGTCATCGAGAAACGTGGCCTGAAGCAGGTTACCGACAGCGGTGCCATCGAATCGATGCTCGACGAGATGCTCGCTGCCAATGCCGAACAGGTCGAACAGTACCGCGCCGCAGACGAAGCCAAACGCGGCAAGATGTTCGGCTTCTTCGTCGGTCAGGCAATGAAAGCCTCCAAAGGCAAGGCCAACCCGCAGCAAGTGAACGAACTGCTGAAGGCCAAGCTCGAAGGCTGATCCAAGCCATTGGAACGGATTTATCCGCGAAAGCCATTCGGGGCTTTTCGCGGATCAACCCGATCTCACATCGTTAAACAGGCATCACAGGATTTGACCGATGCGCCGACTTGTCACTGCCTGCTCCCTGCTCACCCTGCTGGCCGGTTGTGCCAGTCATGACATAGATCCCCACGGCTACGACGAAACCGGTCGTGCTTCGTATTACGGTTCCCGACATCACGGCAAGCGTACCGCCAGTGGCGAGCCCTTCAATCAGAATGCCTTGACCGCCGCTCATCGCGAGCTGCCTTTCGGCACCCGGGTCAAGGTTACCAATCTCGACAACGACAAGAGTGTCGTGCTGCGCATCAATGATCGCGGCCCTCATGTACGCGGCCGGCTGATCGATGTATCCCGCGAAGCCGCCGAACAACTGGGCATGCTGCGCAGCGGAACCGCGCCGGTGCGTGTCCAGAGCCTCGACTGAGGACAGCCCGAATTATCCAGCTATCGACCCTTCCCGCCCCCGCGCTCATCCAGTTGCTGAGCGGTCTTCTGCTTCTGCTGATCGGCGCAGAATTATCGGTGCGCGCCGCCGTGCGCCTGGCCTCGATCCTCAGGATTCGGCCGCTGATCATCGGCCTGACCGTGGTTGCACTGGGCAGCAGCGCACCGCAGATGGCCGTCAGCCTGCAAGCCGCGTATTCCGACAGCACCGACATTGCCGTAGGCAGCGTCATCGGCAGCAATATCTTCAATGTGCTGGTGATTCTGGGCCTGTGTGCCCTGATCATTCCGTTGCGGGTCGCCCGTCAGGTGCTGCGCATCGACATCCCGTTGATGATCGGAGCCAGTCTGCTGGTCATCGGTCTGTCGTGGAATGGCGAGTTCAGCAAGCTCGACGGGGGATTGCTGCTGGGCGCGATGCTGGGCTGTCTGTTTATCGTGCTGCGCCAGGCTGGAGGCGCACGTCATGGACACACCCACAGCAAGGAAAAACCCCGCACCCTGACCTGCATTGCCCTGCTGGCCTGCGGCCTGCTGTCGCTGGCGTTCGGCGGTCATCTGCTGGTGGATGCTGCGGTGGTGATCGCAATCAATCTGGGGCTTTCAGAGCGCATCATCGGCCTGACACTGATGGCCATCGTTACGTCCCTGCCTGCCCTGATGACGTCCCTGATCGCAGCCCTACGCGGCGAACGGGATATCGCAGTGGGCAACGTGATTGGCAGCAATCTGTTCAATCTGCTGGGCGTTCTGGGCGTGACCGCGCTGATCTCACCCGTGCCGTTGTCGATATCTCCCAATGCGCTGGTGTTCGACCTGCCGATCATGCTCGGCGTCGCCGTGCTCTGCCTGCCGCTGTTTTACGCCGGTTATCGCATCACCCGCTTCGAAGGGCTGTTGCTGCTGGCGCTGTACCTGACCTACGGGCTGCATATCGTGTCGTTCAGTACCGGCATGCTGCTGGCCGAAAGGCTTGAGCACCTGATGCTCCAGTTCATCCTGCCACTGCTGGGTGTCGCGGTAGCCTTTAGCATCGTAAAGGCCTGGCGGCGTCAGCATTGACAGCCGATCAGATCCAGCCGCCCCACTGCAGCAGGAAAATCCCGATATTGGTCGTCACAGCCGCAGCCAGCGTGGTGATGACGATGATCGCGGCGGCCAGCTCGTAATTGCCGTTGGCAGTACGGGCCATGATGTAACTGGCTGCTGCCGTCGGGCTGCCGAAATACAGAAACAGAATCCCCAGTTCCGCACCGCGAAAGCCCACCAGCCATGCTGCAAAAGTGCAGATCAATGGCAGCCAGACCATTTTCACCATACTTGCACTGATCGCCAGCGCGCCGCTTTTGCGCAAGGACGCCAGCGACAGCGTACCGCCGATACAGATCAGCGCCAGCGGCAAGGTCATCTGCGCCAGATAACTACCGGACGTTTCCAGCCACTTGGGCAGGCCGATGCCAAAATAGGCGAAAGGTGAAGCGGTGATGACACTGATGATCAGCGGATTGGCCAACACACTCTTGAAGATGCTCCACGGATCGGACTTGATCACCGGGCTGTAGACCGCCAGCACAATGGTCGAAAGCGCGTTGTAAAACACAATCACCAGAGCAGCGAGAATCGCCCCCAGCGAAATACCGTATGCCCCATACATGCTGGCGGCCAAAGCCAGGCCCACCACACCATTGTTGCCGCGAAACGCCCCTTGGACATACACGCCCCGATCCTCCCTGGGGCAACGCCAGATCGCCCAGCCCCAGGTGGCCGCGAAACTCAACACGGTCGCAACGCTGAAGAAAATCAGCAGTCCGGGCTGCAGCGCTTCGTTCAGGTTGGCGTGAATGATCCCCAGAAACAACAGCGCCGGCATGGTGACGTTGAACACCAGACCAGACGCCACGACGATGAAGCCATCATTGATCGCATGGATGCGCTTGAGGAGCACGCCCAGAAACAGCATGGCAAATACAGGCGCGGTAATGTTCAGGGTTTCAAGAAAAATAGCCAGCATGCCGCAGACCTGATCCCGTCATTAGGTCCCGTCATCATAAGCCAGCAGGGAGTGAAGGTGTTGCAGGGAATTTCAGTTCCTGACTTTACAAGCACATTGTGGGAGGGGCCTTGGCCGCGACGACTTTCATGAAGGCAACACATTGTCAGAGCCATCAATGAAGTCGCGGCCAAGCCCCCCCCACAAAATGCACATGACACGAAAAACTAAGCCGCAGGCTGCAACTTGCGCTCAAACACTGACACACCGTCCAGATCTCGCAGGGTTACGGTCATTTCTGCGGTCTGTCCATCGATGTTCACTTCCCCGAAGAACTGGAAGCCGGCAAAAGGAGAGGTGTTCTGGGCCGGCGGGGCTTTCTGGAAGACCAGTTCCGGGCCGAAGGTCTTGTCCAGCGGGTTGGGGCCGAAGCTTCCTGCATTGAGCGGCCCGGCCACAAACTCCCAGAACGGGTCGAAATCCTGGAACACTGCAAGCTCCGGTTGATAGTGATGGGCAGCGCAATAATGCACATCGGCAGTCAGCCATACGCAATCGCGGATCTGTTGTGCGCGCATGAACGCCAGCAGCTCGGCCACTTCCAGTTCGCGCCCCAGGGCCGGGCCATCGTTACCGTTGGCGATGGCTTCCCAGCGCCCCACACCGGGGCTGACTTCGCCGTCCGGGACACCAAGACCAATGGGCATGTCGGCTGCGATGACTTTCCACTGCGCATTCGAAGCCTTGAGCTCGCGTTTGAGCCAGTCCAGTTGCTCACGGCCCAGAAAGGCCGTGGTCGGCCCCGGCTTGTCGGCCAGGTTGGCGTCATTGCCATCGCGATAGCTGCGCATGTCCAGCACGAACACATCGAGCATCGGACCATAAGGGATCTTGCGGTAGATACGCCCGCCGTTATCGGCCTGCTGCAAACGCATGGGCGCGTATTCCAGAAAGGCCTGCCGTCCGCGAGCCGACAGCAACTGGATGTCCTTGACCTTGTAGCGATCATCCAGCTGTTTGCTGGGCGACCAGTTGTTGGTGACCTCGTGATCGTCCCATTGCCAGATCTGCGGCACCTCGGCGTTGAAGCGGCGCAGGTTCTCGTCCATCAGGTTGTAGCGGTAGTTGCCACGGTATTCGTCCAGTGTCTCGGCAACCTTGCTTTTCGCTTCGCTGGTGATGTTGCGCCAGATACGCCCCCCCTCGACGGTGATCTGCGCCGGGATCGGGCCATCGGCGTAAATGGTATCGCCGCTGTGGATAAAGAAGTCAGGCAGACGCAGGCGCATGGCTTCGTAAATGCGCATGCCGCCAATGTCCGGGTTGATGCCAAAGCCTTGGCCGACGGTGTCGCCACTCCACACAAAACGGATGTCGCGACGCTGTTGCGGCATGCTGCGCAGATGGCCGAACCAAGGCTCACTGGCAACACCCGACTGGGCATCCTCGAAATGCACACGGTAGAAAATCGCCTGGTCCACAGGCAGACCGCTCAGCTCGACCCGGGCGGTGAAATCCGTCTGCTGATCGGCCAGCGCCGACACCAGCCGACGCGGATTGGGGAGCATGCTGCGGGTGTCCCATTCGACCACCATGCGCGAAGGGCGGTCGCTGCGGCTCCAGACCATCGCCCGGTCTCCCAGCAGATCACCGGACTGCACACCGTCGGTCATCTTCGGGCGATCCTGCACCGAGGCAATGACTGCCGGTGCCAGGCCCGGCAGCAGAAAACCGGCTCCGACAGCCTGAATCACCCGACGGCGCTTGAGATCGAACTGGCTCATGGTTAACCCCTTTCAAGATGCGAAAGGGGAAACCTAGCAGGCCAATGTTGGAGGGATATGACAACCCGCAGCCGAGTGTCAGGCGGTGGCTTTTGCCAGTTCCATCTCTACCGCTTCAGGTCGCTTGAGCACTGCGTAGATCACACCGGTCGCCACACTGCCCACAACAATGGCCAGCAGATACAGCAACGCATGGTTGATCGCGTTGGGGATCAGCATCACGAACAGGCCACCGTGAGGCGCCATCAGTTTGCAGCCGAAGTACATCGACAGCGCACCGGTCAGCGCACCGCCGATCACGCTGGCCGGAATCACCCGCAACGGGTCCTTGGCAGCAAAAGGAATCGCGCCTTCGGAAATGAAACACAGCCCCAGCACGAATGCGGCCTTGCCGGCCTCGCGCTCGCTCTGCGCAAACTTGCGGCGCGCCAGGATCGTGGCGATGCCCATACCGATGGGCGGCACCATACCGGCAGCCATCGCAGCCGCCATGGGTGCATAGCTCTGGGACGCCAGCAGACCTACGGAAAACGCATAGGAAGCCTTGTTGATCGGCCCACCCAGATCCACGCACATCATCGCGCCCAGCAGCACACCCAGCAGAATCGCATTGGTGGTGCCCATGCTGTCCAGGAAGGTGGTCAGGCTGGCGAGCATGCCCGCAACCGGCTGGCCCACCACATAGATCATGATCAGGCCGGTGAACAGGCTCGACAGCAACGGGATGATAAGAATCGGCTTGAGTGCTTCGACACTGGCCGGCAGGCGGGCGTAGCGGTTGATCAGCAACGCGCTGTAACCCGCCAGGAAACCGGCCACGATACCGCCGATGAAGCCCGCGCCCAGCGTACTGGCCAGCAAGCCGCCGATCATGCCCGGTGCCAGACCCGGACGGTCGGCGATGGAGTAAGCGATGTAACCTGCGAGCAACGGCACCATCAGCTTGAATGCCGACTCGCCGCCAATCTTCATCAGCGCCGCTGCCAGAGTGCCCTCTTGCTCATAAGCCTTGATGCCGAACACGAACGACAACGCAATCAGCAGACCGCCCGCAACCACCATCGGCAGCATGAACGACACACCGGTCAACAAGTGCTTGTAGACGCCGGTCCCTTCTTTTCTGGAAGGCGACTTGGCCACTTCATCCACCGACTCGACCTGCCCCTCGGCCAGGGCTTTTTTCAGGGTTGCGTCGGAATGCTTGAGGGCAATGCCGGTGCCGCAGCGGTAGATTTTCTTGCCCGCAAAGCGGTCGGTATTGACCTCGATATCCGTCGCCAGCAGCACCACGTCGGCATCGGCAATCGCCTGCGCACTGAGCGGATTGCGCGCCCCGACCGAACCCTGGGTTTCCACTTGCAGGTCGTAATTCAGACGCTTGGCAGCCTGTTGAATCGCTTCGGCGGCCATGAAGGTGTGTGCAACGCCGGTCGGACAAGCGGTGATGGCAACAATGCGCGGCTGGCTGCCGGAGCTGCCGACCGCGACAGCCTCATCGGTCGGCGCAGCATAGACTTGCGCCTCATCGGCAGCATGCTTCAGGAAACCGTCCACATCCTGCAAGGCATGGGCCGGTGTGTCCTGGAACAGGCGCTTGCCGACAAAACGGCTCAGGTCCAGCGGGCCGGTGTTGACCACCAGCACCAGATCGGCCGCTTCGATATCCAGCGCCGAAAGGCACTGTTCGGGCTTGTTCGGATCCACGACTTCGACGCTGGTTTCCCAACCCTGACGCTGGGCTGCCGCATCGAGCAATCGTGCGCTGAGGACGCTGCTGACCTTGCCGTTCGGGCAGGCCGTTACAATGGCTAACTTCATCACGATCCTCTCTTATTGTTCTGTCAGGCTGCGCACAGTGACGCCGCTTTCAAGTCGTTTGAGTCGGGCGGCATCGGTAATGCCGAAACCGATCTGGGTCACTGCCATGGCGGCAATCGCGGTCGCCGTGCGCAAGGTTTTCTGAGGCTCATGGCCACCAAGCAGACCGTGAACCATGCCTGCCAACAGAGAATCTCCGGCCCCCACGGTACTGGCGACGGTGACTTTCGGTGGCAGTGAATGCAGCGCTGTGCCGGAACTGAACCAGTGCACCCCCTCCGAACCCTGGGAAATCACCACATGCTCGATACCCTGGGCACGCAAGCGGGTCGCCGCTTCGGCCTGGGCAGCGATAGAGATGATCGGTGCATCGAGCGCATCGGCCAGTTCTTCGGTATTGGGCTTGATCAGCCAGGGGCCTGCTGCAAGACCGGCACGCAAGGCCAGGCCGCTGCTGTCCAGCGCGACCTTGAGGCCGAGATCCTTCAGCATCAGCAAGAGTTTTTGCAGCCACTCGGGAGTGACGCCACGAGGCAGACTACCGGCGACCACCACGGCATCGAAGCCAGGTGCAATCTGCTCGACCCTGGCAAACAGAGCGTGCTGGGCCGCTTCGCTGACCTGTGGGCCTGGGCCGTTCAAGTCGGTGATACGCCCACTGCCTTCGGCCAGTTTGATGTTGCTGCGGGTTTCGCCCGGCACACGCACGAATTCGTCGACAAAACCGCGACGGGTAAACAGGGACTCGAACGGCTGCTGATTATCGATGCCGAGAAAACCGGCCACGGTCAGTTCATGCCCCAGATCGGCCAGGACTTGAGCCACGTTCAGCCCCTTGCCGGCCGCATGGCTGAGCATGGCGTCACTGCGATTGACCTGCCCGAGCTCCAGTTGACCCAACTGCACAGTCAGGTCCAGCGCCGGGTTCATGGTCAGGGTAAGAATCTTCGCCATTACAAAGCCTCCACCAGCGCACGCACTTCGGCTGCGCTGCCTGCCGTCAGCGCCTGTTGCGCCAGTTGCTGAGCGGTGCTCAGATCCAGTTCACGCACGCACGCCTTGACCTCGCCAATGCTGCGCGCCGAGACACTCAGCTCATCCACACCCAACCCGACCAGTACCGGCACCGCCAGCGGGTCCGCCGCCAGCTCGCCGCACACACCGACCCACTTGCCATTGGCATGGGCGGCCCGCACGGTCATGTCGATCAGTTGCAGCACACTCGGGTGCAAGCCGTCCGCCTGGGCGGAAAGGGTCGGATGGCCACGGTCGATGGCCATGGTGTACTGGGTCAGGTCGTTGGTGCCGACGCTGAAGAAATCCACTTCCCTGGCCAGTACCGGGGCCAGCAAGGCAGCCGACGGGACTTCGATCATGATCCCCAGTTGCAGATCGCTGACCGGAATTTCTTCACGCAAACGCTGGGTCATGTCCCGCGCCTGACGCCACTCTTCTACGGTGCCTACCATGGGGAACATGATGCGCAACGGTCCGCTGTCAGCCGAGCGCAGCAAGGCGCGTAACTGGCTTTCCATCACGTCAGGGCGTTGCAGGGTCAGACGAATGCCACGCACGCCGAGGAACGGGTTTTCTTCCTTGTCGATGGGCCAGTAGGGCAACGGTTTGTCACCGCCCACGTCCAGGGTACGAACCACCAGAGGACGACCGCCCAGATCGCTGAGCACACGACGGTATTCGGCTTCCTGAGTCGCTTCGTCCGGCGCCTGGGAATGAGCCATGAACAGCAATTCGGTGCGCAGCAGGCCAATACCTTCGGCACCCTGCTCAACCGCAGCCGGAGTGCCCGTACTGTCGCCGATGTTGGCGAAGACTTCGACGGCATGACCATCGCGAGTCACCGCGGGCTCCATGCGCGAGGCGGCTGCGGCCTTGAGACGCTGCTCACGGGCATCGCGGTCCTGGACCGCACGCTGCAAGGTCGACTCATCCGGCGCGACAGTCAGCCGCCCCCGCTGGCAATCGAGCAGCAGAACGGTGCCCGGCTTGAGTTGCAAGACCTCATCACCCGCCCCCACCAACGCCGGAATACCCAAGGCCCGCGCCACGATAGCGCTGTGCGCCGTTGCGCCACCCCGGGCAGTCAGGATGCCCGCGACGTGCGCCGGGTCCAGTCGCGCCACATCGGACGGGCCGACTTCGTCCATCACCAGAATGTAAGGCTCGTCGGGAGCAGCAACGGTTTCGACGCCACAGATTTGCGCCAGCACACGACGCCCCACATCGCGCAGGTCCGCAGCACGCTCGGCCAGCAGCACATCATTCAACTGTTCCTGCTGGGAAGCGGCGGCATCGATCACTCCGGCCCAGGCAGCAGCGGCGCTTTCGCCCTTGTTCAGGCGCAGCTCGGTCTCGCTGCCCAGCTCCGGGTCATCGAGCATTTCCTGGTGGGTAATGAAAATTTCGCGGATGGCCTTGGCCTTGCTGCGCTGGATCAGGTTTTCGATATCCTGACGCACCTCGGCCAGAGCCTGCTGCAGACGCGCACGCTCGGCAGCCACCGATTCGCCCTGCTGCGGATAATCGAAGGCTTGCAGCACTTGAACATGAGCAGGTCCGATGGCAATGCCCGGTGAGGCCGACACCGCTTGCAGCACGGCCCCCTCGCCGGGCGCAGCCACAGCCTTGGTCACAGCCGCTTTCTGAGGGGCGGCTTGCGGCTCGGTCGCGACCGGCAGTGGCTCGACCTCCTCACCAAGACCTTGTTCCACAGCCGCCAGCAAGGCAGGCAAAGCGTCTTGCGCAATACTCGGCTCGGCAATGAATTCCAGCGTCTGCCCGCGACGGGCACCGAGGCTGAGCAGCTTGCTCAGGCTCTTGGCCGACACTGCGGTTTCGCCGGTTTCCACCACGCGCACACGAATCTCGCCTTCAAATTCCTTGGCCAGTTGCGCCAGCACCTTGGCCGGACGGGCATGCAGGCCATGAGCATTGGCCAGAGCAATCTGACGGGTCGGCCACTCGTCTGGCAGCTCACCACCCAAGGCTTGCAGGATGACGCGGCTGTTGGTGGCATGGCCCAGTTCGTGGCCACGACCTTCGATCAACAGCGAGCACAGACGCTCAAGCAGTGTCTGGTGAGCTTCCCCGAGGCTGGCCAGGCAGAACAGCCCCGTCAGGGGTTGGCCCAGATAGCGCAGGGGTTTGTCCGGTGTCACGAAGGCCAGGCCAGGGCGCTTGACTGTCTGCTCGCTGTGCAGCCACCACAGGCCATCGCCCAGCGACAGCGCTTCGACCTGCTGGAGGATCGCGGCAAAGCCGTTATTGACACAATCGGCCCGGCGCAGCAGGCGAGCCCCGCGCCAGACCAGTTCTTCAAAATCGTCGGCCGATACGCCGAGGCTGATCATCTGGGCATCGAGGGCCAGTTCCTGAGGCGCGCCCTGCAAGAGCCGCAGCAGGTCTTCCGGGGTTTTCGCCTCGCGCAGGGCCTGGCCCAGGTCCGCCTCGCCCAGTGCGCGGGTCAGTAATTGCAGCAACCGCAGGTGTTCATCCGATTTGGCCGCAATGCCGATGGCCAGGTAGACAATTTGCCCGTCGCCCCAATCCACGCCTTCAGGGAACTGCATCAGGCGCACGCCGGTACTGAATACCAGATCGCGGGTTTCAGGGGTGCCGTGGGGAATTGCGATGCCCTGGCCAAGAAAGGTAGAGCCTTGCTGCTCGCGACTCATCAGCCCGTTGAGGTAACCCTCGGCAACCAGACCGTCAGCGACCAGATGGTCGGCGATCAGTTGCAACGCGCCCGACTTATCCACAGCCGTGCGGCCCATGGATATTTGCTCCAGAGAAAGTTCGAGCATGTCCTGACTCCTGTGCAGCGCCGTAGCGCCACCTGATTCTTGTTTTAATGACGATCATGAGTGATCGACAGCCTGGAAGACGAAAGTGCTGCCTGTCGGATTGCACTTTCATCCTGATTTGCAGCAAATATCAGCTTGCTGAATCGTTTAATCTACAATTGCACGGCACGTTACTCGATTATGGACTCGCGTTGAAGCCCAGTCGGTCCGATAGCTGTAGGAGACGTCTCAAAATACACCGAGCACTTGGGTGTCCCCTATGGTCTGGTGTAAAGATGCTCCGCATTCAGCGAAACTCCTCGTTGATACGAGACAACCACGAAAAGGAACTTTTCGCGTGAAACTCAGCGATATTGCGCGCCTGGCAGGCGTTTCCGTCACCACAGCCAGTTACGTAATCAATGGCAAGGCCGAACAGCAACGCATCAGCCCCGCGACTGTCGAGCGTGTGAAGGCGGTGGTCGAACAGCATGACTTCCGCCCCAATCCTCAAGCTGCGGGCCTGCGTACCCGTCACAGCCGCACTCTGGGCTTCATCCTGCCGGATCTGGAAAACCCCAGTTACGCCCGTATCGCCAAACTGCTGGAGCAAGGCGCACGCGCCCGCGGCTATCAGTTGCTGATCGCCAGTTCCGACGACGATCCCGCCAGCGAACTGCAACTGCTGCAGGTATTCCGTGCCCGCCGCTGCGATGCCTTGCTGGTCGCCAGTTGCCTGCCCTCCAACAACGACAGTTACCGCGAACTGCAGAACAAAGGCCTGCCGATCATCGCCATTGACCGGGAAATGAACGCCGAGTTCTTCTGCTCGGTGGTCAGCGACGACCATGACGCCAGCCTGCAACTGACCCGCAGCCTGTTACAGACGCATCCCGAACATATCGCCCTGCTGGGCGCGCGGCCTGAACTGAGCGTCAGCCAGTCGCGGGCAGAGGGTTTCCGGCATGCGCTCGATGGCTTTACCGGCACGACCACCATCGAACATGGCGAAGCTTTCAGTCGCGAGTGTGGTCAACGCCTGATGAACGACATGCTGCAACGCCTGGGACATTTGCCCGATGCACTGATCACAACGTCCTACGTGTTGCTGCAAGGTGTTTTCGATGTGCTGCAAAGCCAGGACCTCAACCCTGCGCAATTACACCTGGGCACTTTCGGTGACACCCAGTTGCTGGACTTCCTGCCGCTGCCGGTCAATGCCATGGCACAGCAGCATCAGTTGATTGCCGAAAAAGCCCTGCAACTGGCACTGGATGCCATCGAAAACGATCAGTACGAACCCGGCGTACATGCCATCGTACGGACCTTCAAGCAGCGCATTCACGAGAGCTGACCGGGCATGCTGATCGATACCCACACTCACCTGGACTTCCCGGATTTCGACGCCGATCGTGCACAGGTGCTCGACAACTGCCGCGCACTTGGCGTGGAGCGCATGGTGGTTCTGGGGGTTTATCAGCGTAACTGGCAACGGTTATGGGACCTGACCCTGGAGCATCCGTCGCTGCATGCAGCGTTCGGCCTGCACCCGATCTACATCGACGAGCATCGCTCCGAGCACCTGACCGAGCTGGGCGACTGGCTGAGCCGCCTCAAAGGCCATCCTCAGCTGTGCGCCGTGGGCGAGATCGGGCTGGATTACTACGTCGAAAACCCGGACCGCCAGAGCCAGCAGCAGGTCTTCGAGGCACAACTGCAACTGGCGGCCGACTTCGATCTACCGGCTCTGCTGCATGTACGACGCAGCCACGCGGATGTGATTGCGACACTCAAGCGCCACAAGCTCAGGCGCAGCGGGATCATTCATGCGTTTGCCGGCAGTCGGGAAGAAGCTCGGGAGTACATGAAGCTGGGGTTCAAGCTCGGACTTGGCGGTGCCGCGACCTGGCCACAGGCGCTACGCATGCACCGGGTCATCGCCGAACTGCCGCTGGAAAGCATCGTCCTGGAAACCGACTCGCCGGACATGGCTCCGGCGATGTACCCCAATCAGCGCAACAGTCCGCAGCATTTGCCTGAGATAGCCAAGGCACTGGCCGGGCTGTTGAAGGTCAGCCCCGAGCGCTTGGCGCAGACAAGCTCACGTAATGCCTGTGAACTGTTCGGATGGCCTGTTCGCGAATGAATGGGCTCCCAATACAGATCAGATCAACAGTGTCCACAGCGCAAAACCCGCATACCAGACGATGGCGGCACGTATCAGCAGCTCCCAGAGCATATCGAGGCTGGTCACGCCATCGGCTCCCATGACAGGTGCCGGGACTTCGCTGGCGACCCGGCCGATGCGGGCAATCAGTTGCGCAGCGCTGATGTTCCAGTTGAGCAATTCATGCAGCATCACCCGGCTGACCGCAACGAAGTTGCCCACCAGCGCGAAACTCGCCGCCAGCAGCCTGACAGGTATCCAGTCGAAGGCATGACGCAATTGCGTCGCCCGCTCCACCAGCGCCGGAGTCTTGCCGTTTTCGGCCGCCAGGGCCAGCAAGCGATAAGCCAGCGCCGCAACCGGTCCCAGCAGGAAGTACCAGAAAATCACCACGAAGAAGCTCTGATAGGCCTGCCAGAGCATGTAGCTCTGAACGCCTTCCAGCAATTGCTCGCTGTTGTCGGCCAGCACGCCCATGTCTCTTTCGGCCACATGCACGGCAGCCTGTTCATCGCCACGCCGGCAGGCATCGCGAAAGGGTCCGAGTGCAGCCAGCAGGTCGCCACGGCCAAGGCTGTAGATCAGCACCAGAAGATGAAGCGGCAGCGCCAGCCAACCGTAGGCCACCGAACCGACGATGGTCAGTGCCAGATGCAGTATCAGAAGCGGCAGCAGGATCAGCAGAGCCAGCATGATCCAGGGGCGAGAAGCGGTTCGCGGACTTGACTCGAGCCTGGCCAGTTCCTTCAGCCATGGCCCGTCACGTTGTACACGCTGACGCAGCGCCGAAAACTTTTCGACCCAGACTGCCAGCAGCAACACCAGAAAACTCATCGCTTGATCCTCACTTCAGTCCTGCAAGGCGGCTTTAAAACGAGCCCAGTCGAAACATGGCCCCGGATCGGTCTTGCGTCCGGGTGCGATATCGCTGTGCCCACAAATGCGCTCGGGCGTGATTGCCACAAATGCCTGACGCAACTGGCGCGTCAGATCGATCAAGGCGGCATATTGCGCATCGGTAAAGGGCTGGTCATCCGTGCCTTCCAGTTCGATACCGATGGAAAAGTCATTACAGGCTTCACGCTCCTGGAAACAGGAAACGCCAGCATGCCATGCCCGGTCAAGACATGAGACGAACTGAGTCACCTCGCCATCACGCTCGATCAGAAAATGCGCTGAGACACGCAGGTCGGCAATGCCTTCGAAATAGGGATGCTCGGTGATATCCAGCCGGTTCTGAAAAAACGCCTGGACCTTGCCCGTCTTGAATTGAGCAGGCGGCAGGCTGATGTTGTGGATCACCAGCAGCGAGATCTCACCCTCGGGTCGCGCATTGAAATTGGGTGACGGGCAATGCCGTACGTCGTCACACCAACCGCTTGCGGGGTCCAACTGCATGAAGGCTCCTTGAAGAACGAGGTCGATGGGCACAAGTATGCCCAAACAGAATCGGAGACAGGAACGAATTCATTCGCGAAGACATTTTTTCAGGCGCTACATCCAGACAGGAGGGGCACCCTGGCAGGCATCCCCTCCTCCAGTGGGCCTTATGAGCCCTTGAGCTTGCGCAGACTGCTGATCACCGACTCCAGTGCCCGGTCGAACAGCAAGGCATCGTCGAGGATGCGGATGGTGCCGCGACGCAATTCGATGGCCAGCCCCATGCGGGACTTTTCCAGAACCTTCATGCCGGTGCGGTTGACGAACACGTAGCGTCCGGAGGGCTCGACGATAGCCGTGAGTTTGCAACGCAACTTGTTCTCTTCGTCTTCCTGGATCTCGACCCAGTTGCCCACGCGCAGCTTGTCGACCATCTGCAGACCGGCATCGTCGTTGGGCAATTGCAGGACACTTTCATTGCTCAACGGCTCGTCCGGCGCAGTCAGGACGATCTCTTCCATCACGACCATCATGGCCGGGCCTTCGGCAGGCTCAGCCTCAGGCAATGCATCTGCACTCTGAAGCTCATCGCCTTGCACGTCCTGCAAGCGGGAGAAGTGCTGGAAAGCCTGCACATGAAGCACTTCCAACTGGCTGAAAAACTCGCTGGTGGCGAACGGGTCAAAGGCGGCGCTGGTCAGCCCCTCGCGCAATGACTTGAGCAGGCCCGGAACCAGTTCGAGCAGCTTCTGCCGCGCTTCCGGGTCTTCGTGCAGTTCGACACTCCAGATCAGGTCGTCCATGGCCTGCAATCCGGCCAGCCACTCACTCGAACCTTCGCCATGCTTGAGGCAGGTCAGCAGCAGTACCTTGCTCCAGGCCTGCTCCAGCAGGCGTACCACCGCTTCGGGCAGGGTTTTGCCCAGCAAGCGCTGGTTGAGTTCATGCTGAACCAACTGACGCGCCAGCTCGGCACGGGTGCGGCCTTCTTCGGCATCACGGGTACGCTGCTCAAGCAGCTCGCTACGGCGGCGCTCGTCGCTGGTGAAGGCCAGGAAGTCAGCCAGCAGTTCGGAGAAAATCGCCGGGTCGTCGACGAAATCGTTGAGCAGGCGCTGCACGATCTGGTCGACACGCATGTACAGCGAGTCGCGCTGATAATCGTCACGCCCGCCCCAGCCCAGTGCAGCAGTGGCGATTTCGTTGAGCAGACGACGGGCAGGATGACTGCCACGACTGAAGAAACTCTTGTCGATCACGGCGACCTTGAGCATCGGAATCTGCAGACGCCCGATCAGCGCCCGCAGCGAGTGCGGCAGGTTGCGGTCATCGAGAATGAATTCGAACAGCATGGCGATCAGGTTGATCACATCCTCATCGCCGGCACCGACACTGCGAGATTTACCACTCTTGACGCTGACACGGGTCAGCAGTTGCTCAAGCTGGTTACGCAGATCGAAATCTTCGGGGGCATCCGAGGTCGGCACATATTGCTGCAGATGCGAAAGCAGACGCAGCAGGTCCTTGCTGGAGATGGGGCGCACCTCAGAACTCGGGCCATGACGCGGAGTCAGGTTGCCGCGCACTTGCAGCAAGAGTTCCTGCAGCGCCGAAAACACTTCGAGCACACCCTTGTCGAGCTTGTCCGCCGCCTGCGCCAGTGCCGGATCGGACAGTTCGCTGGGCCGCGCCCTGGGAGCAGGCCGGTCGGAAGAGCGACGGGCAGGCAAGGCTTTCATTTCGGGCAGGATGCCGGTGGCGATCAACAACTGGTTGGCTTCGCCATACAGGTGATCGATGTTGGTCAGGATGTATTTCTCGAACAGCTTGAGAACGATCAGTTTGACCTTGATCTCGACCCCCAGGCTGCGCTTGGCCTGCAGGAAGAAGTTGCACAGCATCGCCGGCCCCATGGGGTTGGTGTCGACAGTGATCGGCTGGGGAATCAGCTCGTTCAGGCGCGCCGTCAGTTGGCTCAGAGCAACGCCATCGCGGCTCATGACCTTGGCGACCATCGAATCGACGGCTACGGTTTTTTCCAGCTCGTCGTTAGGCACAAGCGACAGCTTGTCGAACGCGACCGCTGCCGGCAGCACGGGCTCGGTGATCTGGTACTGGCCCAGCGCCAGGAAAGATTCGTAGAACTTGTCGAGAAACGCCCGCTCGATGCTTTTGCGCTTGAGGCGCAAATCGCGCATGGCCTCGAAAAAAAGGTTCTGGTCAGTATTACTGACAGCGCGGTCGGCCATCTCGAACAGGGTGTCGTCAGCGTTGTCGAACAGCGCCTGCAAGGCATCCTTGAGCTGCTGTGCGGCTTTATCACGCACCTGCAACAACACGACGGGCAGCCGGGCCAAAGGCGTACTTGTACCCTGGGCAGGAATTCCCTTGCTCAACGGCACAACGTTTTCGTCGTTTTGCATCAAACCCCCAGACAGGAAACGGCTTTCATCCCATCACAAACGCGGTTTGCAACCTTCGCCTGTGAAGCGATCCCCATGGTCTTCGCGCTACGTCAAAGCTATGACGTCAAATACAAGTCGGATTATCTTTCAAAACTTGTACGAAACGCCAGCGAAGTATTGCGCCTTGTAACAGGCGCATTACAGATCAGGGGATGTGCAGCGATAGACAACGCCAATCGACATATATCGCAAAGGAATTTACAAAACCGACCAACAGCACACTTTGCGGACAGGACAAGCCGTACAGGTGGGTTACGAAGGTGCGGTGCCTTATACTCCTGCGACTTTGTTAGTGGAGCCTGCTATGCCGAATTTACGACTCGCCGACCTGACAGCCGAAATAGAAGCCAATGTGCGGCGTGCATTGCTCGAAGACGTCGGCAGTGGCGATATCACCGCTCAATTGATTCCGCAGGAGCGGCTGGCCAAGGCCACCATCATTTCTCGCGACGCCGCCGTGATCGCGGGTACGGCATGGGTCGATACGGTTTTTCGTCAACTCGATCCACGGGTCGCGGTGCACTGGCAAGTGGCCGATGGCGACCGGGTCAGCCCCAATCAGGCGCTGTTCCATCTGGAAGGTCCGGCCCGTTCGCTGCTGACGGGCGAGCGCAGCGCGCTCAATTTCCTGCAACTGCTTTCAGGCGTCGCCACCCGTGCGCAGCACTATGCCGACATGGTGAGCGACACTCAGGTCAAACTGCTCGATACCCGCAAGACCCTGCCCGGCCTGCGTCTGGCGCAGAAATATGCCGTAACCTGTGGCGGCTGCCATAACCATCGCATCGGTCTGTACGATGCTTTCCTGATCAAGGAAAACCACATTGCTGCCTGCGGCGGCATTGCCCAGGCCGTGGCCGCCGCGCACAAGATCGCCCCCGGCAAGCCGGTGGAAGTCGAAGTGGAAAGCCTGAACGAACTCAAACAGGCGCTCGAAGCCGGTGCAGATATCATCATGCTCGACGAATTGAGCCTGGATGACATGCGCGAGGCAGTCCGTCTGACAGCAGGACGCGCCAAACTCGAAGCCAGCGGCGGTATCAATGACGACACCTTGCGAGTGATTGCCGAAACCGGCGTCGACTATATCTCCATTGGCGCAATGACCAAGGATGTGAAAGCGGTGGACCTGTCCATGCGCTTGAGTCTCTGACCTGTACCTGGCTCGAAAGAGAGGAGTCACCGTCTTGGAACAATGGTTCGTAGTGAATGCGGGCAAGCAACTCGGCCCCATGGACGCAGCAGCGGCCCGGCTTATCGCTCGCGAAGCGCCGGGCGCATGGTGCTGGAAACAAGGCATGCCGGACTGGCAGCCGATTTATCAGGTCCAGGAAGTTCGAGCCATGAAGAAGGATGGCGTCACGCCCTTCCCGGACCCGACGCCCGACATGATCCAGCCCCGGCCAGCGGCCCTGCCCGCCCATACTGCTCTTGCTCCAACACCTGCAGCTGCGCCGGCCAGCAGACGACCTTCGTTCACTCCCGACCCAGGCACTTCAAGCGGGTTTGGCTCCGGACAAGCCACCGATGGCGTGGACTTCAAGCTCTACGGCAGCGAAACGCAGTTCGTCGAACTGGAACTGGACCGTGGCGAAAGCGCCGTGGCCGAGGCCGGTTCGATGATGTACAAGACCTGCGACGTGCAGATGGAAACCATCTTTGGCGATGGCAGCAGCCAGTCTTCAGGGCTGCTGGGGTCGCTCTTCGGCGCGGGCAAGCGCATGCTCACCGGTGAAAGCCTGTTCACCACCGTGTTCTCGCAACAAGGCTCCGGCAAGGGTCGCGTCGCATTCGCCGCGCCCTACCCCGGCACCATCCTGCCCCTGCACCTGCGCGACTTCGGCGGCAAGCTGATCTGTCAGAAGGACAGTTTCCTGGCCGGAGCCAAAGGCGTGTCCATCGGTATCCAGCTCCAGAAGAAAATCCTCACCGGCCTGTTTGGCGGCGAGGGTTTCGTACTGCAGAAGCTGGAGGGTGACGGCTGGGTCTTTGTGCACATGGGCGGCACCGTGCGCAAGATCGAGCTGGCGGCAGGCGAATCTCTGGATGTGGATACCGGGTGCCTGGCAGCCATGACCCAAAGCGTCGATTACGACATCCGCATGGTCGGCGGTATCAAATCGATGCTGTTTGGCGGTGAAGGCGTGTTCTTCGCAAAACTGACAGGCCCCGGCACGGTATGGCTGCAAAGCCTGCCTTTCTCGCGCCTGGCCGGACGCATGCTGGCGGCCAGCCCTGCAGGAGTGGCACGCAGCGAGCGCTGAACAATCCCGGGGCCGCAGGCAGGCCCCGAATGCACAAGAAAGAGACATGCAAATCACTCAAGGCCAGCGAATCCCGCTTTCCAGCCTGATTCAAGGCTCGGATCTCACCCTGTCCATCGACATCAAGTCCGCCCATGTGATCGATTACGTCTGCTTCGGTGTTGATGCCCAAGGCAAGCTGTCGGATGACCGCTACATGATTTTCTTCAACCAGCCCGCCAGCCCTTGCAACAGCGTCAGGCAGATCAACGGCGGCGACTTTCAGATTGCCCTCGCCGGGCTGCCCGCCTCCATAGACCGGCTGGTGTTCACGGCGTCCATCGATGGCATCGGGGCAATGAGCGACATCCAGGCCAGCCATTTCAGCATCAAGGATGCCGGGCGCGAAGTCGCTCGCGGCGAGTTCTCTGGCGCAACCTTCGCTGCCGAGAAAGCCATCATGGTCACTGAGCTCTATCGCAAGAACGGTGAATGGCGCATCGCATCCAACCTGCAGGGTTATAACGCCGGACTGGATGCTCTGGTGGTGCACTTCGGTGGCGAAATCGCCGAAGCTCCCGCGCCAGCTCCAACAAGGGTGTCGCTGGAGAAGAAAATCGCTGAAGCAGCCCCACAACTGGTCAGCCTGGCGAAAAAAGCTCAGGTCAGCCTGGAGAAAGCCAGACTGACCGACACCAAGGCTCGTGTCGGCCTGGTACTGGATGCTTCCGGCTCCATGAATGCGCAATACAGTCGCGGCCACGTACAGGAAGTGGTCAACCGTCTGATCCCGTTGGCAGTGCATTTCGATGATGACGGCGCACTGGATTGCTGGGCTTTCGGGGCCCAGCCTTGCCAGTTGTCGTCGGTGTCGCTGGGCAACTTCAAGGACTTCATTCAGACCGACAACGGTGGTTGGAAGAACTGGGAGCTGGGTGCAAGGGTCAATGACGAGCCCAAGGCCATGCGCATGGTCATTGACTACTACAAGCAATCAGGCGACCGGACACCGATCTACATTCTGTTCATCAGCGATGGCGGTGTTCATCAGAACAGAGAAATTACTCGGCTGATGACCGAAGCGGCGAAACTGCCGATCTTCTGGCAATTCGTCGGCCTGGGCGGACGCGGCTATGGAATCCTCGAAAAGCTTGACGACATGACCGGACGGGTTGTGGATAACTGCAATTTCTTTGCTCTGGACCAACTGGATGAGGTCCCGGAAGAGAAGCTTTACGACTTGCTGATGGAAGAGTTTCCAGACTGGCTCAAGGCAGCTAAGGGTGCGGGAATTCTGTAATTTTTGAGCCAGGTCCATCGCTTGTGGGAGGGGCCTTGGCCGCGACGACCCCGCTTACAGGCAACACATTTACAGCGCCTTCACACTGGCTGTCGCGGCCAAGGCCCCTCCCACGGATTGTGACCCTGCCACCTGTTTCCACCATAGGCCCCTTCCACAAATAAAAAACCCCGCCATCGCTGGCGGGGTTTTCATGACGCTGACCGGGTTTAGCCGATCGATACGCCGTGTGCTTCTGCCAGTGGCTTCAGGCCGCCTGCGAAGCCCTGGCCGATGGCCTTGAACTTGAACTCGTCGCCATGGCGATACAGCTCGCCGAAGATCATCGCGGTTTCAGTCGATGCATCTTCCGACAGGTCGTAACGAGCGATTTCCTTGCCGTCCGCCTTGTTCAGAACGCGGATGTAGGCGTTGGCCACTTGACCGAAGCTTTGCTTGCGCTCGTCGGCCGAGTGGATGGTCACGCCGAAAACCAGCTTCTTCACGGCAGCGTTCAGGCTTGGCAGCTTGACCAGTACAGACTCGTCGTCGCCGTCGCCAGCGCCGGAGCGGTTGTCGCCCAGGTGCTCGACCGAACCGTCAGCCGACTTCTTGTTGTTGTAGAAAATGAAGCCGCTGTCGTCCAGCACCTTGCCGTTCTCGCCCACGATGAAAACGGAAGCATCCAGATCGAATTCGGTGCCGTCGGTGACACGTGGGTCCCAACCCAGACCTATGGTGACTTCGGTCAGGCCAGGGGCCTCTTTGGACAGGGAAACGTTACCGCCTTTACTCAGACTTACAGCCATTTGCGTAATCCTTTTCTAAAAGAAGTAGTAAGGGTAGGAATCAGAAATTCATACCGTGAGCGTTGGCAACAGCCTTCAGGCCACCGGCGTAACCCTGGCCTACGGCGCGGAATTTCCACTCACCGTTATTGCGATACAGCTCGGCGAAGATCATCGCGGTTTCGGTCGAAGCGTCTTCGGCCAGATCGTAGCGAACGATTTCAGAGCCGGACTTCTCGTTCACGACGCGGATGAAAGAACCACCCACCTGACCGAAGTTCTGCTTGCGGCTGTCAGCCTCGTGAATGGTCACGACGAATACGATTTTCTCGACATCGGCAGGCACGCGGGTCAGATCGACCTTCACGACTTCATCATCACCGTCGCCAGCGCCGGTACGGTTGTCACCGGCATGCTCCACGGAGCCATCGGCGCTCTTGAGCTGGTTGTAGAAAATGAAGTCGGCTTCGCTGCGGACTTTACCGTTGGCACCCAGCAGGAATGCGCTGGCGTCCAGGTCAAACTCCTGGCCGTCAGTGGCACGCGGGTCCCAGCCCAGGCCGATCAATACATTGGTCAAGGTCGGGTCGGTTTTGGACAGCGAAAGGTTGCCACCTTTTTGCAGAGTCAAAGCCATGATTCGTTTATCTCCTTTTTCCAGTGTTTACGCTTTTTCTTCAGCCGACTCGTCTTTTCCCGGGAAGAGCAGGCTAGCGACAATACCGATGACCAACACCACCATCACAACCAGCAGACTGGTGTTGGCGCTGATACTGTATCCATGATGGAACAAGTGGTCGGTTGCGTTCAGACCCAGCTTGATTGCGATGAAGAACAGCAGCGCGATGACCGCTTTCTCCAGGTGAACCAGGTAGCGCTTCAGAGCTTCCAGTACGAAGTACAGGGTACGCAGACCCAGGATCGCGAACAGCATGGCCGAGAATACGATCAGCGGCTCACGGCTCACGGCGATGATGGCCGGCACGGAGTCGAAGGCGAACAGTACGTCGGAGATTTCAGCCACGACCAGACACAGGAACAGAGGAGTCGCGAAGATCGCGCCCTTGGCAGCCAGGGTGATACCGCTGTTCTCTGGCTTCTTGATCTCTTCTTCCAGGACTGCGCGTCTTACGAAGAAGTTGTTGCCGTGCAGTTTCGGCCATACCGGGAACAGTTTCTTGGCAAAGCGATACGCCATGTGCTGGGAGTAGTCGATTTCTTCGTCGTCGTCATCGCCAGCCCGGAGCATCATGATTGCAGTCCAGGCAACGATTACCGCGAACACCACTTCGACCCATGGGCCCAGAGCCAGCAGACCTGTACCGATGGCGACGAAAATGCCGCGGAATACGATGGCACCGATGATGCCCCAGTACAGAACGCGATGGCGCAGGCCATCAGGAATCTTGAACCAGGCGAACAAGGCCATGAACACGAAGAGGTTATCGACGCTCAGGACTTTTTCCAGTGCATAACCGGTCACGAACAGCGTGGCGACTTCGGAGCCGTGCTGAACGTACAGGAAGCCGGCGAATGCCAGCGAGATTGCCACCCAGAAAATCGACCAGGCCGAAGCCTGGGTCAATGTGATCGGCTTGTTTCCCCGATGGGAAAACATGTCGACGGCCAGGGCCGAGATGGCCAGGCCGACGAAAACGGCCATGGTGAGTGGAGGGAAGCCAAGAGCGGTGCTTTCCATTTAACTGCGTTCCTCAAAAGGGTCAAAAATTACAGGTCAAAATCGGAAGGATTCAGGCCAAGCTCGTTACAGATAGAACGGCAGACAGCCTTTTCCTTCTCGTCGAAGCTGCCATCTGCACCACCGATGGCACAGCAGACGCGCACCAGAAGGCGGGCAGCATCTTCTTTTTTCTTGATCTTGCCGATGGTTTTCAGCGCTTCGGCACGACCGATTTCGACATCGAAGTCGAATTTGGCACAGGCATCCTGAAAAGCCTGGATGACGTCCTTCATGTCAAAGACTTTCAGTTCCTGAGAGTTCTGAATGAAGCCGGCCATTTTCTGTTTTTCACTGGAACTGATTTCGCCATCGGCTGCAGATACCAGGGCACAACCTGAAACCACTGCATCCATGAACTCACGGTTCTTGAACTTCGAGACTTCGGAAGCAAGCTTGTCGCGAGCGGCTGTTGCGTTTGTTTTCAACCAGTCCAGCATTTCAATCCCCTACGAGGCAGCCAGGCCACCTCAGAAAAATCAATCGTGTTGTTTACTTGGAACCTGCAGCCCAGCGCATGCCCCAGCCATATGCCTTGTCCATATGACTGTGACCATTGTGGAAATCCACACGACGAGTCACCTTGACGGCACCGTTGTCGTTTTCCAGCAGTGCAATCGCACACATGCCCTGACGACCGCCCTCCTCGTTGAGGCGAACTTCGATAGGCGGCTGGCCAGGGGCGTGGATGGTGACAACACCGTCGGTTTCTTTCCAGTTCGGCGCACCTTCATAAATGAATGCGTAAACCAGAATGCGACGGATCTTGCTCCAGTGCGCGCCGTTGATATGCAACCACTCGCCGTCACTGATGGAGCCCGTACGGTCATCGCCCATCAATTTGATGAAAGGCTCGGTGTTGAGCGATCCAAACGAATTGCCCAAGGCCTGGACCGCGCCTTTGTAACCGTCCTGTAACTCGAACAGGCAGCCTACATCAAGGTCGATCGCATTGCTCTTCTTCATCGAAAAGAAGCCGCTGCTTTTGCTCTCGCTGCGACGATTCCAGTTCAGGTTGACCCTGATTTCGCCGAAACCGGCGCTGGTTTTTTCCAGACTGACGGAAGCACGTGTCTTGTCCAGCGTGATCTTGCTGAGACTGACAGTGGGCTTGGGCGCAGCTACTGGTGCAGGTGCAGGTGCAGGTGCAGGTGCAGGTGCAGG
>JAAIGF010103564.1_pt1 | contig 102747 bp, 97 predicted proteins | sample 6487441 | NCBI WGS metagenome assembly JAAIGF01 (sample SAMN13974129, study PRJNA590717) | phyllosphere metagenome | biome: pepper field; feature: multiple bacterial spot infested pepper fields; material: pepper leaves; isolation source: leaves from pepper fields | host: Capsicum annuum ... | reverse complement strand
GTAGTGTGGGGTTTCCCCATGTGAGAGTAGGTCATCGTCAAGATTCATTTCGCAAAACCCCTATCTGCGCATGCAGGTAGGGGTTTTGTCTTTCTGCACGGAAAATAATCTCCGGCATGTCGTGGATCCTTGTGGGGGCGGCTCCCACAGAGACCACGTCCCGCGTGATATCGTTTCCCCTCCGCCCCGGCGCCTGCCAGAGACCTCCCGATGCTCACCACCACCCATCTCCACCCCGGCTTCATGATCGTCCACGGCAACCGCCTCGACGACTTGCGTAGCCTGGTGGTGAGCTGGATGCGTCGCTACCCCCTGGCGCCGCTGGAAAACGAAATCGCCCTGGTGCAAAGCAACGGCATCGCCCAGTGGCTCAAGCTGGCCTTGGCTGAAGACCCCCTGGAAGACGACTTGGGCGGGTGTGGCATCGCCGCCGCAATCGATGTGCAATTGCCCGGCAGTTTCATGTGGCAGCTTTACCGCAGCGTGCTGGGCCGTGACGAGATTCCCGAAGTATCCCTGCTCGACAAGGCCCCACTGACCTGGCGTCTGATGCGCCTGCTGCCAGCACTTATCGAGCGCCCATATTTCGAGCCGCTGCGCCGCTTTCTGACTGACGACAATGACCTGCGCAAGCGCTATCAACTCTCCGAGCGCCTGGCTGACCTGTTTGACCAGTACCAGGTCTACCGCGCCGATTGGCTCAAGGACTGGGCCGCAGGCGAGTACATCGTCAACACCGCCCGAGGCGAGCGCAAGGCGCTGCCGTCGGGCAACCGTTGGCAGGCCGAGCTGTGGCGGGCATTGCTGGAAGATGTCGGTGAACAGGGCATGGCACAGAGCCGAGCCGGGGTGCATCAACGCTTCATCGAACGTATCAACAGTCTGGAGCAGGCACCGCCAGGGCTGCCCCCGCGCGTGATTGTGTTCGGTATTTCCTCGCTGCCAGCACAGGCCCTGGAGGCATTGGCAGGCCTGGCGCGCTTCAGCCAGGTACTGTTGTGCGTGCACAACCCCTGCCGCCACCACTGGGCCGACATCGTTGCCGACAAAGATCTGCTGCGTCATCAGTACAAGCGCCAGCAGCGCAAGCAGGGCATGCCCCTGCAACTGGACGATCAGTCGTTGCACCAGCACGCCCACCCGTTGCTGGCTGCCTGGGGCAAACAAGGCCGCGACTACATCAACCTGCTCGACAGCTATGATGACCCGGGTAGCTACCAGGGCGTATTCAGTGATGGTCGAATCGACCTGTTCAGCGACGGCTCGCCCACCACGCTGCTCAACCAGTTGCAGGACGATATCCTTGAACTGCGCCCGCTCGCCGAAACCCGCGAGCTGTGGCCGCCAGTTGATCCCGGCAAGGATCGCTCGATCCGCTTCCACGTTGCCCATAGCCCACAACGTGAAGTGGAAATCCTCCACGACCAGCTGTTGGCCCGCTTCAGTGCCGACCCCACTTTGCGCCCGCGTGATGTGATCGTCATGCTGCCGGCCATCGACACTTATGCGCCGCATATACGCGCGGTATTCGGCCAGTTGCAGCGCAACGACCCGCGCTACATCCCGTTCACCCTGACCGATCAGGGCCAGCGTGGCCGCGAGCCTTTACTGATTGCCCTGGAGCACCTGCTCAAGTTGCCCGACAGCCGTTTTGCGGTCAGCGAAGTGCTTGACCTGCTGGACGTACCGGCAGTCCGTGCCCGTTTCGGCATCCGTGAAAACGACCTGCCCACGCTGCACCGCTGGATCGAGGGCGCTGGCATTCGCTGGGGCCTCAACGCCGAGCAGCGGGCCAGCCTGGGTTTGCCCGCCGGGCTTGAGCAGAACAGTTGGCGCTTCGGCCTGCGGCGCATGCTGCTCGGCTATGCCGTGGGTGTAGGTGAGGCCTGTGATGGCATTGAGCCCTACGACGAGATAGGTGGCCTGGACGCTGCCCTGATCGGCCCGTTGGTGGCCCTGCTGGATGCGCTCGAAGTCGCCTGCCAGGCGTTGTCCGAGCCTGCCACCGTCAGCCAGTGGGGCGAGCGGCTGAATGCCCTGTTGCAAGTGTTCTTCCTTGCCGAGGGCGAGCGCGACGAGTTCCTGCTGATGCAGTTGCAGGATCTGCGTGATGGCTGGCTTGAGGTGTGCGAGACGGTCGGCCTGCAAGATCCATTGCCGCTGACCGTGGTGCGCGAAGCCTGGCTGTCGGGTCTGGACCAGGGCAAGCTGTCGCAACGCTTCCTCGCCGGCTCGGTAAACTTCTGCACCCTGATGCCCATGCGGGCCATTCCGTTCCGAGTGGTCTGCTTGCTCGGTATGAACGATGGGGATTACCCACGCGCTCAGCAGCCGCTGGACTTCGACCTGATGGCCAGCGACTACCGCCCCGGTGATCGATCACGTCGTGAGGACGACCGCTATCTGCTGCTCGAAGCGCTGTTGTCGGCACGTGATCAGCTGTATGTCAGCTGGATAGGGCGCAGCATCCGTGACAACAGCGAGCGCCCGGCCTCGGTCCTGATCGGCCAGTTGCGCGACCACCTCGCTGCGGGTTGGCAGTTGACCGACGCGGAGCTGGGGCAGCCAGCACCAGCGGGCGAGCAACTGCTGCATGCACTGACGCAGGAACACCCGCTGCAACCGTTCAGCCCGCGCTACTTCCAGAAAGGCAGCCCGCTGTTCAGCTTTGCCCACGAATGGCAGGTACTGCACCAGCCGGGCGAAGACGACCAGCAGGATGACCCTGGCCTTGCAGCGTATCAAGACGATGAAGCCCTGAGCCTGACCCAGCTGAATGATTTCCTGCGCCACCCGGTGCGGCACTTCTTCAGCCAGCGCCTTAAGGTTTATTTTGAAGCGCTGGAGGCGCCCACCCCGGACGAAGAACCCTTTGTGCTCAACACCCTGCAACGTTACGGCGCCAGCGAGAGCCTGCTTGGCGCAGCCTTGGCCGAACCTGATAACGCCGAACAGGCTTTGCAGGCTCAGGCCCGACGCCTGCAGGCCTGCGGGCTGCTGCCGCTGGCCGGGTTCGGTGAGCAGCTGCAAAGTGAGTTGATCGAACCGCTGCCCGACCTGCTACAGCGTCACCAGCAATTGCTGCAGCGCTGGCCACAGCAGGTCGAGGGCGCCTTGCCGATACATTTCGAACACGGTCGGCACAGACTCGAAGGATGGCTGGGCCGGGTATTCCAGGCCGATGACATGAGCCTGCTCAGCATCACCACGGTACCCAACACCATCAGCGCCGGGCGCAACAACCTTAAGTGGCACCGGCTGATCGCGCCTTGGGTCACGCACCTGGCAGCCTGTGCGGCCGGTTACCCTTACAACAGCGCACTGGTAGCCAGCGACCTTACCTTGTTGCTTGCACCGCTGCCGCAAGAAACGGCTGCACAACTGCTGGCTGACCTGCTGGTGGCTCGCCAGGCAGCGATGAACGCGCCATTGTCGGTCGCTGCCAAGACCGCGTTCGCCTGGTTGGCCCAGGACGATGCCGCCAAGGCCTTGGCGGCTGCCGCGCGCGCCTACGAAGGCGATGAACGCACCAGCTTTGGCGAGCGTAGCGAAAGCATTGCCCTGGCCCGACAGTTCCGTGATTTCGCCGCGCTCACCGCCGACGAAACCTTTGAAGGTTGGTGCGAAACGCTGTACCGGCCACTGTTCACCGCACCCTGGCAAACCCTGGGCAACCCGGAGAAAGGCGCATGACCCAGGTCCGTCCTCTGGCACTGAATTTTCCCCTGCACGGCAGCCAGCTGATCGAGGCCAGTGCGGGTACGGGCAAGACCTTCACCATTTCTGCCCTGTACTTGCGCCTGATCCTTGGCCATGGTGGCGAGCAGGGCTTCGAACGCGAACTGCTGCCACCGCAGATTCTGGTAGTGACCTTCACCGACGCCGCCACCAAGGAGCTGCGCGAACGTATCCGCGCCCGCCTGGCGGAAGCCGCGCGGTTCTTCCGTGGCGAACTGGAAGGTGCCGATCCGCTGCTGCACCAACTGCGTAGCGATTATCCCGAGCAGTCCTGGTCGCGTTGTGCCGGGCGCCTGGAGATCGCCGTGCAGTGGATGGACGAAGCCGCGGTATCGACCATTCACGGGTGGTGTCAGCGCATGCTGCGCGAGCATGCCTTTGACAGCGGCAGTTTGTTCACTCAAACCCTGGAAACCGACCACAGTGAACTACTTGGCCAGGTGATGCGCGATTATTGGCGGCGCTTCTGCTATGGCATGCAGGGTGACGCCTTGGCCTGGGTGCGCGCCCATTGGGGTAGCCCCGACGCGTTGCTGCCGCGTATTCGCCCGCTGTTTGGCCGTGTGCGCGCCCAGCAGGATGGGCCGGACCCGGCGGCACTGATCCAGACATCGCTGCAGCAACGCGGCGAACAGTTGGCCCGGCTCAAGGCGCCGTGGGTACAGTGGGCAGAGGAATTGCGGCAAATCTGCCGGGATGCGCTGGCGGCCAAGCAGGTCGACGGCCGCAAGATGCAGGCGCGGTATTTTGAGCCCTGGTTCGACAAGCTTTGCGCCTGGGCTGGGGATGAACAGCTGGTGGAGCTCGATCTGGGCACTGGTTTCACGCGCCTGACCCCGGGCGGCATGGCCGAGGCGTGGAAGGGCGAGCCACCTGAGCACCCAGGCTTGATCGCCATGCAGACGTTGCCGCAACAATTGCAGGCTCTGGACAGCCCGGATGCGCCCTTGCTCGAGCACGCCGCCAACTGGGTCTCGGCACGCTTCGAAGTTGAGAAGCGCCGGCGTGCGGAAATGGGTTTCGATGACATGCTGGTGCGCCTGCAGCATGCCTTGGCCAGCGAGGCCGGCGAGCGTCTGGCCGGGCTGATCCGCGAGCAGTTCCCGGTAGCGCTGATCGACGAATTCCAGGACACCGATCCGGTGCAGTACGGCATTTTCGAGCGTATCTACCAGATCAGCGAAAACCGCACTGAAACCGGCCTGTTCATGATCGGTGACCCCAAGCAGGCGATCTATGCCTTCCGCGGTGCCGACATCTACACCTACCTGGCCGCACGGCGCGCCACCCGCGGGCGCTTGCACAGCCTGGATACCAACTACCGCTCCAGCAAGGCCATGGTTGCGGCGGTCAACCAGGTATTCCTGCAGGCCGAGGCGCGTGAAGCGGGGCGTGGGGCGTTTCTGTTCCGCGAAACCGATGACAACCCGCTGCCGTTCATCGAGGTTCATGCCAAAGGCCGTAGCGAGCAGCTGATGATCGACGGTAAAACCAGTGCAGCCCTGCAGTGCTGGCAGCTGGAAAGCGAAGAACCGGTGTCTGGCAGTGTTTACCGCCAGCAGCTGGCTGCCAGTTGCGCCAGCCATATCGTCGCGTTGCTCAATGGCGGGCAGCAAGGCACGGCGGGCTTCCAGAATGCCGAAGGCGAACTGCGCCCGTGCTTGCCTTCGGACATCGCCATCCTGGTACGCGATGGCCATGAAGCGCAGATGGTCCGCGCCGAGTTGGCCGCGCGTGAGGTGCGCAGCGTATACCTGTCCGACAAGGACTCGGTGTTCGCCGCCCAGGAAGCCCACGACCTGCTTGCCTGGCTCAAGGCCTGCGCCGAGCCGGACTCGGAGCGCCTGCTCAAGGCGGCCTTGGCAAGTCTCACCTTGGGCCTGTCACTGTCCGCGCTGGACCGGTTGAACCAGGACGAACGGGTCTGGGAAAGCTGGGTCATGCGTTTTCGCCACTACCGCGACACCTGGCAGCGGCAGGGCGTGCTGCCGATGCTGCGCCACCTGCTGCATGACTTCCAGTTGCCGCGCACGCTGATCCGCCGCGGTGATGGCGAGCGGGTGCTGACCAACCTGCTGCACCTCGCCGAGCTGCTGCAGCAGGCCGCCGGCGAGCTGGATGGCGAACAGGCGCTGATCCGCCACCTGGCCGAGCACCTGGCCAGTTCCGGCCAGGCTGGCGAAGAACAGATCCTGCGACTGGAAAGTGATGAACAACTGGTCAAGGTGGTGACTATCCACAAGTCCAAGGGCCTGGAGTATCCCCTGGTCTACCTGCCGTTCATCTGTACCAGCAAGCCAGTGGACGGCAGCCGCCTGCCACTGGCATGGCATGACGGCGAAGGTAACGCGCACCTCACCCTGACCCCGACCCCTGAGCAGATCGAACGGGCCGATGACGAGCGCCTGGCCGAAGACCTGCGCTTGCTCTACGTGGCCCTGACCCGTGCCCAGCATGCCTGCTGGCTGGGTGTCGCCGACCTTAAGCGCGGCAACCAGAAGAGCTCGCAGCTGCACCGCTCGGCACTCGGCTACCTGCTGGGCGGCGGTCTTGCCTTGGCCGGGTCGGCGCAGTTGCGCGACTGGCTACAGGCCTTGGCGGCGACTTGCCCACACATCACTTGCCCAGGCCTGCCGCAGGCAGATGAGCAGTTGTATCGCATGCCGCACGCCGAGCGCGAGCTTGTGCCCGCCCGCAAACCACGTCGCGCAGCTGCCGAACTCTGGTGGATCGCGTCCTACAGCGCACTGCGTGTCGGAGATCAGACCCTCGGCGCTGACAGCTCGCAGGCCCAGCAACTGCTGGATGATGAAGGGATCGACGCGCAGTTGCTGCGTGAAGTCCCAGCCGACAGTGGCGATATGCATCGCTTCCCGCGGGGGCCAAACCCCGGCACCTTCCTGCATGGTTTGCTGGAGTGGGCGGGCCGTGAAGGCTTCAGCCAGGTCAGCAGTAATCCGCAGTTGATCGAGCGGATCGTCGGCCAACGTTGCAACCGTCGTGACTGGACTGGCTGGATTCCTGCCCTCAGCCAATGGATGCAGCGTTTGTTGGGCGAGGCACTGCCGCTGCCGGGCAGTGACCAAGGCATGATGCTGGGGCAGTTGCGTCATTATCAGATCGAAATGGAGTTCTGGTTTGCCAGCCATCGGGTGGACGCGGAACAGCTCGACCGCCTGGTGGCGAGCCATACCCACCCCGGCCTGCCGCGCCCGGCGACGCAGCCGACCGTACTCAACGGCATGTTCAAAGGTTTCATCGACCTGGCGTTCGAGCTGGAAGGGCGTTACTACGTGGCCGACTACAAGTCCAACTGGCTGGGGCCGGATAGCCAGGCCTACGACGCCCTGACCATGGAGAAGGCCATCCTTGAACACCGCTACGACCTGCAGTACGTGCTGTACCTGCTGGCCTTGCATCGCCAGCTGCGTGCGCGTCTGCCGGACTACGATTACGACCGCCATGTTGGCGGAGCCCTGTTCATCTTCCTGCGTGGTGCCAGCAGCAGCGGCCATGGCGTCTACCACGCCAAGCCGCCGCGCGCGCTGATAGAAAGCCTCGATGCGCTGTTCCGTGGTGAACATCCACCCACACAGCAGGACCTGTTTGCAGGAGCCGTGATATGAGCCGAAGCCTTGTCGACCTTTTGCCCACTCCGCTGCACGCTGAGCACCTGCTGGCACTGGCGCCGCAGCATGACAGTGTTGACCTGCTGCAACTGCTTGACCGCTGGGTAGAGCGGGGCTGGCTGCGCGCTCTGGACCGGGCATTCGTGTCGTTCCTCGAAGAACGCGCGCCCGGCAGTGACCCCTTGCTGTTACTGGCGGCGGCGTTGGCCAGCCACCAGCTGGGCCATGGCCATGTCTGCCTCGACCTCCAGCAAACCCTGGCGGAGCCCGACTTTGCCCTGTCGCTGCCACCGGAAGGCGATGCCCTGACCGGCCCTTTGCTGTTGCCATCGCAACTGCTGGCCAACCTCGACTTGCAGGCCTGGCACCAACGTATCGCCGCTAGCCCGCTGGTGGCTGCTGGCGATACCCCGGGCCAGCAGGCGCGGCCTCTGGTGCTCAGTGGTGAGCGCCTCTATTTGCGTCGTTACTGGAGCTACGAGCGGCGTATCGACCATACGCTGCGTTTGCGTCTGACCCAAGCCGAAGCACTGCCTGCGGACCTGTCGGCGCGCCTGGCGCAGCTGTTCGAGGGCGGCGCGCCTGCGGGCCAGGTGGACTGGCAGAAGCTCGCCTGTGCACTGGCCACCCGTGCCGGCTTCAGCATCATCACCGGCGGCCCCGGCACCGGTAAGACCACCACCGTGGTACGCCTGCTGGCCTTGCTGCAGGCACCGGCCGTAGAGCAAGGCAGGCCGCTGCGCATCCGCCTGGCAGCGCCGACCGGCAAGGCCGCTGCGCGCCTGACCGAATCGATTGGCCAGCAGGTCGAGCGCCTGCAGGTCAGCAACGAAGTGCGCGGGCACATCCCAACCGAAGTCAGCACCGTGCACCGTCTGCTCGGTAGCCGCCCAGGTTCACGGCACTTCCGCCACCATGCCGGCAACCCGTTGCCGCTGGATGTGCTGGTGGTCGACGAGGCGTCGATGATCGATCTGGAAATGATGGCCAACCTGCTCGATGCCTTGCCCCCGCGGGCACGCCTGGTGCTGCTGGGCGACAAGGATCAGTTGGCGTCGGTCGAAGCCGGTGCCGTACTGGGTGACCTGTGTCGGGATGCCGAAGAGGGTTACTACTCATCGGCGACCGCCACATGGCTCGAACAGATCAGTGGCGAGTCCCTGGCCGGCAGTGGCCTCAAACGGGGTGATGAACAGCGCAACCCGTTGGCTCAGCAGGTGGTGATGTTGCGTTTTTCGCGGCGTTTTGGCGAAGGCAGCGGCATTGGTCAGCTCGCCCGGCTGGTCAATCGGCAAGCCTCGCACGAGGCGCGCAACTTGCTGGCCGCACCACCAGCCGACGTGCACAGCCTGGCACTCAAGCACGAGCAGGACCGCGCCTTCGACCGACTGCTGCTCGACGGCCTCGACCGCGGCAACGACGGCCCGCAAGGCTACCGCAGCTACTTGCGCACCCTCGGCCGCTATCGGCCGTCAGCGCATACCGCATTTGACGACCCCGCCTGGGAGCAATGGGCAAGCAGGGTGTTGCACAGCTTCGAGGACTTCCAGTTGCTCTGCGCGGTACGCCGTGGTGCCTGGGGTGTCGAAGGCCTCAATGAACGGGTGGCGCGGGTACTGCACAGTGCCGGGTTGATCGACAGCCAGCAGCCCTGGTACGAAGGCCGCCCGGTGCTGGTAACCCGCAACGACTACGGCTTAGGCCTGATGAACGGTGACATTGGCATTGCACTGCGCCTGCCCGATGAGCGTGGCGAGCCGCTGCTGCGTGTGGCCTTCCCGCGCAACGATGGCTGCGGCGGAGTGCGCTTCGTCCTGCCCAGCCGGCTGAATGAAGTGGAAACAGTGTTCGCCATGACCGTGCACAAGTCCCAGGGCTCGGAGTTCAGCCACACCGCACTGGTGCTGCCAGATGCGTTGAATCCGGTGCTGACCAAGGAGCTGGTGTATACCGGCATCACCCGTGCCAAGCACTGCTTCAGCCTGGTCGAGCCACGCCAGGGGATTTTCGAAGAGGCGGTGGCGCGCAAGGTACGACGGATTTCCGGTTTGATGCTGGAGCAGGTATAGCGCTTGTAGGAGCGGGCTTGCCCGCGAATACGGTGGGGCGGCAACGGTGAATGGCCGGTGGGAATTGGCTGGCAGGTCTGGCCCTTTCGCGGCTAAAGCCGCTCCTACACGGATTGGATACGCCTCTGAGACCAGCGTCTTTCATACATTGATGCGGCCATGTGCTATGGTTGCGCCGATACAAGAAAGGATTTCAAGAGACTCCCCACATGCACGTGGCCGCAAGGCGAGTGACAGGCTGTGCGCTTTCGCTGTTGCTGGCCGTCCTGTTCCTTCCTGCAGGCCCTGCCCGGGCAGAAACCGCCGCAACCGCCGCCTTGGCGCAGCAGCGTGCCAAAGCCGTCACCCAGGTAGTACTGGGCATCTTCAGCTATGCACGCTGGCCCGTCGAGCCTACGCCTTTGCGCCTGTGTCTGGTCGGCCCGACCGAATACGCCGACGACCTGATCAAGGGCCATGTGCAGGAGTCCGGTCGCCCATTGCAGGTGAAGCGCCTGCTGGCAGACGACGCCTTGGTTGCCCAGGCCTGCGACGCCATCTATATCGGCAAACTCGACCAGGGCCAACGCGACAAGTTGTTCGAACGTGTCAGTGGCCACCCGGTGCTGAGCATCAGTGAAGCGAACGATCCGTGCACGGTTGGCAGCCTGTTCTGCCTGCGGGTCAGCGACCAGCAAGTGGCCTTCGAGGTCAACCTTGATTCGGTGGCCCGTTCCGGCGTGCGCATTCACCCCAGCGTGCTGCAACTGTCGCGGCGCCGGGCGGTGCAGCCATGAAGCCGACCCGCAAGCGCAGCATGCGCCCGACACTGCGCTCGGTGCTGGGCCGTGGTCACCTCAGCGTCGCCTTGCTCGCCGTCGGCCTGGCCGGTATTTCCCTGACCCTGTTCGGTGTGCTGGCCCTGCGTGTATACGCCAACCACAACTTGCACTTGATCGCCCGCTCGATCAACTACACCGTCGAGGCGGCAGTGGTGTTCGACGACAGTGCGGCGGCCAACGAGTCGCTTGCGCTGATCGCCAGTAACGAGGAAGTGGCCGAGGCCAAGGTGTTCAACAACGAAGGCGAGCAGTTGGCGCACTGGCAGCGCGGCGATACCGGCATGCTTGCGCACTTGGAAGTTCGGGTAGCCAGCGCCTTCCTGGAGCAGCCGGTCAACTTGCCGATCATGCACCAGCAGCAGCAGGTTGGGCACATCGAACTGGTTGGCCAAGGCCGTAGCCTGTTGCTGTTCCTGCTGGGTGGCCTGGCTGGCATCCTGTTCTGCTCAATCCTCAGTGCCTTGGCGGCTCAGTATCTGTCGCGGCGCTTGCTCAGCGATATCACCCGGCCACTGCGTGCCCTGGCCAGTGTCGCCCACGCCGCCCGCCGCGAGCGCAGCTTTGACCGGCGCGTGCCGGAAGCGGCGATTGCCGAGCTCAACGAGCTGGGCAACGACTTCAACGCCCTGCTCGACGAGCTGGAAGTGTGGCAAAGCCATCTGCAGAGCGAAAACCAGTCCCTGGCCCACCAGGCCAGCCATGACAGCCTCACGGGGCTGCCCAACCGCGCCTTCTTCGAGGGGCGCCTGAGCCGCAGCGTACGCAACGCGGCACGCCAACAGGACCACCTGGCGCTGCTGTTCCTCGACAGTGACCACTTCAAGCAGATCAACGACACCCTTGGCCACGCAGTGGGCGACGAGGTGCTGATCAGTGTGGCCGACCGGGTGCGCGCCCAACTGCGCGAGCACGACCTGGTGGCGCGCCTGGGCGGGGACGAGTTCGCCGTGTTGCTGACGCCGTTGCATACGCGCCGCGACGCCGAGCACATTGCCGACAAGATCGTGGCCAGCATGAAGCTGCCGGTGCAGTTGGGCAGTGGCCGCAGCATCGCCACCTCAGTGAGTGTCGGTATTGCCTATTACCCGGATGACGGTGCTGACCCCGCCAGTCTTCTCAATGCCGCCGATGCGGCGATGTACCAGGCCAAGCGCAAACGCCGTGGCCATTGGCAAGTGGCGCAGACGGAACGGTCCGCCAACGATATCAAGAACAGGAGTTGAACCCGTGATACAAGCAATACGTTTACCGCTATGGGCCTTGTTGCTCGCCGTGTTGGCGCTGACCGGCTGCCAGAGCGCACCGCCCAAGGGCCTTACTCCCGAACAAATTGCCGTGCTCAAGCGCGAAGGTTTTACCCCGACCGATGAAGGCTGGGCTTACGACCTGTCTGGCAAGGTGCTGTTCGGCAGCGACCTGGACAGCCTCAATGGTCAGAGCCAGGCGATTGTCGAGCACATTGGCAAGGCACTGCTTGGTGTTGGTATCCAGGGCGTGCGAGTGGATGGGCATGCCGATTCGTCGGGCAAGGCGGCCTATAATCAGCAGCTGTCCGAACGCCGTGCGCAGAGCGTGACCAAGGTACTGGTCGGGGTCGGCATGCAGGCGCAGAATATCCAGAGCCGTGGCCTTGGCAGCAGCCAACCCGTAGCGGACAACCGCACCAGCGCTGGGCGCACCGAGAACCGCCGCGTGTCCATCGTGGTCGCGTCCTACTGACCCTTGACCCACAGACCAGGCACCGGCTGCGCCGTCGTTCGCGGGTAAACCCGCTCCCACAGGATTGGTGTAACCCCTGGGCTAGCGCGGTCGATGTAGGAGCGGGTTCACCCGCGAAGAAGACAACGCGGTAAATGGCACCGGCTACGCCGGTATTCGCGGGTAAACCCGCTCCCACAGGATGGGCGTAACCCCTGGGCTAGCGCGGTCGATGTAGGAGCGGGTTCACCCGCGAAGAAGACAACGCGGTGCCTGGGACCGGCTGCGCCGTTGTTCGGGCAAATTTGCCGGCGATGGGCTGCACAGCAGCCCCTTTATTCCTGAGCAAACCGCATCTCCCGCGTCTCTCCCATCAACAACGGCGCATTCGCTTCGGTCACCCCACGGATGTAATCCCACAACAGGGTAATCCGCTTCAACTTCCTCAAATCCTCCCGGCAATACATCCAGAACTGCCGCGTCACCTCGATCTCCTCCGGCAACACCGTCACCAACCGCGGGTCCTGCGCGGCCAGGAAGCACGGCAGAATCGCCAACCCACGCCCTTGCAGCGCCGCCGTGTACTGGGCAATCACGCTGGTACTGCGCAAGTGGGCGCTGGCGCTAGGTATCAGGTTGGCCAGGTACAGCAGCTCCGAGCTGAACGCCAGGTCGTCCACATAGCTAATGAACGGGTGCCTGGCCAAATCCGCCACCTGGCGGATCGGTGCGTGGTTGTCCAGGTAGTCCTGGGTCGCATACAGCCGCAAGCGGTAGTCGCACAGCTTGCAGCACACATAAGGCCCATGCTCCGGTCGCTCTAGGGCAATGACGATATCTGCCTCGCGCTTGGACAGGCTGATGAAGTGCGGAAGCGGCAGGATATCCACCGAAATCGCCGGGTAGGCATCGACGAAGTGGCTTAGCTGCGGGGTGATGAAAAAGCTGCCGAAACCCTCGGTGCAGCCCATGCGCACATGCCCCGACAACGCCACGCCCGACCCTGACACCTGTTCGCAGGCCATGTGCAACGTGCTTTCGATCGACTCGGCATAGCCGAGCAAACGCTGGCCCTCAGCGGTGAGGACAAAGCCGTTGGTCCGTGACTTTTCAAACAGCAAAGTACCCAGTGCACCCTCCAGCGAACTGATCCGCCGCGACACCGTTGTGTAGTCCACGCTCAGTCGTTTGGCGGCACTGCTGGCCTTGCGGGTACGGGCTACTTCGAGGAAGAACTTCAAATCGTCCCAGTTGAGCGCGCTCAGGGATGTGAGGTCTTTTTGCATGATGATCCGGTTTTTTTGTGCATTCTTGTTGGATGTTTGCACATCTATACTCGAAACAAGCCTCAGGACGCCACCTCGCGTTTGCCCGGCGCTGGCGATCTCGTCCCGACAATAATTCCAAGGAGAACGCAGATGAACGCACCGCAATCCCCCAGCAGCACCAAGGTAGAGCAGGTGAAGCTGCTGATCGACGGCCAGTGGGTCGAGTCGAAAACCACCGAATGGCGAGACATTGTCAACCCGGCCACCCAAGAGGTGCTGGCGCGCGTACCGTTCGCTACCGTCGAAGAAGTTGACGCAGCTGTAGCCGCTGCCCACCGCGCCTTCAAGACCTGGCGCGACACCCCGATCGGTGCGCGCATGCGCATCATGCTCAAGCTGCAAGCGCTGATCCGCGAGCATACCAAGCGCATTGCCCAGGTGCTCAGCGCCGAGCAGGGCAAGACCCTGGCCGACGCCGAAGGCGATATCTTCCGCGGCCTGGAAGTGGTCGAGCACGCGGCCTCCATCGGCACCTTGCAGATGGGTGAGTTCGCCGAGAACGTCGCCGGCGGCGTCGATACCTACACCCTGCGCCAACCTATCGGCGTATGCGCCGGCATCACCCCGTTCAACTTCCCGGCGATGATCCCGCTGTGGATGTTCCCCATGGCCACCGTCTGCGGCAACACCTTCGTGCTCAAGCCGTCCGAACAGGACCCGCTGTCCACCATGCTACTGGTCGAGCTGGCGCTGGAAGCCGGTGTACCGGCGGGTGTGCTGAACGTGGTGCACGGTGGCAAGCAAGTGGTGGATGCCATCTGTACTCACCAGGACATCAAGGCGATTTCCTTCGTTGGCTCTACCGAAGTCGGCACCCACGTGTACAACCTGGGTAGCCAGCACGGCAAGCGCGTGCAGTCGATGATGGGTGCCAAGAACCACGCGGTGGTACTCCCCGATGCCAACCGTACGCAAACCATCAACGCCCTGGTGGGGGCTGCCTTTGGCGCGGCGGGGCAGCGTTGCATGGCCACCTCGGTCGCGGTGCTGGTGGGCAAGGCTCGTGAATGGCTGCCGGACATCAAGGAAGCGGCCAGCAAGCTCAAGGTCAATGCCGGCTGTGAGCCCGGCACCGATGTCGGCCCGGTGGTGTCCAAGCGCGCCAAGGAGCGCGTGCTGGGCCTGATCGAGAGCGGTATCAAGGAAGGCGCCAAGCTGGAGCTCGATGGCCGTGACGTCAAGGTGCCTGGCTACGAGCAAGGCAACTTCGTTGGCCCAACCTTGTTCTCGGGCGTGAAGACCGACATGCAGGTGTACACCCAGGAAATCTTCGGCCCGGTGCTGGTGACCCTGGAGGTCGATACCCTCGACGAAGCGATCGCCCTGGTCAACGCCAACCCGTTTGGTAACGGCACCGGCCTGTTCACCCAGAGCGGAGCGGCAGCGCGCAAGTTCCAGAGCGAAATCGACATTGGCCAGGTGGGTATCAACATCCCGATCCCGGTACCGGTACCGTTCTTCAGCTTCACAGGTTCGCGCGGCTCCAAGCTCGGCGACCTCGGCCCGTACGGCAAGCAAGTGGTGCAGTTCTACACTCAGACCAAGACCGTCACCGCCCGCTGGTTCGATGACGACAGTGTCAATGACGGTGTGAACACCACCATCAGTCTGCGCTAAGGAGACGTCATGCGTATTGCATTCATTGGCCTCGGTAACATGGGCGCGCCCATGGCCCGCAACCTGATCAAAGCCGGGCACCAGCTGAACCTGTTTGACCTGAACAAAACCGTGCTGGCTGAGCTGGCAGAGCTGGGCGGGCAGATCAGCCCTTCGCCCAAGGACGCGGCAGCCAACAGCGAGCTGGTGATCACCATGTTGCCAGCTGCGGCTCATGTGCGCAGCGTTTATCTGAACGACGACGGCGTGCTAGCGGGTATTCGCCCTGGCACCCCAACCGTAGATTGCAGCACCATTGACCCGCAGACTGCTCGTGATGTGTCCAAGGCCGCGGCGGCCAAGGGCGTAGATATGGGCGACGCGCCGGTGTCCGGTGGCACTGGCGGTGCGGCAGCCGGCACCCTCACCTTCATGGTCGGCGCCAGCGTCGAACTGTTCGCCACCCTTAAGCCGGTACTGGAGCAGATGGGCCGCAACATCGTGCACTGCGGTGAGGTCGGCACCGGCCAGATCGCCAAGATCTGCAACAACCTGCTGTTGGGCATTTCGATGATCGGCGTGTCCGAGGCCATGGCCCTGGGCAATGCGCTGGGCATCGACACCAAGGTGCTGGCCGGTATCATCAACAGCTCAACCGGACGCTGCTGGAGTTCGGACACCTACAACCCGTGGCCGGGCATCATCGAAACTGCGCCAGCGTCGCGTGGCTATACCGGTGGCTTCGGCGCCGAACTTATGCTCAAGGACCTGGGCCTGGCCACCGAGGCTGCACGCCAGGCGCACCAACCGGTGATCCTGGGCGCCGTGGCCCAGCAGCTGTACCAGGCCATGAGCCTGCGTGGCGAGGGCGGCAAGGACTTCTCGGCCATCGTCGAGGGGTATCGCAAGAAAGACTGACGCAAGAGGTGGGCTTCATCGCGGGCCAGGCGGCCTTTCCTCTGTAACTGCGCACCAGAGGGAAGGGCGCTTGCCCCGCGATTTTTTTGTCAGGCGAAGACGAAATACTTGCGCACAGTCTCGACCACTTCCCAGGTACCTTTCATTCCCGGTTCGATCACGAACACATCACCCGCTTTCAGGTGCTTCGGCTCTTCGCCTTCCGGGGTGATGATGCAGTAGCCATCGAGGAAGTGGCAGAACTCCCACTTCTCGTAGTTGACCTCGAACTTGCCCGGGGTGCAGATCCAGGTGCCCATGATCTTGCTGCCGTCGGCCGACAGGTAGGCGTTGAGGTTGACGGTGTGCGGATCGCCGCCGATGCGCTTCCACTTGGTGGCGTCCACGACCGGTGTCGGGCAGGTTTCGCGCAGGACGGTGATGAAATCGGACATGGCACAACTCCTGGTGACTGGCTGAATGACTCGTCACCATAGGGCCAACGGCCGAGCCGCAGTTGCCTGGGCTCGACGTCCAGCTGCCTGCCCGCGCTATGCCAGGCGATTGACCTCGACGGTGATGTGCGCCAGTTCTTCGTGCACGCCCAGGGCCGTGCGCACGCTGTCGGCGCTGAGAACGCCTTGGCTGGCCAGGCCGAGAATGCAGGCGTACTGGTCTTTGCCCACGCGCCACACGTGCAGGTCGGTGATGCTGGCCGGCACCGGCAATTGCGCGACGACCTCCCGGATTTCTTCCACCACCGGCGCGTCCATCTCCGCATCCAGCAGCACCCGCCCGGTATCACGCAGCAGGCCTCGCGCCCACAGTGCCACCAGCAGCCCACCGACCAGGCCCATGACTGGGTCGAGCCAGCTGGCGCCCCAGAACTTGCCGGCCAGCAGGGCGACAATAGCCAGCACGGACGTTGCGGCGTCGGCCACCACATGCAGGTAAGCCGAGCGCAGGTTCAGGTCGTGGTGATGATGGCCATGATGATGCTCGTGACCGTGGTGATGATCGTGATGAGGGTGGTCATCGCGTAGCAGCCACACGCAGATCAGGTTGACTCCCAAGCCAACCACAGCAATGAAAATCGCTTCGTCATAGTGGATAGGGCCTGGTGTCAGCAGCCGTTCAACTGACTGGAACGCCATCAGCCCTGCCACGCCCATCAGCAGCAAGGCGCTGGAGTATCCGCCAAGGATTTCGATTTTCCAGGTGCCAAAGGCAAAGCGCCGGTCAGTGGCATAACGCCGTGCGGCAGCATAGGCCAGCAGCGACAGGCCCAAAGCCAGGGCATGCGAGCTCATGTGCCATCCATCGGCCAGCAAGGCCATGGAATTGAAGAACCAGCCCCCGGCAATTTCCGCGACCATCATCACTGCTGTAAGCCATACGGTCAGGCGGGTCTTGCGCTCGGCGCCCAGGTTGCTGGTGTGGAACTGATGGCTGTGCTGCCAGCGGTCTGAGGTTTGTGTCGCCATGGTTTATCATGCTCCCGGAACGTCGAGAAATATACTATACCCCAGTATACCTAGCATGGTGTTGAACCCAATGGCACATACCCTGAAGAGCAAGAAGCAGCTGCTGACCCGGGTGCGCAAGATCAAAGGCCAAGCCGCCGCTCTGGAGGCGGCGCTGGAGCAGGACAAGGACTGCCTGGCGATCCTGCAGCAGATCGCTGCCGTGCGCGGCGCGGTGAACGGGCTGATGGCCGAAGTGATGGAAGGGCATATCCGCGAGCACCTGGTGGCGGACGGGCTGAGTGCCGAGCAACGGCTGGACGAGGCGGACAAGGTGGCGACGCTGTTGCGGTCGTATCTGAAGTGATACCCCCTGGGGGTATGCGGCAAGCGGCTTTGCTTGAGCTGCCGCTTGCTCATTGACGCGGGTTTCCCAGAGAAGACGCTGGCACAACCTGCACTTTGATTGCCTCAGCCGCTTAGGGCCATGACCAGCCCAGCGGCATAGCCCGGTAAAGCAGCAAAATCCCGCGCGCATACCAGCAACTTGCGATTGGCCCATGGCTCCTCAAGCGCGACCCAATGCAACGGCAACCTCCCTTGCCAGCGCTGCACCGCGGCCAGCGGCACCACCCCGACCCCTGCGCCGCCCGAAACCATGCGAATCACCCCGTCAAAGCCTTCGGCACGCACCCGCACCCGCATACGTTGGCCCTCGCGCAACGCCTGTTCTTCCAGGTACAACGCCAATGCACTCCCAGCCCCCAGGCCAACATAGCCATGGCTCAGGCTGTCGAAGAAGCTGGGGGCAGCCACGCTGGCCAGCGGATGGCCCGGCGGCGTCACCAGCACCAGCGGGTCGTCGCGAAACGGCCGGGTCTGCAGGTGCTCGGTGGGGGCAGCCGTGGAAACGATGCCCAGGTCGGCCATACCTTGGGTAATCGCCTGCACGATGCGCAAACTCGGCAGCTCTTGCACATCCACGCTCACCCCAAGGTTTTGCGCCAGGTAGCTGGCAAGGAGTTCGGGCAGGTACTCGGTAAGCGCGGCGGTATTGCACAGCAGCCGCACTTGGCCTTGTTGCCCTTGCGCGTACTGGCCCAGATCGAATTGCAGGCGCTCAACTTGCTGCGCGATCAGCCGTGCATGCTGCAGTAGTGCCTGGCCAGCCGGCGTAGGCTGGACGCCACGGCGGTTACGCTCCAGCAATGGGATGCCAAGCGATGCTTCCATGGCACGGATGCGCGCACTGGCTGCCGGCAGCGACAGGTGGCTGCGGCTGGCACCTGCAGTGATGTTTCCGCACTCCAAGGTGTGCTGGAAAAGCGTGAGGTCGATCAGGTCGAAATGCATGTGGCTATGCCTGTGCAAGAGTCTGGCTGAGTATATGGCAGATTTTCATAACGCCCTGCAGTCGCCATCATCGGCCCATGACCACCTTATTTGCTTTCTACCACAACATCGGGCCGGCACTGACAGTGCTGATGCTATTGACCTTTCTGCTGGCGGGTGCGGTGAAAGGGGTGATAGGCCTTGGCCTGCCCACCGTCGCCATGGGCTTGCTGGGCCTGGCTATGTCTCCGGCGCAGGCTGCGGCGTTACTGATTGTGCCTTCAACCCTCACCAACCTGTGGCAACTTGCCAGTGGCGGGCACCTGCGGGCGTTGCTGGTGCGGCTGGGGCCGATGCTGGCGCTGATCTTCGTTGGCACTTTGCTGGGCAGTGCCTGGCTGGGGATCAACAGTGGGCCGTGGGCTGTGCACGCGCTAGGTGCAGCCTTGCTGGTATATGCGGTGTATGGGCTGGTTGGCTCGGGTGTGCATCTGGCGGCGGGGCATGAGCGCTGGCTGGGCCCGCTTTGCGGATTGGTCACTGGCGTAGTCACGGCTGCGACCGGTGTGTTTGTGATGCCGGCGGTGCCCTACCTGCAGAGCCTGGGCCTAGGCCGGGAGCAGATGATTCAGGCCCTGGGCCTGTCATTCACCGTCTCGACCCTGGCCTTGGCCGTGGGCCTGGCCGGGCAGGATGCCCTGGGTGGCCAGGCACTGGGCGCATCGCTGCTGATGCTGGCGCCGGCCCTGCTCGGCATGCTGGCCGGGCAGTGGCTGCGTCAGCGTATCAGCGCGCAGCTGTTCAAGCGCTGCTTTTTCATCGGCCTGGCCGCCCTCGGCAGCCATCTGCTGATCAACGGTTAGCGGACGGTGCGCTGAGCATGTCGACCCGCTGGATATCGAAGTCGCGTTCCAGGTAGTCCATGCGCTTTTCGAAGAACGCCGTCATGTGCGGCAGGGCCGAGTGCACGTCCAGTGCGGCCTGGTCAGCCCACACCTCGAAGAACACGAACAGGCTTGGGTCTTCCTTGTCGCGCAGCATGTGGTACTCGATACAGCCCGGTTCCTGGCGGCTTGGCTCGACATAGGGGCGGAACAGGGTTTCGAAAGCATCCGCCATTTCCGGGCGGGTCTTGGCTTTGAGGATGAAGGCGAACTGCTCACTCATGAGGCGCTACTCGGTGATGGATGGTGAAGCGATTCTACGGCAATAATATCTGCTTGATTCGTGACTTGTGATCAATTGTATTTTGCCCTGTCGCGGCTGTATCCCTCACCCGGGAGCCTCTAATCTGCCGGCCTGAATTTTTGATTCGGCCGTGGAGGCCAGCATGAAAAAGATCCTTCTGCTCAATGGTGGTAAACAGTTCGCACACTCCGACGGCCGTCTCAACGCAACGTTGCACGAAGCGGCCATCGCCCATCTCGACCGGGCCGGCTTCGATGTGCGCCAGACCTATATCGATGGCGGTTACGACGCTCAGGAAGAAGTGGAGAAATTCCTCTGGGCCGATGTAGTGATCTATCAAATGCCCGGCTGGTGGATGGGCGCGCCATGGACGGTGAAGAAGTACATCGACGATGTCTTCACCGCGGGCCACGGCAGCCTGTATGCCAACGACGGCCGTACCCGTTCGGACCATTCGCAGAAGTACGGCAGCGGTGGGCTGGTGCACGGCAAGCAGTACATGCTGTCGCTGACCTGGAACGCGCCACAGCAGGCATTTGATGACCCGGCCGACTTCTTCGAGGGTAAAGGTGTGGATGCGGTGTATTTCCCGTTCCACAAGGCTAATCAGTTCCTCGGCATGACTGGCCTGCCGACGTTCCTGGCGACGGATGTGATGAAGCGGCCGGATGTGCCGGCTGCGTTGGCGGCCTATGAGGCGCACCTGGACAAGGTGTTTGGCAAGGCACATTAAAATGTTGTCTGTGCCGGCCTGTTCGCGGGTGAACCCGCTCCTACACAGGTTGTTGTAGGAGCGGGCTTATCCGCGAACAGGCCAGAACAGGCACCGCTGGACTTGGCCTCAACAAGCAGCTATCTAGTCTCTGCAGCGTCCAACCACAGGCCCAGATGTGAAAACCCGATCCGAAGAACTGCAGGTATTCGTCGCCGTCATCGACTGCGGCTCAATCTCTGCTGCCGCCGAGCAGATGGGCCAGACTCCGTCCGCTGTAAGCCGCACCCTGTCGCGCCTGGAGGGCAAGCTGGGTACCACGCTGGTCAACCGCACCACCCGGCGCATGGACCTTACCGAGGAGGGCCGGTTCTTCCTTGAGCGTTCACGGCTGATCCTCGAGCAGATGGACGAGATGGAGGAGCGTCTGTCGATGAACCGCCAGACCCCCACCGGGCGCCTGCGCATCAACGCCGCCGCGCCGTTCATGCTGCATGCCATCCTGCCGTGGGTCGGTGAGTTCCGTCGCCAGTACCCGGGTATCGAACTGGAGCTGAACACCGATGACCTGATCATCGACCTGCTGGAGCAGAGCACCGACGTCGCAATCCGCATCGGAGAACTGGCCGACTCCAGCCTGCACGCACGCAATCTCGGTTGCAGCCCGGTGCAGGTGCTGGCCAGCCCGGCCTACCTGGCGCAGCACGGCACACCACAGCGCGTCGAGGACCTGGCCAGCCACTGCCTGCTTGGCTTCAGCCAGCCCGAGTCGCTCAACCATTGGCCGCTACGGCATGCCCAGGGCGACCGCTGGAGCATCCGCCCGGCACTGATCGCCTCCAGTGGTGAGACCCTGCGCCAGCTGGCGCTGGCCGGTGAGGGCATTGTCAGCCTGTCGCACTTCATGACCCACGAAGACATCCGCACCGGGCGCCTGCAGGTCCTGTTGAACGAAGCCAACAATGGCTATCGCCAGCCGATCCACGCGGTGTACTACCGCAATACCCAACTGGCACTGCGTATCCAGTGCTTCCTCGACTTCATCCAGCGCAAACTGGCGATGTACGCTTGCTGAGTTGCCTGAACGCGACAGATCCTGTCCACAGGCGGCGAAACTTCCTACGGTTGATTGCACAGTCGAAGCGCTTCGGCCTTACTGACTGCTCAACAAAAACAACACCAAGGAAGTGTCATGCGTATTGTCCCGTTTCAGTACCTGGCTCTCGCAGCCGCGATCCTGAGCTGTTCTTCGGTTTACGCCGCTGACCTGGAGGGCGGCGCGGTGGCCGCACCCGATCAATATGGTGCACAGGTGGCCGCCGATATCCTGAAAAAGGGCGGCAACGCGGTAGACGCTGCTGTGGCCACGGCCTTTACCCTGGCGGTGACGTACCCCGAGGCCGGTAATATCGGCGGTGGTGGCTTCATGACCCTGTTCGTCGACGGCAAGCCGTACTTCCTCGACTACCGCGAGGTCGCGCCAAAGGCCGCCACGCGCAACATGTACCTGGACGACAAGGGCGAGGTCATCGAGAACCTCAGCCTGGTCGGGGTGCGCGCTGCTGGTGTGCCTGGCACGGTGATGGGCCTGTGGGAGGCGCATCAGAAGTTCGGCAAGCTCCCGTGGAGCGAGCTGCTGACCCCGGCCATCGGCTATGCGAAAAACGGCTTCAAGGTGGCGGAAAAGCAGTACCAGTATCGCAACGATGCTCAAGGTATGTTCAAGACCGCGACCAACTTCAACGACTATTTCGGCAACATGAAGGTTGGCGAGCTGTTCAAGCAGCCGGAAATGGCCCAGACCCTGGAACGTATCGCCGACAAAGGCGTGAGCGAGTTCTACCAAGGCAAGACCGCCGACCTGTTGGTGGCGCAGATGCAGGCTGACAAGGGCCTGATCACCAAAGAAGACTTGAGGGATTACAAGGCCGTATGGCGTGAGCCGATGGCTGTGAGCTGGCGTGGCAATGTGGTGTACACGGCGCCACCACCAAGCTCGGGCGGCGTGGCGCTGGCCCAGCTGCTGGGCATCAAGGAAGACCGCGCAGCCGATTTCAAAGGGGTAGCGCACAACTCGGCGCAGTACATCCATCTGCTGGCCGAGATCGAGAAACGTGTGTTCGCCGACCGCGCCGACTACCTTGGCGACCCGGCCTTCACCAAGGTGCCTGTGGATAAGCTGGTGGCCAAGGATTACCTGGCCAAGCGCGCCGCGCAGGTCAACCCGAAGGCCATCTCCGAGACCGACAAGGTCAAGCCGGGCCTTGAGCCGCACCAGACTACGCACTTCTCCATTGTCGACAAGCAGGGCAACGCGGTTAGCAACACCTACACCCTCAACCTCGACTACGGCAGTGGCGTGGTGGTGAAGGGTGCCGGTTTCCTGCTCAACGACGAAATGGACGATTTCAGCGCCAAGCCGGGGGCAGCGAATGCCTTTGGCGTGGTCGGTGGGGATGCCAACGCCATCGAGCCGGGCAAGCGCATGTTGTCATCGATGAGCCCCAGCCTGATGACCCGTGATGGCAAGGTGGAGCTGGTGATCGGCACCCCGGGTGGCTCGCGGATCTTTACCTCGATCTTCCAGGTGATGAACAACCTGTACGACTACGGCATGCCGCTGGATAAGGCGGTGGCGGCGCAGCGCGTGCACCATCAGTTGCTGCCCAAGGACACCATCTACTTTGACGCCTATGCGCCATTGACCGGGCCAGAGGCGGACAAGTTGAAGAAGATGGGTTATGTGCTGGAGGACCAGGGCTGGGAGATGGGCGATATCCAGGCGATCCGGGTGGATGGGGCGAAGCTTGAGACCGCTTCCGATCCGCGTGGGCGTGGGGTGGGGATGATCGTCAAATAGTTTTGTGTAGGCAGTGCTGACACATTCGCGGCGGTTCGACGCCTCGATAAACCCGCACCCACAGGCTTGGTGCAATTTTCAAATTTTGCACTGTACCTGTGGGAGCAACTGTCTTTTGCTGCTTGTTCCGGCCTCTTCGCGGGTGAACCCGCTTCCACAGGCTGGGTGCTAACCTCAAGGCGTGAACAATCCCTGTGGGAGCGGGTTTACCCGCGAATGCTTGCTGTCGGTCAGACGCGGAACTGACTGACCAGTGTCTGCAGCTGCCCACCCAACCGCGCCAGCTCAACGCTTGCCGACGCCGTCTCGTCACTGGCCGCCGCCGTCTGCTCGGACACATCACGCACATTCAAAATGCTGCGGCTGATCTCTTCAGCCACCGCACTTTGCTGCTCTGCCGCCGCGGCAATCTGCTGGTTCATCGACTGAATGCTCGACACCGTGCTGGTGATGTTCTCCAGCGAGGCCCCGGCCTTGCGCGCCAGATCGACGCTGCTGTCGGTTAGGGTTCGGCTGCCCTGCATAGCACTGGCCACTTGCTGGGTACCATGCTGCAGGCTGGCGATCAGCTCTTCGATTTCTTCGGTGGACTTCTGCGTGCGCTGGGCCAGGCCGCGCACTTCGTCGGCGACCACGGCAAAACCACGGCCCGCCTCACCGGCCCGCGCCGCCTCAATCGCCGCGTTCAGTGCCAGCAGGTTGGTCTGCTCGGCCACCGACTTGATCACGTCCATCACGCTGCCGATCTTCTGGCTTTCCTGCTGCAACAGGTTCATGGCTTCGGTGGAGCGGTGCATGTCCTCGGCCAGGCGCTCGATCTGGCCAATCGCTTCACCCACCACGCGGTCACCGGCACGGGCTTCGTCATCGGCACCGGTGGCGGCATGCGAAGCCTGCTCGGCATTGCGCGCCACTTCCTGAACCGTCGCGGCCATCTCGTGCATGGCGGTGGCCACCTGGTCAGTCTCGACTTTCTGGCTGTTGGCACCGGCGCTGGTCTGCTCGGTCACTGCCGACAGTTCTTCGGCGGCGCTGGCGATCTGGGTAACGCCGTCGCGGATGCCGCTGATCAGCTCGCGCAGGGTGGTGCCCATGCGTGCAATGCCTTGCTGCAGCACGCCCAGTTCGTCACGGCGGGTAACGCGCAACTGCTGGGTAAGGTCGCCGCTGGCGATCTTCTCTACTGCAACCAGCGTGTCGTGCAGCGGGCGGGTGATCTGGCGGGTGATCACTATCGCGGCCATTACACCGACCAGCAATGCCAGCAATGTGGCGATGGCCTGCAGGCTGCGGGCCTGGGCGCTTTCGATGTCGCGGCGCTGCAGCTGGATCTGGTACAGCGCGTCGCTGCGCTTGACGATATCGGCACCTTGCACGGTCATTTCGGCGCGCGAGGTGGTGATGTTGGCGACCGCATCGCGGAACTGGCGCACGGCGTCACGGTAGGCCAGCACCGAGCTTTCGAACTGCTGCAGGCGTGCGCTCGCGCCGGGCAGCTGGCGCTTGAGGTCGTCGATATCGGCCAGTGCCGCGTCCAGCTGGCGCAGGGCGGCCTGCTCGTTGGCGGCACTGTTGTCGGCTATGTAGCCGCGCACGTCGATACGCACCTGCAGCAGTTGCTGGCGGGCCTTGCTGATCAACTGGTACTGGGCCAGGCGCACGCTGTCGGCCTCGGGGCGTGCCATCACTTCCTGGCTGAGTACGTCCATGGCCTGGTCGGCGCGGGTGGCCGAGCTGTCCATCGCGCTGCGTGCAGTGCGGGTGGCGTCGTAACCCAGGCGCATTTTGTTCAGCGACACCTTGTAGGCGCTGATGGTATCGCCCAGTTCACCCAGCAGCTTGATGTTGTCAGGGCTTTTGAACGTGCTGGCCAGGTAGGCCTGCTGCTTGCTGAAGGCGTCCAGCCTGGATTGGGTGTTGGCGGCTGCGGCATCGTCGCCGTTGGCGATCATGTACTGCAGGCGGGCAATACGCAGGTCGGTGAGGTCCTTGTTCAACTGGCCGATGTCGCCCATCCAGTTGCTGCGGTCGATCAGGCTGCCCAGGCTGGTCCAGCCGGTCAGGGCCAGCAGGCCGGTCAGGATCAGCACCAGGCCGAAGCCCAGGCCGAGTTTGAGGTTGACGCTGATGTTGGCGAACCAGCTGTTCATGCACGCTCTCCAGAAGTAGTTTTCGCTCTTTTGATCTTCGATCGCCAGGCGTTATTGTTCTGGATGCCCGCTGACTCGTGCAGGGGTTATCGGCAAAGATGGGGGAAGCTGAAACGCTTTTTCAGCAGATTTTTAACTGGATAAATGGGGGGCTGCAAAGTTGCCCACACCATTCCTGTAGGAGCGGGCTTGCCCGCGAAGGGCCGCAAAGCGGCCCCAAGCAGTCTCAAAGGTTACGCGCACTGAAGGTATCGCAGCTGTTCACCTCGCCCTGGGCAAACCCGGCCTTGAACCAGCGCACCCGCTGCGCTGAGGTGCCATGGGTGAACGAGTCGGGCACGACGCGCCCGCGGCCTTGCTGTTGCAGCCGGTCATCACCGATGGCATTGGCTGCATTCAGCGCTTCCTCGACATCACCCGGCTCAAGCCAGTTCAGACGCTTTTGCGCCTGGTAGGCCCACACCCCGGCCAGGCAGTCGGCCTGCAGCTCCTGGCGCACCAGCAGCCCATTGTCACCTTCCATGCGCTGGCCGCTGCGGCGGGCGGCATCGACCTTGGCCGAAACACCCAGCAAGGTTTGCACGTGGTGGCCGATTTCGTGGGCAATCACATAGGCTTGGGCGAAGTCGCCGGCCGCAGCAAAGCGGGTTTCCATCTCGCGGAAGAACGACATGTCCAGGTACACCCGCTGGTCCGCCGGGCAGTAGAACGGCCCTACCGCTGCTGAAGCAAAGCCACAGGCTGAATTGACCTGGCCACTGAACAACACCAGTTTGGGGTCGCGGTACTGTTTGCCGGCCTCGGCGAACAGGGCTTTCCAGGTGTCTTCGGTGTCGCCCAGGATCGAGGCGACGAACTCGGCCTGTTGGTCATTGGCCGGTGGCGCCTTGCCGCCGGTACCACTCGGCGCAGTTTGTGTCTGTTGCTGCTCCATCTGGCCGGCCAGCTGGCCGAGGATCTGCAGCGGGTCCTGCCCGGTCAGCCAGCCAATGCCGACGATCAACAGGATCGCGCCGAGCCCCAGCCCTTTGCCGCCGCCGAAGCGCATGCCACCGCCACCACCTTCGCCGCGGGCATCGACCACGTTGTCGCTGCGTCGGCCTTTTCGCCATTCCATGAATGCTCTCCGGAGCTTGAAACAAGTAGACAAGATTAGTTCACGACTGCGGTTGGTGTCAGGCCAAGGTGTCATTCCATAACCATATGGTTATGTTTAAAGTGGCTCATTTCAATATTCATCGCACGTGAGTTACCGGAAACTGTATGCAGGAGCGGGCTTGCCCGCGTAGGGCTTCAAAGAAGCCCCCCTGCGCATTTCCATAATTCCAAGAGAGGAAACCGGCATGCCCGCCCAGGACAACAGCCGCTTCGTGATCCGTGATCGCAACTGGCACCCGAAAGCCCTTACGCCTGACTACAAGACGTCCATTGCCCGGTCGCCGCGCCAGGCGCTGGTCAGCATTCCACAGTCGATCAGCGAAACCACCGGCCCAGACTTTTCCCACCTGGGCTTCGGCGCCCACGACCATGACCTGTTGCTGAACTTCAACAACGGTGGCCTACCAATTGGCGAGCGCATCATCGTTGCCGGCCGCGTGGTCGACCAGTACGGCAAGCCTGTGCCGAACACCTTGGTGGAGATGTGGCAAGCCAACGCCGGTGGCCGTTATCGCCACAAGAACGACCGCTACCTGGCACCGCTGGACCCGAACTTCGGTGGGGTCGGCCGTTGCCTGACCGACCGTGACGGCTACTACAGCTTCCGCACCATCAAGCCAGGCCCATACCCGTGGCGCAACGGCCCGAACGACTGGCGCCCGGCGCACATCCACTTCGCCATCAGCGGCCCGTCGATCGCCACCAAGCTGATCACCCAGCTGTACTTCGAAGGTGACCCGCTGATCCCGATGTGCCCGATCGTCAAGTCGATCGCCAACCCCGAAGCCGTGCAGCAGTTGATTGCCAAGCTCGACATGAGCAACGCCAACCCGATGGACTGCCTGGCTTATCGCTTCGACATCGTGCTGCGTGGCCAGCGCAAGACCCACTTCGAAAACTGCTGAGGAACCCGCCATGCCAATCGAACTGCTGCCGGAAACCCCTTCGCAGACTGCCGGCCCCTACGTGCACATCGGCCTGGCCCTGGAAGCGGCCGGCAACCCGACCCGTGACCAGGAAATCTGGAACCGTCTGGCCAAGCCGGACGCGCCGGGTGAGCACATTCTGCTGATCGGGCAGGTATATGACGGTAACGGTCACCTGGTGCGCGACTCGTTCCTGGAAGTGTGGCAAGCCGACGCCAACGGTGAGTACCAGGATGCCTACAACCTGGAAAACGCGTTCAACAGCTTTGGCCGCACCGCCACCACCTTCGATGCCGGCGAGTGGACGCTGCACACGGTCAAGCCGGGTGTGGTGAACAATGCTGCGGGTGTGCCGATGGCACCGCACATCAACATCAGCCTGTTTGCCCGTGGCATCAACATCCACTTGCATACGCGCCTGTACTTCGATGATGAGGCCCAGGCTAACGCCAAGTGTCCGGTGCTCAACCTGATTGAGCAGCCTCAGCGACGCGAAACGTTGGTTGCCAAGCGTTGCGAAGTGGACGGGAAGACGGCGTATCGTTTCGATATCCGTATTCAGGGGGAAGGGGAGACGGTGTTCTTCGACTTCTGAGTGAAGCCTTTTGGGCTGCTTTGCAGCCCATTTGCGGGCAAGCCCGCTCCATTAAGCGGTATGGGCCGTTGTTTATCGGCAAACGCCGGGCATCGTAGGAGCGGGCTTGCCCGCGAAGGGCTGCAAAGCAGCCCCAGCTATCTAAAGCCTAGCGCCGAACCAGCAGCACCCCACTCTCCATATGGTGGGTATACGGGAACTGGTCAAACAACGCGCAACGTTCGATGCGGTGGGTGTCCTGCAACTGGGCAATGTTAGCCGCCAGCGTTTCCGGGTTGCACGAGATGTACAGGATCCGCTCGAAACGCCGGGTCAGCTCACAGGTATCCGGGTCCATCCCCGCGCGCGGCGGGTCGACAAACACCGTGCCGAACTCATAGCTTTTCAGGTCGATGCCTTCCAGGCGACGGAACGGTCGTACCTCATTCAGCGCCTGGGTCAGTTCTTCGGCCGACAACCGCACCAGCCGCACGTTATCCACAGCGTTCTCGTCGAGGTTGCTCAGCGCAGCATTGACCGAAGTCTTGCTGATCTCGGTAGCCAGCACCTGACGCACACGCGTGGCCAGCGGCAGGGTGAAGTTGCCATTGCCGCAATACAGCTCCAGCAGGTCATCCCCACGTTCGCCAATAGCGTCGAAGGCCCAGCTCAGCATTTTCTGGTTCACTGCACCGTTGGGCTGGGTAAATGCGCCTTCCGGTTGGCGATAGCTGAACACCCGGCCAGCCACATCGAGCTTTTCCACCGCGTAGTCGCGGCCGATTACCAGGCGTTTGCCTTTGGAGCGGCCAATCACGCTCACGCCCAGCGTGGCGGCCAGTTCCCGTGCGGCTGCTTCCCAGGCTTCGTCGAGCGGGCGGTGGTAGCACATCGTGATCATGGCATCGCCAGCCAGGGTGGTGAGGAATTCCACCTGGAACAGGCGGTTGCCCAGTTCCTCACTGGCCTGCCAGGCCGCCTTCAGGCGCGGCATCAGTTCGTTGATGCGCTGGCTCGCAATCGGGAAGTCGTCGATCAGGATCGCCTTGTGCTTCTCGCCCGGGGCAAACATGGCGTAGTGGCGCTGGCCATCCTCGCGCCACAGGCGGAACTCGGCGCGCAGGCGGTAGTGCTCGCGCGGCGAGTCGAAAACAGCCGGTTCCGGTGCGCCGAACGGCGTCAGCAGCTCGCGCAGCCGGGCCACCTTGGCGTCCAGCTGGGTGGCGTAGGAGGAGGGGTCGAAAGCAGCACTCATGCGTTGAACCAGCCCAGCTTGATGACGAACAGGATGGAAAGGATCACCAGGGCCGGGTTCAGGTCGCGGTGGCGGCCGGAAATCAGCTTGACGGCAGTCCAGGAAATGAAGCCGAAGGCGATGCCGTTGGCGATCGAGTAGGTCAGCGGCATGGCCAGGGCGGTCACCACCACCGGTGCGGCTTCGGTGACATCGTCCCAGTTTATTTCCGCCAGGCCCGAGGCCATCAGTACCGCGACGAACAGCAGCGCCGGGGCGGTGGCGAAGGCAGGCACGCTACCGGCCAGTGGCGCGAAGAACAGCGCCAGCAGGAACAGCACGGCGACCACGATGGCCGTCAGGCCGGTACGGCCACCGGCGCTGACGCCTGCAGCAGACTCGATGTAGCTGGTGGTGGTCGAGGTGCCCAGCAGCGAACCGGCCATGGCGGCGGTGCTGTCGGCGATCAGCGCACGGCCCATCTTCGGCATGTGGCCGTCCTTGCCCATCAGCCCGGCGCGCTTGGCCACGCCGATCAGGGTGCCGGAGTTGTCGAACAGGTCGACGAACAGGAAGGCGAAGATCACGCTGACCAGGCCTACATCCAGCGCTCCGGCGATATCCAGTTGCAGGAAGGTTGGCGCCAGCGATGGCGGCATGGAAACGATGCCGCCGAAGGGCGTCACGCCCATCACGATCGAGGCGATGGTCACTGCCAGGATGCCGATCAGCACAGCGCCGCGCACTTTCAGCGACTCCAGGCCAACGATCAGGAAGAAGCCCAGGGTGGCGAGGATCGGCGCCGGTTGCTTGAGGTCGCCCAGGCCTACCAGAGTGGCTGGGTTATCGACGACGATGCCTGCGTTATGCAGGGCGATCAGCGCCAAAAACAGGCCGATACCGGCAGCAATCGCCGAGCGCAGCGGCAGTGGGATGCTGTTCACGATCCATTCACGGATGCGGAAGATCGACAGCAGGAAGAACATCACCGCCGACAGGAACACCGCGCCCAGTGCCACCTGCCAGGTGTGGCCCATGTGCAGCACCACGGTGTAGGTGAAGAACGCGTTCAGGCCCATGCCCGGCGCCAGGGCGATCGGGTAGTTGGCGATCAGGCCCATGGTGGTGGAACCGATGGCCGCTGCCAGGCAGGTAGCGACAAAGATCGCCCCCTTGTCCATGCCGGTCTCGCCGAGGATGCTCGGGTTGACGAACAGGATGTAGGCCATGGCCAGGAAGGTAGTGACGCCCGCAAGAATCTCGGTGCGCACGTTGGTGTTGTGTGCTCTTAGTTGAAACAGCCTTTCCAGCATGCCCGCTCCCCAAGGCGCCCCCGGCGCCATGAATGTATCGACCCCATCAGCAAAGCACAGACCGTACCGGTTGCCGTGGTTTTGTGTGGGGAGGAAAAAAGCCGCGCATCATACCAGCATGCATGGCAGGGGCCTATGGCCGTTGGGGGAGTGAGATTTCTTATAGCCTGTACCGGCCCTTCGCGGGTGAACCCGCTCCCACAGGTTGGTGCTTACCTCAAGGTATGCGCAATCCCTGTGGGAGCGGTTTTACCCGCGAAGAGGCCGGAACGGGAAACAGGTCAACCGTTATGCAACCGATCCCGCTTGGCCAATGTCGGGAACAGTTTTATCCACACCCCGGTCACCACCAGCGTGCCCACCCCACCCATCACCACGGCCGGCACCGTCCCAAACCAGTGCGCAGTCACCCCCGATTCGAACTCGCCTAGCTGGTTCGAAGCACCAATGAACAGTCCGTTCACGGCGCTCACCCGCCCTCGCATTTCATCCGGGGTCTCCAGTTGCACGAACGAACTGCGAATGACCATGCTGATCATGTCGGCCGCGCCCAGCACCACCAGCACCGCCAGCGAGAACCAGAACGAGGTCGACAGGCCGAAGGCAATGGTCGCCACGCCGAAAATACCCACTGCGGTAAACATGGTGCGCCCGACGTTGCGTTCGAACGGGAAGCGCGCCAACCACAGTGACATCAGCAATGCACCCACCGCCGGCGCCGAGCGCAGCAGGCCGAGGCCCAGCGGGCCGGTCAGCAGGATGTCCTTTGCAAATACCGGCAGCAACGCGGTGGCGCCGCCCAGCAGTACAGCGAAAAGGTCCAGTGAGATCGCACCGAGAATGTCGGGGCGGCTGCGGATGAAGCGGATGCCCGCCAGCAGTGACTCGATGCTGGCGCGCCCACGCTGGGCCACCTGGCCGCGTGCCTGCAGGCTCAGGGTCAGCACGCAGGCGATGGCGTACAGGGCCACGGTGGGGCCATACACCCAGATGCTGCCAAAGGCATACAGGAAGCCGCCTACCGCTGGCGCGACGATGGTCGCCGACTGGGTGGCCGAAGCTGACGCCGCCACTGCCCGCGGGAACAGCCCGGGCGGCACCACGTTGGGTAACAGTGCCTGGGTTGCGGGCATTTCGAACGAGCGCGTGGCGCCGAGCAGGAAGGCCAGGGCGAAAATCAGCTCACGGGTGACGTTGTCGGTTGCGCTGCCCACGGCCAGTGCCAGGGCAATCAGCCCCTGCAGGCTCTGGCACAGGGCGGCGACCTTGCGCCGGTCATAGCGGTCGGCGACATGCCCGGTGTGCAGCATGAACAGCACCCTTGGGGCAAATTCGACCAGGCCGACCAAGCCCAGGTCCAGCACGTTGCCGGTCAACTGGTAGAGGTGCCAGCCAATGGCCACGGTCAGCATCTGGAAGCCGCTGGCGGTGAACACGCGGGCAAGCCAGAAGGCCAGGAACGGGCGGTGGTGACGCAACAACTGCGGTGTGGAATCGGACATCGGAAACCAGGGGCCTCGGCGCAGTAGAGGGGTGCGCAGCGTATCACCTGTTTGTAACAACCGGTTACTGTTTGCCCTGGTCGGCACTTTTTCACACTTTATGAAAGAGGGTGGGGCAACCGGTCACGCGGCAATCAACCACACGGCCCGTCGGGCCATTCGGGACTATGCTTCCAAGCAGTCGTTGATCTGGATCAATTGTTTCAGATGTAACGATCGGGCCCTTTGGGCCGGAATCCCTGCGATCGAACAGAACAATTCAAACGCGCCGTACTCGACCAAGTGGGGGCAGTGGGCGACGGGGCCGCAAGCCCGGACGCCGGATTATCTGAAGAGGAAGCACCATGTTCGGAATAGAGGCCTTAGAGCTCGCCCGAATGCAGTTTGCCTTTACCGTGTCGTTCCACATCCTGTTCCCGGCCATCACCATTGGCCTGGCCAGTTACCTGGCAGTCCTCGAAGGCCTTTGGCTGCGGACCCACAACCAGGTCTACCGTGACCTCTACCATTTCTGGTCGAAGATCTTCGCCGTCAACTTCGGCATGGGGGTTGTATCCGGCCTGGTCATGGCCTACCAGTTCGGTACCAACTGGAGCCGCTTTTCTGACTTCGCCGGTGCGGTCACCGGCCCGCTGCTCACGTATGAAGTGTTGACGGCCTTCTTCCTCGAAGCCGGCTTCCTGGGTGTCATGTTGTTTGGCTGGAACCGTGTCGGACGTGGCCTGCACTTCTTCTCCACGGTGATGGTAGCGCTCGGCACGCTGGTCTCGACATTCTGGATTCTCGCCTCCAATAGCTGGATGCAGACCCCGCAAGGCCACGAGATCATCGATGGCCGGGTGGTTCCGGTGGACTGGCTGGCTGTGGTGTTCAACCCTTCGTTCCCCTACCGCCTGATGCACATGGCCACGGCTGCGTTCGTGTCCACCGCATTCTTCGTCGGTGCCTCGGCAGCCTGGCACCTGCTGCGCGGGCGGGACAACCCGGCGGTGCGCAAGATGCTGTCGATGGCCATGTGGATGGCATTGATCGTCGCGCCGATCCAGGCCGTGATCGGCGACTTCCATGGGCTGAACACGCTCAAGCACCAACCGGTGAAAATTGCCGCGATCGAAGGGCATTGGGAGAACGTGCCTGGCGAGCCGACCCCTCTGATTCTGTTCGGCATTCCCGACATGAAGGCCGAAACGACCCGGTACAAGATCGAGATCCCGGCGCTGGGCAGCCTGATCCTGACCCACAGCCTGGACAAGCAGGTGCCGGCGATGAAAGAGTTCCCACCCGAGGACCGGCCCAACTCGACCATCGTGTTCTGGTCGTTCCGGATCATGGTTGGCCTTGGCTTCCTGATGATCTTCGTCGGCCTGTGGAGCCTGTGGCTGCGCAAGCGCGGCACGCTCTATAGCTCTCGCCCGTTCCTGCATGTTGCCCTGTGGATGGGCCCCTCTGGGCTTGTGGCGCTGCTGGCCGGCTGGTTCACCACCGAAATCGGCCGCCAGCCGTGGGTGGTGTACGGCCTGATGCGCACGGCGGATGGCGTGTCCAACCACAGTTACGCCCAGCTTGGCTTTACCCTGGTGGCCTTCGTGGTGGTGTACTTCGCGCTGTTCGGTACGGGCCTTGGCTACATGATGCGCCTGGTGCGCAAAGGCCCGCAGACTGGCGAAGGTGATGAGCACAACCCTGGTGGCCCTGGCACCAAACGCACCCCGGCGCGGCCGCTGTCCGCCGCCGATGATGGCCATGAGGCCAACACCGTCAGCCTGAACAAGGGGAACTGAGCCATGGGTATCGACCTTCCGCTGATCTGGGCCGTAATCATCATCTTCGGCGTCATGATGTACGTGGTGATGGATGGTTTCGACCTCGGGATCGGCATGCTCTTCCCGTTTGTCAAGGGTGAGCATGACCGCGATGTGATGATGAACACCGTCGCCCCGGTGTGGGACGGTAATGAAACCTGGCTGGTGCTCGGTGGTGCCGGGCTGTTCGGGGCGTTCCCGATGGCCTACTCGGTCATTCTCGAGGCGTTGTACCTGCCATTGATCCTGATGCTGATCGGCCTGATCTTCCGCGGCGTGGCCTTCGAGTTCCGCTTCAAGGCCAAGGCTGACAAGCGGCATATCTGGGACAAGGCGTTCATCTGGGGGGCGCTGATCGCGACTTTCTTCCAGGGGGTGGCGCTAGGCGCTTTCCTGGAGGGCTTCAAGGTGGTCGACCGGCATTTTGCCGGTGGCACCCTCGACTGGCTGACCCCGTTCAGCCTGTTCTGCGGGCTGGGGCTGATCGTGGCCTACACTTTGCTGGGTTGCACCTGGCTGATCATGAAGACCGAAGGGCCGCTGCAGCAGAAGATGCACGATATCGCCCGGCCGCTGGCGCTGGTGCTGCTGGCAGTGATCGGCATCGTCAGCCTGTGGACGCCGATCGCCTATCCGCAAATTGCCGACCGCTGGTTCAGCATGCCCAACCTGCTCTGGTTCATGCCGGTGCCGCTGCTGGTGCTGGTGACCTTCTACGGGTTGCTCAAGGCGGTGGCACGCAATGCGCATTACACGCCGTTCCTGCTTACCCTGGTGCTGATCTTCCTTGGCTATAGCGGCCTGGGTATCAGCTTGTGGCCGAACATCATCCCGCCGTCAATCTCGATCTGGGATGCCGCAGCGCCACCGCAAAGCCAGGGCTTCATGCTGGTGGGCACACTGTTTATCCTGCCGTTCATCCTCATGTACACCTTCTGGAGCTATTACGTGTTCCGCGGCAAGGTGACCCATGAAGACGGCTATCACTAGGAGGGCCGCATGATGACTGGCAAGCATGGCTTGGAAAACAAGAAACCGCTGTGGCAGCGGCTGGGTTGGCTGTTGCTGATCTGGGCGATGAGTGTTGCAGCGCTGGGGGTGGCGGCTTGGGTGATGCGCTTGTTCATGGGGGCTGCAGGCCTTACCACCCACTGAGCAAAGCGCAGGCACCTGTAGGAGCGGGCTTGCCCGCGAAGCAGACAACGCGATATATGGCACCGGCTTCGCCGGTGTTCGCGGGCACGCCCGCTCCCACAGGGGCGGCGCTGGCTCTTATTTGCGGGCTTTCAGTATGACAAATTTGGGCGTTGCGGCCACCTGCTCCACCCCCCGGAACAACCGCGCCAGCTTGCTGTGATAGCCCAGGTGCCGGTTCCCCACGATATACAGCGCCCCCCCCACCACCAGCGCCTCACGCGCCTGCTGGAACATACGCCAGGCGAGAAAATCGCCGACTACCTGTTGTTGGTGGAACGGCGGGTTGCACAGCACCACATCCAGCGACTGCTTCACTACCCCAGCCAAGCCATCGGCCGCTTCGAAGGTTGCCGCCCGCTCGCCCAGCGCGGCCTGCCAGTTTTCCCGCGCCGATTGCACCGCCATGTACGACTCGTCAACCAAGGTGTATTCGGCATCCGGGTTGGCCAGGGCGCTGGCAATCGCCAGCACGCCGTTGCCGCAACCCAGGTCTGCAACCCGTGCGCGGCCCAGGTCGCGTGGCAGGTGAGGCAGGAACGCCCGGGTACCGATGTCCAGCCCTTCCCGGCAGAACACGTTGGCGTGGTTGACCAGCTCCAGCGCCGGCACATCAAGGCGGTAGCGGCTAGGGTAGGGCGAGTGTGCGGCAGGCCGTTCGGCCACCGTCGCGGTCAGCAAGCGGGCCTTTTTCTGTGCCAGCGAAGCCTGCACCGGGCCGATGTACTTCTCCATCAGCTCGCCAGCCGCACGTGGCAGGTGCTTGATCATTGCCCCGGCAATCACTTGTGCTCCGGGCGCCAGTTGGCCCTGTAGCCGGATCAGTTGCTCTTCTAGCAGGGCCAGGGTCTTGGGCACGCGCACCAGCACCCGGTCGAACGGGCCTTGCCAGTGTTCACTGGCCGGTACGAACGGCACGCTGTCGAACGGCAAGCCATTGCGCGCCAGGTTTTTTTCCAGGGCCAGATGCGCCAGGTGCGAATCGCCACTGCTGACTACCTGCAGCTGGCCTGCAAGGCTGGCAGCCAGGGCGCCGAAGCTGTCATTGAGCACCAGTACCCGACAGTTGGCGGCAGGTGCCTGTTCGTGCAACTGGGCAAGCAGGTACTCGTCGGCGGCATCGAACGCCTGCAGCGGGTCGTTGGCTTGCTCCGGCTGGCGGATCAGGTCGAGTTCGGCGTAAGGGGTGGTCAACAAGGGCATGGCGTCTGGCTCGGGTATGAAACTGCCCGTTGCGGTTCGCCCCGGGCTTTGCCGGGCGATTCTACAGGGCTTTGCCCAAGGTCGCAGGTCTGAAGGTCAGATCCAGCCGCGCAGCGCAGCAATGGCAATGGCGCCAGCCTTGTTGGCGGCATTGGTCTTGGTGATCACGCTGCGGATATGGAAGTTTACGGTGCTTTGCGACAGCGACAGGATGCAGGCCACGTCAGCAGCAGTCTTGCCCGCGGCCGACCATTTCAGCACTTCAAGTTCCCGCTCGCTCATTTTCGGTTGTGGTGGGCACAGTGCATTCAGGTGGTGTTCGCCCAACACGGCGTGCAGGGTATGACACAGCCACTGCACGCTGCCGGCCTTGTCATAGAGTTCGCTGATATTAACCTGGCCAGTTGGCCTGGCCACGCTGATCTGGCTTTCGTTGTGCTGCAGGTCGTGCAGTGATTGCGTCCATCCATGGCGCAAGCCGTACTGGCAGGCCGCTTCGCGGAAGTGCGGGACTTCACGGTACAAGTCATCGGTCCACAACACAGGCATGGTCGAGCTATGGCTGACGTTGGCTGCCGGGTCTTGTTTGTAGAAGTCATCGCGAAGGCAGCGTTCGATCCATTCGCTCGGGTAGTTGCTGTACAGGTACAACCGCGGTGTTTGCGTGGCGATTTGTATGCGTATTTTCAGGCCGAGAAACTCCATCCCCAGATCCTGAGCCAAGTGTACCGCGATATCGAACAGCTTCTGCGGGTTCCGTTCGCTGACGAAAGCATGAAGATGCTCTGGTCTCCAATGAAGCATCTGAAAAACTCCTCGGGGGACAGGATCCAATCCGTTTGGTTACCCGGGTTAGTGTAGGAAAAGACCTACCAGCTCGTTGGGATTTTTTTGTTATAGCGCTCAGGATTTTTGAGACTTTGGCACACGGCCTTGATGAGGCCTTACAAAGCAGTGGTGTTTATCCGGGCCACTTTGCGCGACACTGTGCACACGCCAAACTTGGAGCCCGATATGACCGCTAGCGCCGAAAAATTCACCTGCCAGACCCTGCTCGATGTTCAGCCGCTGACGCCGAACCTCTTCAGCCTGCGGGTTACGCGCGATGCAGGTTTTCGCTTCCGCTCCGGTCAGTTCGCCCGCCTGGGCGTGACCAAGGCCGATGGCAGCGTGGTGTGGCGCGCGTATTCCATGGTCAGCGCGCCCCATGACGAGCACCTCGACTTCTTCTCCATCGTGGTGCCCGGTGGCGAGTTCACCAGCGAGCTGAGCCGGCTGGGGGCGGGCGATACCTTGTTGATCGACCGCCAGGCATTCGGTTTCCTGACCCTGGACCGTTTTGTGGGGGGGCGCGACCTGTGGCTACTGGCAACCGGGACCGGCATTGCTCCGTTCATGTCGATCCTGCAGGACTTCGAGGCCTGGGAGCGGTTCGACAGCATCAAACTGGTGTATTCCGTGCGCGAAGCGAAGGAGCTGGCCTATGTGGATGAAATTGCCGGGCTGGAGCAGCGCGATTACCTGGCCGAGTTCGCCGGCAAGCTGCAGTTCATTCCGGTGGTGACCCGTGAACAGCACCCGGGGGCATTGAACCAGCGCATTACCACGCTGATCGAGAATGGCGAGCTGGAGAAGGCGGCGGGGCTGGAGCTGTCGCCTGAGCATTCGCGGGTGATGCTGTGCGGCAACCCGGAAATGATCGACGAGACGCGCAAGGTACTGAAGGCGCGCGACCTGCAACTGAGCCTGAGCAAGCGGCCGGGGCAGGTGGCGGTCGAAAACTACTGGTAATTGGGGCCGCTTCGCAACACAAGGCCGCTCAGGCGATCGCGTTCCCCCTGTAGGAGCGGCCTTGTGTCGCGAAAGGGGCGCAAAGCGCCCCCGGCAATCTCAAGGCAACCGGTTCTGGTTCTGTGTCTTGAGCAAATCGCGAATTTCGGTCAGCAAGGTCTCTTCGGCAGTTGGTACCGGCGGTGCAGTCGGCGCCACGGCCTCTTCACGCTTGAGCTTGTTGATGGCTTTCACGCCCATGAAGATGGCAAAGGCCACGATCACGAAGTCGATGACGGTCTGGATGAACTTGCCATACGCCAGCACCACCGCTGGTACGTCACCTTCGGCAGCTTTCAGGGTAATGGCGAGGTCGCTGAAGTCCACACCGCCGATCAACAGGCCCAGTGGCGGCATGATTACATCGCCGACGAAGGACGAGACGATTTTGCCGAAGGCCGCGCCGATGATGATACCAACCGCCATGTCGACGACATTGCCTTTGACCGCGAAGGCCTTGAACTCATTGAGCATGCCCATGTTTAGATCCTTGTAACAAAAGGTAAGGTTAACGCAGTGTAAGCCACTAAAACGCTTCATGCGTTGTATTCAGGGCTACTGACTGCGGTTAGAACGAATAGTTTTGTCGCATCCCAAGGCGTTCGAGACACGTCCTGCTCGGCTATCATGGCGATTTTTTTCAGGAGACCCTCCCATGGCCAAGGCCAAGCGCTTGTATGGCTGCACCGAGTGCGGCGCGACCTTTCCCAAGTGGGCCGGCCAGTGCGGCGAATGCGGGGCCTGGAATACCCTGGTTGAAACCATGATCGAAAGCGGCGGTGCCGCTGCGCCCAGTAGCGGGCGTGCCGGCTGGACCGGGCAGCAGGCGCAGATCAAGACCCTGGCCGAAGTCAGCGTCGAGGAAATCCCGCGTTTCACCACCAGCAGCACCGAGCTGGACCGTGTGCTGGGTGGCGGCCTGGTGGATGGCTCGGTGGTGTTGATTGGTGGCGACCCCGGTATCGGTAAGTCGACCATCCTGCTGCAAACCTTGTGCAACATCGCGGCCGGCATGCCGGCGTTGTATGTCACCGGCGAGGAGTCCCAGCAGCAGGTGGCCATGCGTTCGCGGCGCCTGGGCCTGCCCCAGGACAAGCTCAAGGTGATGACCGAAACCTGCATCGAGACCATCATCGCTACGGCGCGCGTCGAGAAGCCGCGGGTAATGGTGATCGACTCGATCCAGACCATCTTCACCGAACAGTTGCAATCTGCCCCTGGCGGTGTGGCCCAGGTACGCGAAAGTACGGCGTTGCTGGTGCGCTACGCCAAGCAGAGCGGTACGGCGATCTTTTTGGTCGGCCACGTGACCAAGGAAGGCTCGCTGGCCGGCCCGCGGGTTCTGGAACACATGGTCGACACTGTGCTGTATTTCGAGGGCGAGTCCGATGGCCGCCTGCGCTTGCTGCGGGCGGTGAAAAACCGTTTTGGCGCGGTCAACGAACTGGGCGTGTTCGGCATGACCGACCGTGGCCTGAAAGAAGTGTCCAATCCGTCGGCGATCTTCCTCAACCGTACACAGGAGGAAGTGCCGGGCAGCGTGGTAATGGCCACCTGGGAGGGTACCCGGCCGATGCTGGTCGAGGTGCAGGCGCTGGTTGACGACAGCCACCTGGCCAACCCGCGCCGGGTAACCCTGGGCCTGGACCAGAACCGCCTGGCCATGTTGCTGGCGGTGCTGCACCGCCACGGTGGTATCCCGACCCACGACCAGGACGTGTTTCTTAACGTGGTTGGCGGGGTCAAGGTGCTGGAAACTGCTTCGGACCTGGCTTTGTTGGCGGCGGTGATGTCCAGCCTGCGTAACCGGCCATTGGCCCATGGCCTGCTGGTGTTTGGCGAGATCGGCCTGTCGGGCGAGGTGCGGCCGGTGCCCAGTGGCCAGGAGCGTCTGAAAGAGGCGGCCAAGCATGGCTTCAAGCGCGCCATTGTGCCCAAGGGTAATGCGCCGAAGGAGCCGCCAGCGGGGTTGCAGGTGATTGCCGTGACCCGCCTGGAGCAGGCCTTGGATGCCTTGTTCGAGTAACTGAAAAAGGGGAGCCGATGATGCGCATCGGCTCCCCAACCTCACCGCTCAGTCAGCAGTCAATGTTCGGCAACCGCACTGCGCCTGGGCGCCTGATTACCGTGCTCGTCCAGCTCCATCACCGGCACTTCGTTGTCATCGGCATCGAACAGCTTGCCATCCTTGAAGTAGTCACCATCTCGCAGGCACGAGATGTCCGAGTACTGGATGGTACGCTCGTACGCCGCGGCGAAGACCGACTGGTTCTCCGAGTTGCCCGTCTTGAAGTGGTTAAACAGCAGGTTCAGCAGGATGGCCATGATTGCCGCCGAGCTGATGCCTGAGTGGAAGATGGTCTCGAACCAGTTCGGGAAGTTGTGATAGAAGGTCGGCGCCGCGATCGGGATCATGCCGAAGCCTAGCGAGGCGGCGACGATGATCAGGTTGACGTTGTTCTTGTAGCTGACCTTGGACAGGGTGCGGATACCGCTGGCAGCCACGGTGCCAAACAGCACGATACCGGCGCCGCCGAGTACCGGGGTCGGCACGGCAGCAATCACACGGCCCATGATTGGCAGCAGGCCAAGCACCACCAGGATCACGCCACCGGTGGCCACCACGTAGCGGCTCTTGACCCCGGTCACGGCCACCAGGCCGACGTTCTGGGCGAAGGCGCTCTGGGTGAAGGAGCCGAAGATCGGCGCCAGGATGCTTGATGCCATGTCGGCGCGCAGGCCGTTGCCCAGGCGCTTGGAGTCGACCTTGGTGTCGATGATCTCACCCACGGCCAGGATGTCGGCCGAGGTTTCTACCAGGGTCACCATGATCACGATGCACATCGACAGGATCGCGGCGATGTGGAATTCCGGCATGCCGAAGTGGAACGGGGTGGGGAAGGCGAACATCGGGCCTTGGCTGACCTTGCTGAAGTCGGTCATGCCCAGTGCCCAGGCGATCAGCGTGCCGATCACCATGGCCAGCAGGATCGACAGCCGCGAAATGGTGGCACTCCCGAGTTTGCTCAGCACCAGGACAATGGCGAAGGTCAGTGCCGCCAGGCCGATGTTGGCCACGCTGCCGAACTCCGGCGAAGCGCTGTTGCCGCCCATCACCCAGCGCGCGGCAACCGGCATCAGGGTCAGGCCGATGGTGGTGATGACGATGCCGGTCACCAGCGGTGGGAAGAACTTGGTAATGCGCGAGAACACCGGGGTGATCAGGAAACCGATCACCGACGCTGCCATGACCGCGCCGAGCACGCCCGGCAGGCCGCCGCCGCCTTCGCTGCTGAGGATGGCGCCCATGGTCGCCACACCGGCGAACGACACGCCCTGCACCAGCGGCAACTGGCAGCCGAAGAACGGCAGGCCAAGGGTTTGCAACAGGGTGGCCAGGCCACCGGCAAACAGCGAGGCGGCGATCAGCATGCCGATCTCGGCACCGTTCAGGCCAGCGGCCTGCCCCAGGATCAGGGGTACCGCAACGATCCCACCGTACATGGTCAGCACATGCTGCAGACCATAGGCCAGGTTGGCACCAAGGCCGAGGTTTTCATCCTCGGGACGCTTGGCGGGAGACGTGCTAGGGGACGTAGTCATGGAGCAGGCTCTCTGTTTATTGTTGTGTCGCTACTGTAGACATTTCCTACAAAAGATTGCCACAAGAATTGTATACAATAATTTGATCGGAGCACGCACAGGTAGGACCGCAGGGTGTGCGAAAACCCAATGCAGAAGGCATACCAACTCGTCAGAAGCTGTTCCAGAAGGGTGTGTACAAAGTGCTGTTACCCATGCCTGAAGCTGTCTGGGTAGACAGGAAACGCCTGGAGGGGAAGCTATTAGCTAGCTAAGAGATTTCATTATTCGATGAGTTCGCGCAGTTCACGCATCATTTCGGTGCTATCGGCCACGTTCAATTCCACAAGACGGTGCAGGTGGGTCATCGATTCGATGTCGATGTACAGGCAGATGAAGCCGAGACGGTCCGGTTCTTCATGGCGCAGTTCGACCTGCATCTGCACCTCGGTCACTTCGTCGTTGAGCAGGATGTAGGCTTCGAAATCCTGGGTCAGGTCCGCATCCCAAGGTTTCGGGCATTCGACCAGCAGGCCCTTGAGGGACAGGTCGAGCAGTTTCACCTCCCAGCAACGTTTGCCCTGGCACAAGCGGGTCGGGGCGTCGAACTGGATGCGCTGGAAACGGCGGCGGTCGTCGGCAGAAGTGGTCATGGCAGGCCCCTCGTCAGTTGCACTGACTATAGACCAGCCATGACCCATTCTGCTGTGTGGCTAACCGTGAGCGGCTTAGCGGCTCACAGCGTTGCGTTTACCGCCATATGCCTTCCACAGCGTGAAACCATCCGCTGCCCCGGGGGCCCAACTTTCAACATGAGCGATATGTGTGGCCAGGCACTGCCACAGTGAGTGATTGTGACGCACGATCTGACTGGCGGTGTAACTGCCTTTAAGCTCCCATTCCTCATACTCACCACCGCCCTCGCTGGGGTTCGTGCGTGCAGGGTGCACATTGCTCGAAGCAGAGAGTCGATACTCATCGTCAAAAGCCTTGACGGTGTAGCGGTAGAGGGTATCGGGCTTGAGGTTGTCATCGGTGAACGTGCGCTGTGTTACTGGCACGCAGCCGACTTGATTGCCATCCCTATAGATGTAGTATCCAGCAACCGATGCACTGTTCGCCGGGGCAGTCCACATCAGGTCTACTGAAGTTTCGGTGGTGCCCATATCGTGCAGTCCGGTGGGCGCCTCTGGGCCTCCTGGTTCTTCGCCGCCTGGCAGGAAGTCGAGGTCGATGACCTGATAGAAGGCATCACCAGTTTCTGCGATTTCCCAAACCGCCAGCAAGACATGATAGCCTTCGCGTTCTGGAAGCTTCAGTGTATGGATGGTGGGATCGCCGGGCCACATTTCTTTTTCGGTATACTTATCAAAAGGTTTTCGGGTATTCAGGACCTCAAGCATGGGTTCCGGTTCAAACTGATCCCGGGTTAGGGGGGCGTCAGGTTTCCAATTTTTTTTGGTGATGAAGTAATTGAAACGGCGATATTTATGTTGCGCCATGTACCGCCATGTGAAATCTAGCGCTTCTCCCCCATAAACCTTATGCTTTTGCCAATCGATGTCGGTTCGGTCCAGATAACTTGCGGAAGCATGGCCGCCGCTGGCGATTTTTCCATCCGGTGGTGGAGTGTTGCTCGGTATGTCGCCAGGGGCGTAGCTGTCTTGTTGACCGGATTCTCTCTTGGGGAAGAACTTGCCAGCATCAATACCGTAGGCTTTGTTCCCTTCGATTTTATCTTGGTAAAGATAGGCGCGCGAAGCGGGAGATGTGACCGCACCGTGCTGTGGAGCGGGTGCTTTGCTGATAACTTGCGGGTCGCGGAATTTGCCAGTTTTCCAAAGTGACATAATTTATCCTCGATTTGTGAGAGCAGCGAAGTCCATGCAATATGCTGCCTGCGCTCATGCAATTTATAAAAGCGAGTTAGGCCTTTTCCGGATTTATAAGATTGCGGAAGGTATTGGGGTGCCGGGATTATTGAAAGTTGTTTCTTGGCGCGGCACAACTGGCAGAAATATCAGGTGCATGGAAGTTTGCGCGTTAGTGTGTTGTCGTTACATCAGTCGGCAATGAAGGCATTTGCCTGCGCCAAGCCGGCGGCCTTGCGCCGGCCCTTCGCCGCTCTAGCGCGGGTCATGGCGCCGGAAGCTGATCGCAATTCGATATGGTAAAGCTGCCAAGCAGGCCCTAGACTCAAGGGGCTGTCTATTCCAACCACTTAGCTGGAAGCATGCCATGAACAACAATAACAGCCTGCTACGCCACATCCCGTGGCTGGCGCTGGCGGTCATAGGGGCCTGCGCGCTGGGTGTGGTAGCCCTGCGTCGCGGCGAGGCAATCAACGCCTTGTGGATCGTGGTCGCGTCGGTGGCCATCTACCTGGTCGCCTACCGTTACTACAGCCTGTTCATCGCCACCAAGGTGATGCAACTCGACCCGCGCCGTGCCACCCCGGCGGTGCTCAACAACGACGGCCTGGACTACGTCCCGACCAACAAGCACATCCTCTTCGGTCACCACTTCGCCGCCATCGCGGGCGCCGGCCCCTTGGTCGGCCCGGTACTCGCTGCACAAATGGGCTACCTGCCCGGCACGCTGTGGCTGATCGCCGGCGTGGTGCTGGCCGGTGCCGTGCAGGACTTCATGGTCCTGTTCCTGTCTACCCGGCGCAATGGCCGCTCGCTGGGCGACATGGTGCGCGAGGAAATGGGCCGAATTCCGGGCACCATTGCCTTGTTCGGCTGCTTCCTGATCATGATCATCATCCTCGCGGTGCTGGCGCTGATCGTGGTCAAAGCCCTGGCTGAAAGCCCGTGGGGCATGTTCACGGTGATGGCGACCATCCCGATCGCGATGTTCATGGGCATCTACATGCGCTACATCCGCCCGGGCCACATTGGTGAAATCTCGATCATCGGCGTGGTGCTGCTGCTGGCTTCGATCTGGCTGGGGGGCCAGATTGCTGCTGACCCGGTGTGGGGCCCGGCGTTCACCTTCACCGGTGTGCAGATCACCTGGATGCTGGTGGGCTATGGCTTCGTTGCCGCCGTCCTGCCAGTGTGGCTGGTGCTGGCACCGCGCGATTATCTGTCGACCTTCCTCAAGATCGGCACCATCATCGCTTTGGCCATCGGTATCCTGGTGACTATGCCCGAGCTGAAAATGCCGGCGTTGACCCAGTTCACCGATGGCACCGGCCCGGTGTGGAAGGGCACCCTGTTCCCGTTCCTGTTCATCACCATCGCCTGTGGTGCGGTGTCCGGCTTCCACGCGCTGATTTCCTCGGGCACCACGCCCAAGCTGCTGGATAACGAAACCAACGCCCGTTACATCGGCTACGGCGGGATGCTGATGGAATCGTTCGTCGCCATCATGGCCATGGTTGCTGCGTCGGTGATCGAACCAGGCGTGTACTTCGCCATGAACAGCCCGGCCGCCGTGGTGGGCGCCGACGTTGCATCGGTGGCGCAGACGGTCAGCAGCTGGGGCTTCCTGATCACCCCCGAGCAACTCGAGGCGGTCGCCCGTGACATTGGCGAGCACACCATCCTGGCCCGTGCCGGTGGTGCGCCAACGCTGGCTGTCGGTATCGCGCAGATCTTGCACCAGGTGCTGCCGGGTGAAAACACCATGGCCTTCTGGTACCACTTCGCAATCCTGTTCGAGGCATTGTTCATCCTTACCGCTGTAGACGCTGGTACCCGTGCTGGGCGCTTCATGCTGCAAGACCTGCTGGGCAGCTTTGTGCCAGCCCTCAAGCGCACCGAGTCGTGGGGGGCCAACCTGCTGGCCACAGGTGGTTGCGTGGCGCTGTGGGGTTACCTGCTGTACCAGGGCGTGATCGACCCACTGGGTGGCATCAACACCCTATGGCCGCTGTTCGGTATCTCCAACCAGATGCTGGCCGGTATCGCCCTGATGCTGGGTACCGTGGTACTGATCAAGATGAAGCGCGAACGCTACATCTGGGTCACCCTGTTGCCGGCAACCTGGCTGCTGATCTGCACCACTGCTGCAGGCCTGATCAAGCTGTTCGACCCGAACCCGGCGGTGGGTTTCCTGGCCCTGGCCAAGAAGTACAGCACTGCGCTGGACGCCGGCCAGGTGCTGGCCCCGGCCAAGGACATCGGGCAGATGCAGCACGTGATCTTCAACGCCTACACCAACGCCGGCCTGACGATCCTGTTCCTGCTGGTGGTGTTCAGCGTGCTGTTCTTTGCCCTCAAGGTCGGCTACGCCGCCCTTGGTCGCAAGGAACGCAGCGACAAGGAAACCCCGTTCCAGGCCCTGCCTGACGCTTGAGAGGAATACTGCGATGTTCAACGACCTGGGTCGACTGGGTAAATACCTGGGGCAGGCAGCCCGCCTGATGGTCGGCATGCCCGACTACGACAACTATGTCGAGCACATGCAGAAGACGCACCCGGACAAGCCGGTCATGACGTACGAGCAGTTCTTCCGCGAACGTCAGGAAGCACGCTACGGTGGCAAGTCCGGGCCCAAGTGCTGTTGAGCCACAAGCGTTAACCTGTCCCGGCCTCATCGCCGGCAAGCCAGCGCCCACAGGTACTTCACAGGCCGCAAGGTTTGTGCAGCACCTGTGGGCGCTGGCTTGCCGGCGATGAGGCCAGTGTTTTTTCCGCACAGGAGATGTTCTGCGTGCAGACGCCCATTCCCGTAACCGTACTCACCGGCTTCCTCGGGGCCGGCAAGACCACCTTGCTCAAACACATGCTCAAGGCCGAGCACGGCTTGAAACTGGCCGTGATCGAGAACGAATTCAGCGAGGCCGGCATCGACAGCCAACTGCTGGGCGACCAGCCGGTGCAGGTAATGACGCTGGCCAATGGCTGCGTGTGCTGCAGCATCCATGGCGATCTGACCCGCGCCCTGTACCTGTTGCTCGAGCGCCTGGATGCCGGTGAAATCGCCTTCGACCGCCTGGTGATCGAATGCACTGGCCTGGCCGACCCGGCGCCCGTGGCGCAAACCTTTTTCATCGATGAGGAGCTGCGCGAGCGCTACATCCTCGACGGCATCATCACCCTGGTCGATGCCATGCATGCCGACTTGCACCTGACCCAGACCATCGCCCAGGCCCAGGTGGGCTTTGCCGACCGGCTGCTGCTGAGCAAGACCGACCTGGTCGAGCCTGCTACAGTCGAGGCCCTGCGCGAACGCCTGGCGCGAATCAACGGCCGCGCAGCGATCCGGGTCGTTGAGCACGGTCGCATCGACCTGGCAGAACTGCTGGATGTGCGCGGCTTCAACCTCAACCCCGACCTGGGGGCAAGCGTGAAACCATTGCTGCGCCCCGTGCTCAAGCCCGCCACACCGGACCGCATCGGCACGATGGTGCTGCGCACGGAAACCGCGCTGGATATCGACCGCCTCAGCGGCTTCATGAATGAGCTGCTGGAAACCCATGGCAAGCAGCTGTTGCGCTACAAGGGTGTACTGAACATTGCCGGCGAGGAGCGCAAGCTGGTGTTCCAGGGCGTGCTCAAGCTGTATGGCTTTGACTGGGACGTCGAATGGGCCGAAGGCGAGGTCCGCGAATGCGTAATGGTATTCATTGCCGATGACTTGCCCGAGGCTACGATTCGGGCTGGGTTCGAGGCGCTGGCTGCGGGCTGAGCCGGCGCGGGGTTTGCGGTGCGAACCACTGTGGCCATGAGCTGCGGTGGCGAGTGTCCACCTCGATGCATGGAATCAGCCGCTCGGTCAGCACAGCGGTTTGCCCCACAGCCTTGGCGGTGCGGTACTTGATGCTATGGATGCACTCTCGGTCGCCGAACTCGCAGCGGTTCAGCGCGGTGCCGCCGCAAGGGCCATTGGCCAGGCCCTTGGGGCAGGTTTCCGGGCAGATGTACAGGGTGTCTTCCAGGCGGCAGCGGCCGCAGGTGTCACACCCCACCAGCGGCCGCTTCACGCTGCGCTCCAGGCTGTGCAGCACGTGTGCGCCAACGCGCGTAGCCCACAATGGCTGACGCACCGCCCAGCCAAACGCCTTGCTCAGGCTGTTACGGCGGCTGAACAGCAGGGCATGCATGCCATGCATCAGGTGATAGCGGGCCGTTTCCTTGAAAGAAGCGTCGACCCGTGATTCGCCCAGGCGCCAGCTGGCCTGGGGCGGGTGGAAGGTTACCGCCGGCAGGCCGGGCATCTGCCAGCTGGCGTGCCAGGCGGGCGCCCATTGCTCCAGCGTGGGTACCAGTGCTTGCCAATGTTCAAGGCGCTCCTCCAGTGCAAGCAGTTGCTTCGGTTCGTGTATGCCCGACAGGTGCACACCGGCGTAACCCATCAGTCTGGTACCAATGATCTGCAAGGCCAGGCGGTCAACGCTGCGTGCCTGGGCAAAGGCCTTGGACTGTGCCGCTTCTGCTTCGAGCATGTCGCGCATGGACGGTGTGACGGTAACGCCGGCCACGTGGTCGAGCATTGCTGCACGGCCGTGAGTGAGGCTCATGAGGCAGGCCAGCATGGGCTTTGGCGTGGCCTGGCGGCGCATCCAGTGCATGGCTTCCTGGTGCTTGGCTGCATCAAAACCCAGTTGCAAGGTGAGGAAGTCAGCCCCCGCAGCCAGCTTTTTTTCGGCCTTGAAGTACTGCGCACCGCCTTCTTCCTCGTGGTACTTGAACGGGTTCAGCGCCGCGCCCAGCAACCAGTGCGGGCAGGCCTGGCGGGCGATCTGCAGTGCAGCTACCGATTCCAGGTAACGCACCGGGCGCTGGCCTGGCTCATGCCCGGGCAGGCGGTCGCCGGTCAGCAGCAACAGCTGGTCGAGGCCGTCGGCGTTCATGCGCTGCAGTTGGGCGAGCAAGTGGTGGCGTTCGCGGTCCTTGCCGGAGAAGTGCGGCAGGGCCGGCACCGGGTTGTTGAACGAGGCGAGGGCATCCAGCGGCGACATGTCCAGCGGGCTGCCGACGCGATCGCCGATGGCCACGGTCATGGGCCAGCCGCACAGGTGGCCACGGGCCAGAATCGCCTCCATAGCGGCGAAGCGTTCGGCGGAGGCTTTGGGGACGAACTCCATGACGCAGACGAATTTCTGTTCGCGCAGCGCAGTTTTCAACAGGCTCATGAGGCCGGGCACCTGGTGTGGTCAGGGTGGCATTGTGCGGCAGAAGACGGCGGCGGTCATGTCCGGATGCGCAGGGTGATGCTCTGAAAGAGACATCGGCATGGTCATGAAATAATTTTGGGTTCATCTTAAATTTAATGAGTTTGTCTCAAACGGGGTATCAGCCGGAAAATCCCCTTATTCATTTATGCAGGCTAAGGGACAAGACATGGCACTGGCACACAACCTGGGCTTTCCACGCATCGGCGGTGACCGCGAACTGCGCACCGGTCACTGGCAAGTGCAGAGAGAGGCCGGCATCGAATTGTTGCCGGTGGGTGACTTTGCCTGGCATGACCAACCGTTCGACCTGAGCTGGGCGCAGCTGTTTGATGAGGTGGCACAAGCCAAGGCCTTGGGCCATGCGGTCAAGCCCGTGGTGATCGGCCCGTTGACTTATCTGTGGCAGGGCGAAAGCAACGGCAGCGTCCACAAACTGGAACGGCTCGACCGCCTGCTGCCGCTGTACGACCAGCACCTCAACCGCCTGGCTGCCCTGGGTGTGGAGTGGGTGCAGATCGATGAACCGATCCTTGCCGAGGACCTGCCGCAGGACTGGAAAAATGCTTACGAGCGCGTATACAACATCCTTCAGCGCGCGCCGTTGAAGAAACTCATCGCCACCTACGCGGGTGGCCTTGAAGGCAACCTTGGGCTGGCCGCGAACCTGCCTGTCGATGGCTTGCACATCGATCTGGTGCAGGCGCCTCACCAGTACGTGACCATTCTCGACCGCCTGCCGGCCTACAAGGTGCTGTCGCTGGGCCTGGTCGACGGCCGCGATGCCTCGCCTTGCGACCTGGACAAGACCTTGGGGTTGTTGCATGAGGCCCACGAGCGCCTGGGTGAGCGGCTGTGGTTGGCGCCGGCTTGTTCGTTGCTGGAAAGCCCGCTCGAACTGGCCGTCCAAAAGTGCCAGGAAGTCGCGTTGCTGGCCACTTCGCTGAAGCATTATCGAGTCGCGGCTTAATCACTTTCTGCCTGTGCCGGCCTCTTCAAACCTCCTAGAATGCAGCCTCCGATCAAAACCACAGGGAGTGATGCGATGCGCGTTCTGGTAGTCGGCGCCAGCAAAGGGCTGGGCAAGGCGTTCATGGAAGGGCTGGGCAAACCCGGCGATACATTGATTGGCGTTTCGCGCACCCAACCCGCGTCAGTGAACGCCGGCCAGGATATCCAGACCCAATGGATCGAAGCCGATCTCGGCCAGCCGGCCGCGGCCGTCGAGGCCATTGCCCAGGCGCTTGCCGAGGGTGGCGTGGATACGCTGATCTACAACCTCGGCCTGTGGGAGGCCGAAGCCTTCGAAGCGCACTACAGCTTTCTCGACGACCGCGATGAGGAATTGCAGCGCATGGTCGGCTGCAACATCACCGCGACCATCCTGCTGATCAAGCGCTTGCTGCCTCTGCTGCTTGAAAGCAAACAACCACGGATCATCCTGACCGGCTCCACCTCGGGCTTGCCGCAGAGTGGTCGCCCGGAAGTGACCTTCGCCGCGTCCAAATTTGCCCTGCGCGGTATTGCCGAGGCGTTGCGTGAAGGCTATCGGGGGCAAGGGCTTGGAGTGACCTGCCTGAACCTGGGTTATCTGAATACCGAGGACAGCCTGGATGTGCCGTTGGCGGAGGCTGCGGCGCGCGGGGAAGGGGGGCTGATACCGCTGCACGATGTGGTGCTGATGGTGCGTACGCTGCTGGAGCTGTCGGCGGCGAGTTATGTGCGGGAACTGACGCTGCCGGCCATTGCTGATGAGCGGTTCTGAAGGTATTCAAGCAGGCCCGGCCTTTTCGCGGGTGAACCCGCTCCCACAGGTACAGTGCAAATTTTGAAACCTGCACTATCCCTGTATGAGCGGGTTTTCCCGCGAAGCGGCCGGGCTTGCCCAGTCAATCGGTGATCAACGCTCGATAGCCAACGCCACCCCTTGGCCACCGCCAATGCACAAGGTAGCCAGGCCTTTCTTCGCGTCGCGCTTGATCATCTCGTGCAGCAAGGTCACCAGCACCCGGCACCCGGAAGCACCAATCGGGTGGCCCAGGGCAATCGCCCCACCATTCACGTTGACCCGTGCCGCATCCCACTCCAGCGCCTTGCCCACGGCCAGCGCCTGGGCGGCAAAGGCTTCGTTGGCTTCGATCAGGTCCAGATCGCTCAAGTGCCAACCGGCCTTGTCCAGGCAACGCTGGGTCGCCGAAACCGGGCCAATCCCCATGATTGCCGGGTCTACACCGGCGCTGGCATAAGCGGCGATCTTCGCCAGGACCGGCAGGCCCAGGGCCTTGGCCTTGGTGGCGCTCATCAACAGCACGGCGGCGGCGCCGTCGTTCAAGCTGGAGGCGTTGCCAGCGGTGACACTACCGTCCTTCCTGAACGCCGGGCGCAGCTTGCCGAGGGATTCAGCGGTGGTGCCCGGGCGCGGCTGTTCGTCACGGGCAAAGACGTTGGGCTCGCCCTTTTTCTGTGGCAGCACGATCGGGGTGATTTCCGCGTCGAAGCGGCCAGCCTCGATAGCCGCCACTGCCTTGCGTTGCGATTCGGCGGCAAAGGCGTCCTGCTGTTCACGGCTCAGGCCGTACTTGTCCACCAGGTTTTCGGCTGTGATGCCCATGTGGTAGTCGTTGAAGGCATCCCACAGGCCATCGGTGATCATGCTGTCGATCAGTTGGCCGTGGCCCATGCGCTGGCCGGTGCGGGCCGAAGGCATCACGTAAGGGGCCAGGCTCATGTTTTCCTGGCCACCGGCAATCACCACCTCGGCGTCACCGCAGCGGATGGCCTGGGCGGCCAGGTGCAGGGCCTTGAGGCCCGAGCCGCAGACCTTGTTCAAGGTCAGCGCCGGTACGCTGAAAGGCAGGCCGGCCTTGATCGCGGCCTGGCGTGCCGGGTTCTGACCGGCGCCGGCGGTGAGCACCTGGCCGAGGATCACTTCGTCGACCTGCGCCGGGTCCAGCCCGGTCTGCTCCAGCAGCCGTTTGATCACGGCGGCACCGAGCTCGACCGCAGGCACCGTGGCCAAGGCCCCCTGGAAGCTGCCGATGGCGGTACGGGTTGCGGCGACGATAACCACGTCGTTCATGTTGTTGTTCTCCGTGTAATGGGCGTAGTGACGCCAGCATCGACGGGTTTGGCTTATTTGTTAAGTTTGTTTTTCTTTCAGATTGATGTGAAAAGCAAATCAATGGGCGCATGGCGCTCTTGCCCAACTAAGCTGAGTTTCGTGCTGTTTCACTCAACTGAATGGAGCCCACACCCATGCGCATCCTGATTGCCTTGACCCTCCTGATCGGCTGCAGCACAGCATTCGCCGCCACCCAATGCACCACCGCAGACAAAAGCACCTGGCAAGACCAGGAAAAGTTTCAGGCACAGCTCAAGGAACAGGGCTACAAGATCAACAAGTTCAAGGTTACCAAGGGCAACTGCTACGAGATCTATGGCTTTGACAAAGACGGCCGCAAGGTTGAGATCTACCACGATCCGGTCACCGGCAAGGCGGTCAAGTCTGAGTACCACGATTGAACCGCGACGGCACGGTGCAGCTGTGGGATCCGCTTCTGCGGCTGTGCCATCTTTCCATTGCTGGCGTGTTCTTCGCTGACTATTTTTTCAACGAAGAAGGTGACGACTGGCACCAGTGGCTGGGCTACTACGCGCTGGCCTGCGTGGTGCTTCGGCTGGTGTGGGGGTTTGTCGGGCCGCACAGTGCGCGCTGGGCTGACTTCTGGCCAACGCCGACGCGCCTGGCCGGGCATGCCCGCAAGCTGCTGCGGGGGGAGCCTTGTCATCGGCTTGGCCATTCGCCGATTGGCGCCCTGGTCATGCTGTTGATGCTGACGGGGATTGCCGGCCTGGGCCTGACCGGGTGGGCGTCGCAGGAGGTGGATGCATTGTGGGGCGAGGACTGGCCCACCGACCTGCACAGCTGGTTGGCCAATGCGGTGCTGGCGCTGGTGTGCGTACATGTGCTGGCGGCCATTTTCGAGAGTGTGCGCCTGCGGGAAAACCTGCCATTGTCGATGATTACCGGGCGTCGTCGGCGCCGCGATTGAGGCTACCTGTGCCGGCCTCTTCGCGGCTAAAGCCGCTCCCACAGGTACTGCACGGCCCTTGAGAGCGGCGCGGTCCCTGTGGGAGCGGCGTTAGCCGCGAAGAGGCCGGTACAGGCGACATCAATCAGGCAGCCGGACACTGATGGGTCACACAGTGAATTCCCCCACCCCCAGCTGCAATGGCATCGATATCCAGCTGCACGATATCGCGGCCAGGATACAAAGCCGCCAGCAGCGCCCGCGCCTTCTCATCGGCCTGCGCGTCGCCAAACTGTGGTGCGATGATCGCACCATTGATCACGAAGTAATTGATGTACCCCGCGGCAAAGTCGTCATTGCCTTTGCTGAACCTGTTGCGTCGCCCGCGCTTGGGCGGTGACACGACATGAACCTGCAAAGCCCGGCCCTCAGCATCGGTGGCGCGCTTGAGAATCTGAAGATGCTTGCGCGTCACGGCGTAGTCATACGATTCCGGGTTGTTGTCCAGGTTGGCAATCACCACCCCCGGCCGCACGAAGCGGGCGTAGAAATCCACATGGCCGTCGGTGATGTCTTCCCCGGCGATGCCCGGCAGCCAGATGATCTTGCTCAGGCCTAGCCGCGCCTTCAGTTCGGCCTCGACCTCGGCCTTGCTCCAGCCAGGGTTGCGGTTGGCATTAATCCAGCTGCTCTCGGTCATGATGCCGGTGCCGTGCCCGTCCACCTCTATGGCCCCCCCTTCACCTACCAGCTCGCTGCGTTGGTAGCGGGCGCCGGCCAGTGTGGAAACCCGCTTGGCCAGTTGTGCGTCGTTACGGTGGCGCTGCTTGTTGCCCCAGCCATTGAAGTTGAAGTCGACCGCCGCCAGCGCGCCGCTATCGTCGACGACGAAGTTGGCACTGATATCGCGCATCCAGATGTCGTCCAGGTTGCACTCTACAAAGTGTGTACGCGGGCTGGCGCAGTGTTGTTCTGCCAGCTTGCGTTCGCTGGCGCGGCAGAACACCGTCACCGGCTGATAACGCGCGATGGCCTGGGCAATGCGACCCAGCGCGGCCTGTACATCGGCGGTGAAGTCTTCCCAGATTGCAGCTTGGGCGCCAAAGGCGATGAATGCACGCTGCTGCGGTTCGCCCTCGTCGGGCATGAACCAGCGCCCCGGCTCTTCGGCCCGCGCCAGGTTCAGCGGCAGGCCAAGGCCGGTGCCGAGGCCGGCGGCCAACGACAGTTGCAGGAAGGTTCTACGGCTTGGCATGGTTCAGTCCTGTGCAGTCTTGAAGCGTGTCCACACGCGCATGCGTGCCCGCATGTCGGCCTGTGGAATATCGCGGCCCGGAATCAGCCGGGCATAGGTGGCTTCGTCGAGGTAGATATCGGGGTTGTCGCGCATGCGCGGGTCCACTGCCTGGCGCGCCTTGGCGCTGGCGGTGGGGTAGCCGGTGAAGTTGCTGATGGCTGCCATGTTCGCCGGGCGCATGACGAAGTTGATGAAACGATAGGCGTATTCCGGGTGCTTGGCATCGGCCGGAATGGCCATGGTGTCCATCCACACCGTGGTGCCTTGGCGCGGCACGCGGAACTGGAAGTCCAGGTGCTTGCCTGCAGCATCGGCCGTGCGCTGGGCCTGGATAACGTCGCCGCTGTAGCCCAGCGATACGCACAGGTTCTCATTGACCAGCTCGGTTACCGGTTGCGACTGGAATTTGCGTACATACGGGCGTATGGCCTTGAGCAGTTCGCTGGCTGCCGCCAGATCTTCACGCTTGGCGCTACGTGGCTCGCGGCCCAGGTAATTGAGGACCACGGCCAGTACCTCGTCGGGTGAGTCGATGACCGAGATGCCGCAGTCGGCAAACTTGGCCGCCAGCTCCGGTTTGAACAGCAGGTCGAGGTTGTCCAGCGGCGCATCGGGCATGCGCTGGCGGACTTTTTCCGCATTCACCGTCAGGCCGATGGTGCCCCAGGTGTAGGGCACTGTGGCCTGACTGGCCTTGGGGTACTGGTCATGCAGCTTGCGCAGGCCTGGCTCGATATCGTCGAGCGCCTCCAGGCGGCTGTGGTCCAGTGGCTGCAGGCTGCCGGCGCGCATCAGCCGCTCGGCAACGGTATCGCCAGGGAACACCAGGTCGTAGCCACTGCGCCCGGACATCAGCTTGGCTTCGAGCACTTCGCTGCCATCCATGACGTCATAAATCACCTGGATACCGGTTTCAGCGGTGAACTGCCTGAGGGTGTCCTCGGCGAAATAATCGGCCCAGTTGTACAGGCGCAGCACAGGCTGCTCGGCTTGGGCCTGGCTGGCGCAGACGGCCAGTGCCAATGCAGCCAGAATGTGGCGCTTCATGCTCAGGCCCTCAGGTTGTGTAAGTGGCCGCCGTCCAGGGTCAGCAGCGTGGCGTACATTTCCGGGCGGCGGTCGCGGTAGATGCCCCAGCTCAGACGGTCTTCGCGCATGCTGGCAAGGTCCAGCTCGTGCAGCCAGATGCCGCTGCTGTCGCGGTCGGCTTCGGCGAGCATGGTGCCCTTGTGGTCGCAGATGAACGACGAGCCATAGAAACGCATGGCCAACGTTGCATCGCTGGCGGCAACCTCTTCGCCAACGCGGTTGGCCGCCACCACCGGTAGCAGGTTGGCGGCAGCATGGCCGCGCATGGCCACCTGCCAATGGTCGCGTGAATCCAGCCCGACGCAGCCGGGCTCGGAGCCGATGGCGGTCGGGAACAACAGCACTTCGGCGCCCATGAGCGCCAGGCAACGTGCCGTTTCAGGGAACCACTGGTCCCAGCAGATGCCGATGCCCAGGCGGCCGAACGCGGTGTTCCAGACCTTGAAGCCGGTGTCGCCGGGGCTGAAGTATTCCTTCTCCTGGTAGCCGATGGCGTTGGGGATGTGGGTTTTGCGGTATACGCCCAACAGGCGGCCGTCGGCGTCGGCCACGGTCAGCGAATTGAAAAAGGCATTGCCGGCGCGCTCGTACCAGCTCAGCGGCAGCACCACGCCCAGCTCGCCGGCCAGTGCCGCGAAACGCTGCAGGATCGGGCTTTCGGGGTAGGGCTGGGCCAGGGCCTGGTGTTGGTGGTCCTGCTCGATGCAGAAGTACGGGGTGGCGAACAGCTCCTGCAGCAGGATGACCTGGGCGCCCTTGGCGGCGGCCTGGCGTACCAGCTGTTCGGCGCGGTCCAGGTTGTCGGGCAGGCTCCAGCTGCACGGCATCTGAGTGGTTGCAACCCGTAGCAGGCTCATGGCTGTACCTCCGGCTGCTGCTGGGTGATGCAGTGAATGCCGCCACCGCCGTAAGCAATATGGTCGATGCGCACCGGCACGATCTCCCGGCCCGGGAAGGCGTGGGCGAGTTGTGCCGCAGCATCCTGGTCAGCAGCGATGCCGTAGGCCGGCATGATGATCGCGCCGTTGGCAATGTAGAAGTTGGTGTAGGAGGCGCAGAATACCTCGGCGCCCGGGGCGACGGCGGCGCTGGCCTCGTACAGGTCGAGCAGTTCGAAATGGCGGCCCTGGGCGTCGGTGGCCAGTTCCAGGGCGCGACGGTTTTCCCGCACCACTTCGGCGTATGCAGAGTGCTGGTCATGCGTGGCATCGACCAGCAGTACCCCCGGGCGGGCAAAAGCGCATACGCCATCGACATGGCCGTCGGTCATGTCACCGGTGACGTATTGCGGGTCACCGGGCAGCCAGATGGTCTTGCTGATGCCTAGGTAGCGGGCAAAGCAGGCCTCGAACTCGGCCTTGCTGATGCCGGGGTTGCGGTTGGGGTTGAGCAGCACCGATTCGGTGGTGATCAGCGTGCCCTCGCCGTCGACATGAATCGCACCGCCTTCGTTGCACAGCGCCGTGCTGAAACCGTCCAGGCCCAGTTGGTCGAGAATGCGTCGGCCAAGGCTGCGATCCAGGTCATGTTGCGACTTGCCGCCCCAGGCATTAAAGCGCCAGCTCAGCCCTGCCAGACCGTGCTGTGGGTGGCAGATGAAGCTCGGGCCGCTGTCTCGGCACCAGCTGTCGTCCACGGCCAGTTCGACAAGCTCGATATTGGCGCCGCACAAAGCTCGGGCGCTGGCCAAGGCGGAAGGGGCGACCACCATCTTTACCGGTTCGAAACGGGCGATGGCCGCTGCGACACGGGCGTAGTCCTGTTGTACATCGGCCAGCCGCACATGCCAGCCGCTTTCCCATACGGCCTGATTGTGCGGCCAGACCATCCAGGTTGCCGCGTGGCGGGCCCATTCGGCAGGCATACGCCAGCCGCTGTCGAGGGACAGGTGCATAGAGAACTCCGATCTATTAAGGATTTTTATCAACGAAGCCCGCCGTCGCGGGTGTTGGTGTCCATGCTATGGCTAGGCCTTGGCGGCGACAAACGATAGATTTAGTGCATATCTGATCAGCGGGGCTTATCAATCATGCTTAAACACTGGCCACCCCTGAATGCCCTGCGCGGTTTCGAGGCAGCCGCGCGGCTGGGCAGCTTCCACAAGGCTGCCGAAGCGCTGAACCTGACTCAGTCGGCCATCAGCCAGCAAATCCGCAGCCTGGAAACCTACCTGGAGCAGCCGCTGTTTCATCGCAGTGGCCGCAGTGTGAGCCTGACCGACGCCGGGCACGACCTGCTCAGCACCACGCAATCGCTGCTGCAGCATCTGGCCGTGGGCATTCGCCGGCTCGACCAGTACCGCAAGCCCAACCAACTGGTGGTCAATACCAGCCCGGCGTTTGCCAGGCACTGGCTGCTGCCACGGCTGGCCGACTTTCACCAGCGCTGCCCGGAGGTGGACTTGTGGTTGTTCACCAGTTTCGAGGTGCCGGACATGGCCACTGAGACCATCGACCTGGCCATCCGCGATGACCTCAGTGCCCAGGCCGAATGCAGTTTCAGCGTGCTGCATCAGGACCAGCTGTACCCGGCCTGCCATCCTTCACTCGCGACTTCGACCACGCGGACGACCTTGCATGGCGAGCGGGAGATGGACTGGAGCCACTGGCAACTGGAGGGGGGCGAGGATGTGGGGCAGCAGGGCAAGGGGTTGAATTTTTCTGACCCAGGGCTGCTGCTGGATGCCGCGAGCGAAGGGCTGGGGGTGGCGCTTGTCAGTCAATTGCTGGCGCGGCGGGCGGTGGACGAGGGGCGTTTGCAGGCGTTGTCGGCGCAGCGGGTGCGTGGGCCGGCGTGGGCCTGCCTGGTGCATCGGGATAGCCAGGATGATCCGTTGGCCCGGCAGTTTCTGGGGTGGCTGAAGGAAGCGCTCCTGGCAGCTTGATGGTGTCTGGGCCGGCCTCTTCGCGGGTGAACCCGCTCCTACAGGGAATTGCGCAGGCCTTCGGGTTTGCGCGGTCGTTGTGGGAGCGGGTTTACCCGCGAAGAGGCCGGAACAGCAAAACCCCGGTTTTGCATCCCCATGATCACCCCGTAATATGTGTCGGATAACCTGCGGGTGTAGTCTCACCCTCTGATCAATCGGAACCGCCCCCACGCGGCGCTTCCCCGGCATAAACCTGACGAGGTACAGACATTGGCCATCATTCATCCTAAGGTTCGCGGTTTCATCTGCACCACGACTCACCCGAAGGGCTGCGAGCTCAACGTCCGTGACCAGATCGAAGCCACCCGCAAGCTGGGCGTACGCGAGGATGGCCCGAAAAAGGTCCTGGTCATCGGTGCTTCCAGCGGCTACGGCCTGGCAGCCCGCATCACTGCGGCGTTCGGCTTCAAGGCCGACACCCTGGGCGTGTTCTTCGAAAAGCCAGGCACCGAGACCAAGGCCGGCACTGCTGGCTGGTACAACGCTGCGGCCTTCGACAAGTTTGCCAAGGCCGAGGGCCTGTACAGCAAGTCGATCAACGGTGACGCCTTCTCCGACGAAGCCCGCGCCAAGGTCATCGAGCTGATCAAGAACGAAATGGGTGGCAAGGTCGACCTGGTCATCTACTCGCTGGCCTCGCCGGTGCGCAAGCTGCCGCAGACCGGTGAAGTCATTCGTTCGGCACTGAAGCCGATCGGTCAGCCGTACAAGTCGACTGCCATCGACACCAACAAGGACACCATCATCGAGGCCAGCATCGAGCCGGCCTCCGAGCAGGAAATCGCTGACACTGTCACCGTCATGGGGGGCCAGGACTGGCAGCTGTGGATCGACGCTCTGGCGGCTGCCAACGTGCTGGCCGAAGGCGCCCGTACCGTGGCCTTCAGCTACATCGGCAGCGATATCACCTGGCCGATCTACTGGCACGGTGCACTGGGCCAGGCCAAGCAGGACCTGGACGAAACGGCCCTGCGCCTTCACCAGAAGCTGGCCGGTGAAGTGAAAGGCGGCGCCAACGTGGCCGTGCTCAAGTCGGTGGTCACCCAGGCCAGCTCGGCCATTCCGGTGATGCCGTTGTACCTGTCGATGGTCTTCAAGATCATGCAGGAGAAGGGTGTTCACGAAGGTACCCAGGACCAGCTCGACCGCATGTACCGTGACCGTATGTACCGTGCCGACGGTGCACCGGCCGAGGTCGACGAGAAAGGCCGCCTGCGCCTGGACGACTGGGAACTGCGTGATGATGTGCAGAACGCCTGCAAAGCCCTGTGGCCACAGGTGACCACCGAGAACCTGTTCGAGCTGACCGACTACGCCGGTTACAAGAAGCAGTTCCTCAACCTGTTCGGTTTCGAGCGTGCTGACGTCAACTACGACGAAGACGTGGCTACCGATGTGAAGTTCGACTGCATCGAGCTGTAATCGGTTTTAGCCTGTGCCGGCCTCTTCGCGGGCAAGCCCGCTCCTACGGGTATTTCACTGTCAGTAGGAGCGGGCTTGCCCGCGAAGAGGCCGGCACAGGCTACAAAAAATTTGCTAGCTTGGGCACACAACAACAGGGAATGTGCCATGAGCAGCCTCACCCAACCCGCCACTGCCTTTCGCCACCCCGCAGCCGACGGCTACAGCCTCGGTGGCTTCACCTGGCGCCACGCCCAACCTGACCGCCAGCGCCCACTGGTAATCATCAACGCTGCCACCTCGGTACGCTGCCGCTATTACTCACGCTTTGCCGACTACTTGTTCGCTCAGGGCTGTGATGTGTTGACCTACGATTATCGAGGCATTGGTGAGTCCCGCCCTGCGTCATTGCGTGGTTTCCAGGCCTCGTGGAGTGACTGGGGCCGGTTGGATTTCGAGGCCATGCTGGCGCATGCAGCGGAGCATTTCCCCGGCCAGCCGGTGGACGTGGTAGGGCACAGTTTCGGCGGTTGTGCAGTTGGCCTGGCCCCCTCGGCGGGCCAGGTACGCCGGGTGGTGATGGTGGGCGCGCAGTTTGCCTACTGGCGCGACTACGCGGCCGATCAGCGCTGGCAGCTGTTCGGCAAATGGCATGTGGTGATGCCTCTGCTGACCCGGGTATTCGGTTACTTCCCCGGCAAGCGACTGGGTTGGCTGGAGGACACACCATCTGGCGTGGTGCATGACTGGACCACACGAACCCCGCGTTACGAACACCGGCCCAGCGGGCGTGGCCTGGAGGCGCTACCGTTCGCCCAGGTGCGGGCAGCGACGTTGGCCATCAGCCTGACTGACGACCCTTTTGGGACTGTGGCGGCGACCGAGCGATTGCTGGGGTATCTACAGGGGGCCCGGCACTTGCGTATCGCGCCTGGGGATATCTCGGTCGATGAGATCGGCCATTTTGCGTTTTTTCATGACCGCTTTCGCGAAAGTTTGTGGCCGGTTGCCTTGCAGTGGTTGCAACAGGGGAGAATTGAGAAGGGGGCGCCAGGAAGGATCATAGAGTGAGATTGGTTGCACCGGCCTCATCGCCGGCAAACCTGCTCCCACAGGTATTGCGCAACGTTCAAGACTTGTGCAGTACCTGTGGGGGCTGGCTTGCCGGCGATGGGCTGCAAAGCAGCCCCGGCTACCTCAAGCCTTGCGCGCAAGCGGCAGCTCGGCAAACTTCACGCCGGCCAGCCCATGCTTGATCAGCGCGCGGATATTGCCATGGTCACTGCCCTCAGGCGTGGCCAACACATCCCGGTAGTGCTCGCCAAAGGCCAGCAGCGCTTCCTGGTCGCTCAGCCCTTCCAGCAAGGCCAGGCCCAGGGTCTTGCACGAGCCTTCGTTCTGCCCGGCGGCATTTTCCACGCCACCATTGTTGAAAGCCTGCGGCTGGTAGCTGTAGTGGTCGGCAATGAATGCCAGGGTGTCGGCAAACACGTGTTGGCCGCTGGCCAGGCTGGCGCGCAGGGTGTTCAGATCAGTCACGAGGTTTTCCTTTTTCGAACGCCGCTTGTTGTTCGGCGCTGGCTTCTTTCTGGTGTTGGGCTTTCCACTCGGCGTAAGGCATGCCGTACACCGCTTCGCGGGCGTCGTCCAGGCTGAGGTCGAGCTGGCGCTCGTCCGCCGCGGCCTTGTACCACTTGGACAGGCAGTTGCGGCAGAAGCCGGACAGGTTCATCAGGTCGATGTTCTGTACGTCCGTGCGCTTTTGCAGGTGTTCGACGAGGCGCCGGAATGCGGCGGCCTCAAGTTCGAGCTGTTGCTGTGGAGTCATGGGCTTCTCTCAAGTCATGCGGTTCTTCAGGTGGCGGCCACCGTTGATGACCACCTGGCTGCCGGTGCTGTACTGGCTGGCGAGCAGGTATTTGACTGTCTCGATCAGTGGGCCGGCGCCGGGTTCGAACTCCAGCAGGGCCTTTTTCAGGGTTTGCTGGCGGTAGGCTTCGTCACCCCCTTCCTTGAGGATCAGCAGCCCGGGCAGGATACCGTTCACGTGTACTGTGGGCGCGTATTTTTCGGCGAATGACAGCACCATGTTCTGCAGCGCTGCCTTGGTGGCGGCATAGCCGATGTGGCTTTTGCTGCCGCGTGAGGACGTTTCGTCACAGATGTGGATGATGTCGGCCTTGTTCACCTTGGCCAGCAGCTCGCCCAGCGCCAGGTTGAGGTGGTAGGGCGCTTCGACGTGCAGGCGGAACATGGTCTCGAGGTTGTCGAGGCCATCGTCGAGCCACAGCGACGCATTGTGGATGATGGCGCGCAGGCCGTTGTAATGATTGTGCAGGTGGTCGATCAGCGCCTGGCGGTCGGCTGCCTGGCACAGGTCGGCCTGGAACTGCACGATGTTCGGGTGGGCCGCCTGTGGCTGGAGGCTGCGGCTGGCACTGACCACCGTATGGCCGGCCTGTGCCAGTTCAAGGGCCAGGGCCAGCCCGACGCGCTGGCTGGCTCCGGTAACGAGAATGGGGCTGTTCATGTTCGGGGCGGTCAACTTGTCTGTCCTTTGGTTGCCGCCCAGCATACCCGAACTGTTTCCCTGTTGTATGGCCCGGCCTCAGCGGCTGCGCAAGGCGCCCGCGGTGGGCGGGGAGACATGTAGCCAACCGGCCAGCAGGCGAGTGGACAGCGGGATGAACAGGTAGACCATCAATGGTGTCAGGGCAAGGGTGCTGAGCAGTACCCGCGGCACCAGGTCGAGCGCTGCCAGCCAGTGGCCGAAGACCATGTTGAACACCAGAGAGACCGGGAAAAACGCCAGCCAGATCGCCACGGCCTGCTTCCAGCGCGGAGGTTTTTGCACCGTATTGGTGCCAAACCAGTCATCGATACCGCTGACGCGCGTCTCTTTGGGGCGTTCGAACAGGCCATTGCCGCGATGCAACCAGGCCCGGCGCGAGGCGGAATGCTCCCAGGCATGCAGGGTTGGCTCGTTGCTGAAGCGGAAAATGATCTGGAATTCGTCGCCATCATGTGGCGGGGCGAGGATGCCCGAGCCCAGGTAGCCGGGAAAGTCGGTGGCCAACTGCTCGCCTTCGTGAAGCCAGGCCAGCAGGTCCTGGTAGCGTCCATGGGCGGCGCGGCGCGACACCATCAGGGTGACGGGTGGGGTAGACATCGTGTATCTCCTGGCAACGGGGCTGGCGGGTAGCTGGCCCCTCTGGCTGCGTGGCCCGGGGTGGTGGGCAACGCAGGCGTGCATGCAAGAATCGGGCGCGGATTATCGCGCAGTTGTCATATTCGGCAACTGTCAGCCGGCAAACGGTTGCGCCCTGTAGGCGTGGATGTGGTAGTAAAATGGCTGCTCAACTTCCGCACACAGGGTACACCGTGCAGATCAACCAACAGGGACGTAATCCGGTGATCGATGCGAGCTTCGAGCAGCAGGAGCTGTTTCCAATTCGTGAAGTTTCCCGCCTGACCGGCGTCAACGCTGTAACCCTGCGCGCCTGGGAGCGCCGCTATGGGCTGATCCAGCCAATCCGTACCGACAGCGGCCACCGCCTGTATTCCCAGGCCGATATCGATGAAATCCGCCGTGTCCTCGGTTGGCTGGAGCGCGGTGTGGCAGTAAGCAAGGTGGGCAGTATCCTCGCCCGCAGCCACGCGCTGGCCGGGCAGGCCAGTGAAGCGGCAGGTAGTGGGTTGCGCTGGCAGCAGCAGGCTCGCCTGGCGGTGCAACGGTTTGACCGGGTTGGCTTGGGCCGTCTTTACGAAGAGGTGTTTGCCGCCTGCACCCTGGACCAGGTGTTCGCCGAGGTGTTCATGCCCGTGTGGCACGACATGGCTGTCAGGCAGGGTGGTTACGGGCAGGCCAGTGAATGGTTGTTCCTCGACCAGTTCCTGCGCGGAAGGGTGTTCGCCCGATTGCAACTTGCCCATGCACCCCGCAACCGTACGGTGTTGTTGGCGCCCTTGCCAGGGCAATGCCATGAGCTTGAGTTGCTGGTAACCAGCCTGGTCCTGGGGAGTGACGAAACAGGTGTGACCCCGTTGGCCTGCAGTCAACCGCTGCAAGAACTGGCGCTGGTCTGCGAACGGTTGAAACCGGACGCACTGGTGCTGTTTTCCCATCAGCCGCTCACGGCAGAACTCGCCCGGCAACTGACACGCCTGGCGGCAGTGCTCGACTGCCCGTTGTTATTGGCGGGTGAAGCCTCGGAAGTCATGAGGAACAGCCTGGCGGGCAGCCTTGTTGCCTGCCTGGGGGCGCAAGGTGCGGTGATGCGTCAGCGGTTGCGGCAGTTTCTGGCCGGTCAGCTGGATACCTGAGTATGCAGCTCTGGGTGGGCCTGGCGATGGGCCTGCAGGATGTAGTCGCGCAGGCGTTCGATTTCTTCGGCCGGGCTTTGGCTCAGGTCGTAGGCTGCCAGGTCCGGGCCGATGCGCCGGCCCAGCGTGCCATGCAGTTCGATCGGGCTGATACCGCCAGGGGCAAAGCGCAGCTCGAAGCGGGCGGGTGCCGTCGGCAGGTCGCGTACTTCCAGCAATACGCCTTTGAACGAAATATCGCGTACCCACAAGCCGCTTTCCTTGTCATGGGCATCGAGCAGTGCGCTCGGCTGGTCCATCGACAGGCGCCAGGGGCGCAGCATGGGGCCTTCTTCGTATATTTCCGGTGAACCCAGTTGCAGGTGCAGGGCGTGGAACTCGTCTTCCACCAATTGCAGCGGGAAGCTGATCTGCTGGTTGTTGAACTGGGCCTGCAAGGTCACCTGCTCGTTGGCCACCAGGCGCGTGAGCAAGCTCTGGATGCGACGATCGCCATTGACCAACAGGCTCGACATGGAGTCAGCCAGGTTCAGGTGCGGCGAATGCTGCATATTCTGAATGAAATCCAGCTCGTCCTGGGTCAGGAGGGCGTCTGCTTGCATGATCGAACTCGGTGGCGGCGATTTCTTCAACGTGATTGACCGTGCAGGGGGCGCTTGGTTCAGGCGCGTTCGTCGGCTTTCAGACGAACGCGCAATTCGGCCAGTTCCCGCTCCAGTTCGACCTGGCGGCTGACGTCTTTCTGAATGCCGATGAAGTAGGTGCGTTGATCGGCGTCGCTCCTCACTGGGGTGATCGACAGTTCATTCCAGAAGGCGCTGCCATCCTTGCGGTAGTTGCGCAGCACTTCCCGGCAAGGGCGGCCTTCGGCCAGGGCCTTGCGGATGCGCACGCGCCCAAGCTGGTCACGGTCGTCGGCCTGCAGGAAGCGGCAATCCTGATAGAGGATTTCGTCACGGCTGTAACCGGTCAGGCGCTCGAAGGCAGCATTTACGTAAATCAGGATGGTGTCGTCGCCTTCCTGTTCGGCGACCACGATCCCGTCATTGGACGCGTCGACCATCGATTGCAGCAGTTGCGCGTTGATCATGTTCGGGCCATTGAGCCAAAAAGGCTGAAGACGTGGACTTTGGTAGAGGCGGCCTTTTGCCAGCGTTGGATGCTAGTATCCTACGTTTTCACTCAGTTTCGGAATCCTCTACCCGATGAAAGTCGCCATTATTTCCGGATCGGTCTATGGCACCGCCGAAGAAGTCGCCCGTCATGCAGAATCGTTGCTCAAGGCCGCAGGCCTGGAGGCCTGGCATGCGGCGCGTGCCACCTTGCAGGACCTTGAAGGTTTTACCCCCGAAGCCTTGCTCGCCGTGACCTCGACCACTGGCATGGGTGAGCTCCCGGACAACCTCATGCCGTTGTACAGCAGCATCCGTGACACCCTGCCTGCGGCGTGGCGTGGCCTTCCGGGCGCGGTAATTGCGCTGGGTGATTCCAGTTACGGCGATACCTATTGCGGTGGTGGCGAGCAGATGCGCGAGCTGTTTGCCGAGCTGGGGGTGCGCGAAGTGCAACCGATGCTGCGCCTGGATGCCAGCGAGACGGTAACCCCGGAGACCGATGCCGAGCCTTGGTTGGCTGAGTTTGCTCAAGCGCTGAAGGCTTGACCGGGAGCTGACACGCCCCCTTGCAGGACCGTGTCAGCCGTGATGTTCGCGCAGTAGAGCCAACCACGCCTGCGCCGCTCGCGACAGGTACGCCCCGCGCCGCCAGATAAAGGCGATATCCCAGCGCAAATCCGCTGGCGAGCGCAGCGGCAAGCGCACCACACCGGGGCGCTCCAGCGCCTTTGCCACTACCCGGGGCAGCAACACTACGCCCTGGCCCGCCGCCACCAGCGCGGCCAAAAAGTCCGCTTGGCCGCTGCGCCCGCCTTCCTTCGGGGTAAAACCTTGCTGCTGGCATGCCTTCAGCAATCGGTCATTGAGTACGAAGCTGCGCTGGTACAGCAGGAATGGCGTATCCGCCAGTTGCCCCAGATCCACCCCGGCCAGGCCCGCCAACGCATGGTCCGCCGGCAGCAGGGCATCCATCGGTTCATTACAGAACGGCTGGTGATCGAACGCATCATCACTGGGCGTAAGGCTGCCGCCCAGCTCCAGTTCACCACTCCTGACCGCCTGCTCAACGCTGCGGCTACCGCCTTCCAGCAACTGGATGGCGATGTTCGGATGGCGCCGCCTGTACTCGGCGAACAAGCCGGCAAACAACGCATCGCTACCCAGCATTGGCAAGCCAAGGCGCAGTTCGCCGCGTTCCATCTGGCTGAGGTCGTCCAGTTCGTTAAGTAGCGCCTGGCGCTGGCGCAGCAGGGCTTCGCCACGTTCCAGCACGATACGCCCGGCGGCCGTCAGGTGTAACTGAGAGGCTTGGCGCTCGAGCAGCGGCTGGCCCACATCTTGCTCCAGCTGGGCCACCTGCTTGCTGACGGCCGACTGGCTGATGTGCAGGGTTTGCGCCGCTTGGGTAAAACCGCCGCGGTGAACCACTTCGATAAAACTGCGCAGTTGTTTGAGTTCCATACCAGGATTCCATTATGGAATGGAGATCAGTCTAACAATTCGCTTCTGGCCTAGACAGCTGAATCTTAAAATGAGGGCCTGTCGAGGAACTCCCGCCATGAAACCCGCGTTAGTGAAAAAAATCCTGCGCCTGCTCGTCGAGCTGGCAATTCTCTGTGCCTTGTTCCTGCTTGGCGGCCAGCTTGCCGCTTGGCTGGGCTGGCCGATCCCTGGCGGTGTGATGGGCCTGGCACTGCTGTTGATACTGTTTGCATCGGGCGTGCTCAAGCCGGTCATGCTGCAACTGGGCGCCGGCTGGCTGATGGCTGAGATGCTGCTGTTCTTCATCCCGGCACTGATGAGCCTGCTCGACTACGGCGCGCTGATCCGTGATGAGGGCTGGCGCATTCTGCTGGTGATCGCCGTGAGCACGCTGATGGTCATGGTGGTGACTGCGTTGACCGTGGAGCTGGTGTGCCGCTGGAGTGTGCGTCATGAGCCTTGAACCCATGCCGCTGTTCTGGCTGGCGCTGACCTTGCTGGCTTACCTGGGTAGCCGCTGGCTGTACCGGCGCAGCAAGCGTTACTTGCTGTCGCCATTGATCCTGGTGCCTGTGCTGCTAATGGCGGTGGCTGTGCCACTGCACACCGCCTATGCCGAATATGCGCGCAATACCCACTGGCTGATGAGCGTGCTTGGCCCGGTGACAGTGGCTTTCGCGGTGCCGATCTGGCAGCAGCGGGCCATGCTGGCAAGGCATTGGCCGGCACTGATGGTCGGCATGGTGGCCGGTAGTATTGCCTCGATCGCCAGCTCCTGGGGGCTGGCGCACCTGCTGGCACTGGACAGTGCGACCAGCCTGTCGCTGGTGCCGCGTTCGATCACCACGCCATTCGCCATGCCCCTGGCCCATGACCTGGGCGGCGTGCCGGAACTGACCGCAGTGTTTGTGATGTTCACGGGCGTACTCGGTGCCATGTTCGGCGGCGTGCTGTTGCGCTGGTTGCCATTGCGCACGCCATTGGCCCGGGGCGCCCTGTTTGGTGTTGGCGCGCATGGCGCCGGGGTCAGCCGGGCGCAGGAAGTGGGCCGTGAGGAAGGCTCGGTGGCCGGCCTGGTCATGGTCCTGACCGGGCTGCTCAACCTGTTTGCGGCACCGCTGTTGGCCTTGCTGCTCTGACCGTTCGTGCCACTGACTCGCTCAGTCATCAAGCTGGCTGGCAACGCAAGTTCCAGCCCGAGGGCTGCTGGCTAGACTCAGCCTCGACATAGAGAGCACATGTAAGTGCCGAGGTGACATGCAATGACCGCAGCCTTGCCCTATTCCGCCCACACTTCTTCACCGGGACCGATCTGATGCCTATGGCCGAAATTCCATTGTGCGTCTGGCGTACCCGGGGACAGAGCTTCACATTCCGGGGCCAGAGCATCCGCTACTGGACCGCAGGGCAAGGAGAGCCCCTGCTACTGTTACACGGCTTCCCCACGGCCAGTTGGGACTGGCATTACCTGTGGGGGCCTTTGACCCAACGCTTTCGGGTAATCGCGTGCGACATGCTCGGCTTTGGCGATTCGGCCAAACCGGTCGATCACGTTTACAGCCTGATGGAGCAAGCCGACCTGCAGCAGGCCTTGCTGGCCCACCTGCAAGTCGACCAGCCGGTGCATCTGCTGGCCCACGATTATGGCGGTAGCGTGGCTCAGGAACTGCTGGCCCGGCACCATGAGCAGCGTGTCGAAGTTGCCAGCTGCGTGTTCCTCAACAGCGGGCTGTTCGCCGAAAGCTGTCGCATGTTGCTGATCCAGAAATTGCTGCTGAGCCGTTTCGGCTGGCTGGTCGGGCGCTCGTTCGGGCGTGATGACCTGGTGCGTAACGTGACTCAGATCTACGGCCCCTGTACTCACCCCAGCGAAAGCGCACTGGACGATTTCTGGAGCCTGATCACCGCCAACCGCGGCACGCGAATCCTGCACAAACTGGTGGCTTACATGCCCGAGCGCAGGTTGCACCGCGATCGCTGGGTCGGGGCGATGCAGCGTCAAAGTGTGCCGCTGCGCTTCATCAACGGCGTGGTCGACCCGCTGTCCGGCGCGCACATGCTTGAGCGTTACCGGCAGTTGGTGCCGCAACCTGACACCGTGCAGTTGCAGGGCATTGGCCATTACCCGCACACCGAAGCGCCGGTGCAGGTGTTGCGCCATTACCTGGCCTTTCGTGACCAGTCGCCGGGTTACTACCAGCCGAAAATGGCGTGGTCCTGAGCGGGCCTCATCGCCCAGCGTTATTGCCAGGCATTCAGCCTGCGTGAGCTTGATTGTCCGCCCGCCCTTGGCAGCGGACACTCGGCTCACTTCAACTTGCCTGGAGCCATGAACATGAGCGAGCCTGTCCGTCTACAAGATCGCGTGGTAATCGTTACCGGCGCCGGTGGCGGCCTGGGCCGTGCCCATGCGCTGCTGTTCGCTGCGCGCGGTGCCAACGTGGTGGTCAATGACCTTGGCGGTTCTACCCACGGCGAAGGTGCCAGTGCCTCGGCCGCCGATCGTGTGGTGGCCGAGATCCGTGCCGCCGGCGGCAGCGCGATTGCCAACCATGACTCGGTCAGCCAGGGCGCTCGTATCGTCGAGCAGGCGCTGGACACCTTCGGCCGGGTCGATGTGCTGGTGAACAACGCTGGCATCCTGCGTGACAAGACCTTCCACAAGATGGACGACAGCGACTGGGAGCAGGTTTACCAGGTGCATGTCGAAGGTGCCTACAAAGTTACCCGTGCTGCCTGGCCACACCTGCGCGAGCAGAACTGGGGGCGGGTGATCTTCACGGCCTCCACTTCTGGTATCTACGGCAATTTTGGCCAGGCCAACTACGGCATGGCCAAGCTGGGCTTGTACGGGCTGACCCGTACCCTGGCAATCGAAGGGCGCAAGCACAACATTCTGGTCAACGCCATTGCCCCCACCGGTGGAACCCGCATGACCGAGGGCCTGATCCCGCCCCAGGTATTCGAGCGGCTCAAGCCGGAACTGGTCAGCCCGCTGGTGGTGTACCTGGGCAGCGAGCAGTGCCAGGGCAGCGGAGAACTGTTCGAGGTGGGCGGTGGTTGGGTGGGCAAAGTGCGCTGGGAGCGCAGCCTGGGGGTAGGCTTTGATCCTCGCGAAGGCTTCACCCCCGAGCAGGTGGCGGAGAGCTGGGCGCGGATTGGTGACTTCGAAGGCGCGGTGCACCCGCAGGACAGTTTGCAGGCGCTGCAGCAGATGATGGCGAATCTGCAGCAGTATCCGCTGAGTTGAAATGTGCATTGCCAGCACGGGCAGAAGCTTTTTCCAGGCAATAAAAAAGGCCGCTGCAAGCCGCAGCGGCCAATCGAGACGTTAGATCAAGGAGCTTCAAAATCTACGTCGGTGAACCTCGCAGGCCTGAGGAGCGGGGGGGAAGAGCCCTTCATGCCGTGCCAGTGAGTAAAGAATAAGCGCTTGATCCTGTGGGAAAAATAGCCGCTTGTGACATTCACCTTTACGTTTCGGGCAACAGTGCCGCGGGCCCTCAGGCAGCGGGCGAATAGCCCATGCGCCAGCTGGTTTCCCGCGCGGCCGCCAGCAATCGTTGCGCCGCCGGGCCATGCTCGTCGGCATGGAAGATCGACGTCGGCCCGACCACGGTCATTACCGCAGCGATTTGCCCCATGGCGTTGAATACCGGTGCCGACAGTGCATCCACGCCTGGCATCAGCAAGCCATGCACATGGTGCAGGCCACGTTCGCGTATGCCCGCCAGTACTGCCTGGTAGTCGGCGGCGGCGTGCTGCAGGGCAGCCAGTTCACGGTCACGCAATTCCACGGTTTCGCGCTCGGGCAGGTAGGCCGCAAACACCAGCCCGGTAGACGAGGTAAGCAGTGGCAGTACCGAGCCGATCTGCGTCACCACGGTAATCGCACGCACTGCCGGCTCGATGCTGACCACGGTTGCACCCTGGTTACCCCACACGGCAATGAAGCAGCTCTCGTTCAGCTCGTCGCGCAGTTGCGACAGGGGCAGGGCGGCAATTTTCAGTACATCGATGCTGCCCAGCGCAGCCAGCCCCACCCGCAATGCCTCGCGCCCCAGGCCGTAATGGTTGGTGGCCGTATCCTGTTCGGCAAAGCCGCTGGCGATCAATGCCTGCAGGTAACGGTGCACTTTGCTCGCCGGCATCTGCACATGTTCTGCCAGGCGCGACAACGAGGTGGAAGGCGACAGTTCGGCCAGGGCCTTGAGGATGTCGGTGCCGACCTCCGCCGAGCGGACTTTCTGCTTGCCGTTGTCGGCGGGGGAGCTGGCTTTGGTCATGGACATCTGCTTCCGAATTCTTCAAGTCGGGCCTTTATAGCTTGACGCCATGCGTGGAGCAAATTACGTTATTCGTAATCTGATTACGATAAAAACAATGCAGACGTGCTGTCACCCCGCACCGGGCCAGCAGCCAACTGCCAGCAACGGCTCGGCCAGAGCCCGGAGGCATCGATGAATCGCGACACGTCACCCGACCTTCACTACCTCAGCGGTTTCGGCAACGAGTTTGCCAGTGAGGCGCTGCCAGGTGCGCTGCCGGTCGGGCAGAACTCGCCACAGAAGGCGCCCTATGGGCTGTATGCCGAACTGCTCTCGGGCACGGCGTTCACCATGGCCCGCAGCGAGCTGCGCCGCACCTGGCTGTACCGCATTCGCCCGTCTGCACTGCACCCGCGTTTCGAGCGCCTGGCGCGCCAGCCACTGATCGGGCCGTTGGGGGGTATCAACCCCAATCGCCTGCGCTGGAGCCCTCAGCCGATTCCCGCCGAACCGACCGATTTCATCGAAGGCTGGCTGCCGATGGTGGCAAACGCCGCGGCGGAAAAGCCGGCTGGCGTGAGCATTTACATCTATCGCGCCAACCGCTCCATGGAGCGGGTGTTCTTCAACGCCGACGGTGAGCTGCTGGTGGTGCCGGAGCAGGGCCGCCTGCGTATTGCCACCGAACTGGGGGTAATGGAGGTCGAGCCGCTGGAAATCGCGGTAATTCCGCGAGGCATGAAATTCCGTGTCGAACTGCTCGACAGCCAGGCCCGCGGTTATATCGCCGAAAACCACGGTGCGCCGCTGCGTATCCCTGACCTGGGGCCTATCGGCAGCAATGGCCTGGCCAACCCCCGTGACTTCCTCACCCCAGTGGCGCATTACGAAGAGGCCGCAGGGCCGGTGCAACTGGTACAGAAGTTCCTTGGCGAGCACTGGGCCTGCGAGCTGCAGCATTCGCCGCTGGATGTGGTCGCCTGGCACGGCAGCAATGTGCCGTACAAGTACGACCTGCGCCGCTTCAACACCATCGGCACGGTCAGCTTCGACCACCCGGACCCGTCGATCTTCACCGTGCTGACCTCGCCGACCAGCGTGCATGGCCTGGCCAACATGGACTTCGTGATTTTCCCGCCACGCTGGATGGTGGCCGAGAACACCTTCCGCCCACCTTGGTTCCACCGCAACCTGATGAACGAGTTCATGGGCTTGATCAATGGCGCCTACGATGCCAAAGCCGAGGGCTTCCTGCCGGGCGGTGCGTCGCTGCATGGGGTGATGAGCGCACACGGCCCTGACGCCGAAACCTGCGAAAAGGCCATTGCCGCCGACCTGGCACCGCACAAGATCGACAACACCATGGCGTTCATGTTCGAGACCAGCCAAGTGCTGCGCCCGAGCCAACAGGCCCTTGAATGCCCGCAATTGCAGGCCGATTACGACAGTTGCTGGGCAACCTTGCCGAGCACCTTCAACCCGAACCGGAGATAACCCATGAACCACACTGCCAATGCCCGTAGCTGGGTCGAGCACGCCAACGGGCACAGCGATTTCCCGCTGCAGAACCTGCCGATGGGCATTTTCAGCCGGCCGGGTGAAACCAGGCGCTGTGGCGTGGCCATCGGTGATGCGATCCTCGACCTGGAAGCAGTACTGGCAGCCGGCCTGTTCGACGGTGCAGCCAAGGCCGCTGTCGAGGCTACCCGGGGTGGGGTGCTGAACGCCTTCTTCGCCTTGGGCCGTAACGCCCGCGTGGCCTTGCGCGAGCGCTTGCAGGTACTGCTCGGCGAGCACAGCGAGCACCAGGCGGCGCTGAAGCCGGCGCTGTACCCGGCCAGTGGCTGCCAGCTGCATGTGCCAGCGCAGGTCGGTGACTACACCGACTTCTACGTCGGCATCGAGCACGCCAAGAACGTGGGCAAGCTGTTCCGTCCCGACAACCCGCTGCTGCCCAACTACAAATACGTGCCGATCGGCTACCACGGCCGCGCTTCGACCATTCGCCCGTCCGGCACCGACGTACGCCGGCCAAAAGGCCAGACCTTGCCGGCAGGGCATACCGAGCCGAGCTTTGGCCCTTGCGCACGCCTGGACTATGAACTGGAACTGGGTATCTGGATTGGCCAAGGCAATGACATGGGGGGCGCGATCCCGGTCAGCGATGCTGCCGAGCATGTGGCCGGCCTATGCCTGCTCAACGACTGGTCGGCGCGCGACATCCAGGCCTGGGAATACCAGCCACTGGGGCCTTTCCTGTCGAAGAGCTTCATCACTACCATCTCGCCCTGGGTGGTTACCGCCGAAGCCCTGGAACCCTTCCGCTGCGCCCAGCCGGCCCGCCCGGAAGGTGACCCGCAGCCGCTGTCGTACCTGCTGGACAAGCGCGACCAGGCAGCTGGCGCATACGATATCGAACTGGAAGTGCTGCTGCTGACCGAGCGCATGCGCGAGCAGGGCGTTGCCCCTCATCGCCTGACCCTGAGCAACACCCGCAGCATGTACTGGACCGTGGCGCAGTTGGTGGCACACCACAGCGTCAACGGTTGCCAACTGCAGCCGGGCGACCTGTTCGGCTCGGGCACGCTTTCGGGGGCCACGCCAGGTTCGTTCGGCAGCCTGCTGGAGATCACCGAAGGCGGCAAGGTGCCGGTAGAGCTGGCCAGCGGTGAGGTGCGCAAGTTCCTTGAAGATGGCGACGAGATCATCCTGCGTGCACGTTGCACGCGAGACGGCGTGGCCAGTATCGGTTTCGGCGATTGCCGCGGCACGGTCATCGCAGCCAACTGAGGAGGCACGGGCATGGAGCTGTACACCTATTACCGTTCCACCTCGTCCTACCGGGTACGCATTGCCTTGGCACTGAAGGGGCTGGCTTACCAGTCCCTGCCGGTCAACCTGCTGCAGGGTGAACAGCGCGGTGCGGACTATGTCGCCGTCAACCCGCAGGGCCGCGTGCCGGCCTTGCGCGCCGACGGCGGTGAGTTGCTGGTGCAGTCGCCCGCGATCATCGAGTATCTCGAAGAGGTTTATCCACAGCCTGCACTGCTGCCTGTCAGTGCCGAAGCGCGGGCCAAGGTGCGGGGCGTGGCGGCGATCATTGGCTGCGACATCCACCCGCTGCACAACGTCAGCGTCCTCAACCGGCTGCGCCAGGCTGGCCAGGACGAAGGCCAGGTCAATCAGTGGATCGGTCACTGGATCAGCCAAGGGCTGGCGGCCGTGGAGCAACTGATTGGCGATCAGGGTTTCTGCTTCGGCGACGCGCCTGGGCTGGCGGATGTGTACCTTATTCCGCAGTTGTATGCGGCCGAACGCTTCAATATTGACCTCGACAGCTTCCCGCGCATCCTGCGGGTTGCCGCACTGGCGGCGGCGCACCCGGCGTTCGCCGAAGCTCACCCCGCCCGGCAGCCGGACTGCCCGGCTCAGTGAAGTGAACGGTTCGCTGCCGGAAGCTTGCCGATTCGTTCGGACAGCTTCAGGCGCTGAACCGGGTCGTCCGTCAGCAGTAGTGCATGCTCCAGGTCGAAGCGCTCGGCCTGTGGGCAATCCAGGTGCTGGTAGAGCGAGGCGCGGGTCATGTAGTCGCTGACTTGCACCGGGCCCAGCTGCATGACGCGTTCGGCATCGATCAGCGCCGCCAGGTGGTTGTCATTGCTGATGTGCAACTGGCGCAAGTTGCGTGACAGGCGCTGCAATATTTGCAGCGGGCTGGCACTGCGCATGTGCTCTGCCGTCAGTGCCACATGCGGGCCGAACTGGCGCGCCAGCAGCTCGCGGCAGTCGCTGGGGTACAGGCGCCGGCCACCACAGGGGTCGAGCAGGTGATCGGCACCCGGTACGCGCAGCAGGAAATGGCCAGGGAAACCAACGCCCTCCAGCGGAATCGACAGGTGCCGGGCCAGTTCCAGGGCAAGGATGGCTAGGGTGAGTGGCTGGCCACGGCGGCGCTGCAGCACCTTGTCCATCATTGCCGCATGCGGGCGCAACGGGTGGTATTCATCCTGCTGGAAGCCCAGCGCGTTGAGCTGGCGCAATAACGGTTGGGCCAGTTCGCTTAAGGGCAGCATGGGCAGGTGGGTACTGATTTCGCGCTGCAGGTCGTGCAAGGTGGCAAGGCTGTCGGCGGGCTCGACGCTACGGTCGTGCTCGGCGGCAACCCACAATGCGGCTTCCAGCAGGGCGACAGGCTCGCGTTCCAGGCAGGCCAGGCAGGCTTGACGTGGTTTCATGGGGCTTCTCCACACACGCTTGAGTATTAGCTGGGGTGCGTGGTTTCGTCCAGTGGTCTGGCGGCGGCATCAGCTTTGGGGCCGCGCCTATACTGGAAGTAGCACCTTGCGGGGGAGCCCGTCGATGTTCGCGCTGATGCAAAGCACCCGTACCCAGTCACTGCACCTGTTCAACGACCCGCCTACAGGCCTGAAAGCCGTTGTGGCGATCCACAGCGAGCAGTTGGGGCCGGCCATGGGCGGGTGCCGCTACCTGCCTTACGCCGATGACGAAAGCGCCATGACCGACGCCATTCGCCTGGCCCAGGGCATGAGCTACAAGGCCGCGTTGGCGGGCTTGCCGTTGGGGGGTGGCAAGGCAGTGATCATGCGCAACCCGCATGTAGAAAACCGGGCGGCGTTGTTTGAAGCCTTTGGCCGCTTCATCGATACCTTGCAAGGGCGCTTCATCATCGCCGTGGACAGCGGCACGTCGACGTTGGACATGGACTGCATTGCCCAGAGCACACCACACGTGACCAGCACCACTGCCTCGGGTGACCCCTCGCCACATGCCGCGATGGGGGTATTTGCCGGCATTCGTGCAACCACTTCGTTCCGGCTCGGCAGTGATGACTTGCGAGGCTTGCGCGTGGCGGTGCAAGGGCTGGGTAATGTCGGTTATGCGCTGGCGGAGCAACTGCATGCGGTGGGGGCGGAGCTGTTGGTCAGTGACCTTGACCCGGGGCGTGTGCGGCTGGCAATGGAGCAGTTCGATGCAAAACCTGTGACCAACGATGCGTTGATCAGCACGCCTTGCGATATCTTCGCCCCGTGTGGCGTAGGGCCGGTGCTGAACGGGCAAAGCGTGATGCAACTGCGTTGTGCGGCAGTGGCGGGGGCGGCTAACAACCAGCTCACCACCTTGCAGGTCGCAGACCAGCTAGAGTCTCGCGGCATACTGTATGCACCTGACTACGTGATCAATGCCGGTGGGTTGATCTACGTGGCGCTCACACATCGAGGCGAGGAGTTGGGCACCATTACTGCGCACCTGGCGCGGATACCCTCGCGGCTGACCGAAGTGTTTGGCCATGCGCAGGCGGAAAAGCGTTCGCCGGCGCGGGTGGCGCAGATGTTGGCGGAACGGTTGTTGTATGGCTGAAGGCTGATACTGGCTTTGTTGGCCTCTTCGCGGCTAAAGCCGCTCCTACAAGGTACCGGGTGAGCCCGGGGCTTTCGCGGTCCCTGTAGGAGCGGCTTTAGCCGCGAAGCAGGCACCGCCGATCTCACTCGGCTGCGCCACCTTCGAGCAACTCGGCCAACGCATCCGGCTGGCTCTTGAATGCCCGGGCGAATACGTCGCGGTTCTTGGCCATATAGATACCGGCCTCTTCAACCTGCTGCTCGGTCAGCGATGGCACTGCCTTGTGCAGCACTTCGGCCAGGCGCTCGGCCAGTTCAAGCATCTTGTCGTGACGGTCTGCTTCGGCCTTATCCATGAACAAGCGCTCCGGGTCGCGGCTGCTGCGGTACACCACTTCGACGGCCATTCATCACCTCTATGCCTTTTTGCTGGTTGTGTTGCTGGTCACTGTATCTATATACAGTAATGGCATTTGCCATCACCGCGCAACCTGATTCTTCTGGCAAAAGCCTGGTTCACAGGTGTCTTGCGGCAATCTGTCGCCTTCCAAGCCAAGGGCCTGGCCCTTTAACTGCATGGCACAAACGTCACAGCCGTGACGCATCATCCTTAAAGACGTATCGGGGAATGGATCATCGTGAACATCAAATGGGCAGACAAGCTACGCAAGGGCCTGCACGGCTCGGCCGACTCGCTGGGTAACCTGTGCGTCGAGGCCTTCCATTACCTGGCGCTGTTCGGCATCGGCGCAATCACCGCCTATGCAGCGGTGGTGACCTTCCTGGACATGCTCGGCAAGGGTGGAGTCAGTGTCGATGATATTTTGTTGCTGTTCATCTACCTGGAGCTGGGGGCTATGGTCGGTATCTACTTCAAGACCAACCACATGCCGATCCGCTTCCTGCTTTACGTGGCAATCACTGCGCTGACCCGCCTGCTGATCGGCGATGTCTCGCACCACAAAGCGCCGGACGAGGGGCTGCTGTACCTGTGTGGGGGCATCCTGCTGCTGGCGTTTTCGATCCTGGTGGTGCGTTACGCCTCGTACCGCTACCCCTCGACCAAAGTGCTCGATGCCAACGGCAAGGAAGTGGAAGAGGGCAAGTAACCCTTAGTTGGCGATGAACGCGCGTGGCGCGTGGCTGGTGTCGCGGGTCAGTGCGGCCAGCACCTGCATGGGGTTCTGGCCCAGTTCGATGGCCAGCCCCAGGCGGATACTGTCGATGACCCGCTGCAGGCGCACCGGGTCGTTGCGCTGAGCCTGGGTGATGAGGCGCTTGGCAACCACGCCAGCGTCGTCGGACAGGGTGAGCATGATGCTGCCGTCGAGGCTGGCGATGCTCAGGTTGACCCGGTACTCGGGGGCGAAGGCGGCGCTGATCCGGTCGAATGGGTTGTTCATGCCTGGAAGCCTGCAAAGATTGACTGCAGGAATTGACCCGTCAGCGCCAGCTTGGTTCAGGCAAGGCAATTAGCCATTACTGCAACTACACTCCTTGAATCGCAGCTGCGACGCATGGCCAGTGGCCGGCAAAGGAGTGCCCGTGGTTCCTTCATCTGCTGCGCGCCAGCGTGGCGCAATTGGCCTCATGGCAGTGACGACCTTGGGCCTTGCGCTGTTGTTCATGTTGGTGGTGATCGACAGCGGCCGGCTTTACCTTGAGCAGCGCAAGCTGCAGCGCATTGCCGACATGTCGGCGCTGGAGGCGGCAGGCCAGTTTGCCGTGTGCACCGGCAGCGGGCCTCAGGCCACGGCCGTTGCCCGTGCTGCCGCCACGCGCAATGGTCATGCGGCCAGCAACCCGTTGATGGCCAGTTGCGGTTACTTGCAGACCGGCGCCAACAGCTTGCGCACCTTCACCGCGGACAACAACCGCAATGAGGCCATCAGGGTCGATGTGAGCAACACGGTGCCCACCAGTTTCGCTGCGCGGGTCTATACCTTGGCGCAAGGCAGTGGCGTGCCGCCGACCACCACCTTGCAGGCCCATGCGGTGGCATCGTCGCCCATGCCGCCGCAGGCGATGCTTAGCATCCGGACCACGCTGGCAACCGTCGATTCTCGGCAGTCGGTGCTGCTCAATGCCCTGCTGGGCGCCTTTGGCGGTGCCGTTCAACTTGATGTCGCCGGCTGGCAGGGCATCGCCAGCACTCAGCTCAATCTGCTCAGCTACCTCGACCAACTGGCCGTCGATCTCAACCTCAAGGCCGGCGACTACCAGCAATTGCTCAGCGCCAACGCCACTGCTACCCAACTGCTGCAAGCCGCAGTGAAGGTGCTGCAGCAGAGCGGTGCGGCGGCATCCGTGGTGACCAACCTGGGCAAGGTGGCACTGGGCGCCAGTAACAGCACATTGCTGCAGTTGGGGGACTTGCTCGATATTCAGAACGGTACGGCGCAGGCCGGGCTGGATGCCAGCATCCAGTTGCTGCAATTGGTGCAAGGCGTGATCCAACTGGCGGTCAGCGAAAGTGCGGCAACCGTGGATTTACCGATAAGCGTGCTGGGGCTGGTCAATGGCCGGGTGCGCCTGAAGGTGATCGAACCGCAGCAGATCTCTGCAGTGGGTGACCCGCGCAACGATGAATTGCGGGTGCATACGGCGCAGGTGCGGGCGATGATTTCGCTCGAGTTGCCTTTGCTCGACTCGGTTTTTGGATTGCTGAATGCAGTGTTGGACCTGGTCGGGCCGATAACCAATGTGCTCAACAACCTGCTCAGCCTGAATCTCGCCAGTACTTTGCAATCGGTACTATGCCTGGTCGCGGTACCGTGTACGGTCACTGATATAGTTCTGGTGCCGGACAAGTTGTCGCTGGATATCGGTCTTGAGGTGGCCGAGGCGACCACGAGGCTCAACCCGTCTGCGCCTGATACGTTCAGCTGCTCACCCAAGCGTCTGACAACTCAGACCCAGAGTTCAGCCGCCAAGATTGCGGTTGGCCGTTTCGAATCCCCCAATGCGTTCTTCACCAGCGGCACGACGGTCGTCAAAGCACTGCCGCTGGTTGATATCGGGACCAAACGTTGTACCCGGCTGTTGATACTGCCTGCGGTCTGTGACGCGCGCGTTCCCTTTGCGGGCGGCGGCCTCGGCCTGCGTGTCAACAGCAAGGTGCTGGGCAGCGGTGCGGTCGAACGCCCGCTGGTATTCCAGGCGCCCAACAGTACACCGCCGAACATCGGCCTTGCCCCTGCCTACCTGAGCATGCAAACCGCCAACAACAATGTCGTCGGCAGCCTCACCGACACGTTGCAGGGTATCCAGCTGGAAGCCTACAAACCCACTGCCAACAGCGGCCTCGGCGAAGTGATGGTGATCGTTGGCAACGTACTCAGCGGTGTCAAAGGCATCGTCGAACCCTTGATCAAAAACTTGCTAAGCCCGCTGCTCGACCCTTTGGTCAACGTCTTGCTCAAGATCCTCGGCATCGACCTGGTCAATGCCGAAGTCGGCGCCAACCTCAGTTGTACCGGCGGCCGCGCTCAGCTGGCGCTGTAGACCGGCAACCACACCCGCAAGCACGCCCCTTCGTCGCTATTGTGTGCTTCCAGCCTGCCGCCCATGGCCTCGACGATACTGTGGCTCACTGACAGGCCGAGGCCGGTGCCCATGCCGGCGGGCTTGGTCGTGAAGAACGGTTCGAAGATGCGATCGAGCAGGCGCGGGTCGATACCGCCACCATTGTCTTGCACCACCAGGCACAGTTGCCCTTGCTCGATGCGCTGGTCCACACGGATCTGTGGGTTGGCAACGCGTCGTTCGAGCAATGCGTCACGGGCGTTGACCATCAGGTTGATCAGTACCTGCTCAAGTTGGTCCTGATGGCCCCGCACTTCGGGGCACAGCTCGGGCTCCTCGATGTACAACGCCACGCCTTTGCCGCGCAAGCCTTCGGCCAGCAGCCACTGCGCCCCGAGTACCGCAACCCAGGCGGCGAACACCTGTTGTTCTACCTCGGAGCGACGCCCGTAGGTGCGCAGATGCTCCACCAGGCTCACCGCGCGCTGCAGTTGGGTGTCGAGGCGTTGCAGCTTGCCCGTCAGGTACTGGGGATCGGCCGCGCCACTTTCCAGGTGCTTGAGGGTGTTGACCAGCACCAGGCGCATGGTGGTCAGCGGCTGGTTGATTTCATGGACCATCCCCGTTGCCAGTTCGCCCAAGGTGGCCATCTTGGCCCCTTGCAGCAACTGCTGCTGGCTATGGCGCACCTGAGTGTTGTCGCGCCCGACCGCTTGTACCTCCAGCAGTTGCCCCTGCTCGTCAAACAGCCCGCGCTCGGCCCATACCCACCAGGCATTGCGGCGCCCCGGCAGTTGCAGGCACACCTCTGCGCTGCTCAACGGCTGTTGCGGCGTCAGGGTGGCCAGCCGTTGTTCAAACGCGGTGCGCTGGCTGTCGGACATCCACTGCCCCAGGTTCATCTCACAGAGCTGTTGCGGCGGGCATTCAAGCAGTTCGGCAAGCGGCCGGTTGCCGAACAATAACTGCAAGTCTGGCGTGTAGCGGCAGATCATCGCTGGCGAGTCCTCTACCAGCACCCGGTAACGCTCTTCGCTTTGGCGCACGCGTTCGGAAGCCTCGGTGGCCTCGCTGACATCCAGCCACAGCCCGACAGCTTCAACCGGTTGCCCAAGGTCGTCGCGTAGCAGGCGGGCCTCGTCCAGTATCCAGTGATAGCCACCTTGCTGGTCACGCAGGCGATAGCGGCTGCGTACCTGGCCTTCGCGCAGCAGCGTACGGGTGCGTTCGAGCCATAGCGGGCGGTCGTCGTGGTGCACTGCCAGGCCGGGGTTTCGTGCCAGCTCGCTGTCCTTTGTCCAGCCCAGCAGAGGCGTCAGGCTGGCGCTGAAGAACTCGCTGTGCAGTGCGCCTTCGTTGTAACGCTGGATGTAGATCACCGCAGGCGAACTGGCGATCAGGTTTTCCAGCCGTGCACGGGCAGCTGCGGCCACTGCCTCTTGGGCTTTCTGGGCGCTGATATCGAGCACGAACCCCTGTACCAGACTGCCTCGTAACTGGCCCAGCCACTGGAGCCAATGCGGGGTTGCCATGTTATCGGTTGGCTGCAGGCGCACATGCAGGTTCAGCGCAATGCCTTCGCGCAGTTGCTCCAGCGCCATGCGTGCGGCTTCGCGATCGGCCGGGTGCAACCGGCCAAGCCATTGCTCGGCGGTGGCTTTGTGCGGTACACCCAAACGCAAGGCCAGGGCCGGGTCGAATTCCATTGGCCCCTGCAGGGGCCAGGACCACCAACCAGCGCCCAGTTGTTGTTGCAGTTCTTCCAGGTGGCGTGAGCGCTGCTGCAATTGCTGTTGGCGCAGGCGACTGAGCAGGGGCTCGACCAGTGCTTGCAGCAAGGGGGCGAGGGTTTCGCTTGCGGGAGGCGTGGGAGCACCGGCGCACAGCAACCAGGCCTGAACGCCATGGCCGTGAAGGTAGGGCAGGGCCAGCAAGGGCAGGCCGGCACTCGATGACTGCAACAGCGGGTGCTCATCAGCCACCTGCCATGCCGTTACTGGCAGCGTTTGCAGCCATGCGCGTAAACGCTCGTCGTCTGCCCACGGCCAGCTGTTGTCGCTGCTGGCGTAGGTGTACCAGCCATGATCGCCCGCAAGCAGCAGGCGCAGGGAGTCGGCATGCCAATACCTGGCCAGGTGCTGCAATTGTTCGATAGCCGTCTGCTTCAGGCGCTGTTCGTCGCAGTCACGTAGCGCGCGGCCAAGCTCCGCTGCCCGTTGCTGCTGCGCCAGCCGTTGGGCTTGCTGCTCGCGTTCAGCCAGCAGGTCTCCGATATCGAACAACTGCAGCAGCCAGCCATCAGCTTGCTGCATTAGCCAGCCTCGCGTGTGCAGGGCCGCGCCGTGCACTGTGGTGAAGTCGAGGTCCAGTGGTTGTCCTTGCCAGTCGGCAGGGGAGCCCTCAAGCACCAGCCAACTGTGCCGTTGCAGGTAGTCATGCACACGAGGGGCACTGTGCGGGCTTGTTGGCAGCACCGTACGCAAGGGCCCGGCCAGGCGCCGCACGTGCCCCTGGTCATCCAGCCAGAGCTGCAACCCCAGTGCTTGCGGCGACGGCTCTGCCGGTTCGATGGCCTGGGCGCCCAGCCAGCGATCGAACAGGCCGCTCACAGCTGCAGGCTCGCTTCGGCACGTAGCCGATCAGGTAGGCGTGGCACCTCCCCAATCAGCGGCAGTACCAGCATTGGCAACACGTTGGTCAGTTTTGTCTTGGGGTAGTTGATGGTCACGGTCAGCAATTTGTCGGCGCTCAGGGTCACCTGTGCGTCGCTGGCGGGCTGGAAGTTGAAGGCGGTGGGCATCCACTGCAACTGCTGGTTGATGACTTGGCGGGCGAGGTTTTGCACATCGTTGTTGTAGCTGGCGCTGGCCGGGTCCAGGGCCACGCAGCGGCGTACCGCTTCGGCGCTTGCCTGGTTGAATGACTGCAGCATCAGCATGGGCAGGGAATAGCTGACCAGGCCGTAGAACACGGCGAAAAAGATCATGAACACGGCTGCGAACTCAATGGCCGCTGCGCCTTTTTGCCGTTTTGCCGGGCCTGCTTTCATGATCGCGTCTACCCTGACGATGAGTCCTGCATAACAGCATAGAACCGATCGACGAACAGGGATGGCCAATTGCCCATGCATAGCCTTGCACTTATTGTCTGGCTTGCGCTTTGCGCCGGGCAGGATGCCCGCGAGCGGCAGATTTCCAATGTCCTGACCCTGGGCGTGGCCACCTTTGCACTGGCCTGGTTGCTGGTGACCGGGCACAGTTGGCTCGGTGCCGAGGGTAGCGATGCTGCGCTGGCTTTCGTCATCGTCCTGTTCCTTACGCTGCCGGGCTACGTGCTCGGACAGTTCGGGGCCGGTGACGTCAAGCTGCTCGGCGCACTGGCGCTGGCCAGCAGCATAAACCACGTACTTGGCACCTTCATCGGAGCGGGCGTGGTGCTGGTTGCATGGCAACTGGTGAGGCGCAGGGCGCGCCAGCCCGGGGAAAAAAGGCCATTTGCGCCGTACTTGCTGGCAGGCTTCGCCCTTTCGCTGGCCTGGGCTGGCTGAGCCTGCTGCAGGCCGTGCAGGGTGCTCAGTTATTGCGTTCGGTCATCTTGGTCCAGCGGTAGAAGTCCGGGATTTCGTACTTGTAGGTATCCAGCCAGCGCTGCATGGACTGGTCGCGCTCCCGCGCAGTTTGCACCTGCAGGCGGCGGGAGGCCTGCTCACCGCTGGCCTGCACGCGCAGCAGCCGTTCGGTGGCCGTTTCGTCCTGCGGGGAATGGCGCAGGTTCTCCTCGGCCATCAGCGCAGCGCTGCCCATGCAGCATGCCAGTAGCATCACGTACCTGATCATGATCACCTCCGCCTCTCAATTGACCATCGCTCCTGTTGCCTGGGCCGACGCGATCGGGCCTCGTCCACCGGCTTTGATCTGGCCGGCCCGCGCCTTGGCTTCGGCAAACTGCCCAGGCTTCAGCTGCAGCCGGCCGACCAGGTCGGTGGCCCGCTGCCAGTTGTCCTGCACCAACGCCAGGGTCACCAGGTTGACCGCAGGCAGTGGGTTGTCATCCTTGAGCTCGATGGCGGTCAGCAACTCGAAGCGTGCCTGCTCATAGCGGCCGAGATTCATCAGCACCACGCCAAGGTCGTTGCGTACCCGCTCGTCGGTAGGCGCAAGCCGTACTGCGCGCTGCAGGTTCTGCAGGGCCTGTATGTCGTCACCCCGGGCCGAGGCCAGTTGGCCCAGGCCGTGTTCGCCTTCGGCAGCCAGGCAACCGCCAAGCAGGCTGCGATACAGGGGGGCGGCCTCGCTCAAGCCCAGCAGCCGTGACACTTTGGCCTTGCGCAGGCGAACCTGGTCGAGGGTATCCGGCAGTTGCTGCAGGTGGGCCAGGCTGGCGTGCGGGCGCCCGTCATTGAGCATTTCGTCTGCCAGGTTCAGTGCCAGTTGCTGGTCGGCGTCCGGCTTGCTGCAACTGGAGGTAGCGAACAACGTGTGCAACCCTTGCGGCTGTTGCCCGGCGCACCCGGTCAACAACATCAGGCTTGCGCACAACAGGATTGTCTTCATCCATCACTCCTCAGGGGCTCAACGCCCGCGCCAATGCAGAGAAGCCTGGCCCGGCAAGCACGATGAGCAACGCCGGGAACAGGAATACCATCATCACTGCCGACATCTTTGCCGACATCATCGAGACCCGCTCTTGCAGGCGGGTCAGGCGACGGTCGTCGAGCAGGGCCTTCAGGGCTTGCAACGACTTCATCGCACCGCTGCCCTGTGCCAGCAACTGGCGCAGGATCACGCAGGTATCGGTGAACTCATCCACCGCCAGCAGTTGGGCGACCTTTTCCAGCTCCTGGCCGAGCGCCAGGCCCGAATCCACCCGCTGCAGCACCTGGCGCAGTTCTTCGCTGATGTGCGGAATCAGCGTGCGGCCTTCCTGGCTCAGCAGCCGCAGCGCCTGCTCCACGGCCAGGCCGGTCTCGAAGAGAATCCGCAGCATGGGAATCATCAGGCTGACTTCTTCGGCAATGCGCTGCTGGCGCCGTGCCGCAGCCACGGCCAGCAGGCGCTTGGGCAGTAGGTAACCGACCCCCAGCGCGCACAATGGCCAGACTACCCAACTGGCGGCGGCGCTACCCTTGAAGCCCTGTTGCAACAGCAGCGTCAGCGCCACGGCCAGCAGCGGCAGGCCCAGCTGAACCGCCGCATACAGGGCACGCTGGCGACTGCGACGCCAGCCGATACGCTCTAACAGGGCCTGACTTTCGCTGTCGAATTTCTGCAGCCGCTGCCCCCACGGGCTGCTGCCCAGCCATTGCAGCCAGTCGCCCAGGCGCTCCTGGCGGTTCAGGCGCCCCTGCAGCCGTCGCGCTACCAGCAACCGGGTGCGCCATTGGCGAATGGCCTGCTGGGCAAACAGGCTGGCGGCAATGAACAGGCACAGGGCACAAATCAGCAAGGCCATGTTCACAGGCTCCTCATCATGCGCCACAAGACCAGGCAACCGAGCACCTGCAGGGCAAAGGCCAGCAGCAGCATCATCTGGCCGCTGCTGTCCCGCCACATGGCCAGCAGGTAGTGGGGGTTGGCCATCAGGAAGTAGCCAACCATAGCCAGCGGCAATGAACCGAGAATGATGGCCGTGATGCGGGTTTCGCCGGTCATCGCCTTGAGCTGACGCGCCCCTTGTTCCCGCTCGCGGATCAGCTTGATCAGGTTTTCCATCAGCTCACTGGCGTTGCCACCGTAACGCTGGTTGATGCGCAAACCGAGGGCGAACAGCCGCAGTTCGTCCTGCTTGTGCAGTTCGGCCAGTTCGCTTACGGCGTCATCCAGCGGTACGCCCAGTTGCACATTGCGCCGTACCCGCGCCATGGTTGAGCGCAGGGGCTCGCGACTGCTATCGATACCGCCGAGTACCGCATCATTGAGGGTACGCCCGGCCTTGAGGCTACGTACGCTGTAGTCCAGCAGGCTGGGTAATTGATCGACGATTTGCCGCACATGCCGCCGGCTCTGCCAGCTCAGGACAAGGAAGGCGAGGGTCGGTAGCGCGATCAGCAGCATCAGCGCAGCTACCCAGCCAGCGGTGATCAACGCCAGCAGCACCAGGCCCAGCCACGCCAGTAGCCAGCGCCGGGGTTGAAAGTCGACAGCCGCCAGCCCGGCGCGTTGCAGCAATGGGTCGAGCCAGTTGCGCCGTGCGCTGGCATTGCGCACCACGCTGAACGCGCGGCCCAGGCGTTGCAGGATGCGCTCTTCGTGTCGCTTGTACAGGCCACGGCGCAACAGCAACAGGGCGACGCCCAGCAACAGAGGGGCCAGCGCCAGCAGCAGCGGGCCGGTCATAGCACGTCCTCCGTCCGCAGCTTGCTGCCCGCCGGGTTAGGCGCCTCGCGCAGGAAGTTGTCACCGCCCCGGCGGTCCAGGCGGAACAAGGTATTGGTCACGTACACCTCATCGCGCACGCCGACCACTTCGAGCACTTCGCTGACGCAGCGTCGGCCGTCAGGCAGGCGGGTCAGCTGGATGACCACGTCCAGCGCCGCACACACCATTTGCCGCAAGGTCTTTTCGGCAATCTGCCGGCCGCTCAGGCCAACCAGGGTTTCCAGGCGCAGCAGTGCATCCTGTGCCGTGTTGGCGTGGACGGTACTCATTGAGCCATCGTGGCCGGTGTTCATCGCGGTGAGCACGTCGAGCACTTCGCTGCCACGGATTTCGCCGAGGATGATGCGGTCGGGGCGCATGCGCAGGGCGTTGCGGATCAACTCGCTGGCCTTGATCTCGCCGTGCCCTTCGGCATTCGGCGGGCGGGTTTCCAGGCGCACCACGTGAGGGTGGTGCAGTTGCAGCTCGGCGACGTCTTCGATGGTGACCAGGCGTTCGCGGGGGGCGATCATCTGGCTGAGGATGTTCAGCAGGGTGGTCTTGCCGGTACCGGTGCCGCCGCTGACCAGGATGTTGCAGCGTTTGCCCACGGCGCGTTCGAAAAAGTTGAAAATGGGCTGGTCGATGGCACGGGTGGCCAGCAGGTCGGCACTCTTGAGCATGTCCTGGCGGAACTTGCGGATCGACAGGCACGGACCGTCCAGCGCCACCGGTGGAATGATCGCATTCACCCGGCTGCCGTCGGGCATGCGCGCATCGACCATGGGCGAGGACTCATCCAGGCGCCGCCCGAGCGGGGCGAGAATCCGCTGCATCACCCGCTCAACGTGGTGGGCGTCAATGAAGCGCAGGTCGGTCTGCTGTAACAGGCCTGCCCGCTCCACGAATACCCGGTGCGGCCCGTTGACCAGGATTTCCGTGACGGTGGGGTCACGGAGCAACACTTCCAGCGGGCCGAAGCCGGTCAGCTCATCCACCAGTTCTTCGGCCAGGCGCTCCATTTCGTAACGTGACAGCGCCAGGCGCAGACGCGCGACGTAATCGCCAACTTGCTCCAGCACGAACTGGGTAAGCGCTGGACGCGCGCCTTCCAGCAGGTTGCGGCCGCTGTCCTCGATGGCATCGATGGCAAAGCGGTGCAGCGCACGTTTTAGCGCGTAAGGGTCGCCAGAGGCGTGTTGCTGGCCGCCGAACGGTTGGTCGTTGTTCATTTGCTACCCCAAAGCCGGCGCAACCAGGTGAAGGCCGGTGGTGGGAGGTTTTCCGAGCGACGTGCCAGCCGTTCGCCCAAGCTGCGCAAGGCTTGCGTGAGGTTTTCACGAGGGGCCAGTTCAAACAGGCTCAGGCCTTGGTTTTTCACGTTCAGGCGCACGTCAGGGCTGTAGGGGATGGCCTTGAGCAAGGGCAGTCCATAGCGTTTGGCCAGGGTATCGGCGTCGGGTGCAATGTTGCCCAGGTAGCGGTCCACCAGCAGGCTGGCGTGCTCCAGCTTCATGCCGTGGTCACGCCACAGGTCGAGCACTTCAAGGTTGCGCCGGCAGTCGAGGATGTTCTGGTCGGTGTAGACGATCAGTTTGTCGCAGTGGCTTACCAGCGTGCGCAGGGCTTCGCTGTCGGCATGCCCGGTCAGGTTCACGACAATGTGCTGGAAATGCTGGCGCAGGGCGCTAAGCAACATGTACAGCTCGGCGGCGCTGGTGTGTTGCAGCGGCTCGTCGGTCTCGGCGTAAGTCAGCAGCCGCAAGCCTTTCTTGTCGCGGGTGACGGCGCTGTCGATCAAGGTGGTGTCCAGGCGGCGCAGGTGGCGCAGGGCGTCGCCGAAGAAGAACGAAGCCTCCAGGCCGAGCAGCGCCAGGCTGTCGCCACGCGGCAGGCCCAGGTCCAGCAGCAGGGTTTGCTGGCCACTCTCCTGTACCACGCGGGCAAGGTGGGTGGTGAGCAGCGCGCCGTCGGCACTGCCTTGTACACCGAACAGTACCGTCAGCCCGCCAAGGCTGGGGTTGCTGGCCACCGCCGGCAAGCGTTTCCCCAGGCGCCGCACCAGCCCGGCCACTTCGCTGGAGCGCGAGCCATAGGCGACGAAGTCACGGGCACCGGCGCGCATGGCATGCAACACCAGTTGGTTGTCCATGCCATCACCGAGGGCGACGATCGCCAGCATCGGCTTGGCTTCCAGCACCCCCTCGATCAAGGCGCACTGGCTGATCAGCTGTTCGCGGTCCAGGCCGATGAACATCAGGGTGCTGAAGGTGGCATTGACCAGCGCCAGCAACTCGTCGAGGCTGCCGGAACTGGCACCGATCACCTGCCCTTGCGGCGCCAGCGCGGTCTGCAACCAGTGCAGGTCTTCTTCGTTGCGTGTAATGGCGAGGAAGGTGGGGTTGAGGCTCTCGTTCATTGGGATAGCCCACCCTTGCCATCGAAGTTGCCGTTCTCCAGGAAGAACAGGCGGCCCCAGCTGGGGTCGTAGGTGCGCAGGTTCTCGCCCGGCAGTTGCGGCAGCTGTGCGTTAACGGCCAGCGGCTGCACCAGGTGCGGGGTGACGATCATCAACAGTTCGGTTTCTTCGCGGCGCATTGCCGAGTTGCGGAAGAACGCACCCAGCACCGGCAGGCTGCCCAGGCCGGGCAGGCGGTCTACTGCGGAGCGGGTGTTGCTGCTGACCAGGCCGCTGATGATGAAGCTTTCGCCATCGGCCAGGGCAATGCTGGTGTCGGTGCGCCTGACCGTCAAACCCGGTACCTGTGTGCCGGCGATGGTTACCACGTTGCTGTAGTCCAGCTCGCTGACCTCGGGGGCGACCTTGAGGGTGATCCTGCCTTGGCTGACGATGGTCGGCGTAAGCGCCAGGCGTACGCCAAACTCCTTGTACTCGATCGATACGTTGTCACTGCCCGCACTGGGCACGGGGATCGGAATTTCGCCGCCTGCCAGGAAGCTGGCGGTCTGGCCGCTGAGCACGGTCAGGCTCGGGCGGGCCAGGGTATAGGCAAAGCCGCTGTTCTCCAGGGCATTGATCATGGCCAGGAAACGACTGCTGCCGCCGCCCCAGACAATGTTGAAGACCGTGTCGTCGAGGGGGATCGAAGGTTTTACGATCGGCACCGACCCTGGGGTGACGCTGGTGTTGGGCACGGTACCCGGTGAGCCGATCAGGCTGTTGTTCGAGCCCTTGAAGAACAGCCTCGCGCCGGCCTCCTTGTATTTGCTGCGGCGCACTTCGACGAAGCGGATGTCGGCCTGCACCTGGCTGGGCAGTTGCGTATCCTGCGAGGGCAGGAAACTGTCCTCTGCCATGTCGGTGCTGGCCCGGCCCCTGACGAAAACCATGGCCTTGTGCGGTGACGGGGCGCAGGCTGTCCACAGCATCAGGGTGGTATTGCCCTGGCCCACCGCGGTAATCACGACTCCGCGTTCGCCGCTGGCCTGCACATCGGCGACCTTCGGTTCGCCTACGGCAACCCGGTTGATCGCCAGCGGCAGGCGCAGCTCTTGTTGCAGGCCCTGATCAATCTCGATAACCGAGGGCAACTGGTTGAACGCCTCGCAGCCTTTGATCGCCGCCTGGGCCTGAGGCAACAGCGCGGCCAGCAGCCCGGTACACCATGCTTGTCTGAATAAGGAACTACGCATCGCTGCATCCTTGCCGGGTCAGGGGTTTTTTGGGGGCTCGTCAGCCTGGGCGCCACGGATGATGTGCATGACGGGAGCGGCTTTGCGGGTTGCCAGGCTGGCAGCATTGGCCACCGGCGACTGGGAGAGCTGGCTGAAGCGGTAGAGCTCGCGGTTGACGGCATCCACCTGCGGTTTGGCGTCGGGTTCGCTCCAGTAGCGGGCCAAGCGTTGTTCATCGGCGCTGCGTACAGCCAGGCGCAAGGTGCCGGCCTGGGCCGCCAGCAGCAGGCGGCTGGCCATGGCCTCGGGCACGGCCAGGGCCACAGTTCGGGTGCCTGAGCCGTTCAGGCTGGTTTGTTCGCGCCGGGCTTTTTGCTCTTCGGCGGTCTGCGCCGGGCGACCGTCGTTGGCCAGGCCCGTCTGCTCACCGACACTGAGTACGCGCAACGCCGGCAGCACGACCTGGGCAGAGGCTTGCGGGTTGTTCGGTTCCTCACGCAGGTACAGCAGCACGTCTACGTAGTCGCCAGGGCGCAGCTGGCCGGCGGCACCGATCACTTCATCCACACCGACTGCCACGGCCCGCTCGTTGCTGCGGATCATCCGTGCCAACGGCCCGCCCGCCTGGAAGCTGGATTCCTCCAGCCAGGTCCCAGCTGCCAGTGGCCTGGCGCTGGTGCGCCCGATCACCTGGGCGGTCTGTTGATAGGCCCCGGCGGGGGCAACCTGCAGCCGCTCGACCAGCACATCGTCTTCAGTGAGTGGGGTATTGGCTGGCAGTGCCTTGCGCAGGACGACAACGGCTGTTCGCGGAGGCTCCACGGGCACGGGGGGCGGTGGGGCGGCGGCAACGCTTGGTTGTTCGGAAGCTGTCGGAGGCGGGACGGGCGCAGCTGCCGGGCGGCTGAGCACAACGCCCCAGTAGCCTGCCAACAGGGCTGCCACCAGGAAGAACGCCGCCAGGAATAGGGTCAAGCGACTACTCATCTCGGCCTCCCTGCACGCATCGGCTGATGGCAAAAAGTCACTATTTCGCTATAGGACGGTAGCGCAGCCATCGCCATTTGCCATGAGCCGCGGCGGTTTTTTTCAGAAATTCGATCAATTTCAGAAAATACAGGCAGTTAGCAAATTCCAGACGGTTTAGTTTGTAGGGATTAATACTTTGTAATTAGCACTTTAATACATTTGCAGTCCGCCCCAGCTTGGCGATTCTTTGATGGCAAATAGGTGTCACTTTGATACCGCCGTCGCCGGCAACTACGCCGCAAGGAGCTGAAGCATGAAACTGTTCATTCTGCACTGCATGAATTTCCTGCATCGCAAGGACGGTGCCTCTGGTATCGAATACGCGGTCATCGCGACCATGGTTGCGGTCGTACTGGCCGCCTTTGTCGGGGACATTTCCACAGCCGTCAACACCACCTTCACCACGATCAAAAATGCCCTTTGACTTGTGAACTGGAGTCAGCCACATGCAGAACGACTGTGCGCGTCAGCAGATCCTTTTAGTGGATGACGAGCAGGACGTTCTGCTGGAGCTGGCAGAACTGCTCGAAAACGAAGGTTTCGCCTGCCTGACCGCTACATCGGTACAGGCGGCCTTGCAACAGCTTACCCGTCACCCGGACGTAGCCCTTGTCATCACCGACGTGCGTATGCCAGGTGAAAGTGGCATTGGTTTGATCAAGCGCCTGCGTGACCACACCGCCCGCCAGTACCTGCCGGTGATTGTCATGTCTGCGCAAGCCGACCTGGATGATGTCAGCGAACTGCTGCAACTGCAGGTGCTGGATTTCTTCCGCAAGCCCCTCTATGTGGCACGTTTGCTGGAAACCCTGGAGAACCTGTTCCCCGTGCCGAAGTTGAGGGCCGTAAATTGAGAGGGGGCTGAACGAAAACGCCCGGCACTTGGCCGGGCGTTTTCATTGTCGGGATCAGGCGTCCGGGTCACTTGGCTCCAGAACGCTGCGTTTGCTGCGCAGCTTGCCGTAGAAGTGCTCCAGCGCGTGATTGAGCTTGGTAGCTGCGCCGTCCACTGCCTGGTCCAGCGAAGTGGCGGTGTGGGTCACGGAAATCGGTTGGTGGCCTTTGGGGCGAGCCTCCATCTGGCAGCGCTTGTCATGCGGCCCGGGCTTGGCGCCGTTCTCGTCGCGCAGGTGAACCTCGATGCGGGTGAGGTCGTCCTCGTAGCGCTCAAGAGAGCTTTCCAGTGTACTGCGGACCCACTGGTCGAGCCGGGCGTTGCCTTCGAAATGGTTGCTGCTGTTAACCTGGATTTGCATGATTCAATCCTTATTCAGCTTGCTCGCATGGAGACGCGGCCAGGTCCTTGAGACCCTTGGAATTTCTGCGCCTCTTGACTCTAAGGTCAGGCAACCGCGAAATGAATTCAAGCCCTTTTTGAAAATAAATTTCTTGTTGCAAAAGGGGCTGCAAAGCGGGCCCCCATTTGCAAACGGTCAGAACTCCACCGACGTCTGCACATACAAGGTACGCGGCTCACCCACATACTTGCCCTTGTTGTTGTCATCGTAAGAGCGCGTGTAATACTCGCGGTTGAACAGGTTCTTCACGCCAACCGCCACTTTCAGGTTCGACAGCTGCGGGCCGAAGTCGTAGCCGGCGCGCGTGCTGACCAGCATGTAGCCAGGGATGCGTCCGGTGCTGCCATCGGCGCTCTCCGTTCCGGTGTTGGCGTTGTCGGCGTACTGGCTGCTCTGGAAGCTGCCGTCCAGGTTCAACTGCCATTGCCCTTGGGTGTAACCCACGCCCAGGTTGCCCTTGTGCCGTGAAGAGAACGGCACCTGGTTGCCCTTGTTTGGCCCGTCCTCGCGAATGGTGGCGTCGACAAACGCGTAGCTGGCGTGCACGTCGAAGCCGGACAGTGCCGGGCTCAGCCCGTCAAGCGCATAGCGGATGCTGGTTTCGATCCCCTGGTGGCGGGTTTCGCCGCGGGCGATCACCGAGTCGTTGGTCTGGTTGCTTTCGTACTGGTTGTCGAAGTTGATCAGGAACGCACCGATTTCGGCCTGCAGGTCGCCACTGTCGTAGCGGGTACCGACTTCCCAGGTACGGGCCTTTTCCGGCTTCACCTCGCCGCTGCTGACCCGGTTGGGCATCTGGCTGTACTGCACGCTGCCGAACGAGCCTTCGGTGTTGGCGTACAGGTTCCAGTTGTCGGTCAGGTGGTACATCACGTTCAGCGCCGGCAGCGCGGTGTTGTAGCTGCCCTGGTAGCGCTGGCCGTTGAGCTTGTTGCTCTGCTCCGAATCGATCATCTCGTAGCGCACACCCGGGGTGATGGTCCAGCGGCCGATGTCGATGCGGTCATCCAGGTAGATGGCATGGGCTTCGGTGCTGCCACGGGTATCGCGGTCGTTGCGGCTGTCGGTGGTCGGAAGGCTGCCGTTCACCGGCTCGCGGAAGCGCAGTTCGTGGCCGGCTTCGTTGATGTAGCGGTAGCCGATGCCCAGTTCGTGCCAGCTGTCACCAAGGGCCAGGCCCTGGGAGAAGCGGGTTTCGATGCCGCGTACCCAGTACTCGCGCGGTGACAGCGACACGAAGCTGCCCTGGTCCAGGTAGCCGCTGCGCAAGGTCTTGGTGAAGAAGCTGTTGACGCTGAACTGGCGGTCGTCCTGCTTGTAGTCGTAGCCGAAGTTGAACAGGGTGCGGCGACCCCAGAACTTGTCCTTCAGGCGCGTCGACTGGTACGGGTCGGCGTCGAAGTCAGCCGTGCTCAGGCCACCGGGCATTTCGGCCTCACCCTCGTAGTACTGGGCCATGGCGTGCAGGCTGTTGGCTTCATCCAGTTGCAACTTGCCTTTGAGGATCAGGTCGTCGATCTGGGTGTCGCTGTGCTCTCGCCAGTCACCGCCACGGGTGCCGGAGTAGAGCAATGCGCCGCCAAGGCCATTGGCGTTGGTACCGCCGACCAGCAGGTTGGCGCTGTTCTTGAAGCCGTCGTGGCTGGAGGACGGGCTGATCTGGTTCTGCATGGCCGCTTTGAACGTGGCCTGTTCGGGAATTGCCCGGGTGACGAAGTTGACGATGCCACCGACGTTTTGCGGGCCGTAACGCACAGCGCCACCACCACGCACCACATCCACGGCGTCCATGTTGCCCATGCTCAACGGTGCCAGCGACAACTGTGGCTGGCCATACGGGGCGAAGGGTACCGGGATGCCATCCATCAGCACGGTCGAACGCGAGGCCAGGCGCGGGTTGAGGCCACGGATGCCGAAGTTTAGCGCCAGGTCATGGCTGCCGGTGCCGTTGTTGTCGGGGGCGTTGACCCCGGGAATGCGGTTGAGCACTTCGCGGGCAGTAGTGGCACCGTTGCGCTCGAATTCTTCACGGCGCACCACGTCGCGGGCGCCAGGGTGTTCGAAGACATTGTCCTGCTGCGCTTCGGCCAGCCAGTCGCCGACCACGGTGGAGGCACCCAGCTCGACTGTGCCAGCGGTTGCCGGGCTGGCGGCAGGTTGCAGGCTGAAGGCGTTGTCGGTTTCCTGTCGCGCCTGCAGGCCGCTGCCGCGCAACAGCGCGTCCAAGCCCTGGCGAACGTCGTACTGGCCACTCAGGCCTTGGGTGTTCATGCCTTGGGTCAGTTGCGAGCCGAACGAGATCAGTGCGCCGCTTTCGCGGCCAAACTGGTTGAGGGCGTCTTCAAGCGAGCCGGCGGCGATGTGATAGCTGCGGGTTTCGCCATGGGCAGCGGGTATTGCCAGAGCGAGGGTGGTGCTGAGTAACAGGGCGTGAACGAGTGGGCTGGGGCGCAACGGCATGGGTCGGGTCCTGAAAGAGGGGTTCTGCCATGTCTGTCACGCGAGGTTGGTAAAATGGCTCAGTCGAATATGAAAATAATTTGCCTGTAATGGCCCTAACTGAATTTTGACTCGACCGTCACCCAGTAGCGGGTGAACTGCTTCACGCGCACCGGCAACGCCACCTCCAGCATCTGCAAAATGCGTTCGCTGTCATCCAGCGGGTACGACCCGGAAATGCGCAGGTCGGCGACCTGCTCGCTGCAGCCCAGTTGCCCATGGCGATAGCGCCCAAGCTCGGCGAGGAAATCCGCCAGGCGCATCTGCGATGCCACCAGCATGCCGTCGACCCATGCCCCTGCATTGGGGGCGAGCGCGGACACCGAATGCCAGGCACCGGTGAAGCGTGCCTGTTGTCCGGCCATCAGTGGCTGCCCATCTGCACTGGCCCGCCCTTCGAACACCGACACCAGGCTGTAACCCTCGAACTGGCGCACGTTGAAGCGCCCGCTGTCCAGGCGCAACACACCCTCACCGGTACGCAACTGCAACGGCCGTGCATCCCTGGCCACGTGCAGTGCCAATTCGCCCTCGAACAGTTGCACCCACCGCTGCTGCCCATTGAAACGTACATTGGCTGCGCTGCGGGTGTTGAGCTGCAACACGCTGCCGTCCCCCAGTTGCATGCGTCGGCGCTGACCGACCGGGCTGCGGTAGTCGGCCATCATGCCGGGAAGGGGGTTGTGCTGTTGCAGGCCAAGCCCCGTGGCACAGGCCACACCGACCAGTAACAAAGCCTTGAGCGCCCGCCGTCGGGCTGGCGATTGCGGAGCGTGCAGTGTTGCGTGCACCACCGGCGAGGACACCCCACGCAAGCGCTGGTTGACCTGTTGGATATGCGCCCAGGCCCGCTGATGCTCCAGGTCGGCCTGCAACCAGCGGTCGAAGGCCAGCTGTTGCGCCTGGCCGAAGTCATCGCCTTGCGACTCGATCAACCAATGCACCGCCTGCTCCGCCACCCGCGGGGAAAACGCGGCGTTCACAGGGCGAAGTAGCAGCGCATGGCCGCCTTGTTCAGATAGCGTTTGACCGTAGCCAGCGAAATGCCAAGCTCCCGGGCGATCTCGCCTTGGCCCAGGCCATCCACCTGGGCCAGCAGGAAGGCGCGTTTGACCAAGGGCGGCAGGCCGTCCAGCAGGCGGTCTAGCTCCAGCAGGGTCTCGAAGATGAGTGCTTTTTCTTCTTCACTGGGTGCCAGTGCTTCTGGCGCTTGGGCCAAGGCCTGAAGATAGGCGCGCTCCAGTTCCTGACGGCGGAAGTGGTTGCACAGTACGCGTTTGGCCACGGTTGCCATGAAAGCCCTTGGCTCGACCAGCTGCGGCGTCTCGCGTGCCTGGAGCAGGCGTATGTAGGTGTCCTGGGCCAGGTCGGCGGCGCTGTGCGGGCAGCCCAGACGGCGACGCAACCAGCCCGTGAGCCAGTTGTGGTGTGCGTGGTAAAGGCTTTCGACCGTCGATGCAAGCGCGCGGGTCACCGTAATACTCCGGCGCATGACAGCGCAACTGGTAGTAAGAATTGTTCGCATTGTATGGTCGGTCGTCTTTTTCGGCAATCGTCGGCCGTCTACAGGCTTTGCTTGTGAGAATTGAAATCATTATTATTGCACCCCCGTAAACGCCCGGACCTTCGCCATGACGCGCAAAACCGCAGGCCTCCCGCTCAGCTATCGCCTGGCCGTGACCTCACGCAGCCTGGCCGCACTGCTGGGCGGTTACCTGCTGGCGTCCATGGCCAGCGTCTGCATCGCCCTGGTGGCCCCCCTGCCCAAGGTTGACGCCACGCTCACCGGCCTGTTGCTGTCGTTCGTTTTCTACCTGCTGGCGTTCATCTGGTGCTTTGCCTGTCGCAGCGCCTGGCGCGCGTGGCTGGGCGTGTTGGCGCCAAGCTTGCTGCTGGGCATCATCAGCGGCGTTGCCTACTGGATGAAAAACCCATGAAAGAAGGCTTCCGCCAGGCCATGGCCTGGTTGCACACGTGGACCGGCCTGATCTTTGGCTGGCTGTTGTTCGCCATTTTCCTGACCGGCACGATGTCGTACTTCAAGGACGAAATCACCCATTGGTCGCAACCCGAAGTACGCCGCCATGCACTGGCCCCGGCAGCAAGTCTGGGGCTCGCACAACGCTACCTTGAAGCCAATGCCAGCCACGCCAGCAACTGGATGATCCGTTTGCCCAGCGAGCGCGAAGCGGCGCTCAGCGTGGGTTGGCGCGACCCGGATGGCGGGCGCCGAGGCTTTGTCAGCAAAAGCCTCGATGCGCAGACCGGCCAGCCAGTCGAGGCACGTGACAGCCGCGGAGGCGAATTCTTCTACCGCTTCCACTTCCAGCTGGAAATGCCTTACCCCTTCGGGCGTTGGCTATCGACCTTCTGCGCCTTCATCATGTTGCTCGGGCTGGTCACCGGGATCATCACCCACAAGAAGATCTTCAAGGAGTTCTTCACCTTCCGCCCTGGCAAAGGCCAGCGTTCGTGGCTGGACGGGCATAACGCCATTGGTGTGCTGGTATTGCCGTTTCACCTGATGATCAGTTACAGCAGCCTGGTGCTGTTCATGTACATGGTGATGCCGGCGGGCATCATGGCCAGCTATGGTGGCGATACCGGGGACTACTTCAACGACCTGTTCGGCCGTGACGATGCGCCCAAGGCGGCCAATGTCGCGACGCCCCTGGCTCCGCTGCCCAGCTTGTACGCCAAGGTGCAGGCCCTGGAACCAGGTGCGCGTATCGGCTACATCCAGCTGCAGAACCCGGGCGACCGCAATGCCCGCGTAACCTTTACGCAGTCTTCGGCCGACAACGTGGCTTACAAGCGCAGTGCCAACTGGACGTTCGATGCCGCAACGGGTGAGTTGCTGAATCAAGGCAAGCCAGAGAGCGGGGCGATGATGACGGCCTTCAGCTTCGCCGGGCTGCATATGGGCAACTTCGCCGGGCCATGGCTGCGTTGGCTGTACTTCGTGTTCGGCGTGGCCGGCACCGCAGTGATCGGCACTGGCCTGGTGATGTGGCTGGGCAAGCGCCAGCTCAAGCATGCCAAGAGTGATCACATGCCGGCCGAGCTGCGCCTGGTCGAGGTGCTCAATATCGCCAGCATGAGTGGGCTGCTGTTGGCGGTGGCGGGCTTCTTCTGGGCCAACCGGCTGCTCCCGACGGGGTTGGAAGGCCGTGCCGACTGGGAAGTAAATACCTTCTTGCTGGTATGGGCGTTGTCCCTGGTACATGCCGTGCTACGCCCAGGGCGGCGGGCCTGGGGGGAGCAACTGGCATTGGGTGCACTGTGTTTCGGTTTGTTGCCGCTGCTCAATGGCCTGACTACCGGCCAGGGCCTGAACCACGCCGTTTTCCAGGGCGACTGGGCCATGGCCGGGTTCGACCTCACCGCGCTGGCCATCGGCCTGTTCCTGGCCTGGCTGGCCGGCAAGATGTTGCGCAGCCCCAAGCCCGTGGCAAGGCGCGCCCCGCGTGCGGCAAAAAAAACGGGCACTGAAACGGCGGAGGCGAGCTGATGCTGGGTAACGCACTGATCGCCTTTGCAGGCTTCGTCGCCCTGTGCCTGGCGATGGAAAAACACTTCAGCGACCTGCTTGGGCGCAAACCGCGGACGCAGCAACTGCGCTTGTTGCGTATCGCCGGTTGGTTGTTGCTGATGCTGTCGCTGGCCCTCAGCGTGCACCTGCGTGGCTGGGCCCATGGTCTGGTGGAGTGGACAGCGGTGCTGATGGCCGGTGTGACCCTGTGGGTGTTCGGCCTGGCGTACCAACCGCGTCTGCTGCTGGGCCTGGCTGCCGGCAGCGTGGTCGTGGGGCCGTTGCTGGCCGTGTTTGCCGTGTGACGCTGTGAGCGAGCAGGGGGAGAACATCGAGCCCGACGCCGACAGCGCTGGCGGGCGTGCCCGTTTCGTCCAGGTGTTCCAGGCCCAGCGTGCACGCATGGAGGCGCTGGTCAGCCGCCGGGTCGGTTGCCGCGCCACCGCATCAGACCTGGTCCAGGAACTGTTCCTGCGCTTCTGGCGGCGCCCCGAAGTCAAGGTCGAGGCGTTGGACACTTACCTGCTGCGCTGCGCCGGCAACCTGGCCATCGACCACTTGCGCAGCGAAGGCAGCCGCGAGCGCGTGGCCGAAGCGGCCGGGCCGGTGGATGAGGCGAGCATGGCCCTGGCTCCGGAACAGGCCGTGGAAGTCGACCACGATTTGCAGCGCATCGAGGCTGCCTTGCGTGCTTTGCCCGAGCGCACACGGCAGATCTTCCTGCTGAACCGCGTTCACGGCTGCAAGTACGGCGAAATCGCCAAGGCCATGCAACTGTCCCAGAGCGCCGTGGAAAAGCATATGATGCGCGCCCTCGAAGCGTGCAAGGCGAGTGTTGCCGAACCCGCGTCTACCCCACGCCGGCCAGGGAGCGCCCGCCGATGAGCCATTTACCGCCGATCACCGAGGCACAGTCGCAGGCGGCCCTTCAATGGCTCAGCCGCATCAACGAGCAGCCTGAGCAAGCTGAAGGTGCAGCGTTCAAGCGTTGGTTGCTGGCCGAACCCGGGCACCGCGCAGCCTATGACCAGGCCCAGGCGCTTTGGCAGAAAACTGCCGTGCCGGCTTCGCGTATGGCCGAGCAAGAGCATGAAAGCCTGCAGCGTTACCTGGCTGCCATGGCCAGGCCGCCGGTCAGGCGCCCGTGGCGTGTGCGAGCCGCGGCAATGGCGATGGCTGCCTGCCTGGTGCTGGCCGTCGGTGTTGCAGGTGGCTGGCACCCTGGTTACTGGCTACAGGACCTGCAGGCCGACTACAGCAGTGCCGGGCAGGTTCGCCAGGTCACCCTGGCCGACCAGTCGCAGGTAACGCTGGATGCGGGCAGTGCGATAGCGGTCGATTTTGCCCACGGCGAGCGTCGCGTGCGCTTGCTGCATGGCGCGGCGTTCTTCCAGGTGACGCATACCGGCGCGCCGTTCCTGGTCGAGGCCGGTGGTGGCGAGGTACGGGTGCTCGGTACCCAGTTCGAAGTGCGCGGGCAGGCGGAGGGCGCCCAGGTGACGGTGCGCAGCGGGCGGGTGGCGGTAAGCCCGGCAGTGGGCGACAGGGTGCGTGAACTGACGGCAAACCAGCAGGTGGCCTACGGCGCGGGCCGGATGGGCGAAACCTTGTCGGTGGACAGCGACAACCGCCTGGCATGGCGCCAGGGGTGGTTGAACTACTATCAGGTACCGCTGGCGCAGGTGGTCGAGGACCTGGGGCGTTACTATCCGGGGCGGATCCTGTTGCTTGATGGTGAACTGGGACAGCGCAAAGTCAGTGGCAGTTTCCCGGTAGCCGAACCACTGCTGGCGCTGGATTCGCTGGGCAAGGTGATGGGCTTTTCGCGGCAGACCGTCTTGGGGCGGTTGACTTTGATTCGTTAGTCGCCTGTGCCGGCCTCTTCGCGGGTGAACCCGCTCCTGCACGCACAGCGCTGCCCTTCATACCTGTGCAATACCAGGTAGGAGCGGGTTCACCCGCGAAGAGGCCGGCACAGCAGAAAAATTTTTCAGAAAGCGGATGAGGTAACAGGACGTGGCATCCGTGTAATGAGTGGTAGTGCGATTCATTCGCATTGGTTTCCCTCTTACAGGTCAGCGTCCATGAAGTTCTCCTCGCGTTGCGTCCCTCTCTGGTTCGGCCTTGCCTTGCTCCCGGCCATTGCCGCCGCCCCCCAGGCCAGCGCTGCCGAGCAACAGCAGGCCTATGCCTTCGCCCAGCCCGCCCAACCGCTGGCCCAGGCCCTCAACGCGTTCAGCCGCACCACGGGGCAAAGTGTGGTCTACACCGTCGAGTTGCCCGGCGTGCAGGCCCCGGCGTTGAACGGCAGCTACAGTGCCGAGCAGGCCCTGCAACAATTGCTGGGCACTTCCGGCCTGGCCTGGCGCCGTATCGACGCGCGCACCCTGACCCTGGAAGCGGTGGATACCTCGGGCGCACTCAATTTGCAGGCCACCACTGTCACCTCGCAAATGGACGGCTACAGCTACCAGCCCCCTGCCAGCGCCTCGATCATGCGCGGGCAGGGCCCGAACCAGGACATCCCCCAGGCAATCAACGTGGTCCCGGCCCAGGTCATCCGCGACCAGGCGCCGCGCAACCTCGACGATGCCCTGGCCAACGTCAGCGGCATTACCCAGGGCAACAACTTTGGCGGCACGTCAGACACCGTGATGAAGCGTGGCTTTGGCGATAACCGCGACGGCTCGATCATGCGCGATGGCATGCCCATCGTGCAGGGTCGCAGCCTTAACGCCAGCACCGAGCGGGTCGAGGTGCTCAAGGGGCCGGCCTCGCTGCTGTATGGCATCCAGGACCCGGGCGGGGTGATCAACGTGGTCAGCAAGCGCCCGCAGCTTGAGCAGTACAACGCCCTGACCGTGCGCGGTTCGACCTATGGCAGTGGCAAGAACGGCAGTGGTGGCGGGTTCGACAGTACTGGCGCGCTGGGCGACAGCAATTTTGCCTACCGGCTGATCGCCGACCATGAAGACGAGGATTACTGGCGCAACTTCGGCGTGCACCGCGAATCGCTGGTGGCGCCGTCGCTGGCCTGGCTGGGCGAGGACACCCAGGTGGTCCTGGCGTACGAGCACCGCGAATTCCTTTACCCGTTCGACCGCGGCACGGCGTTCGGCAGCAATGGCCACCCATTGGACATTCCGGCCACACGGCGCCTGGACGAGCCGTTCAATGACATGGAAGGGCGCTCTGACCTGTACCGCCTGGAGGTGGATCACCAGCTTGCCGATGACTGGAAACTGCATTTTGGCTACAGCTTCAACCGCGAGACATACGATGCCAGCCAGGTTCGTGTTACCGGGGTCAACGAGGCCAACGGCACCCTGGCCCGCAGTATCGACGGTACCCATAACGCCATGAGCCGTGACCAGTTCGCGACCTTGAGCCTGGCCGGCAACCTGCAGCTGGCCGGTATGCAGCACGACCTGCTGCTTGGCGTGGATCACGAAGACCGCAAGGTGTTCCGTGGTGACCTGATCCGGCAGACCGCCCGGTCCAGCTTCAGTTACGTGAACCCGGTCTACGGCCAGGAAGTGGAGGGCACTGCCGTGCGTGCCAGCGACAGTGACCAGACCGACAAGCTGCGTACCGATGCGGTCTTTCTGCAGGATGCGTTGCACCTGGACGAGCACTGGATCCTGGTAGCCGGCGCGCGCTTCCAGCAATACGACCAGTACGCCGGCCGTGGCCGCCCGTTCAAGGCCAACACCGATACCAGCGGCCAGGCTTGGGTACCGCATGCCGGCATCGTCTACAAGGTCGATGACCAACTGTCGTTCTATGGCAGCTACAGCGAGTCGTTCAAGCCCAATTCAAGCATTGCTCCGCTGACCGGCGGTGTAGTGCTGGATTCGTCGGTAGCGCCGGAGGAGGGCAAGTCGTGGGAGGTGGGCGCCAAGCTCGATATGCCAGGCAGCCTGACCGGTACCTTGGCGGTGTTCGACATCACCAAGCGCAATGTGCTGGTTGCCAATTTCGACAGCGGCACGGGTGAAACGCTTTACAGCAACGCGGGTGAAGTCAACTCACGCGGTGTCGAGCTGGACCTGACCGGCCAGCTCAGCGAGCGTTGGAGCCTGATCGGCAGTTATGCCTTTACCGATGCCAAGGTGACCAAGGACCCGGACCTGAAAGGCAACCGCCTGCAGAACGTGGCCAAGCACAGCGGCTCGTTGTCGGCGGTGTATGACTTCGGCAGCCTGTTCGGTGGCGACAAGCTGCGGATGGGCGCAGGTGCGCGTTACGTGGGTGAGCGGGCGGGCAATTCGACCAACACGTTCGACCTGCCGTCTTACACCGTGGCCGATGCTTTCGCCAGCTACGAGACCAAGCTGGATGAGCACAACGTGCGTTTGCAGCTCAATGTGAAGAACCTGTTCGACAAGGTTTACTACAGCTCGGCGGTGAACCAGTACTTTGTGGCGATTGGCGATGCGCGGCAGGTGAGTTTGTCGAGTACCTTCGAGTTCTGAGCCTGCCTGTTCCGGCCTCTTCGCGGCTAAAGCCGCTCCTGCATTGGTCCCGGGGGCACACACATCATGGGTACCACACAGCCCGTCGTAGGAGCAACTGTCTTGCTCAATTTCTAGCATCTGGCGCGCCCCCTGTAGGAGCGGGCTTGCCCGCGAACACGGGCGAAGCCCGTGCCATCC
>JAAIGF010175051.1_pt1 | contig 103110 bp, 97 predicted proteins | sample 6487441 | NCBI WGS metagenome assembly JAAIGF01 (sample SAMN13974129, study PRJNA590717) | phyllosphere metagenome | biome: pepper field; feature: multiple bacterial spot infested pepper fields; material: pepper leaves; isolation source: leaves from pepper fields | host: Capsicum annuum ... | reverse complement strand
TAACCGTTCAATGTTAATGCTGGCGTGAAAGGTGAAACAGAGGGCTTAAACTCAACCACAAGGTTTATAGCCCTGGCTCTCCTTCGAAGCTCACTCTGTTTCATGTCGTGATAGCTAATCACGACATGAGCAAGATACAAGCCTCTCCTTGTCGTGCGTGCGATGAAATGGCAAGGAAACTCCACCGTTTATCTCGCACGAAATCACTCACAGGTCGGACAAACATCACCATTCGCAAAACATCCGGCTCGCCCGATAACCCGGCACCCTGTCGTGTTACAGCTTAAAGTGACTGATCGAAGAGTGCAGTTCTTCCGACTGCGATTGCAACGAGGCGAAAGCGGATGCCGCTTCCTGCACCATCGCCGCGTTCTGCTGCACCATTGAATCCAGCTGCGCCACCGCTTTGTTGATTTCCTGAATCCCGCGCATCTGTTCTCCTGACGCATGGGTGATTTCCGACATCACCGTACTCACGGAAGACACGCCGCCGACAATTTCGGTCATGGTGTTGCCGGCCTGACGCACCTGCCGCGAACCGGTATTCACGCTCTCTACGGTGGACTCGATCAGCGCCTTGATCTCTTTCGCCGCCTGCGCGCTACGCTGCGCCAGCGAACGCACCTCGCCAGCCACTACCGCAAAACCGCGCCCTTGTTCGCCGGCGCGGGCGGCTTCCACCGCCGCGTTCAGCGCCAGGATATTGGTCTGGAAGGCAATACCGTCGATCACGCCGATAATATCGCCGATCTTACCGGAAGCCACCTCGATTTCCTGCATGGTGTCGACAACCTCGGCCACCACTTTACCGCCGACGCTGGCATCGTTCGCCAGCGAGCGGGTACGATCGTTCACCTGCTGGGCGGAACCGGCCGACTGGGTAACGGTGGCGGAAATCTGCTCCAGCGCGGCGGCGGTTTGCTGCAGGCTGGCCGCCGCCGCTTCGGTGCGGGACGCCAGATCGTTGTTACCGGTCGCCACTTCGTCGGTCGCGGTTTGCAGCGATGCGCTGATGTCGCGAATCTGCAGCATGATCATGCTGAGTTTGTCGACAAAGGTGTTGAACGAGCGGGCAATCTGCGCCACTTCATCATGACCGTCGTCCGGCAGACGCAGGGTCAGGTCGTTGGTGCCGTGGCTGATGTCGTCCATCGCATCGCGAATCTGCAGCAGACGTTTGAGCGAGGCGTTGATCAACAGCCCCACCACCACCGAACCCAGAATGCTGATGATCACCAGCGCGATCACCGACGTCCACAGCAGCGAACCCATACCGGCGGTGGCTTCCGCCTTGTCCAGCGCGACCAGCACATACCAGTCGGTGCCGACCACCGGCTGAGTTCTTACCAGCATGTCGCGCCCGCTGATGTTCAACTGCACCGGGCGGTCGGATTTCAGCACCTGTCCCAGATTCACCTGCGGGGCGATTTCGGTCAGTTTTTTCAACGTCAGTTTGGCGTCCGGATGGGCGATGATGGTGCCATCGGCCTGAATCAGAATGCCGTAGCTGGCGGGCGTAGGATGGATGGCTTTGACGTTGGCGATGACGCTGTCCATGGTCACGTCGCTGCCCAGCACGCCCTTAACGCTGCCGCCGTCCTGCACCGGCGCCACAAACGACACCACAATGGTATTGGTCGCCATATCCAGATACGGCGCGGTCGCGATGGCTTTACCTTCTCTCACCGCCTGCTGGTACCAGGGGCGGACGGTAGGGTCATAATTGGCCGGAATGCCGCCGGGATCGGCAAATTTGGCGGTGTGGTTGGCGTACCCCATATACACGTTGATGAAGCTGCCCGCCGTCGTCATCTGTTTGAACACCGGAATCGGATCATCGTTGGTCAGCACCACGCTATTGAGCGACGTAATGATTTGTTTTTTAGCGGCTACCCAGTCGCTGATGGCCAGGCTGTGGCCAGCGGTCACGGCGGTAAGCAGGTTATTGATGGATTCATCGTTATATTTATCAGTCACCCGGTAATTCAAAAAAGTGTTAATTACCAGGGCAACCACAATGATAGCCGTGCACACGGCCAGAATACGAGCGCGAGTAGTTTTAAGCATAGTGACCACGTAATTATTGAAATGCTTTTTTTTAGATAACCACAACGATCGCCTCATCAGTTACGAGGCATTCCATTCGAGAAAGTGAAACTGTTTGTCAGAAGTATCTCCTCTCAATTACGCGGACTAACGACACCGCAACCAACAGGAAGGCCCTCTCACAGGAAAATACAATGGCCGCTATCAGATTTACAGATTTATCTGAAATTTTTCATATAAGAAAATAATATGAATTTTGCAATTAATAACAAATCAACAATATAGCCAAATATATATTTTCAAATCACTATCGTTTCGATGGGTAATTACCAAACGTCATTATCACTATACCCAAAATAATTCGAGTTGCAGGAAGGCGGCAAGTGAGTGACTCCCGATGAGCTTACTCAGGTAAGTGATTCGGGTGAATGAGCGCAGCCAACACACCTGCAACTTGAAGTATGACGGGTATATAAAATGGAATAGCAAAACGTTTCGACAATCATATGGCGGCAGGATGACAAACAGATGGCACTGCGGCATGGATAAGCCGGGAGCGTAACTTAATATCAGAAACGACATATCAGAAACGACATATCAGAAAACGGCTGCCGATATCACCGACAGCCGATTATCACGAAAGGAAAAGATGACCGAAATCAGAGATAACGACACAGATAGGACGATGGTTCGGACACCTTCAGTTTGAATTCGCTTTTTTCCGGCACGTTGAAAACCGCACCGGCTTCAAACAGTTGCCATTCCTGCGCGCCCGGCAGCAGCACGTTCAGCGCGCCGCTGACTACCGTCATTTCTTCCGCCTGCCCGGTGCCAAAGGTATATTCGCCGGCTTCCATCACCCCGACGCTGGCGCGGCCGATGCGGCTGCCGTCAAAACCGATGGATTTTACTTTCCCTTCAAAATACTCATTTACATTCAGCATAATGCCCAACCTTTCTGTTAAAAAATCAATTGACCGTCAGGCCGCCGGCAGACGCAACGTCTGCACCAGTTCCGAAACAATCACGGCCGGCGCCCGGGTGGCGTCCACCACATAGTGCGCCACATCCTGATACAGCGCTTCGCGCTCCCTGAGCACCGCTTCCATCTCTTCGGCGATCGGCCGCCCGGTCAGCGTCGGTCGCTGATGCGCCTGCGGACTGGCCTGCAACCGCTGCGCCAGCGCCTGTGCCGGCGCGTGTAGGTAGATTACGATCCCCTGCGTACGCATAAACTGACGATTCTGTTCCAGCAGCACCATACCGCCGCCGGTCGCCACAATCCGGTTCGGCGCCGTCACCGCGTGCAATGCCTCGCTTTCCCGGCGGCGAAACCCCGGCCACCCTTCAGCGGCGACCACATCCGCCACGGTCAGGCCGCTGGTATGCTGCATAAAAATGTCCGTATCGACAAACTCATAGCCAAGCGACCGCGCCAGCTCACCGCCAACCGTGGTTTTTCCGCACCCTCTGGCACCGACCATAAAAATGGGTTGTGTCATGTCACGACCAGTCCTTATTTTTCTCAGGCCTGCCAGCCGCAGCGGGGACTGCTGCCAGCCGGCGCCTGTCGAACCAAGAGCAGAATCATACAGGCAATAATCCTCATTAAGAAAGCCTCCGCGCTGCCCCGGCATGGGGAAAGCCACTTCACGCCAGCTTTCCGTTTAAATTCAGCACAACACGCCATAATGCTTACCAAATATGGCAAGTTACGCCGTAAAAACCGGTGTTATGCCGCCGGTCGCATGACAAACAGTCAGGCCGCCAGTCGGCGGCCTGTGCGTGCGGCAAAAGCGCCGATCAATAGGTATGGAAATAGTCCTGGATCACCGCCGGATCGCTGGTGCGGGTCAGTGCCAGCATCAACAGAATACGGGCATGCGCCGGGTTAAGAGAATCCGCGACCAGACCCGGCAGCGCCTCATCCGGCGGCACGATGCCGTTACCGGTGCGGGAGGAGCGCATCACCACCACGCCTTTATCCTGCGCCTTGCGCATGCCGGCGATGCCGCGCACCGACACCGAACCCGCGCCCATACCGGCATAGACAATGCCTTTCACACCGTGGCTGATGGCGGCGTCGTACAGGTATTCCGGGTCATCCTGATACCCATAAAGAATATCGACTTTCGGCAGCGAGGTCAGGCCGCGCACATCGAACACCGAACGGTTGGTATGCAGTTTGTCGAGACGATTCTGGTAGTAGATATGGTTGCCGATCACGACCCCCAGATAACCTTCTTCATTCGCCCGGAAACTGTCCAGCGTCGAGGCGTTGCTCTTGGTGATATAACGGGCGGAACCGATACGATCATTGAGCACCACCAGCACGCCGCGGCCGCGAGATTGTTTGTCGCTCGCCACGCGAACCGCCTCCAGCAGGTTCATCGGACCGTCGGCGCTGATGGCCGTGGCCGGACGCATCGCCGCCGCAAATACCACCGGCTTGTCGCTTTTCACCGTCAGGTGGAGGAAATAGGCCGACTCCTCCAGCGTGTCCGTACCGTGGGTAATCACCACGCCGTCCACATCGTCGCGCGCCAGCAGCGCGTTCACCCGTTGGCTCAGTTTCAGCACCACATCGCCGGTCATGTTTTCGCTGGCCATGTTGGCGAATTGCTCGCCTTTCACGTTAGCCAGTTTTTTCACGTCAGGCACGGCGTTGATCAGCGTATCCACGCCAAGCGCGCCCGCCTTGTAACCGGTGGTCTGGGTGCTCGTCGCCGCCGAACCGGCAATAGTACCGCCGGTTGCCAGGATGACGATATTTGGCAGTTTATCCGCCGAGTTGGCCGTAAAAACAAAGAAGAAAATAAGAATAAACAGAGATTTAAACCATCGTTCCATAACAGATTCTCTTTAATGGGTCAGAGGACGATCGGGCTGTTCCTGCCCGGAAACCGGCATCAGCCGATCGTTTTTTTTATCGAAAAACTCCTTATCTGCCAGCCGGAAAGCTGGCATCGGCGCTTATGTTGCAGCGCCCCCTAAAGGCTGTATAGCGTCTGATGGTCAACAGGAGAGCCAGATCACTGAATAAGCGGCCTATTTTCAGCGGCATCTTCTTCAACGAGGCTGATGCGGGCAACCGCATCGCGGCTGGCCTCGCGGCGGGCGTCGCCAACCAGTTCCACCAGCGTGCCGGCGCGCATTTCCAGCAGCCGGTCCGCCTGTTCGAAATAGTGGTCGTCATGGCTGATGGCGATAACGGTTTTTCCTTCCGAGCGCAGTTGCGGCAATAGCACCTGATAAAACACCCGGCGGAATTGCGGATCCTGATCGGCGGCCCACTCATCCAGCAGCAGAACATCGCGCTGCTCCGCTACCGCCAGCAGCAGCGCCACCCGCTTGCGCTGCCCCTGCGAGAGCGACAAATTCAGGATGCGCTGCTCCGTGATATGCAGTTTCTGGCGCATATTGAGGCGGTCGAGCCAGTCGGATACCAGCGATGTATCCGGAGCGCCGCCCTGCGGCCCCATCAGGCGATCAAACAGGTGGAAATCGGTAAACACCGCCGAAAACAGCGTCTGATACTGCTCCAGCGGCACCGGCCGGTTATCCAGCGTCAGCTCGCCCGACACCGGCGTGTATAGCCCGGTCAGCAGCATCGCCAGCGTTGACTTGCCGCTGCCGTTGCCGCCGATCAGGAACACCAGTTCGCCGCGCCGCAGCGTGAGATTGATCGGTCCGACCTCAAACCCGCCGTCGTCATAGCGAAAGCAGACATCGCGCAGCGTCAGGGTTTGCCACTGGCGGGGGGCGGATACCGACGAAAACCCCGGCTGATAATCGACCAGTTTCAACTGGCGCAGCTTGTCAAACGCCACCTGGGCGCTGACCAGCGTAGGAAACGCGCCTACCGCCTGCAGCAATGGCGTGCGCAAAAACAGCAGAATCAGGGAATAGGTGGCGGCCACCGCATTATCGGCCCAGCCCAGACTGTTGGCCATAAAGAACACCGCGCCGATCGCGCCCAGCATCATGATATTCGACCAGTTGATGGCGCTCAGGTGGTAGGTATCCGCCCGGATAATATGGTGACGGTAGTCGTCGGCATGGCGCTGATAATCCTGTTCATACAGCTGGCGCGCCCGGTCGCGGTTCAGCGACAGCTCTTTGCAGCCGTCGATCACCCGCTGGTAATCTTCGTGCAGCCGGTTTTCCTCTTCGCGCACCCGACTGAAATGGCGATACACGCGGGAAACCAGCCAGTAGCCGCCCCAGATGGTGAGCGCCACCCACAACGCCGTCACCAGCATCATGCGCGGTGACAGCCAGGCCAGATAGGCAGCGCAGCCGAAGGTCAGAATGATGCCCTGCACCAGTTCCGGCAGGCGCACAAACGCCAGCGTGATGGTGCGGATATCGCTGGCAAGGCTGGCCTGCAACTGCGCGGGGCCAATCTGCCGCAGCCGTTCCAGCCCGGTGTCGAGAATACGTTTGATCAGTTGCCCGCGCAGGCGGCAGACGAAATGGTGGCCCAGCACGGTCAGCGCCAGCTGCGAAGCCAGCGTCACCGCCATCAGCAATACCAGTAAGCCGATGAACCCCGGCAGCACCTGCAGCGTCGGGCTAACGGCCTCAATCAGTTGCTGGTTAATGAAAGCGATCAGGCCAATCCCCAGCGCCGCGCTGGCGAGGCTAAGAAAGATGACGGTCAGGAACGGCCAGCGATACTGCCGGTAGACAAGGTGAAGTAACTCCATAATATCCGCTTTTCGGTAACAACGAGCGCAGCCAGTTTAATCAGCCCCGAAGCGATATCAAGAATTATTCTCACCGCGAATTATGCCGTCTTTCAGCAGCTTACTCCGGCAGCGTCCAGATCTCGCGGGCAATACTCACCATATGCCGCAGTTTAGCCCACTGTTGTTCTTCCGTGATGCCGCCCTGGCCGCCGTGTCCAAAGCCGCACTTCGGGCTGATGGCCAGCTGTTGCAGCGGTACATACAACGAGGCGGTATTGATCGCCATCTTGACCGAATCCGGCGCTTCCAGCGCGGCGCTGTGGGAATCCATGACTCCCAGCACCACTTTCTGGCAGCTCACCTGACGCAACGGCTCCAACCCGACCGGACGCCGGTCATCGTATTCGATGAACAGGCTGTCCACCGCCAGATTCGCCATCGCATGCCCCATCACCTCACGCCCGCAGCCATAAACCCAGTTGGGAGAAAAACGCCGGCAGCACATATGCAGGCTGATGAACATATCCGGCGGACGTTGCGCCAGCGCCTGATTCAAAGTACGGGTGCAGCGCTCCAGCAGATCGCGCAATTCAAACCCGGACGCGTTTTCTCGTTCCATCACCTTGCCGTCGCACAGGCGCGCCCAGAACAGGTCATCCAGTTGGAGATAGCGGCACCCCTGACGGTAAAACGCCTGGATCACTTTGCGGTACACCGCGACCAGATCATCGCAAAACGCGTCCAGCGACGGGTAAACGTGATTGTTGCGGATAGCCGGATACATCAGCATGTTCGGGCTGGGAAGCGTCTGTTTCGCCAGAATCTCCCCGTCGTTGCCCACCGCCTGATGCAAAAAGCGATAGTGGGTCAGAAAAGGGTGCGCGTCGTCAAAATCGAGTTTGCCCACCACCCGCAACCGGCAAGGCGCATCGCCGTCCGGCAGGGCCGTGTCATCAACGTCAATACCCGTCAGGCAGGAGAAAAAATCGGTGATACCGTCGCGAATACGCAGTTCGCCATCGGTAATCGCGCTCAGACCGCAAGCCTTCTGGCGCTCAACCACATTCAGCACTTCTTCGTTTTCGATTTTCGTGAGCCGATCGTGGGTCATGAGCCCCTGCCGCCACGCCTGCCGGGCCTGCTTAAGGCGGTGCGGCAATAAAAAACTGCCTACATGCTCGGCGTGAAACGGCGGATAAGGTTTTTTCACTGTGCGCATCTCACGCGTCCTTTTGGTTTACACGACACTGTTGGTTTACACGACCGGTTTTGCACGACAATGTCTGCGCTTCAATGCGCGTCTGTTTGCTTGGGTTATCGTCCAGGCGGCGGACTGTCACTGATCCGTTCACCGATGTCAATCGACGGGGCGATGATTGTCGCACCGATTCCTCCTTATCGACAAATAACAAAATTTAATTATTTCATTGCTATTCATTTAGCCCATTCCACGATAGCGTATTTGCCTGCTATCGCCGTTTTCCGGCGCCACTTTTTTATACAAAGGGAAATTGTCCCTACCGGCCGCTATCGTTATGATTCAACGGATGGTTTCCGTCAATCCACCCGTCATACCGTCTTATTATTGTGCGCGCTCGCCCGCAAGGATGGCTTTATGGAATACACGCTCCTCTCTGTCTCGCGCCGGTTGTTAACGGCAAGAACGCTGGCGCTGATGCTGGCAATCACGCTGCCGCTGCTTGCCGCTTGTGGTCGTACCGCGCTTCCCCCGCTGGGGCAGCCTTCTTTCGATGCTTACCAACAGCAAACCGAACAGTGGGTACGGCAACATCGGGCGTTTCAGTCCGACGATCTCCGACAAGAGCTGCGCTGGAATACGCCGCAGGAAACCCGCCCGGCGGACTCCCCCCGGAAAGGCATCCTGCTGGTACACGGACTGGGCGATGCGCCCGGCACCTTCAGCGATGTCGCCCCGGAGTTGGCGCGGCAAGGATACCTTGTTCGCACGGTGCTACTGGCCGGACATGGCACACGGCCGGAAGATATGATCCCGGTGTCGCTCGACGACTGGCGACGGGTGGTCGCCGAGCAGGCCAGACTGTTGCAACGTGATGTGGATGAAGTGTATCTGGGCGGGTTCTCCACCGGCGCTAATCTGGCGCTGGAGTATGCGCTGGAACATCCTGAGATCCGCGGGCTGGCGCTGTTTTCCCCCGCTATCCGCTCTAATGAAACCTTTGACTTCCTGACGCCGCTGATTGCCCCGTTTCGGGAGTGGTTGCGCACGCCGCGACCGGGAGCGCCCGCGCAACTGACGACGCGCTACCTGCGGGTGCCCACCAACGGCTTGGCCCAGTACTATCTCTCCAGCCTAGCGGTGCGCCGCCTGCTGTGGCGCCATGATTACGACCGCCCGGTGCTGATGGTGGTTGCCGAACACGACTCGGTGCTGGATACCCCCTACCTGCGACAGCTTTTCCGCACCCACTTCACCCACCCCGCCAGCCGCCTGATCTGGTACGGTCAGCCGGACAACGCCATAACCAGTCGGGAACAGATACGCGACGATCGTCTGCCGGATTGGCGCATCAGCCAGTTCTCACACATGTCGGTGCTGTTCTCGCCGGATAACCCGCTGTATGGCAGCAACGGCTCGGTGATACTCTGCAACAATGGTCCTACGTCTGTTGCTGCCGACCAATGCCGCGATCGCAGCCGGTTCTGGTATTCCGACTGGGGCTATCAGGAAGAGGGTAAAACCTATGTGCGGCTAACCTTCAACCCCTATTTTGACTGGCAGAACGGTATCATGCGGGAGGTTCTGGCGGCGTCTGACCAGACACAACTGCGCTGACGCGCGACTGTCATCATTGACCAATACACTGGTGCGTCGGCGACGCTGAGCCCGACGCACCATCCGCCGCGAACCGACCGCGTGATACCTGTTTTTCACTTACTTGTTTTTCACTTACTTTTTTTCAATTACTTGTTTTTAAATTACTTTTTCTAAATTAACTGTTTTTCACTTCCGGAGGCCCCCGATGGATTTAGCCCTGTTTGATCTGGACGAAACCCTGATCTGCGCCGATAGCACCGGCTTGTGGCTGCGCTGGCTGGAATCGCAGGGATTTGCCGGCAAGGAACTGCTACAGCAGGAACAACACCTGATGCAGCGTTACTATCAGGGCACATTGGCGATCGAAGATTACATGTATCTTTCGCTGTCGCCGCTGATTGGCCTGAGCGCCGAAACAGTCTCCGGCTGGGTGGACCGCTTTATCCGGCGCGACATCCTGCCCCGGCTCTACCCGGCGGCGCGCGAGCGCATGGACTGGCACCGTCAGCGCGGCGATACCCTGATCATTATTTCCGCCAGCGGCGAGCATCTGGTACAACCCATCGCCCACCATCTGGGGGCCGATCACGCGCTGGCGATCGGCGTTACGCTGGAAGACGGGCGTTTCACCGGCGACATCTACGGCATGCCGACGTATCAGCACGGTAAAGTGATCCGGATACGCGAATGGCTGGCGCAACGCGATGGCGAACCATTCGACCAGTTGCACGGCTACAGCGATTCGCTCAACGACCAGGCAATGCTGGAATTCGTCGATCAGGCTTACGCCATCAACCCGGCGCCAGAACTGGCGGCGCTGGCGCAGGAGAAAGGCTGGCGTATCTGCCGCTGGCAGCGCTAGCCGGGCGTTTACCGGCTACCGGAACGTATCGGCTCCAGCCCGATATCCGCCGCCAGACGCGCATGCTCACGATCAAGTTCGTCGATGATAAAGGTGATGAAATGGCTTAGCGCGGCGGAGCGATGCTTGCCCGCCAGCGTCTGCACCTGCAGGCTGCGCTGGGTCAGCGGTTCGCTGCGCACCGGCTTGAGCAGCAAACCGTCCTCCCGCGCCCGGTACAGCACCGAAAAATGGCTGCAGGCGGTAACGGCATCCGGCGTCTGCTGCATGAAGTAGTAAAGCGCGGAGAAGTTGTTGCAACTGAGCGCCGGTTCCAGAAAGGTGCCGCTCATCCGGCAGGAGAGATCGAACAATTGGCGAATGGTGGTGCCCTGCTGCGGCAGCACCAGCGGAAACCCGTGCAGATCCGCCAGTTGGACCGCTTTGTCCGCCAGCGGGTGATCCGGCCGCATCAGCAGTAGCACCGGCGCCGGGTAAGACGCCATCACCTCGACGCCGCGCTCCGGCGACAGGCTGAACTGAAACGCCACATCGCATTCGCCGTTGCGCACCATTTCCGATACCTGTATCGCGGTGCCGACCTGTAGAAAGAACGTCACGGCCGGGTTGTCCTGCCGGAAACGGGCAAACAGCCCCGGCAGCAGATCAAACGCCATGCCGTCAGTACAGGCGACGCGCACAAACGTTCGCCGCACCGCCTTCAGCCCCTGAATCTCGGCAATGGCGTACTCCATGTCCATCATGCTCTTGCGCACGTGGTTTTCCAGAATTTGCCCGGCGTCGGTCAATACCATGCCCCGGGCATGGCGTTCAAACAGCGGTGCGCCGATGCGTTCTTCTAGTTTGTGGATCTGTCGGCTGATGGCCGACACCGCCACAAACAGCTGCTGGCTGGCGGCGCTCAGGGAGCCGGTATTGGCGACCGCCAGAAAATACCTGATTTCGTTACTATGCATCGCATCGCCCCTCCGCCTGCCTCGTTTTTGTGCAAGCAGGCTTTATATTAAAAGCAAAGCTTGCTTGCAATTATTATTATTGTGGCAATGCTGGCGATGATTTAGAACGTGGTTAATACCATCACTAAAAAAACATCACTAAAAAAACATCACCACAGACAGACAGGCACAACATGACAACACCACAGGTTATTCAACAGGCGCTGGCGTATTTCGACAGCGGCCGCTTCCGTGACGTACTGGCGCGTCGCGTCGCTATCGCCAGCGAAAGTCAGCGCACCGACCGGGACGCAGCGTTGCAACAGTATTTATCCGAGGAAATCATCCCGGCCCTGCAGGCGCTGGGTTTCGAATTACAGCAAATCGATAATCCGGCCGCGGCCAACCGCCCGTTTTTGGTAGCCTCGCGCATCGAAGACGCCGCCTTGCCCACCGTGCTGTGTTACGGCCACGGCGATGTGGTGTTCGGCGACGAAGAGCACTGGAGCGAAGGGCTTTCCCCGTGGCAACTGGTGGAACAGGCAGGCCGCTGGTACGGTCGCGGCAGCGCCGACAACAAAGGCCAGCACTCGATCAATATTGCCGCGCTGGAGCAGGTATTTCAGGCCCGTCAGGGGCGGCTCGGTTTTAACTGCAAGTGGCTGTTCGAAATGGGCGAAGAGATCAGTTCGCCGGGATTGGCCGAGGTGTGCCGCCAGCATGCGCAGGCGCTGCAAGCCGACCTGTTCATCGCCTCGGACGGCCCGCGCCTCAACGCCGAACGCCCAACGCTGTTCCTCGGCTCGCGCGGCTGCGTCAACTTCCGCCTGACCATCCGCGCCCGCGAGCGGGATTACCACTCCGGCAACTGGGGCGGTCTGCTGAGCAACCCCGGCACTCAACTGGCCAACGCCATCGCCAGTCTGGTCAACCAACATGGTCAGATGCAGGTGGCGGCGCTGAAACCGCCGCGCCTGACGCCGGCATTGCGCACGATTCTGGCGGACATCGCGCCCGGCGGGCAAGCGACGGATCCGGCCATCGATCCGCAGTGGGGCGAAGCGGGTCTGAGCCCGTCCGAGCGGCTGTTCGGCTGGAACACGCTGGAAGTGCTGTCATTCCTGACCGGCAATCCGCAGCGGCCGATGAACGCCATTCCCGGTCACGCCACCGCGGTATGTCAGTTGCGTTTTGTCGTCGGCACCGACTGGCAGCAACTGGCGCAGCATCTGCGCCATCACCTCGACGAGCACGGCTTCACGATGGTGGAAATCAGCGACGTGCGCGGTACGCCGGCGACCCGTCTCGACCCGACCGACCCGCTGGTGAACTGGACGCTCGACCTGATGCGCCAAACCAGCGATAAAAAGCCGGCGTTGCTGCCCAACCTCGGCGGTTCGCTGCCCAACGAAGTGTTTGCCGAAATTCTCGGCCTGCCGACCCTGTGGATCCCGCACTCTTACCCGGCCTGCGGCCAGCACGCCGTGGATGAGCACATGCTGGTCAGCGTCGCCCGCGAAGGCTTGCAGATCATGACCCGCCTGTTCTGGGAACTGGGGGAACAGGGCCACGCCGTTCTGGCGCAACACCGCGCACACCGTGCCGCCAACGAGCAGAGCTGAGGTGAATCATGACGACTGCATCCGTTTCGCACTACAGCACCGCGCGCCCTAGCCTGTACAAAACGCTGTTCGCCACCTGCATCGGCAACGCGCTGGAATGGTTTGACATCGCGGTATACGGCTTCTTCGCCAATTACATCGCCCATGCGTTCTTCCCCACGCAGGACCCGGCAGTATCGCTGCTGCTGGCCTTCGGCAGCTTCGGCGTCTCTTTCCTGATCCGGCCGCTGGGCGCGGTCGTGCTGGGCGCTTACGCCGACCGCGCCGGGCGCAAGGCATCGCTGCTGCTGTCCATCAGCCTGATGCTGCTGGGCGGCGCAATGATTACCTTTATGCCCACCTACGCCAGCATCGGTCTGGCCGCGCCGGTGCTGATCATGCTGGCGCGCCTGATTCAGGGCTTCTCCGCCGGCGGCGAGTTCGGCAGTTCCACCGCGTTTCTGGTGGAGCACTTCCCGGAACGCCGCGCATTTATCGCCAGCTGGCAGTTCGCCACCCAGGGCGCCAGCACCCTGCTGGCCTCGGCGTTCGGTCTTGGATTATCGCAATCGCTGAGCGAAGCCCAGATTCAGGAGTGGGGCTGGCGTATCCCGTTTGCCTTCGGTCTGCTGATAGGGCCGGTAGGGTTGTATATCCGCCGCCACGTGCATGAACCGGCAGGCTTCGAACAGGCCGAGAAAAGCCATGCGCCGATCAAGATCCTGTTTACCCGGCAGAAAGCGCTGTTTCTGATTGCGGTCGGCCTGATGGTGATTTCCACCGCCATCAACTACATGCTGAACTATGTCCCCACCTATGCCACCAAGACGCTGCACCTGCCGTCCGGCGCCGCCTTCAGCGCCACGCTGATCGCCGGCATTATTCTGACGGTCGTCACACCGCTGGTTGGATTGTGGGCGGAGAAAGTCGGCCGGCTGCCGCTGATGTGGGGGGCGCTGCTGCTGTTGGCGGTCACCATCTACCCGGCATTCTGGCTGATGACCCAGCACTTGTCGGCCGTGTCGCTGATTGTGGTGGTAGGCTGGATGGCGTTGTTGAAGTCGGTGTATTTCTCCACCGTGCCGTCGATGATGGCCGACCTGTTTCCGATCTCCACTCGCGCCAGCGGCATGGCGATCAGCTACAACGTGGCGGTAACGGTGTTCGGCGGTTTCGCCCCGTTCATCTGTACCTTGCTGATTAGCGCCACCGGCAGCAGCCTGGCGCCGAGTTACTACCTGATGATCACCGCGCTGTTGAGCGTACTGGCGCTGTGGCAGGCGCAGCAGCGCCAGCGCTGACCGCACAACCTCCGTCAGGGCGTCACGCTTACGCCCTGACGGAATCACTCATCGGATAGCAGAACCGAGCGCGCAGCGCGCTGCCGCGTCAGATAAAGCAGCACTGCGGTCAGGGTGATCAGACAGGCTACGCCGAAAGAAAACATCAGGACGCCCCGATCGCCGATCGAGGCCCTGAGCGCCGCATAAACCGACGGCGCGGCGGCAGAAAAAAAGAACCCCGGCGTCAGCAACAGCCCAATCCGGGAGGAGTACCCCGCCCGGCCAAACAATTCCAGCGGCAATGCCGCCTTCACCAGCGTACTGAGTCCATTCGCCGCGCCGTATCCGGCGACAAACAGTACCGCCGCTATCAGCGACTGCTCCCCCAACAGCGCCAGCAGAAAACAGACCGGCAGCCCCGCCCCCAGAAACAGACTCAGCTTCAACGCCGGAAGGCGTCCGCCCATCAGCACATCGCCCACCCGGGCGCACACCTAGCCTACGCCCCACAACGCGCCCAGCGAGGCCGATACGCCAAACCCAGTCAGTATTGCCAGCAGGTGCGCGGAAATGCTGGCGGACAGAAAGCTAAACAATGCCATCAGCACCGCGTACAGCACCGCGGGAAGCAGAGTCCGCGCATCCGCGGTCAGCGAGGTTTGAGTCTGCTCCCCGGTCCGGTGCGCCAACTGCGACGCCGGTTGCGGCAGCGCCCACAGCCACAGCAAACCCGATAACACGATGACGCCGTAAATCGCCACGCCCCAGCGCCAGCCCAGCCCGTTCAGCAACGCCATGCCCAACGGCCAGAACAGGGACGATGAGATGCCGCCAAACAACGTGACCAGCGAAATAGCGCGCCGGGCCTCGCCGCCATACAGTGCGACCAGCGTGGCGAAGGCCGCTTCATACAGCGACAGCCGCATCCCGACGCCCAGCATGACCCAGGCCATAAAATAGTCCGTCATACCGGTGCTGGCGGCCATCAGCATACAGCCGGCGGCGCTGCCGCCACCGCCCAGCATCATGACTCGCCGGCCGCCTGCCCGGTCGAGCAACCGACCGGCGTAAGGCGACAGGCACCCCATGACCATCAGCGCCAGCGTGGCGCCGGAAAACGCCAGCGTCGGGCTCCAGCCGCGATCCGCCGCGATGGCGGCGCAAAACACGCCGGGAAGGTAGAACGCCGTTCCCCAGTTAATCAGTTGGGTCATGCCGATGCAGACGGTGACCCGGCGGCGTCCGGCGGACTCAGACATGCGGCAAAGAGGCATCCCCCTCCCCCAACGCGCGTTGCAGCAACACGGTATCCACCCAGCGACCATGCTTCATACCTACCGAACGCAACGTCCCGATCCGCTCAAAGCCCAGCGACAGATGCAACTGCAGCGAGGCCTGATTTTCGCTGTTGCCCACCACCGATATCACCTGGCGGTATCCCTGCTGCTCCGCCTGCGATAACGCGGCGGACAGCAAGCGCTTACCGACGCCTTTCCCCAGATGGTCCGGGTGCAGATAGATCGAATCTTCCAGCGTGAAACGGTAGGCAAAGCGGGTGCGGTACATCCCCAGATAACAGTATCCCAGCACCTGCTGGTTTTGCGTCGCCACCAGCCAGGGCAGCCCGGCATCACGAATTTTCTGCCAGCGCTGGCGCATTTCCGCCTCATCGGGCGGTTCGGTTTCAAAGGTGGCGATACTATGCAGGACATGTTGAGCATAAATATCCCTGATGGCGGCGATATGTTCCGCCCGGGCATCCTCAATTATAATGGCGCTCATTGGTGTATCCTTGTCAGAACAGCGAGTTAGCGATTAGGCTTAGCCCCCTTGCCGCATCAACCAACGTGTGCGGAAGCGGGACTTCAGCTAGCTTAACCAACGCCCGATATCGGCAACAGACACAAACACTTATGCCCGTCATAAAGGAAAGTTTGATATGGCCAGGTTGAATCTGGAACTGCTGGAAACCTTTACCACGGTGATACGGGAAGGCAGCTTTTCCGCGGCGGCCAACCGGCTTAATCTGAGTCAACCCGCGGTCAGCCAGCAATTCCGTCAACTGGAGCACTATTTTGGCGTGCGGCTGGCCGAGCGCAGCGGTAAAAACCTGCGGCCAACGCCGGCGGGCGATATGCTGTTGATCAAAGCAGAACAGATTCACCGGCTGTTGGGTGAAACCCGTCAGGCCATCGCCGAATATACCGAAGATGTCATGGGACATGTGATTCTGGGCACCGGCGCCACCGCCTGCATTCACCTGATGCCGTCGTTACTGCGTCAGTTGCGACAGGACTACCCCCGACTGACGGTGGGCGTGCGCACCGGCAACACCCGCGACATCATCCAGGCGGTAATTGACAACCGCATCGATGCCGGGCTGGTGACGCTGCCTATCCCCAGCGCCAACGTAGCGGTTACGCCGGTGATGGAAGACGAACTGGTCGCCATCAGCAACGACCCCGCCTTCCCCGAAAGCATCTCGCCGGCATTTCTGCATTCCCGACCGCTGATTCTATTCGAGCGCGGCAGCAGCACCCGCACGTTGATCGACCGCTGGTTCAACGACGCAGGCACACAACCGCAACCGGTGATGGAACTGGGCAGTATCGAAGCAATCAAAGAAATGGTGTTGGCCGGGCTGGGATGCAGCATCGTGCCGAAAATGTCGGTGGGTTCTGACGCGCTGGCGTCGGCGTTTCATATCCGGCCACTGAGTCCGGCGCTGCACCGAACACTGGCTATTGTCATGCGGCAGGATAAACCGTTGAATAAGGCGTTGCGCCTGGTCCTGGAAAGGCTGAAAAAAGGAAATATATAAAAATAGTTAACTACCTGATAATTTATCAGGCCATTGATATATTTTCGAAATAGCAAAAATAGCGTCGATTATTTTTGCTTATCATCCTGGTTGCGGCAATTCACTTCCGCCACCCGGCAGCGTCCAGGAAACATCGCCGGATTTCACGCCCATCATCTGCTGTATTTTCTCGTAAACTTCAGCTGCCGACATGCCGCTATATAAGCCCTGGCTATAATAACCAAACTCGGCATTACCAACTTGCGAACGGGAACCAATCAGATTCGCTTCAGGGGACGTAATACGTTTACCGGTAAATACGTTATAACTTTCGCTTTGACCATCCGGATATTTGACCACGGAAACCAGCACGCCGCCATAAAGCGGGATACCGGTCATACGCAGCGAGCGCTCAACGGAAGGTTCGCTCTGCTGTTTCTGAAGTTTTTCTTTAGTCAGTCGCTCATCCAGCGATTTAGTACGATCGCTCACATCACTGGTATCGCCGGAATTGTTATCCGCAAATTGATTATTTTGCGAATCATTCATTTTTCCGGTTTTAAAGGAACCGGATTTATTTGTTCCAATAGCATCGACGCTGGCGCTGTCTCCAGGACCAGAATTGCTATTGGCGACATAAGTCGGCTGTGTATAAGAAGATGTAATGTTTTGACTCTGAATACCTGATATGGACACGATGTCACCCCTTTTTATTTTTTAACGATAGCATGCCTCTAAGGGCACTGATTTATTACGACACACCAACACCTGCACACCGAAAAAAAGCAGCATACCCGCCGAAGCGAGTATCAAGCAGGACGGCTCAACAGATTTATGCCGCCCAAAGCTATCAGGAAATAGAAGAGTGGTTTACGAACCACACGGCGCAGTCTCATTTTTCACACCGCATTTTTTGCATCACACTAGCGGAATAGAAAAGACAGACCCACCTCTAAAATATATCGGCCAATTTATTTTTTTATTAATACGAAAAAGGCATAAAAACGCTCATGAAACGACCACCTCAGCAATATTTAGTCATGAGTGTAAAGACAAACCTGACAGTTCCTTAGCATTTCAGCGGCTTGTCATGTTTCCGTCATCTGCCGCTGTTACCTTAACGGCAGCTTATTTTCCCAGAAAGACAAGACAATGAGTGCCTTACCGCCACAGGAACATCGGTTACGCTTCGTTTCCTTCCCAAGTGCACGCGACTTGTGTATCACCACGCCGGATGTATCTCCCACCACTGACAACGCCACCGTATTGCACCTGTTCAGCCGCCACAAGGATCTGGTGAGCCTGCCGGTGGTGGAAGAGGGGCGGCCGTTCGGCCTGATCAACCGCCACAGCTTTCTGTCGCAGATGGCCCGCCCTTATTACCGCGAACTGTATGACCGAAAAAGCTGTATCGCCTTCATGGATAAGACTCCGCTGATCGTCGAAGCCGCCGCCTCGCTGAGCGACGTGGCGGACAAGGCGGTAATCAGCGGCGACCGCTTTCTGGCCGACGGCTTTATTATTACCGAAAACGGCCGCTACCTCGGTATCGGCCTGGGTATCGATCTGTTCCGCATCGTGTCGGACACCCATGTCCGCCAGCATCAGCACATCGTACAAAGTATAGAATATGCCAGCGTGATTCAGGGGGCGATGCTCACGCCGTTCCGGCAGACGCTGGCCGACACGCTGAAAGACTGGTGTCTGGTCTGGGAACCGCGCGACTGCGTCGGGGGCGACTGCTATGCCTTCAGGCGCTATGACCACGGCTGGCTGGCGGTGCTCGCCGACTGCACCGGTCATGGCGTGCCCGGCGCCTTCATGACGCTGATTTTCAACTCGGCGCTGGAACAGGCGCTGACGCAACACCGCCCGGACCAGCCGGGACGACTGCTTGGCGGCATCAATCGCTATATCAAGGACACGCTGGGCCAAAAGAGCGGCTATCCGGGGCAAACCACGGCCTCCGACGACGGCTGCGACGCGCTGGTGGTGTACGTGAATACCGCCGAACAGACTCTCAGCTGGGCCAGCGCCCGTATGACGGCGTTTCTGATCGAAGCGCAAAGCGGCGAGCTGCTGACGCTCGACAGCGACCGCATGGGCGTGGGCTATACCAATACGCCATACGATTACAGCTGGCCGGCCTTTCAGCGCCCGCTGTCGCCGCAAGATCTGTTCTTTGCCACCACCGATGGCCTGCTCGATCAGATTGGCGGCGAGCGGCAGATCAAATTCGGCAAACGCCGGCTGCAAAACCTGCTGCAACGCGTCAAAGAGTTCCCCATGAGCGCGCTGGCAAACCAACTATTACAACACCATCACACCTGGCAGGGAGCTCAGGAAAGACGGGACGATCTTACATTTTGGGGCTTCAGGCACCCGTGAACTTTATCAACCAGGTAAAACCGGAACATGTCCGAAACGAAGTACGCTGAATTTTTTGACCTCACCCAGCAGCAAAATATCGCGCTGTACTACGTGGGGTACTTTTCACAAAACATCATCTGCTCGCTGGCGGAAACGGTGCGGCTGCAGCTGGAAAAAAGCCGGGTGCCGCCCAACGTGCGCCGCAAGCTGTTTTCCAGCTTTGTGGAAATGGTGCAGAACATCATCCATTACTCCGCCTCGGCGCTCACCTCGGAAGAACAGGAAAATGAAATCCGTCGCGGCTCGGTGTGTATCGGCTTTGAGGCGGGAAAATACTTTTTGTTGAGTGCCAACCGGGTGTATCCGGCGGATGCGGAGAAGCTGCGCCAGCGGCTGGAGCCGCTGTGCGCGATGACGCTGGATGAAATCCGGCTTGCCTATAAGGCCTCGCTGCGTGAAGACATTCCGGCTTCCAGCAAAGGCGCGGATATCGGCCTGCTGACCGTGGCCCGCGACGCCAGCGAGCCACTGCAATTCACCTTTCGTAGCGATGCCACCACCGGGCTCTCCACGTTTTATCTGAAGGCGGTGATTTAACCATGACAGACATAATAACAACGGACAATCTCCACATCGCCGGCACAGCCAGTACGCCGACCGTGGATTTTCGCTTTGACACACACCAGCTTTCGTTATCCGGGGAGTCCTACCCGGAAAACGCGGCGGCATTTTACGGCCCTCTGATTGAGCGCCTTCAGCGCTATCTGCAGACTCGTCTTGCCAGCGCGACGGCGCAATCAACCCGCATTGACGTGCATGTGTCGCTGCCCTACTTCAACAGCTCCAGCACCAAAATGCTGTTCAGCCTGTTCAATATTCTCGATCAGGCCGCGCAGCAGCAGCTTCCCATCGCGCTGCACTGGTATTACGACCAGGAAGACGACATCGCCGAGGAGTTCGGGCAGGAACTGCATATCGATTTTTCGGCGCTCGAATTCCACCCTCACATTCTGGAGTAACGGCATGAGTAGCTATGAACTGTTCACCCCCGAATATGACATCCTGCTGTCAGCCCGCAACATCGCCGCGCAGGCCGATATGCCGGCGGAGGTGTACCGGGAAAGCCTGATTATGCTGGCGGAACACTATCAACGGCTGGTGCGGGAAACCCACCGCCTGATTACCCGCAGCGACCGCGCGGAACGGGAGCTGACCCGTCTCAATACCCAACTGCATCAGTTGGCGGTGGAGCTGGAATACAAAGCCACCCATGACCCGCTGACCGATGTCTTCAACCGCAGCGCGATCATCGATCTGGTCGACCATGCGCTGGAGCAGGATCAGGCGGCGCTGATTGTGCTGGATATCGACCATTTCAAGCAGGTCAACAACGCTTACGGCCATCCGACCGGCGATGCGGTGATCTGCTCGCTGATCGCCCGAATCCGCGACGTATTGCAGGGGAAAGGCAGCATTGGCCGCGTCGGCGGCGAGGAGTTCACCATCCTGCTGGATGGCTATACGCTGATGGCGGCGGTAGATGTCGCAGAGCACATCCACGCCAGTTTGAATTACGCCGCGCTGGAGGCGCTGCCTCAGCAAAAGGTGACCGCCAGTTTCGGCGTCAGTTGGGCGCCGCCGCACACCGGATTCGACACGTTGTACGGCACCGCCGACACCGCGCTGTACCAGGCCAAGCATCAGGGCCGCAATCGGGTGGAATATAGACCGATCGACGCTGTCAGCTAAACAACCCGGGCTGCCCAGAGCAATCCGGGCAGTGCGAGGCATTCATCAATCACGGTTTCTCAGTCGCGGTTTCTCAGATCAGCTTTTCTTCACAAATTCAGATTTCAGCTTCATCGCGCCGAAACCGTCGATTTTGCAATCGATATTGTGATCGCCTTCCACCAGACGAATCCCCTTCACGCGGGTGCCGATTTTCAGCGTCGACGAACTGCCTTTGACTTTCAGATCCTTGACGACGGTAACGGTATCGCCGTCCGCCAGCAGGTTGCCGTTGGCGTCGCGCACCACCAGCCCTTCTTCCTGCGCGCCGCTGTCGCCCTGCGTCGACCACACGTGCCCGCATTCCGGGCAGTTAAGCATGGCATCATCCTGCCAGGTGTATTCAGACTGACATTTTGGGCAAGCGGGCAACTGTTGCATACAAATCCTCGTTAAAACCAAATAAGTTAAATAAAATTTAAATATATCAATAGATAAAAAATCCTGTGTTTATTATTTTATCGCCTTTTCCCGCACGCCGACAGCAAAAAGAGCCAGACAAATCAATATTCCTCATCCTTTACCATCAAAGCCACTCAATTCATTCACTTTTCTTTTCGTCGTCGCGCAGGCTAAACGGTCACATCGGAACCTGGCTTTTCAATACGCGCCAGCCCGCACAATCGGTTATATTTTGCTTACATCTGTGGAGAAAACTTCAGTTTAATAAAACAATAACTTGGGTACACTTAACACTTTTCATTACAACTGCCGTCGTGGATAACAACCTGTGGAAACCGCTTCCCCACTTAAAAACCCCACTTTTCTGTGCTTCTGGATCGGACAAATCGCCTCCTCCTTTGCATTTCAGATGCTGGTGGTCGGGATTGGCTGGCAGATGTATGACCTGACCAACAGCGCCCTGAATCTGGGCCTGGTCGGATTGGCCCAGTTTCTGCCGCAGCTGGCGTTGACGCTGGTTGCCGGTCATGCGGTGGATCAGTACAACCGCCGCGTGATTATTCTGTGCTGCCGCCTGCTTATGGCCGCCACCATACTGGTGCTGGTACTGGGTAACATCACCCATACCATCAGCGCCACCATGATTTACGCCTGCTCCGCGCTGCTGGGCGCCACGCGGGCATTTGAAATGCCGGCCACGCAGGCGCTGCTGCCGAACCTGATTGCGCCCGGTCTGCTGTCCCGCGCCGTGGCGCTGATGGCCTCCGCCCGCGAAGCCACGGTTATCGCCGGCCCGGCGCTCGGCGGCCTGATTTACCTGCTTGGCGCCACCATCCTTTACGCCGCCAGCGTAGCCTGCTTTCTGATTTCGTTTCTGGTGCTGCTCAACCTGCGCTATGAATACAAGGCGCTGGCCCGTACGCCGGTGAGTCTGGAAAGCCTGTTTGGCGGCATGAACTTCATCCGCCGCAATCCGGTGATTCTGGGGTCCATTTCGCTGGATATGTTCGCCGTGCTGCTCGGCGGCGCCACCGCGCTGCTGCCCATCGTCGCCAAGGATATCCTGCACACCGGCCCGTGGGGGCTGGGGCTGCTGCGCTGCGCGCCCGCACTCGGCGCGGTACTGATGTCTGTCTACCTGAGCCGGCGCCCGCTCACCCGCAACGTCGGTAAAATCATGTTCTCGGCGGTGGTGATGTTCGGCGCGGCCACCATCGCGTTTGGCCTGTCCACCAATCTGTTTCTGTCGCTGTTCGCGCTGCTGTTTCTCGGCGCGTCCGACATGGTCAGCGTGGTGATCCGCTCAACGCTGGTGCAACTGGAAACGCCGGATGACATGCGCGGCCGGGTCAGCGCCGCCAACTCCATCTTCATCGGCACGTCCAACCAACTGGGGGAATTCGAGTCCGGCGTGACCGCCGCCTGGCTGGGGGTAGTGCCGGCCATCGTACTGGGCGGCGTCGGCACCCTGCTGGTGGTGGCGTTGTGGATGAAATATTTCCCGACGCTGACCCAGCGCCAGACGCTGGAGGCGGGAGAAAACACGTAGGACCTGCCGATATGAACAACGGGGCGGATTCGCCCCGTTTCTACTGCTCATCGTCCCGCGACGATTAAAATACCTGCACCCGCCACAACTCACGACTGCGCGATGCTTCGGTCATCGGTAGCCGGCCGTGCAGCGTCTGCCAGTTATCGATGATCAGCAGGTCGCCCTGATCCCAGTCATGGGCAATCATGCAGCGCTCATCGTACACCAGCCGGTCAAGCTCCTCGATGAAGGCGCGGCTTTCCTGCCCGGAGACGCCCTCCACCTCGACGGTAAATTTCTGCAATTCGGAGTCGCTGCCTTCCTGATAACGAAACGCCTTTTTGCCGGTTTTCGGGTGCGCATACACCAGCGGATAAGTGCGTGGTTTGCCACCGAAATAGGTCATGGGGGTGTTATAGGTGATGTGAACGTCTTCCCATTTTTTCACGACGTCCGGGCCGACCATCTCCATCACGATGCGGCCATCCACCACCGTGGTGCTGCCTTCGCCTTTCTTCGGCGGGGTCTTGCAATACAACATGAAGCGCTCTGCGGTAAACCAGGGATTGCCGCCGACCTGTTCGTGATCCAGCCGGATCATGCTCAGGTCCCAGTGTATCGGCGTTTTCTCCAGCGAATGTACGAATCCGCTCGGTTTTTCCTCCGGTTTCACCACATGCACCGCGCCGAACTGCCACTGGAAAATCTCGCCGAACGGCTGGCAAAACGTTTCCAGTTGCTCGCTGCGCTCAAACTGTACGCCCTTGATGCACACGAAACCGAACTGAGCGGACAGGAAAGCCAGAAACGCCGGCGACAGCGCCTCAACCCCCAGCCCTTGCGGGTCATCAATCTTCAGGCCGAACAACGGTTGCTTGAGCAATTCGTAATCGAATTTCCCGGCGCTGGCGTCCTCACTTTCCACATACACCCAGGGGCGCCCCTGATAGGTCACCAGCACGTGGCGATTTTTATCAACGCTGGCATGTCCCAGCAGGGAAACGTTCCCCGACGCCGACAAAACCGGCACGCTGTGCCACGGTTGACGCACGGTGGAGAGGCCGTCGGCAAAACCGAAGGTAAATTTCGGGCCGTCGTTGTCATACTGATGAACCGACAGACGAACCGCATCAGGAAAAGCCCGTTCCACCAGCGCACTCAGGGCCTGACCGCGGTACATCATCTGATAGGCTTTTTCCGCCACGCTGCTCAGGTAGTCTTCATCAGACTGCTGAGGCTGCCGGTTCAGCCGCACATCGTTATACAAATAACTGCAGATTTTATCGTGCGTCGCCGCCAGTTCATCATGATTCCCGACGCGTTTGATAAAGTCAGCGATTCCCTTGTACGGTAATCCGGCCGATTTGATCAACGCTTTACGCGTTTCATCATCCGAGCGCGTTTCCGGGAAGAAATCTCCGAGTTCTTTCCATTCAATATAAGGCGACTGAATCAGCGCTCGTAACTGATGGTTATATTCTTTACGGGTGTGATCCGGCACCTCGACAATATCATTAAAGGTTGTGCCATCGCTCAGAATGGTCACCTGACAGCCGGGTTCATATAACGCCTGAATCGCTTTCGCCAGCGACTCCAGACGATTGATGGAAATCACGTCGCCATAATCCGGCAAAATGCCGAACGACTTGTCGACAACATTGGGGGATTTGCAGGGGAAGCCGGGCAGGACAAACCTGACGGGTTCAAAAGCGTGCAGGAAGGCGCTGATTTGTTTTTCCAGCAATACACGCCCCTCCGGCTCAAAACGATCATTAGGCGCCTGAACCAGATAGGATTTTACGATATCGGCTATCTTGCCGATCGTCTCACTCAAATTATCGTGCATAATTCCACTCCATTGATATTGGGTATTTTCCATTGTTTCCACTCACGGGAAAAAACAATGTGTCGAATATTCCTTGCACTCATAACCAATAAACGGGCTCGCCATTTCATACTGAAATCGCGCCGCCAGAAAAATAACAAGACCAGATAAAATATAAAGCCAACGTATTCTTATAGCCTATTGGGATAGGCTCTTAATGATGCCCGGCACCGCCGTCATCATGATGGTGGTTAAAATAAATATTAATCAGAAAGCAACCATATTAATGATTGATGTATTTCCTGCTGTGCGAGACAGCATCCTCTTTATTTCACGCCATTCACCTCGTTAACGCTTTTTCAGCGCGAGACAACAGATTCCTGCCACGCCAGATGCTGACGCAGACAGGTATTCAACTCCGCCACGTCATGACAAATATGGTTCGGCTGCCAGTCGGCCATGTTATCGGCATCGCCATATCCCCACGTCACGTAAGCGACGGCAACGCCGGCAAGGTTTGCCGTTTGCACGTCAATCGACGTATCGCCCACATACAGACACTGTTCGCTTGTCGTCCCCAGCGCGGCCATCACCTGTTGCAAGCCGCTAATATCCGGCTTGAGCGGCCGATCGGGCCGGGCGCCATACAGCAGCGCAAATGTATCTGGCGGAAATAGCGCCTGCACTATTCGGTGGGACAACGCGTCATCCTTATTGGTTAGTACCGCCAGCCGGACGCCCTGTGCTTTTAGCGCCGCAACCAGTTCTTTCACGCCGGCATAGCAGACAGTCTCGTGCAGACAATGCGCCTGATACAGCGCGTGGTAGCGTTGCGACAGCGCCGCCGTATCGCTGATGCCATGATGCCTGGCGGCGGCAGCCAGCATGTTTCCCGCCCCGCCGCCGATATGCGCCCTGACAATGAACGCCGGGTCCGGCGTTACGCCTAATCCGCCCAGCGCCTGACGTAATGCAAATGCGATGCCGGGCAAGGTATCGACCAGCGTACCGTCCAGATCGAAAATCGCAGCTTTATTTACCGACATAGTTTACTCCGCGTTCATCTGAGTGCTGACGTCAGTTATTTGAGTACTGACGTAATGAAACGGGCGGCCCGATTTAAAGATCAGCTGATAATGGCGTTCGTCCACATTGCTGCGTTTTTCCAGATAAATGTCAGCGCCCCGTTTTACCGCCACCGAATGCCACGGCGTCCGCCAGCGATCTTTTACCGGAGCCAGTCTGATGCCGATCTTTTTGGAAATGCGGAATTGCGGATGAATCGACAGGCGAACCGCCTGCGGGAATTTCTCTTCCAGATGTTTGCTCCAGGCTTCGCTGCGCTGAATTACGCGGTAAGCCGCCACGCGGGCCACTTTCTGAATTTGCGCGTTGCTGACGCCGGTAAATTCATCCATGCCGCCGTAGTCCTCGCACAGAAAACGCGTCACGCCTCTATACATGGAGGCGGCTTCAGGCTCCTCTTTTACCCTGTTCTTCAGCGCCAATAACGACGTACCGTACTGAATCATCAATTCTTCCCGCAGGGAGTCGAGATCCTTGATTCCCGGATAGGTATCAATCAGGTCATACATAAAAAACATGCCCGGATATTTTTTCGTGCAATAGTCGCTGATCACATCCGTATAAGCTTTCACCTGGCGATCGGGGATTCTGACCACATCGGCAAAGACATAGCCGTCAGAACAAATACCGATAACGGCGCCAGGCTGGTAAACGCGACGAATTTCCTGACATAATTCATGCAAATTATCCAGTGCGTAAAGCTCTGCATAATCAGGAAGATGGCTGAGGGTTTTCTTGCGATTCGGTGACTTTCCCGGAAAGGCGGGCAGAATCATGACTATCGGTTGCTGATGGCTGACCGCCTGCATGACGGTATCAAGATGAGGTGCGACTTCATCCTCATAGCGGCAATTTTCCCGGGCGCCCTCCTCTGCCAGACAGCGACGTGCGAATATCTTCTCTATAATCGCCAACGCGATTTCTTTCGCGCCGGTTTCCATCAGAAAATCATCGGCGTCATTCAGCCGACTTTCCTTTCTCTGAATGTTCATCTGAATAACCTTTATATATGCTTTATACCCGTCATACATCCGATGACGGGTATCGCGGCGGCGTTATGTTCCCCATTCACTGATTGTCGTGAGCGGATGGGCTTTCACTTGCTTCTCATTTTCCTGCAACCTGAATTATTTAGGGTATAGCACTATCACTAATCAAGTTATTTGATTAATAACCCGGTTGTTTTTTCAAAAAATGAGGACATGAAAAACGGCTTATCTGCGGAAAATTTCGCAGTGAGCTTAAGTTGATATTTTTAGGTCGTCAATAGAACTTATTGAATATGAAATTCATCTTTTTTGAATAATGGCGACCTCTCTATTGCAAATCATTTACACGCGAAATTTATAATAAAATAATCAATATGATTTAAATATATCTATTTATTTCCAAAAAAGACGCACGCAAACGGCATTTTTAACAAGGAAATAATAAGAAAAAAATTTCCATACCGTCACTCTATCTTCATGCCTATCCTGTGACTAAATCGATTCATTAGCGAAGAGAAAATGTGCCCAAATCCTGTCATCATGAAAATAGCTAATGATTGATCGCCAGACAAACGGCTGTTTTTCATCACACCATCGGCATGGATATATTTAACACGTTTATTGTCGCCTTTATTTCCCGCTAATTACCCGATGATGACTGGCTACTCATCATCAGGCTTATAGGGTGTGATTTCCTTTTCCGTATACAGAACATTGTTCGGATATCACGCGCAGTGAAAATTATTCATTTCATCTGATGCTAATCATTTCCAGTGAATTTAATATTCTATCGCCACACATTTGTAACAATTTATTTACCATCATCGAGCTATGACTCAGGGACTTGCGGTAACGAGCCGCTCGCCATAGGCGAAAGCGTCAGGATAGAATTAGCGAATCGATGATGAAGGGAAGAGTGGGATGAAAAAGGGGTATCGCAATATTATTCTGCTGTTCATCGGGCAAGGGTTAACCGGCTCCATCATCTCTCTATTGACGTTAACCTCCACGCTGGCGGGCCAAAGCCTGTCTCCGGTTCCTTATCTCGCCACCTTACCCGTCACCGCCACCGTATGCGGTTCCACGCTGATGGTCTATTTCGTCTCTTCGCTGATGAGCCGCTATGGCAGAAGAACGGCATTTTTGATCGGCGGCCTTATTGGGCTTATCGGCAGCGTACTGGCCGCGATTGCGCTGTATTACCGCTCTTTTACTTTATTTACTGTGTCCACGCTGATTTTGGGAAGCGCCACGGTATTCAACCAGTACTATCGTTTTGCCGCCGCCGAAGTGTCGGACAATGACGCCAGGAATAAAAAAGCGACGTCGCTGGTGATTGGCAGCGGCGTTATCGGCGGATTTTTAGGCCCATTCGTCGCCGGACACGGCATCATGATGTTTGACCGCTACCCGTACCTGGGCGCCTTTCTTATCGCCGCCGTCATTTTTTTACTGGTGCTGGCGACGCAAAACTTTATCAATCTGCCGCATACCGCCCCTTCGCCCGCCATGCGGAACGACGCGCCGGATAACGCGCATTATTCGGCGGCGTTGCGCTCACCGGCCTTCATGACGGGCACCGTCAGTTGCGCGGTGGGATTCGCCATCATGACCCTGATCATGAATTCGACGCCGCTGGCGATGTCTCACCACCATTTCGATATCCGTGCGAGCGCAACGGTACTGCAATGGCATTTCGTTGCCATGTACGCGCCGGCGCTGTGCTTACCGTTGTTGATGAATATCCTGAGCACGCCGGTGACGATCGTTGTCGGCGCCCTGTTTTTCATCGCCGGCACCGGCACCGCGTTAATCAATACGGACATGACCGGCTACGTCCTCTCGTTGGTTCTGGTGGGACTCGGCTGGTCTTTTATGTTCAGCGGCGGCACGTTCCTGATTAACAGCATAAAAGAGAACGCGATCAAACATAGACTACAGGGCATCAACTCACTGGCGACCTATTCCTTCAACCTGGTGGCGGCGTTGGGAGCCGGGCTGTTCATGAGCGGTGAAGGCGGCTGGCGCGTGGTGAATATCGTCTCGCTGGCGATCATGGCGTTCTTCGTGCTCTATTTCTGTCTGAGTCGCAAACGCAGGGGCGACGCGAGATAGCGTGACGCGTTCGAATCCCCCGCACGCGTCGCTACACGCGCCAGGGAACCGGCACCAATAACGCTTTTAGTATTTCAACGAACCGTTCCATACGGGCCGCGCGCCCGGCCCGTGGCCCAAGCAGAGCGACGACATCCGCGCTCGGCAGACGCCAGTCAGACATCACTTCGACCAGGCGCCCGGCTTTCAGATCGTCGGCGATCGCCCACTCGGAACGCTGAATCAGGCAAAGCCCGGCGACGGCCCAATTCCTGACCACCTCACCGTCATTACTGGTGAAAACGGGCCTGATACGCACGGTCTTCGTCTCGCCATCGTTACGGCGGGCGAATCCCCACAGCGACGCATCCGCCCGGTCTTCCCGCAGCACGCCGCATACATGGCGGGGAAGATCCATCGGATGCTCGGGCATTCCGTGTTGCGCCAGATAGTCAGGCGCGGCGCACAGAATACGGCGGTTAGGCGCCAGCGGCCGCAGCGCCAGGCTGGAATCGGTCAACGGGCCGACATGAATCAACACATCCCAGTCATCGATATCCAGCGTCCCAATCGGCGCATCCGACAGCATCAGCGAGGGTTCGATGGTCGGAAATTGCCGACACATGCGCGTTACCGCCTCCGCCACATAGGCTCGCCCAAACCCCAGCGGCGCCAGTACTCTCAACGGGCCGATCACCTCGTTTCGCCGCTCGGCAAGCAAGGCCGCGATCCCCTCGATTTGATCCAACACATCGGCCCCCTTCTCCGCCAGCAAGGCGCCTTCCGCCGTCAGGTGGTAGCGATGGCTGGAGCGATCGACGAGCTGAACCCCCAGACGCTGTTCGAGCGCCTGCAGGCGTTGCGTCACGGCAGGCGCCGTCACATCAAGCGCTCGCGCCGCCGCAGCCAGCGAAGGGGCGCTGGCAAGAACGGAAAAGAAATGCAGGTCCCGGGAGGTGATCATTAATGTCAGTCTTAACAACAGATGCAGTTTTGGTAAATTCCATTCTAAATGGCGACAGGGTAAAAATCTCATACCGACAGAGCAAAATGAGAACTACACCATGACACTGACCGATCGGCTATCGACTTTACCTACCCCCTCGCTGGTACTCGACGAAAAAATCATGCTGACCAACATCGCACGCCTGCGCGATCGCCCGGAGCTTGCCGGCATTACCTTACGTCCCCACCTGAAAACGGCAAAATCGGAGGAGGTCGCCCGCCGGTTGCTCACCGACGGCACCGGGCCGGCGACCGTTTCAACGTTGCGTGAGGCGGAGGTGTTTTTCGAATCCGGCATCAGGGACATCCTGTACGCGGTGGGCATTGCGCCGCAGAAGCTGCCTCGCGTCGTACAGTTGATTAAAGCCGGCTGTGACCTGACCGTACTATTGGACTCTATCGAGCAGGCGCAGGCGGTTGTCGATGCGTCGCGCGCATCCGGTATCCAGATCCCGGCGCTGCTGGAGGTCGACAGCGACGGCCACCGCAGCGGTTTGCCGCCGGCATCGCCGGCGCTTATCGAGATCGGTCGCGTGCTGCACGACGGCGGCGGATTGCTGCGGGGCGTACTGACGCATGCGGGAGAGAGCTACGGCGTAGCCGGCGCCGGCGCCCACGCGGCGTTTGCCGAACAGGAACGTAGCGCGGCGGTGACCGCGGCTGACAACCTGCGGCAGGCCGGCTTGCCCTGCCCCATCGTCAGCGTCGGTTCAACGCCCACCGCGCACGCCGCCCGCAATCTGGCAGGCGTGACCGAAGTGCGGGCCGGCGTCTACGTCTTCTTCGATCTGGTGATGGCCGGGATCGGCGTGTGCCGCACCGATGATATCGCCTTGTCCGTGCTGACCACCGTCATCGGTCATCAGGCCGCGCGCGGCTGGATCATGGTGGACGCCGGCTGGATGGCGCTCTCGCGCGATCGCGGCACCGCCAATCAGGCGGTCGATCAGGGGTACGGCCTCGTCTGCGATGACCACGGAAAGATCATCCCCGATCTTATCGTCACCGCGGCCAATCAGGAACACGGCATCATTGCACTGCGCCCCGGCAGCGACGGACCGTTATCGGATCTGCCGGTCGGCACGCGGCTGCGTATTCTGCCGAATCACGCCTGCGCTACGGCAGGCCAGTTCGACGCCTATCATGTTATTCCTGCGCAAGCGGACGCGCCGCTGTCGCAATGGTCACGTTTCGGTGGATGGTGAGGTAAGCATCATGTTTTTAATCAATGAGAAAGACAGTGCAGCATTGGCCAGCCACGCGATGGCCTATGATGCGGTGCGCGCCGCGCTGATCGATGCGGTACACCCTGCCACCGCCAACTTCCCCGTCGTCCACGGTCATGGCTCCGACCCCGGCAACCGGTTTACCGTGAAGTCAGGCGCCACACCGGAACTGGCGGGGCTGAAAGTAGGTTCTTATTGGCCGGGAAACCTCGCCGGCGGGCTACCGTGCCACAACTCAATCATCTTCCTTTTCGACCAGTCGCGAGGCGTTATCGACTCAGCGGTAGAAGCTGGAACCCTGAATGCCTATCGCACCGCGGCCGCCGATGCGGTGGCTACCGATGCGCTGGCGCGCGCCGACGCCTCGGTACTGGCGGTTTTCGGCACCGGCCATCAGGCGCGTTACGAGGTCGGGGCGGTGGCGCGCATTCGCCCGATCAAGGAGATTCTGGTTGTCGGGCGTACTGAAGCTGCCACCCAAAACATGGTGGAGGCCCTGCGCGCCAACGCGCTGCCGGCGCGGGCATGTCAGGCACAAGCGGCCTGTCGGGCGGCGGACATCATCATCGCCGCCACCACCGCCAGAGCGCCGCTCTTTGATGCCGCCTGGGTCCGCCCCGGCACGCACGTCTCCTCAATGGGCTCGGACGCCGTCGGCAAACAGGAACTGCCGGTCGAACTACTGATGGCCGGCCGATTATTCTGCGATCTTCCGGCGCAGTCTCGCCGCATTGGCGAATTCCAGCACGCCGACGAGGATAAGGCCGTTTTCGCCATTGGCGATGTGCTTTCCGGCAGCGTCACCGGCCGCGAAGCGGCCTCGGACATCACCGTTTTCGACAGTTCGGGCCTGGCGATTCAGGACCTGTATGTAGCCAAAGCCGTGATTGACGCCTGGCGACGTCAGCACGCTTAAGCCGCTATACACGTCAAACCAGACACGACATATCAAACCGGATGCCGTCCCATCGGACATCCGGTTTGACGGTCGGCAAAACACCGCGCTAAATAACCGTCGGCTCCCCCCTGATTCCACACCGCCCGGCGGGCAGATATGTACCGCCGATTTCACCTGCGGGCTGGGGCGGTATCTGCAAATAAAAAGCCTGGTCGCGATATCAGAATATTATTTAATAAAAATAACGGGCGTTAAGGACAAGAGTAGCGACAGCCGCCAACGCATATTGAATGATTAATATACCATAGCAACTATATCACATATAAATATTCATCTAATTAATAGCAAGCAAATATCCACATATGTATTTAGTTACGCACCTATAATCCCCAAACCACCAAGATCATTTTTCAATCACCGGGACATTAATGGAGAAGTTTCATTTTAATTACCAATTAAATTCATTGGTAACCATTATGGCAAACCAAGGGATTAATCTCTGCTTTCATGTTAAAAAAAAGATATAAACACCTCATTAACCATACAAAAATTAAGTGAACAGAGTTTTATCTCAAATTACAATACATTTTTTAACATTATTGACACAATTATTTATAGCCAATAATATTTGTCACGCGGAATAAACACATTCTGCTTAATTCAAAAAACTCAATGTGAAACTATAAGGAAATTAATATGGATAAGGCTCAAGAATTAGAGTTGGCTGTTGCTGAACTGAATGCAGAAAATACCGAAGCTGAAAATGAAATTCTGCTGGATGTAACCTGCATGGTTTCGAATAAAGAGTGGCAAGAGTAAGAAAAAGTGGCCGCGATGCGGCCACCTTTCCTTAATCTATCCATCTTAAAGCAAACATCAAAACCATATTTTACTTTTCAGTAATCGAAAGGTATTTGTTTATGAGCAACATAGTCGATGGAATTGACAGTATCCGTTCAATATCGATAGATGAATTGAAAGACAGCGACGGTTTTCTTTTGATTGATGTAAGAGAGAGCCATGAATTTCTTGATGGTACTATTCCCAAAGCACTTACTATCGGACGTGGTTTTTTAGAAATAGAGCTAAAGAAAAGAAAAATAGAATTAGATAAACCTATAGTCCTCTTTTGTGCAAGTGGCTTACGCTCCAGGTATGCTGCATTAAATTTAATGCTACTTAATTATTCGAATATCTACTCCCTTCAGGGTGGATTTGAAGCATGGAAAGCTCAGGGGAATCATATTGAATACCCGCAGAGCCTTAGCGAAAATGATAAAAAGCGTTATGCAAGACATCTGTCGCTACAAGACATCGGTTCCGATGGCCAGTTAAAAATTATGCAAGCGAAAGTACTGGTTGTTGGTGCCGGAGGACTTGGCTCATCATGCCTGTTGTATCTCGCAGCCGCCGGCGTTGGTGAAATTGCCATTGTCGATCATGACATTGTCGATCTGAGCAATTTGCAACGGCAGGTCATTCATAACGAAAACATGCTGAAAAAGAAAAAAGTTGATTCTGCATTCCATACACTACGGGCACTCAACTCTGAGATCACCGTTAATACTATTGATGAGCGAGTAACGCCAGAAAATATTGATGCATTAGTAGACGGTTACGACGTCATCGTAGATTGTACCGACAACTTTAAAGCCCGGTACATTATTAACGATTCCGCTGTCGCGGCAGGAAAACCCGTCGTCTCCGCGGCCGTATTCCGTTTTTCCGGACAAGTCATGACACGCTCTAATAATCAGGCACCTTGTTACCGCTGTGTCTATCCGGAAGCCCCTCCAGCAGAATTAGCGCCATCCTGCACAGAAAATGGCGTTATTGGTGTTATCCCTGGAATGCTCGGGATCTATCAGGCAAATGAAGTACTAAAGATTATTCTTGGGATTGGCGACTGTTTAAATGGAAAACTATTAAAAATAGACATGCTCAACAATCAGCATCAGTTACTAACCACGAAAAAACGCCCTGGATGTCAATGCCATAATAATTAATGGAACTGTATGACGATGATTGAGATATCGCTGCCAGAATCAATAAAAAGCACAAGTAAGATAACAACAGACGCTAAAAATCTTAATGATATTTTACTTGAAATCAGGAGTATGAATCCTGAGGCATTTAAATTAATAGCCGTAGAAAAAAATGAAAGCTGCAAGTTAAAACCTTTCATTACCCTTTTTATTAACAATACGATGTCAGTTGATAGTAACCCAATCCTAACCGATGGTGATCATTTGACATTCGAAGTAGCTATTTCGGGAGGTTAATCTTGGACGCGAAAAAGTTACAGAAAGCGTATGTATCGATGCTATATAGCAACAACTATCGGATAAGCGGTGCAGATACCGAGTATCAGTACCTTGCCCAAACGATGGACAGCGAAAGACTGATCGTTGAACGCGCCGCCAGGCAGCGAAATTTGCGTACCGTGCTTTATTCAGACATGCACTTTTCCCCGCGTTTTTTTAGCAAAGAGCAGTTTCTTGCCCTGGTAATAGCCTATTGTGAGTCAGACAGTTTCTGGAACTGGAACAGCAGGACACTTATTGAAAGCTTTTGCTCATTTGTCGTCGAAAAATCCGACCTGACTGAAGAAGAGAAAACCATATTTCTGATTGATGGCATTTATTCTGGCATCTCAACAAACTCGGAAAACTCACCGTGGCAATCGAAAATAACTCATGTTGCCGAAAAGTCGACAACTGAAGAGATTATTCTCGACAGATATTTTTCATTATCACTGTTGAACAAAGCGGATCATCTCTCAGATGTCACATTCGAGAATAAAACAGCATGTTTACGCTTACACAATGAAAATGGGAAAGTAGCGATTTCACTTAAGGAGACAGCATGAGCTCACTTGTAGGATTAGGGATTGATTACACTCACAGCTATGGTCATAAATTAAGTGAACTATTGAAGTTATCCCAAAACGGAATCAGCCATCTGTCAGTCGTCGCTATTCCAGATCTCGCTGTCGCTAAAACATTTCGTCAGACTTTTATTGACTATCCAATCATACACCATTTTTCAGGCATGGAGCCTGCGGGAATTGATGGATTACGGCCTGATGTACTGGAGCGTCAAAGCAACATCAGTGATGTACTGCAAGCGGCATGGTGCCTGGAAGATATCGGCATCTGGAATGTTGGCCCTTATAATCTGCCCTATTTCGCCGCACCGGTGCTCTGCGAATCAGTCCTTGCAATGACAATCGAGGGTGTAAAACGTATTCAGCAAGTCTCCCGCATTCCGTTCTGTGCTGAAATTCCCTCGTTCAGTATTGCCGCGGGCGACATGACGCTGGGTGAATTTTTTCATCGTCTGGTTGATGCTACTCAATGCGGTGTTGTGTTGGATATTAGCCATGTATTTTCTTATGCGATCTATTATGGTCTGAAACCGGAAGATGTCCTGAATAGTCTGCCACTTTCAGCCGTTAATGAGATTCATATTGCAGGAGGTAGCGTTCATCCCAAGCATCATTGGCGATATCGTGACACGCACTCAGAAAAAATTGTTGCTGAGGTGTTTCCTCTGCTAGAACAAGCCATTACGCAATGCACCGACCTTAAAGCCATTACCTATGAGCTAGGGGTAGGTATCTCAACTGAAGTGATCGTGACAGATTTGGCAAATATAGAAAACGCCTGTCAGAGGATGAATTTCACTCCTTCATTCTGACTTAAAAAAATAAATATAATAGTACTGGTTAATAAGGCAATGTATGGATACTAACAACACGACTATCCTGCTATTTGATAGTGCAAGAAAAAACGAACTCGTAAGGCTGGCGGAAATATCAAATGTAGAAACACTACATCCACATACGGTTAAAATCTCCAGTTTGCTGGCCAGCGATCTTTTTTCTTGCTCAGGAGAAGACTTTTCCCGCGTTGTTTCCGCCAGTTACCTTGATGCCTTATCCCAAGGCTATGATAGCGTGAGAAAGCGTGTCGCCAAACAATTTGGCAACTGTCATATTGAAGCGCATGCTTATTCTTCCGCTGAAAATGAATTTTCTCATTCGCTGCATGCGGCGTTATCTCACTTTTCCGACGAAATTGAAAAGCCTTACATATTGGCATCGGTAGGTCATGATTTCGGCCGCCAGCGTTTTCCAGGCTCTTCGGCGGAAGCAATCGGCGTTGCACTGTTATTAAAAAACAACACCATTCCAGGAAAAACGCCAGCAGGTAATGGCAATATAGAATTTATCGTCAGGGAATTTGACTATCCAACACGTAATAATACTGGTGCGTCAGACTCCATCAAAGGCACTTCCGCCGCCGTAGTTTACCTCGCAGGGCTGGCAGCCAACCTACGCGACTTTCTTATAAAATCGGGGCATCCTCACGATCGCCTTGCGCTGCACGCCGGTATGATCTACCTGGGTGAGGCTTATCAGGGATTGTACTTATTTGAAAATAAGCCACTTCCACAACCAATGCCACAGTGTTGGGATCTCAATGTCGAAAGATCGACGCGGGTGGAAACCGCACTCACATTGCCATCAACAGACACCGGAGTGAAAATCAGCCTGGTCGCCAGTTTTCAGGGAAGCATCGCACGCACAACCCGGTTGACGGCAATAGTCGATGGTCAGAAAATCATTGGGGAAAACGGAACACTGCTAATCTCTACCGAGCGGCTAAGTCATACCGGCGAGCATACGATAGGGTTACAAGCAGAAGGGCTGTTCGATCGGATCACCTTCGCCTCTCAGGCGACCATAGCCACAAATATAACGTCGTCACTCCCTCTGATTAAACCTGATGATGATGTCATTGTCGGCATTTCCGCCAGTCATGATGCGTCGGCATGCCTGATGGTCAACGGAAAAATTCGTTATGGTATTCAACTGGAACGCCTTACGCGGATTAAACATGATGGCCGGAGTATTCTCGACAGTACCCTGGCAGTGGATTACTGCCTTTCAGCAGCAGGCCTTACTTATAATGATGTGAACTGCTTTGCCTATAATATTCAGGCTGCCACACCGGAGTATGTCGGCCTTAATCAGCCGATCCATGCCGCAGATTTCACCCTGTTTGATCCGTTTTCCGCCAAAGCCGTCTTTGCCAGCCATCATCTGTGTCATGCCTTTGCAGCCTGGTCTGGTTCGAAATTTAACCAGGGTAATGTACTGGTCGTTGATGGTTCAGGCGGAACCGTCGTGGGCCGGGAAGATCTTTTATGCAGTGGCGAAGAATTTGCCGCCTACCTGAATGCAGGTCTGAACGGAATTAAGCCGTTGTTGCATGTCGTGTCGCATTATTCTTTTGATCAACAGGACTATCAACTAGTAAACCGGGAATACAGCCCGTCGTTTAATATCAGAAATGGCAGTTTTTCCCTTGGAGAAGCCTATGCTTCCGTGAGCCAGTTCGTATTTAATTCCTGGCAAGCCTCCGGTAAATTGATGGGATTAGCGCCGTACGGCACGCCTGAGTATGCTAATGAAATCGCGGTTGAAACACCGTCAGGCCTATCGTATGGCTATTTGTGGAAGCAAAAATTTACTGAAAAGAAATCCAATCCTATGGATTACGCCAACCTGGCGGCTTCGGTGCAGGCAGTATTAGAACAAGGAATATTTTCCCGCCTGGAGCGTTACCAGATTACGAATAATACGCCGCTGGTCATGACCGGCGGTGTGGCGTTAAATTCCGTCGTCAACTTCAAGGTTCGCAACCATCTTAAATTAAAAGACTTCTATCTATTTCCCGCGCAACATGATGCCGGTATCTCCATCGGAGCGGCCAGCGCCGCCTATTACAAAAGGCATGGAAAAACCCTGAATGATGCCTTTAGCCATGACTATCTGGGCAAAGTTTATCATCACCGGGATATTGCTTTTGCCGCCAACCGCTTTGCCGACAGAATAACCATCACCGCCATTGACACTGCCGCGCTGGCGGGACGATTAAACGCCGGACAAGTCATCGGGTATTTTTCCTGCAGTAAAGGTTCTGAATTTGGCCCGCGCGCATTAGGCGCTCGCTCATTACTGGCAAGTCCATGTTCAATGGACACCTGGAAATTCATCAACAAGTGGGTGAAATTCCGTGAAGACTTCCGCCCCTTTGCCCCAATGGTCGCCGCCGAACATCTTAGCCAGTACTTTGACGGGGATGGTGAACATAAATACATGCTCGAAGTTCTGCCGGTTAAAAAAGCATACCGAGATAAACTCGCAGCAATCACCCATGTCGATGGTACTGCACGGGTACAAACGGTCTCGGAGCATGACAATGCCGAAATCCACGCGTTGTTGAATGCCTTTGGCGAACGCTCTGGATTTCCTGTTTTGCTGAATACCTCATTCAATGTCCGCGGACAACCGATCGTTGAAGAGCCACAGCAGGCAATAGAAATGCTGCTTTCAACGCATATCGATGCCGTGGTATTTGGCGGCTATATCGTTGAACTACGCGAGTGGGAATTGGATGAACAAAACCTGCCGGGATTGTTACGTCTTAGCCCCGGCTGCAAGCTGCACAGCGCGCTGGAAAAAAATGAAGCAAAGTACTGGCTTACTCATGACTATCAGGGAACGTCGCAATCAATCAGCGCCCAACTTTATCATTCGCTAACGGAACTGCTCAGACTCCATTGCCTGGCTGATGCGCAGAAAGCCTATGCTGAACTTCCTTTAACGCTCAGAAAGCAGATAAATAAATATATTCAGTTGAAATGCCTGACTCTTGCCTATGATTTTTCGGCCGGGAGGAATGAACCTTGAAAACGGCAACGCATCCCGGCTTAAGGCGTTATACCGAGAAAGAAGTGCTGGCGCTGGCGCTACCGCTGCGCAAGCGTTTAGGTATTTCAAGACTCACTTCAGTCGGCGAGTTTATTAATCTTCCTGGGGTATCCATCGTCAATGCAGTGAGAACGGAGATAAAAAAAGGCCAGATATCATCCACACAGGGTAAAGGTCGTAGTTTAATCGCTGCGACCTGCAGCGCGCTGATGGAAGCGTATGAACGACACTGTGCTTGCTGGTGCGAGCATGCCATTTTTCATCATCAGGCAACCAGGGACGATAAAAAGACACTGCAACGATTAGGCTTCACTCCGGAATGTGATATTCAGCAATGGATAAACGGATATGAGTGGCATACGGGTCGCGAGCTGCGCCTCCCGGCTATTGAAGTACAATTTCCATATCATGGTTCCGACAGGCATAGCTCTAATATACAAGCACATACTTCCGGACTGGCTTGCGGCGGCAGTCTGGAGGAAGCGACCTGTTTTGCGATCATGGAGTCGATTGAACGTAATACGACATCCTTGTTTTACAAACACTGCCTGTCCAAAATCTGCGCTGACTTCGTTGATCTCTCGACCATTTCCAGAGCATCGACCATGACGTTGTGGGAACATCTTAACGATAAAGGGTACGAAAGTTTCGCGTTGCGCATACACGGTCCCTTACCCACTTACTACGTTGCTCTGTATGATCCCGTCAGTATGGGGCCAAAGTTTATGATTGCTGGTTCTGCGTCGGGTTTTACCGAATCTGACGCGCTGGATGCCGCAATGATGGAAGCTATTCAGGGGCTGGTGGTGAGTCTGCAAGCCTCCCGGGAAGATTTAAGCCGGCAGGAGAAAAAGTACCGCTCACAATCCTTCTTTGAAACATCGAAATTTAGCAAATTGAAGGCGTTATTCCACAAACATTATGCCAACGTGGCGATGCCGTCATCAGAGCAATCACCTTTAGAACCATCTCCTTCAGAACAGTCTCCCCAAACGCTGACAGCTGCGACGCAATTTCTTGCGAAGGTTCTCGAAAAGCAAGAGATAGAGGATGTTTATATTGTGGACTTATCGCTGCACGATCTACCTTTTCATACGGTTAAAGCCGTTATTCCTGGCCTGTATGACTGGCATGTTAATCCGGGCCGGGTGGGATAATTATGCTTTTTTCACCTAAACGTAAACCGATCGTATTTGGTGGTCCGTCAGTTTCAACGATTAAACAGCGTGACGATATTATTGAATATCGCCCACCGATTCAGGGTGGAGAACTGGCGGCATTAACAGGTAGTGGTCGCCCAGTATTAATCGTTGATGGTTTATTTGGCACGAAAATGTCTGTAACCGTGGTTGAATGTCTGGAATTTATTCAGGCCGGAGGGTTGTTGCTGGGCTGTTCCAGCATGGGAGCACTGCGCGCTGCCGATTGTTATACTGCTGGGATGGTAGGAGTGGGACAGATTTTTCAGGGATACATTATGGGTTATTACCATTCTGACGCAGATGTAGCATTACGTTATCATTCTGGAAGTTATGAAGAGATAACGCTCTCATGGGTGCATATAGACCATATTACGCGTCATCTCGTCATGCAAAAGCAATTTTCGTCACTCACCGCCCGACTTATTTTAGCGAAGGTTCGTTCTATTAGTTGGTATGAACGTTATATTGATCGAGTAGTAGAAATCATTCGTTCTTTTTCACCACAGATCAAAGACAGTGAATTAAGAGCACTATTTAGTGATGATGCTTTGCATCCTAAAAAGAATGATGCGCAACTGGCGATTAACTATCTGACTCAATTTTATCTGGCAAGGCGTGAGCAATAAAAAATGAAAAATAGTAATTGGTTAAAAAGCATCGGCTATCTGGATAGCACCTTCCGCGCGATGCAATCGACATCAAATCAGTTAAGCCATCTTTTGGTCGGCGCTTTAGGCGGGATGTTTAATTCCGCGGTGTCGCTACGCGTTTCTATCGCATTTTATTCATCAATCCTCCTCGAAGTGCCATCGGGTTTACTCGCCGACAAGCTGGGGCATTTTAGAAGCGTTGCTTTGGGTAGCCATTTTACCGCATCGGCTCTGCTCACACTTTTTTTCTCACTGACAAGCACCCACGATGCCGGCTTGCAAATATCACTGCTGATCCTCAGCTCATTTCTCAGCGCTATCGGTATGAGCCTGATTTCGGGGGCCTATCAGGCAATGCTGCAAGACATGATAGACAACCAAATCATTAAGCATGGTGAGGAAAGTGGGTTGCGCACCAAAGCACTTCTGCTTTCGCAACGATACGGCAAGGAGATTGTGTCGATTGTCCCGATCATCTTTCTGCTCATTTTGCTCGTCATGTATCGAACTATCGGGTATGCAGAAGCGATGCTGTTTATCCCGGCAATTATGTTTATTATTTTAGGTATCTGGCTGTGGCGCTATCCGCAAAGAAATAGTGCACAAGAAACTGACACTGAAAATAACCAGAAAGCCGGTGATAAAAACACGCTTAAAAATTTTATTTCTTGTCTCAGAGCGATGACCCGAGATCAGTTGGTCATGCTGATTAAAATTTCGTTGATAATTGTTTTACTTAACTTCTCAATGGTCCATGTTCATACCTACCTGATGGTGGCGGAGTTTAGGGAATACAATATCATGGACATCAGCATTATTTATCTTATCCCTTTATTCCTGTTTATTGCCTCCTTTGACGCCGCCCACTATGTTAAGGGTGTCATTGTGCCACGTGCCGCAGCGAAGTTTGATGATAAATCGCTGGTTATGCTGTCCTTTGGCAGCCTCGCATTATTATCTGCCGGTTGTTATTTCCTCTACATCTATTGCGATGGCATATTTGCACTTATTTTATATGTTTTATTTTTCCGGGCATGCGTAACAATGGGACAGGACGTCGCCATCAGTAATTTACTGGCTCGCCTTCCTGAAGAGATCCGGGCGTTCACCCTTAGTCTGGTGATGAGCTCTGTGATTGTTTTATACGGGGCTTACTCTGTCTATTTGACATTTATCGGTATTGGCGCAGAGCCCGCACAGAATGTTTTGATAGAAATCCTTATAATTGCTTTAATTGGCGGAATCTTCTCGCTTTCGTTAAAAATAGTACCGTTGAATGAACCTGATGGTTCTGAACTACAACCGTCAAATTAATAATCAGACCGGAAAAAGAAACATGAGCACAGAAAAAACAACATTATTCTCCACTGCAAGGACCGATGTTTACTGCCTTACAGAGGATTTTTCCGAGCAACTTCAACTTTTCTTAGTCGAGAACAGGGATAATTTTGCACCATTTGAACCATTGCGTTCTGAAGATTACTTCTCGCTCGACAGCATCAGACAGCGCATTGCCGATTCTCAGCCTGATTTTAAAGCGAAAAAATGCTTATTGCTTGTTTTCACCCTCAAAGGAGAAGATAAGATCATTGGGAGCATTAATTTTACCAACTTTGTTTATGGTGTATTCCAGGCTGGTTATTTAGGCTTCTCAATCGATAAATCATACCAGGGAAAAGGGTTGATGCATGAAGCTTTGGAAAGTTCAATCGCCTACGTCCATGAAAATTATGGTTTGCATCGTATTATGGCTAACCACCTCCCTGACAATACGCGTAGCCAAAATATATTAGCAAGATTGGGGTTTGTGAGAGAAGGGTTTGCTAAATCCTATTTGAAAATAAATGGAATATGGCAGGACCACGTCCTGAACTCATACATAACCCCTGAAAAACAAGAAGGATAAATAACATGGACAAGAGCGAAATCAATCTATATCTCAAGAAATCATTTGCTGACATCACTACACAGCTATCTGATATTTATGGCATTGATTCGACAGGACGATTATCCGATTTTCTGGCCGGCATGTTGGGTGAGTCTCATAGTAAACCATCACATCCGCTGCAAAAGCCACGTTTGCTGTTTTTCCCCGGTCTTAGCAACGGCCCGTGGATTGATGAAAGCTCAAGTGAAGCGACTGCGCATGTTGCTAAACTATTGGCTGAAAACTTTCATGCGATTAAAGAGGAATTCACCGCCGCAACCGGTCAATTGAAAGAATATTCATCCAGTAATCTGTTTAAAAATCTTTCAGAAAAAGACTGGTCATCCATTTCACTTTGGAGCCGTGGTAAATTCAGTGAAAAAATAGTTCACTTCCCTCACTTAGAAAAATTAATCGGTAGATTTGAAGACATTCTTTTTCCGTGGCGAGGAGAAGTCACTTTTATGCGATTAAAAGCCGGAGCCTGGCTTCCTGAACATTATGACTGGACTAATGCGCAAATAACCTGCCACTTTGGTATTAATATCCCTGAGGATTGCGGCCTAATCGTTGCGGGAGAAGAACGACGCTGGGAAGAAGGGAAGTCCATTTTTTTCGATCATAGTTTCCTTCATAACGTTTACAACCATTCTGCTCGTGATCGTGACATTTTGCTGATTAATCTTTTACATCCAGAGCTCACTGATGCGGAAGTTCATGGAATTAAGTTATTAGGCCCGGTTCTGGCAAAAATCAGCGACGCCCCCCGGTAAACGAGACCATCATCTTTCCTCCAGAATGAGCAGTCTGGGGTGTTCGGCACTATTCAGCAGGTGGCAATCAACAAGTGACAATCAGCAGGTGACAAATGGCGGCTTAACCGCACCACCGGCCCAACCGACCAGACGCTACATCCCCGCCATTCAGCGGGGAAAGCAAGATACCTCAGCGTCCTACTGCGCCGGACGGCCGTAATAGGCGGTGAAACTGGCTTTAGCCAGCGTGTTGCCGTTAATCATGTAGCCGCCGAGCGCCGGGCTGGCGTCTTTAGGGACATCCAGCGTTTTGGTCTTCAGCGCGTAAACGGTGAAGATGTAGCGGTGCGGTTTGTCGCCCGCCGGCGGACATACGCCGCCCCAGGCCTCCACGCCGTAATCGATACGCACCTGACGCGCACCGGCAGGCAGGCGTTTGCCGCCGATTTCGCCGGCGTTGGCGGCAAGACTATTCACATTCGCCGGAATATTGATCACCATCCAGTGCCACCAGCCGGAGCCGGTCGGCGCATCCGGATCATAAACGGTGACGGCGAAGCTCTGAGTCCCTGCCGGCGCGCCGCGCCAGTTTAACGCGGGAGACTGGTTCAGCCCGCTACAGCCGAAGCCCTTGAACTCAAAGCTGGCAGGCAACGCGCTATCAGGCGCGATGGATGGGCTGGATAATGTCAGGGTATCCGCGTGCGCCGCGGCGGTCATCAACAAACCGGCGAGCAGCGGCGCGCAGGAGCGAATCAGGCGAGAACGTGTTTTCATATTAGTATTCCTGTGACTCATGGTAGGCTTGGCTTGCCATTCATCGCCATGCCGCGCAGACGGCCGTATCGGGGATGAATGTCAGGACACAGACTGAACTGTGCTGCCAATGGTAGCGCGCCGATGCCAGTTCCACTGTTCCGGCTCGCGCAACCTTTGTTCCATTTTCACCACGGATACCGGATGACGCTGACCGACCACCCCAACCTGCCTCAGATGCATTCGGCCGAGCCGCTGCCCCGCCATGCGCCGCCGCTTGCCCATCAGATTATCGCCCGCAGCCAGTATGTGCTGCGTACGGTGGTGATGCGTACCGACCTGATTGGGCTGGTCGTCTCCGGCACCAAACAGCTACTGGCGCCGGAAGGCAGCAACGCGTTTGCGCCCGGCGAGTTATTTATATTGCCGCGAGGCACCCAGTGGGACGTGATCAACGACCCGGCGCCGCAAGGGCGCTATGTGGCGCAGATTCTGAACCTGCAACCGGAAACTGTGACGCGCTTTTACCAGAGTTTCGGTCAGTTTGCCGCGCTGACGCCGGTGCGGAGCTTCGCCAGAGTGACGGATAGCCGCACGATAGGGGCGGCGTTTATGCGCGCCGCCGACGCGCTGAGCGACGCCGATTGTTCGGCGACGTTGAGCGAGCACCGGGTGCTGGAAGTCTTGCTCTTGCTGGCGGAGCAGTCCGGCATTGTGCTGACGCCGCCGGGCGCGCTGAACTGGAGTGAGCGGGTGCGGCGGCTGGTGGCGCAGCGCCCGTATGACCACTGGGCGGCCGACCGGGTGGCGCAAGCGCTGTCCACCACCGCCAGCACCCTGAACCGCCGGCTGGCGCAGGAAGGCAACACCACCGCCGCCTGCGTGCGGGAAACCCGGCTGGAAGCGGCGATGGTGCTGCTGCAATCATCGGATCGGCCGGTCGCCGCTATCGCCCTTGATGTCGGCTACGAATCCCACAGCAAATTCACCGCGGCTTTCCGCCGTCGTTTCGGCGTAGTGCCATCGGCGTTGCGCGACTGATACGCCGTTCGCACACTCTGTCGATGATATTTAACGCGCCGAGCACCAATGCGGGGACGACTGTCAGGCCTACTGGCGGAAGAAGGTTGATGGGGGCTCAATGTCACAGGCGTTGCTGGCGAGCGGGAGATAATCGCGCTTAACCGCTACGGTCGATTCAGATAGAACTCAAACAGCGTGACCAGCTCGCTAACCAGTAGCTGTGTATGCAAAAGAGTCGGGCGCTCTACCGTCACACGATGTATGATCGCATGCGTTGCGGTACCGATAATATAAAGCGCAAACTCGGGATCGGGGACATTGTTCATAAAGGGTTTTAGCCCATCGATTAAGCACTTACGCAGCTCTTCTTCATCCTCCAGTACACGCCGTGCCGTCAGCGGAATCTCTTCCGTCAAAACCTTATGCACGGCAGGTGAAACACGATGTTTATCGACGATCATCCCGACAATCAGCGTCAGGGCCTCCCGGAGCGAAGACTGTTCAGGAAACAACTGGAGTGTTTCATGCAACTCAGTATGCATTTCAAGAGCATGCCTGCGTTGTAACTCGTTAATAATCGCTTCTTTATTCGGGAAAAACTGATACAGAGAGCTGATGTTAACCCCCGCCCGCTCAGCAATAGCGTTAGTAGTCAGACTTTCCCATCCATGTTCATTCAGAATGTAAGCTGAGGCTTGAATTATTGCATCAACCGTTGCCCGCGAACGAGCCTGAACAGGCATTCTTCTGGGGTTGGCGACGAGTCGGCTGCGTTTCACTCCGTGCTCCGGAATATAAGTTTATTAAATTAAAGTTAAAGCTTACTATTTAAAATATGAACACACAAGGTAATTGGCAAATCTAATTTGCCAATGAGTTATCATACATTCACCAGGAATTATCTTTATGCCTATGCAAGATACCCCGTATTTATGGGCCGACTTTCAGACAACGAATCGTACGCGCAGGGCTATTAGAGACTTCGGTAATATTCCGATTGCCGATGATATCATCACCGCATTACTTACCGAAGCCGGCTACGCGCCATCCAGCGGTAACCTTCAACCGTATCAGCTTCACTGGATTAAAACGCCTGAATTAAAATCACAAGTTGCAGCCGCCTGTAATGGACAAAAGGCGGCAAAATCATCAGCAGCGATTATTGTTGTTGTCGCCAGTCCTGAAATTGGCAGAAGCACGGCAAATAAACAACTTTCCTATGTTGAAGACTCCCCGATATTACAACCAAAATCAAAAGATTATTACCGCAAGCAAATAGGGAAATTTATTAAAATACTGACCATAGGTTCCTCAGCATTATGGACCCCGTTAATCAATATTATTGCATTATTTAAGCCGAGCTTATCATTACTTCCCATCGGACATACCGGAAGCCGCCATTGGGCCGCCCGAAACGCCATATTTGCCGCACAGACGCTGATGCTTGCCGCCGCAGCCAGGGGAATTGACTCTTGCCCAATGGAAGGCTTTTCAGCGACGAAAATCGTCCGGCTGCTTGGATTGCCGCGTGAGTCAGTTATTCCGCTCGTGATAGCCCTTGGATATCGTGCGGACGATGCCCGGATAGAGGAACAATGGCGTCGTCCGTTATCGGAAGTTGTGGTGAAACATTAATCATAAGGGATAGATGAATCGCAGATTTTCTCTTTTCAGGGGTACGTTAGCGATGCGGTGTATTCAGTGTGTAGCTTACGGGTTGTGCTGTGCTTTTCTCCTTATGCTCGCGGGCTGTGATCGGCAAAAAAATGAGATTACAGGTACGATTCACCCCGTCCGCGCAATGCAAGTCTCCTCAGCGGAATACCAGCCGGATATCGAAGTGACCGGCGAAATCAAAGCAAAAATACAAACCGAGCTGTCCTTCAAAGTGGGAGGGAAAGTGACGGAGCGGCGGGTGAATATCGGCACGCTGGTGAAGGCCGGCGATGTTCTCGCCCGACTTGATGATACGGAACAGCGCGCAGACGTGGAGAATGCCCAGGCAACGCTAAAATCAGCACAGGCTACCTTGCAGAGAAAGACGCTGACTTATCAGCGTTATAAAGCATTGTTACCCGCCCGGGTCATCGCTAAGGCCGATTACGATCAAACGCTTACGGATATGATTGCGGCACAAAACAGCGTTGCCTCCGCTCAGGCGGATCTCGCTACCGCAATGGATAATTTATCCAACACCACGCTGAAGGCGGATGCGGACGGTGTAATTACCGCCCTTAATATTGAGAGCAGCCAGGTGGTTTCAGCGGCACAATCCGCTTTAACGCTAGCGCATAATGGCGCCAGGGATGCCGTGTTTAATGTCTTTGAGGCTTATTTCATCAATGGCGAGCCATTAAAAACGGTGAATATTCATCCTATCGATGAATCAGGATATCAAGCAACGGGCGTGATTAGGGAAATCTCGCCAATTATTGATTCCGTGACCGGAACGATTCGCGTGAAAGTATCACTTCCGAAAGAATCCCCCTGGCCGCTTGGTACGCCGATAACGGGACAATTTCATCAAGATACCCGCAATGGCATCGTTCTGCCGTGGACATCGATGGATTCTAATTATGGCGCGCCGGCGGTGTGGATTATCAATACCTCAAATCACGAGGTATCAATCAGAAACGTTACCGTAGCGCAATATCGGTCGGGCGATTTCATTATCACAAAGGGTTTACAGCCCAATGAATGGGTTGTCGTTGACGGCGGCAGATTTTTGCGAGAAGGCCAGACTGTCTCCTGGAGTGAGAATTAATATGAGCCGATACAGATTGCCATTGATTCCCTTATTGCTCATGGCATGCCTGTTACTTTCAGCATGCGACCGACACGCAGAAAAAAACACAGAATTACGGCAAGTAATATGGACGACGGCGGAGGCGGCGCCTTTCAGCGATATTTTATTTACGGGTATCGTACAACCCCACATTGAAACTGAACAGGCGTTCAGGACATTGGGGCGCGTTATTTCACGTAACGTGGATGTTGGCGATATGGTCCACAAAGACGATATTCTTGCCGAAATAGATCCCCTCTCCCAGCAGCAGTCGGTTATTAATGCGCAGGCCCAATTACGCAGTGCGCAGGCACAATTAAGGAATGCGGCACTGACGGAGCAACGCAAACGCGCACTCAACGCCAGATTTGTCATCAGTAAGGAAGAATATGCTCTTGCCAGACAAGCATTGGCAACGACGCAGGCAGATGTTGATAAAGCGCAAGCTAATCTCGACAAGGCCAGAGAACAATTCAGTTATACCAGATTGAAAGCTGATTTTGATGGCGTGATTACCCGCACCGCGGTAGAAGTTGGTCAGACGGTGCAGGCCGGACAAACCGTGCTGACCTTAGCAAGCCTTGAACAACGCGATGCCGTCATCGATATCCCCGGCTCAAAACTTCCTGCTATACCTGCAGATTCTCGCTTTTTATTGTCGCTACAACTTGACGCGACAATACGTACCACCGGTGTAATTCGGGAAGTGGGTCCGCAAGCGGATTCCAGCACCCGAACACACAGGGTAAAAATCGCCATAGATCACGCACCGGTGGTTTTCAAGATCGGCGCGCTGGTAACAGTATGCGCAGATAACCCCAATACCACATCCGGTATTGTTGTTTTACCTGCACAGTCGCTATATCAAAAGAGCGAAATTGATGGTCGTGCGCAGGTCTGGACGATTGATCCTGAGAAAAACACCGTCTCGCTGAAATCAATTCTGATCGATCCGCATTCGCTTAACGCACGCTATATCCGCGTCCTGCAGGGAGTAAATGTTGGTGAAAAAGTCGTTGTTTCCGGCGTCGATAAGCTAACGGAAGGACAACACATTATTCCGGGACAGAGGATGCGATAATGAAGAAATTCAACCTTTCTGAATGGGCTCTGCAACATAGCGCTCTCGTCTGGTATTTCATGATAGTTTTTTCCATTGTCGGCGTTGTTGCCTATAACCAACTCGGCCGTGAAGAGGATCCGTCCTTTACAATCAAGACAATGATCATACAGTCGCAGTGGCCGGGAGCATCGGCTGAAGAAATGACGCAACAGGTCACTGACCGTATTGAAAAGAAACTACAGGAGCTGGATAACCTTGAGCATACCCGGAGTGTTACCACTGCCGGAAAAACTACCATATTTGTTGATCTCAAGGCGGAAACAAAAGCAAAAGAGGTAAAACCGACCTGGTTGCGGATCAGAAATATGATTGCTGATATTCAGCATGATTTCCCCACCGGCGTCGTCGGGCCTTTTTTCAATGATAATTTTGGCGATGTCTACGGCAATATATTTGCTTTCTCCAGTGAGGACATGAATCACAGACAGCTGCGGGATCTGGTGGAAAATGTTCGAAGTCAGATACTCACGCTTCCTGATACCGGGAAAGTGGATATTATCGGCGCGCAGGATGAAGTGATTTATCTGGAATTTTCTACGCGAAAAATTGCTGCGCTCGGTATCGACAAATCGGATATTCTGGCAACCCTTCAGGCACAGAATGCCGTAACACAATCCGGATTTATTCAAACCAACGGCGAGCGCATTGCATTACGCGTCGGCGGTCGTTTTATCTCTGAGGACAGCCTGCGCGCAATCAATCTGCAGGTAAACCATCGTTTCTTTCCTCTGACGGATGTGGCTACCATTTCCCGTGGATATGTTGATCCCCCTGACTCGTTATTTCGCTTTAATGGCAAGCCGGCGATTGGGTTGATAGTCGGTATGAAAACAGGCCGTAACCTGCTGGAATTCGGTAAAGAGCTTGATGCCATGCTATCGAAGATAACGCAGAGCCTTCCTGTCGGCGTCACTATTGACCGGGTCGCGGATCAACCGGAAACGGTTAATAAAGCAATATCAGGTTTTACCCATGCGCTTTTTGAAGCGGTAGCGATTGTGCTGGCGATCAGTTTTATCAGTTTGGGAATTCGCGCCGGATTGGTGGTCGCCATCTCCATTCCGCTGGTTCTTGCGATCACCTTTGTGATTATGCAGTACGCGGATATTACCTTGCAGCGGGTATCACTGGGGGCGCTGATCATCGCGCTTGGATTATTAGTTGACGATGCCATGATTGCGGTTGAAATGATGGTTGCCAGGCTGGAAGCCGGTGATAACCTGCGTAAAGCAGCGACATACGTCTATACCTCAACGGCGTTTCCTATGCTGACCGGAACTCTGGTTACCGTTTCCGGTTTTATTCCAATAGGCTTTAACAGTAGCAACGCCGGGGAATTCACTTTCACCTTATTCGTGGTATTGGCCGTCTCGTTGATCGTCTCATGGGGGGTAGCGGTGCTATTTACCCCTTTGTTAGGCGTGACATTATTAAAAAACATGCCGCACCATCATGTTGAAAATAAGGGACGGTTTATGCGGGTATTTTCCCGCATAGTAAACTATTGCCTGAAATATCGTTGGGCGACCATCGCTACCACCCTCGCTACGTTTCTGCTGTCGATTGTGGGCCTGGCGTTTGTTCAACAGCAGTTTTTCCCGAACTCAGACCGTCCGGAACTGATTATTGACTGGAACCTGCCGCAAAATAGTTCCATTACTGAAACCAACAGACAAATGCTTAAATTCGAAAAAGAAAAATTGGCTGAAAATAAAGACATTGACCATTGGTCAACCTATGTGGGACGCAGTGCTCCTCGTTTTATTTTGTCTTTCAATGTTCAACCTGATAATGCATTTTGGGGACAAACCATCATTGTGGCTAACGATATTGAGGCACGCGATCGACTCCGTGTAGATCTGCAACAATATCTGAAAAATACATTCCCCGGTACGGATGCGTATGTAAGCCTACTGGATATTGGCCCTCCGGTTGGCAAACCGGTGCAATATCGAATTTCAGGACCGGATATCCAGACGGTGCGAAATTATTCCCGACAACTGGCCAGCATCATCACCTCGTACCCTTCCCTGACCAATATTGCTTTCGACTGGAACGAACCGGCCCGGGTAGTGAAAATTAATGTATTACAAGATAAGCTGCGGCAATTAGGGGTGTCATCAGAAAGTATCGCTACAACACTGAATGGCGTCGTTGAAGGGACATCGGTAACACAAGTACTGGATGATATTTATCTGGTTGATGTGATTAGCCGCGCTGAAAAAGCAGAACGAGGGTCAATAGAGAGTATTTATAATCTTCAGTTGCCGAGTAGTAATGGAAAATCGATTCCACTGTCATCGGTCGCGACCTTTCAATATAAACTTGAACAGCCGGTTATCTGGCGCTGGGACAGAATTCCAACCGTAACCATCAAAGCCGCCATCAATGATAAAAAGCAGGCGGCAACAATCATAAAAGAACTGTCTGATAAGATAGCCGCTTTTCAGCAGACCTTACCCCCCGGTTATTCCGTCACGGTCGGCGGTTCTGTCGAGGAAAGCGCTAAATCTCAGGCGCCTATCGCCAGAGTGGTCCCCATCATGCTGTTCGTTATGGCCACCTTACTCATGATTCAGCTACAGGGTTTCTCCAGGTTGTTCCTGGTTTTTTCGGTCGCGCCGCTGGCCCTGATCGGTGTAGTGATTGCCTTGTTGCTGAGCAACACGCCGTTGGGGTTTGTGGCATTACTGGGCGTCCTGGCGCTGACGGGAATACTCATTCGTAATTCGGTTATTCTGCTCGTATTAATAGAGGAACTTAGAAGAACGGAAATGTCCCCTTGGCAAGCCGTGGTAGAAGCAACGGAACACCGTATACGCCCTATTTTGCTGACGGCGGCTGCCGCGACGCTGGGGCTGATCCCCATTTCACGTGAGATATTTTGGGGGCCGATGTCCTTTGCCATGATGGGCGGCATCATTGTTGGAACGGTACTGACGTTATTATTCTTACCTGCGCTCTATGTTACCTGGTTCAGAATTAAGCATGACGCATGAATAGCCCCAAAGGCATACATTTCATGACCTGACGTCGAACCATCACCTTATTCATTTTCTTCAAGGGGGTTTTATGCACATTCAAATCATTATCGGTAGCGTAAGACAGGGGCGTATTGGCCCTAAAATTGCCAGATGGGCAAAAGACGTTCTTGATGAGATTCAGGGAAAGACAAATGAAGTTATTGATTTAAAAGAATGGTATTTGCCTATGGATGATGAACCTAACCTTCCTGCAGAGGGCGTTTACGTTCAGGAACATACAACGTTATGGAGTAGAAAAATTTCAGAAGCTGATGCCTATATTTTTATTTTTCCGCAATACAACTGGGGATATCCGGCAGCATTAAAAAATGCCATTGACCATCTATATAATGAATGGAAAGACAAACCTGCGGCGATGATTAGTTATGCCAACAGAGGGGGAGGAAAAGCGGCGGCACAGTTACATCAAGTATTACTGGGGGTACATATGAAAATTATTCCTGATAATATCGAAATCAAACTATCAGAGGTTAATTTCTCTGATACCGACAATGAATATCCTATTGAATTAACGGCTTACCAGGCTGCGCTACACGCTTTAGTGCGCAGCTTAGACGAACAATTACTGCAACCCGGAGCGAGCGACTGACGGGTTCATGCTGTTGATATGACACACGGCTTAATTCGGCTGTTTAACGCTCCGTAAGACAATGATTCCCTGCGCTTACATTGCCTGCATAACACGAGTTATGGCCTTCGCCAGCCCGTCAGGATTATCGTAAGCCATCATATGACTGCTGCCGGATAACAACTCGACATGGCAGCCGGCGTCAATATACCGGCTAATTTCGTCCTGCGTAGCGCTATCCGGCAGAATAATGCCTTTGCGGATGGCCAAGGCGGCCAGATTATCCATCCAGTCGGAAGCATTATCATTGAGCGCTGAATTGGCCCACTGCCAAATGGCTCGGGGGGAGCTGACCTGAAAAGCCCCCAGCCAGGCATCATTTCCACCTTCAGCTTTTAGCTTTAACATCAGTGCAGAAAATCCACGCCGGATAAAATTCGTCTCACTCATGGCGGTAATGTCCTCCAGAAGTGAAACCCCATACTCATTCAGCCCCGGCGTACATAAAATCAGCCGTTCTGGTGCGGGAGATAACATCCGGGCCAGTTTCAGGGCAATAAACGCCCCTGCACTGTGACCAAATAGCGACACTTCAGAAAAATGAACTTCGGTGAGCCAGCGCCGCAAGATTTCAGACTGACTATCGGAGTCATAACTTGTGCTCTTCGGTTTGTCGCTGAAACCAGCGCCAGGTAAATCAACGAGCAGAGATGTGATACAGGAGTAATTCGCAGAAGAGATGACCTGAGCGTAACCACTACTGGAAGCACAGCCAAGTCCATGAATATAAACCAGCGTTTTCTTCCCCTGATGACAGGTTTGCCAGCGTAGGTAGTTGTTTTGTGCGTTGAAAGACCATGTATTCATAGCAAGTCCGTCACGTTACTGACTGGCAAGGAGTCATGAATTACAGAATCAGGACGCCGGTGTGGCGCCTTTCCATTGATGTTCATACTCACGAGGCGATAGCGCCCGGCGCTACTGGGCCTTACGCCCCCGAGAAGTCGGGCGCTTCGGCACGCTACTTCCGTACTCCTGCCACCATGCCGTCAGCGCTTCCATCGTTGGCCCAAGCCCACGCGCCTTCTGCGTAATCTCATATTCGACGCGCGGCGGTACTTCTGCGAAGACCGTACGTAATACCAGACCATCCGCTTCCAGTTCGCGAAGCTGAGTCGTCAGCATGTGCTGCGTGATGCCGGGAATGGCCTTGCGCAGCTCGCCAAAGCGGTAGATTCGCTGGTTGAGCAGCCACATGATCTCAAGCTTCCACTTACCCGAGAGCAGCCCGAATGCACGGCGCATCTCCTCGTGCATATTGATATCGTCATCGCCATTAGTCTTATTATTCATACTAAGAGTCTCTATTTCATCCTACTTGCGAATTTTCATCTTAGACGACATTCTTGCCGCTTGTCGAACCCAGGAACGTAAATGAGAGAACCTTATGGCTGCTACATATACCTATTGGATCAGTACTGCACTGCTATCTCTGCTCTATTTCGCCTCGGCCGCGCTGTATGTCACGAAGAGCGCCGATGTTCGAAAGGCACAGGCGGAGTTAGGCTACTCGGCTTCCAACCTCGTGCCCTTTATGATTGTGGTAAAAGTGCTCGGCCCTATGGCGATTCTGTCGCGCTTCAATCTGGCCCTCAGCGATCTGGCGTATGCCGGCATCTTGTATCACCTGATCCTGTCCGGGCTGGCGCATCTTGGCGTCCGCAAGCCCAGGGGCGCCATTCCGGCAGCCGCGGGGCTCATCTTTCTGGCCGCCTCCTTCGCGACGCAGAACGTTGTTCGCGAACCGCCGTCGCCCTACGCACCTGCTGCAACGGCAATCCAGGCGCTGCTTAACTAAAAAGGACACCTGCAGAATCGCCGCAACGGAAAAGCCGCGGTTATCACGGGTGGCGGCCGCGGTATAAGCAGCGCGATCGGCGAGGTGTGCAACCTTGCGGCCCGGCATCACAGGCCTGATCGATCTACTGGCAGCATCAATTCCATTTCCCCGAGGTCCAGCATGAAAATAACCCTTTTTGGCGCAACCGGAAAAACCGGAAGATATCTGATTGATGAAGGCTTAAAACGCGGCATGGATATGACGGTCTTTGCCCGGACGAACAGCCCGTTTGAAAACGCCAACGTGCGCGTCGTACGTGGAGAACTCACCGACAGGGTGAGTCTAAGAGAAGCCATTTCGGGTTCAGACGCCGTGTTGTCAGCACTCGGTCCAACCTAGCTAAAACACCCCAAAAACCTGCCGATTACCACGGCTATGGGCGCCATCACGTCGGTCATGAAACAGGAAGGGGTAAAGCGCCTGATTGCCGTATCGACCGGCACCGCCCCGGATCCTGAGGACCGGTTTGACCTAAAAATCAGGTATCCCGCATTGCTTATCAGGTTTCTCATGCCCCGTTCCTTTCAAGACATTATCGGGCTTGCGAACGCGATACGGGCTTCGGAACTGGACTGGACGATGGTCCGTGTGGCATTCCTGAAAAGCAGCCCCGCGTCCAACCGTCTACATGTCGGGCTGTATGGCCGCTCAACGCATACGCTGACCGTCTCTCGTCAAGACGTTGCCATATTCATGTTCGATCAACTCTCAAGCACCGAATTCATTAATCAAGCCCCCGGAATCAGCTCACGATAAAGTGGGCTTCTGCCGGGGTCATCATGAATCATCCGAATCGGGGTGTCGGCCGCCCCAACGTCTATTGCAACCGGACGCCGTGAACCGGTATCCGGCCACGTTCTCCGGCTTCATCTGCTGGTGTGAAAACAACCATTATTGCGAAGCGTCAGGCAAACATTGCATCCAATTCACAAAAAGCAGCAAAGCCCCGGCCCCACTCAGTTATGATGAGTACAACGATGGTGAGTACAACTATGGTAAGTACAACTGTGGTGAGTACAACTGTGGTAAATACAACGTGCTGATTAAAAAGGTTGTCTGCATCCGGTAGATAAGGCAGCCGCTACGTTGGCTGCCTATTCCGGGCTGCGTCCGGGTGAACGACCGCCACACAACGATTACTTAATGCTTGTTGAAGTCTATGCATGCTGGATAGATTCAGCGTCTCACAGGGAGCTGGATCGCATCTGGGAAAACATGAAAAATAGGGATCAAAATGCCCCAATTGCCCCAAAACTGGCATCGTAATTTATAAGTGATTTATTTAAATGGAAAAAGAAGACATTAGCTTGCATACCCCCATGATGCAGCAGTACCTGAAGCTGAAAGCCCAGCATCCCGATATTCTGCTGTTTTACCGCATGGGCGACTTCTATGAGCTGTTTTATGGCGACGCCAAACGCGCCTCGCAGTTGCTGGATATTTCGCTGACCAAGCGCGGCGCTTCCGCGGGGGAACCCATCCCGATGGCAGGCGTTCCTCACCATGCGGTGGAAAACTATCTGGCCAAACTGGTGCAGTTGGGCGAATCGGTGGCGATCTGCGAACAAATTGGCGACCCGGCCACCAGCAAAGGCCCGGTGGAGCGCAAAGTGGTGCGCATCGTCACCCCCGGCACCATCAGCGATGAAGCGCTCTTACAGGAAAAACAGGACAACCTGCTGGCCGCCGTCTGGCAGGAAGGCCGGGGATTCGGCTACGCCACGCTGGATATCAGCTCCGGCCGTTTCCGGCTGGTGGAGCCGGTTGACCGGGAAACCATGGCGGCGGAGCTGCAGCGCACCAATCCGGCGGAATTGCTCTATCCGGAAACCTTTGAAGCGATGTCCCTGATTGAGCATCGCCACGGGCTGCGCCGCCGTCCGCTGTGGGAGTTCGAACTGGACACCGCCCGCCAGCAGTTGAATCTGCAGTTTGGCACCCGCGACCTGACCGGTTTCGGCGTAGAGCAGGCGCACCTGGGGCTGCGCGCCGCGGGTTGTCTGTTGCAATACGCCAAAGATACCCAGCGAACCTCGCTGCCGCATATCCGCGGCATCACCGTGGAACGCCAGCAGGACGGCATCATCATGGATGCGGCGACACGCCGTAATCTGGAGCTGACGCAGAACCTGTCCGGCAGCGGTGAGAATACGCTGGCCTCGGTGCTGGACCGTACCGTTACCGCGATGGGCAGCCGCATGCTGAAACGCTGGCTGCACGCGCCGATTCGCGACGTTCAGGCGCTGCTGCGGCGTCAGCAGGCCATCGGCGCACTGCGGGATACGGCGGCCGAACTGCAGCCGTTTTTGCGCCAGGTGGGCGATCTGGAGCGTATTCTGGCGCGTCTGGCGCTGCGCTCGGCGCGTCCGCGCGATTTGGCCCGGATGCGTCATGCCTTTCAACAGTTGCCGGACATTCACGCTCTGCTGGAAACGGTCAGCGCCGAAGCGGTACAACAATTGCGGACGCAAGTCGGCCATTTTGATGAGCTGCGCGACCTGCTGGAACACGCGGTAGTGGAAGCGCCGCCGGTATTGGTACGAGACGGCGGCGTCATCGCCAGCGGCTACAACGCCGAACTGGATGAGTGGCGCATGCTGGCCGATGGCGCCAGCGATTATCTGGAAAAACTGGAAATCCGCGAACGCGACCGGCTTGGCATCGACACGCTGAAGGTCGGTTTCAACGGCGTGCACGGTTACTACATTCAGGTCAGCCGTGGGCAGAGCCATCTGGTGCCGATGAACTATGTGCGCCGCCAGACGCTGAAAAATGCCGAGCGCTACATCATTCCCGAGCTGAAAGAATACGAAGACAAGGTACTGACCTCAAAAGGCAAGGCGCTGGCGCTGGAAAAAGCCCTGTACGAAGAATTGTTCGATCTGCTGCTGCCGCATCTGGCGGACCTGCAGCAAAGCGCCGGCGCGCTGGCGGAACTGGATGTTCTTACCAATCTGGCCGAACGCGCCGACACGCTGAACTACGTCTGCCCCACTCTCAGCGACAAACCGGGGATCAAGATTACCGGCGGCCGCCATCCGGTGGTGGAACAAGTGCTGAGCGAGCCCTTTATCGCCAACCCGCTGTCGCTGTCGCCTCAGCGTCGGCTGCTGATCATCACCGGCCCCAACATGGGCGGGAAAAGCACCTATATGCGACAAGCGGCGCTGATTGTGCTGATGGCGCACATCGGCAGCTACGTCCCGGCCGAACAGGCGGTGATTGGCCCGGTCGACCGCATCTTCACCCGCGTCGGCGCCGCCGATGATCTGGCTTCCGGCCGTTCAACCTTCATGGTGGAAATGACGGAAACCGCCAACATTCTGCATAACGCCACCGAACACAGTCTGGTGTTGATGGATGAAATCGGGCGCGGTACATCCACTTACGACGGTCTGTCGCTGGCCTGGGCCTGCGCCGAAGCGCTGGCGAACAAAATCAAGGCGATGACCCTGTTCGCCACTCACTATTTCGAGCTCACCAACCTGCCGGAAAAAATGGAAGGCGTGATCAATATCCATCTCGACGCGCTGGAACATGGCGACACCATCGCCTTTATGCACAGCGTGCAGGAAGGCGCAGCCAGCAAGAGTTACGGACTGGCAGTAGCGGCGCTGGCCGGCGTGCCGAAAGAGGTCATCAAGCGGGCAAGACAAAAGCTGAAAGAACTGGAGTCACTGGCAGGTCATGCTTCGGCTAGCCACGTCGACGGCTCGCAACTCGCGTTGCTCACGCCGGAAGAACCGTCGCCGGCGCTGGACGCGCTGGAAGCCATCGACCCGGACACGCTGACGCCGCGTCAGGCGCTGGATTGGTTGTATAAGCTGAAAGGAATGATGTAAAAGTGTTGAGCGGAGAACAACGGCTTTCAGGTTCTCCGCTCACGCTATCTCTGTCCGCCCAAGGCTCAAGGCTGCATCACAGCGCCACAGGATAGGCAATCACGCGGGAATATGAGTAATAGCTCACGTGCACGGCAGTGATTCCCGGCTCCATCGCAATGGAAAATACATGCCCACCCGGTTGCTTCGTCATATAACGCTCAACCGCAGCCGTTATCGCGCGCATATCACGACCGGGAAGCAGGCTCAGACATGCGGGCTCTACCGGCTTATCCTGCTTATCCACGGCAAGCAACCGGTAACGCTGAGCGGCGGCGCCCAACGGCTGGCCGTCATCGCCCAAGGCTTCAAGGCCATTGTTTAACGGGCGGAAATAGCGTTTCTCGCCATAGTTATCGGTCAGTACCAGCCGTTCGGCGGTACGGCTCCAGCGGCCCGATTCCGCAACGGTGGTGTTACCGTCAGTCCCGGACGGGTAGCTCTCCTGCATGACAAAACTGCCGTCCGTATTCAAAAACAGTGACGTATCCATCTCGCCGCACGCGCCACAAGGCAACTTACCGCGATAATACTGCGCCATCGGGCGTAATGGCTCTTCCTGAATCTGGGGGCGGGAATGGCACCCCATCAACCCCGATAATAAAAGAACAAGCATCACCCCTGTCGCCAGTTTTTTCATCCTTATTCTCCTGCTGTGTTGTGCTGGCATGCTGTCAGATCATCCTTAACCTTGGGCAATTTGCCAGCTACTGAACGACAATTCCAGATTATTCTGATCGTCAGACAGCCAGATAGTTCCTTCCTGCAACGTAGCCTGTAATGTCATGGAACGTTTCGCCAGGGCAGCCAGGCTCGCCAGTTGCTGATCATCGAGAAAATACACCGTCAGATTGGACAGAGACGCCGCCTTGTCGGCCATGTTTTGCCACCATACCCGGGCAGCGCGTTCGCCATAGGCATACAGCACCACGTCGGGCGACAGACTACAGGCTTTTTTCAGGCGTTTTTCATCAGGCAGGCCCAGTTCAATCCATAACATCAGTTGACCGTCGTCGCTATGTTGCCAGATTTCCGGCTCGTCATCCGCGCTCAATCCCTTGGTGAAACGCAACCGATCATCGGCATGGCAGATCCACGCCAGCAGTCGCAGCATCATGCGCTGGTCGGTTTCGGAAGGGTGCTGGGCCAGCGTCAGGCTGACATCCTGGAAGAACGCGCGATCCATATCGGCGATGTTGACGTTGGCTTTGTAAACCGTTGCTTTTAAGGCCATTCTCTACCCCTAATTACAGAGCCGTTAGTCTACCCCAGCTGCGACGCACATCACAGTCACATGCGCGTTATGGGCGGTAACAGCAGAATTATGCTGTTGCATTATGCTGATAACCTACCGGGGCCTATGCTATAGTCGGAAAGAAGATGAGAGTTTATCTTCGTAGACTTACATTGCAGTCACCATAACAATGAAGGATGCATGAATCTCTACCGGGTTAAGCTCTAAGAGAGGATATTATGCAACAATACAGTGAATTAGTGCGCCGTCTGTACGCGGAGATCGCCAGTGGCGATCTGGGGTTCATACCCGACGCGCTGGGTTGTGTGTTGAAAACCCTGGATGGCATCGCGACAAACAGCGAATTACCATCCTCTGTCAGGGAACAGGCGGCTTATGCCGCCGCTAACTTATTGGTGAGCGATTATGTCAATGAGTAATGAATATCAACCCATCAATTGTGATGACTACGATAACCTGGAAGCCACCTGCCAGCAGCATCTGACGCTGACGGTTGAACTGCGCACTGGCGAGGTCGTGGTCGGTAAAGCCAGTGATATGATCTCTCGAAAAAATATCGAATATCTGGTGATTGAAGAGTCGGGTCAGAAACGCGAGCTCCGTCTCGACCATATCCTCAGCTTCAGTCACCCCGAAATTGGTAAAGTGGTGGTCAGCGAGCCCTGACAGCCCTTTTCGTCTACAGCAACGGACAACGCGGGTTGTCCGTTTTTATTTCAGCCCACGCCAGTCGATAAACCATCCGCTCTCATCCACCGTCGCCTGTCCTTCACGGGTCACAAATCGCCCGACCGCCGCAATCAACTGGTCGTTATAGAAAATCAGCGGCGTGCGCTCCCGCAACCACGGCGGCACATCCAGCTCCTGCCATAATTTCTTGATAGGGCGGCCATGCGCGCGCCCGACTATCTGCACATACCCCTGAAAACCGAAACGCACGGTGACGACTTCGTCATGGCGCGGCTGCCGCATCCAGGTTCCCTGCGTCGATACCCGCAGTTGCCCGAGGTTATCCGGCAACGGCAAGGGCGCGGCCGCTGGCTGCCACGGCAGCACATATCCGGTTACCGGCGTCATCGCCGGCAGCAGATACAAGTAGTGGCGAAACCGCCTGACCTGCCACGAACCGAGTTGCAGGCAAGGGTTGGCATCGTCACGGCTGGTCGCCACCTCTTCCCACAATCGCGTCAGTTGTTCGCGGGACGGCATACGCGCGCCCTGCTCCGCCAGCCAACGACGCAATAAAGCGAACCGCCGTGCGGCGCTCATTGCCGTCAACGCCGCCACGCTCAACGCGCCATCGGCATTGCGCAGCGTCGCCAGCGACTCAGCCAGCAGTTCATCCAGCAGTTGTTCCTGTTCCGCGCACAGTTCGGCGCTGCGCGCCACCGCTGAAGGGAAATGAGGCCAACGCCGTTTCAGCAACGGCAACACCTGCCGGCGCAGAAAATTGCGGTCGTAGCGCTCATCGGCGTTGCTGTCATCCTCCACCCAGGTCAACTGGTACGCGTTGGCATAAGCCTCCAGTTGTTCGCGGGCTATCCCCAGCAGCGGGCGTTGCAGCCGAACGCCGTTTGGTTGCGCGGTCGCCGCCATCGACGCCAGTCCGGCAGGCCCGCTGCCGCGTTTAAGCGCCAGCAGGAACGTTTCGCTCTGGTCATCCTGATGTTGGGCCGTCAGCAGCGTTTCCCCGTCATGCAAATGCTGTTGCAACGCCTGATAACGCGCGGACCGCGCAGCGGCTTCAACGCCGCCGTCGCGGGCATCCACCTGAACCTGCAACACATCGAACGGCACCTGCCAGCGCAGGCACTGGGCGCGGCAATGTTCAGCCCACGCATCGGCATGCGCGCTCAGGCCGTGATGCACATACACCGCCCGCAGAGGCAATTCCTGTAAAGACAATTCCTGTAAAGACAATACCGGTAAAGACGATGTACGCCGTCGGCGTAAACGCATCATCAAATGCAGCAGCACGCTGGAGTCCAGCCCGCCGCTGTAGGCCACCAGATAGTGCCCATCGGCCGCAATCTGCGCGTCAATCGCCGTCAGCAGTTCGGGGAAAATATCGGTATCAGCGTTCATACAACTCAAGCGGCAATCCGTCCGGATCGGCAAAGAAGGTAAAACGGCGGCCGGTATACTCGTCTGTCCGCACCGGCTCGCAGTCCACCCCCGCTTCGTTCAGCGCAATGGCCGCCTGTTCGATATCGTCAACCGCAAACGCCAGATGACGCAGCCCGCAGGCTTCCGGTCGGCTGACGCGTGCCGGCGGCGAAGGGAATGAAAACAGTTCGATCAGATAAGCGCCGTTAAGCGCCAGATCGCCTTTCCAGGAGTCACGGGCCGCCCGGTAGACCTCCTGTTGCAGCGTAAAACCGAGCACGTCGCAATAGAAACGCTTACTGCGCTCATAATCCGAGGCAATAATCGCGATATGGTGAACATCCAGCAATGTCAGCATAAGAGTGGTTCCCCTGAATGGCGCGCCACCACGCTCGCCGATGCCATGTCATGGTTGAGGAGAAAATGCGGGTCGAACAATAAGCCGCCGCGGTGATGGCGCGTCGCGTAACACCGTTATCAGCATAACAAAAAGTCCGCGATCGTTCCCAATCGCGGACTTGTTTGATGCATAGCGAGGTAAATCAGCAGTAGCCGTAATTCATCAAACGCTGGTAACGGCGGTTCAGCAATTCCTGTTCGCTCAGCGTATCCAGTTCGTTCAGGTCAGACAGCAACTGTGATTTCAGCGATGCGGCCATTGCTGCTACATCACGATGGGCTGAGCCCAGCGGTTCCGGAATCACCGAGTCAATCAGCTTCAGCTCTTTCAGACGCGGTGCGGTAATCCCCATCGCTTCCGCAGCCAGCGGCGCTTTGTCGGCGCTTTTCCACAGAATCGAGGCGCAGCCTTCCGGCGAAATAACTGAATAGGTGCTGTACTGCAGCATGTTCACCTTGTCGCCGACACCGATAGCCAGCGCGCCGCCGGAGCCGCCTTCGCCAATCACCGTACAGACGATCGGTACACGCAGGCTGGACATTTCGCGCAGGTTGCGGGCGATCGCTTCAGACTGGCCGCGCTCTTCCGCCCCTACGCCCGGATACGCGCCCGGGGTGTCGATAAAGGTGATGATCGGCATTTTGAAACGTTCAGCCGTCTCCATCAGACGCAGCGCCTTGCGGTAACCTTCCGGCGCCGGCATCCCGAAATTGCGACGGATTTTTTCTTTGGTTTCGCGGCCTTTCTGATGACCAATAATCATCACCGGACGCCCGTCAAGACGGGCGATGCCCCCGACGATTGCCTTGTCATCGGCATAGGCGCGATCGCCGGCCAGTTCGTCAAAGTCGGAGAAAATGTGCTGAACGTAGTCCAGGGTATAAGGACGCTGTGGATGGCGCGCCAGTTGGGCAATCTGCCAGGCGCCCAGATCGGCGAAGATTTTGCGCGTCAGCTCTACGCTCTTTTCACGCAGACGCTTAACTTCTTCATCCAGATTAATATCCAATTTTTCATCTTGGCGGCTGACTGCGGTCAGGGAATCAATCTTTGCTTCCAACTCTGCAATCGGCTGCTCAAAATCAAGAAAATTCAGACTCATAGTATTCCTATTTTAGTCAAATTCCAGTTCTACCTGTTCATTACCAACCAGGGTACGTAAATCATTCAGCAACCCATCGGTGGGCGTGATACGCCATGCCGCACCGAAACGTAGCCGGGCACGCGCGTCCTGGCGCTGGTAGTAGAGATGCACCGGAATCGTCCCCGATCGATGGGGTTCCAACGACTGACGGAGACGGTTTAACAACTGGTCATCAATTTGCCTGTCAGTCAGCGAGATAGCAAGCCCGCGCGCGTATTTTTCCCGCGCTTCGCTGATATCCATTAGCTCTCTGACCGTCATTTTAAGTCCGCCGCTGAAGTCATCAAAGCTGACCTGTCCGCTGGCAATCAAAATGCGATCCTGCTCCAGCAGGTGCTGATATTTTTCCAGCGCGTCGGTAAACAGCATCACTTCCAGACGACCGGAACGATCATCCAGCGTACAGACGCCAATACGGTTGCCCCGTTTGGTCACCATCACCCGGGCGGCGAGCACCAACCCGACGGCAGTGGTCATTTTTCCCCGCTCCGTGGGATGCATGTCTTTTAAACGCACGCCTCCCGCGTAGCGTTCAATTTCCTTCAGATACTGATTGATGGGGTGTCCGGTCAGGTACAACCCCAATGTTTCCCTTTCGCCGTCCAGCACCACCTGTTCCGGCCACGGCGGCACCGTGCTGTAGGATTGCTCCACCTGCTCAGGCGTTTCCGCCAGCACCCCGAACATATCCGCCTGGCCGATAGCCTCCGCTTTCGCGTGCTGTTCCGCCGACTTCATGGCGTCCGCCAGCGAATTCATCAACGCCGCCCGGTGCGGCCCCAGCCGGTCAAACGCGCCGGACATAATCAGCTTTTCCAGCACCCGCCGGTTCAGCTTTTTGATATCGGTACGGGCGCAGAGATCAAACAAATCGCGGAAATAACCATCGTTATTACGCGCTTCAATGATGGCTTCGATCGGCCCTTCACCCACGCCTTTGATGGCGCCGATGCCGTAGACGATCTCGCCGTCATCGTTGACGTGAAAATGGTACAGACCGCTGTTGATGTCCGGCGGCAGGATCTTCAACCCCATACGCCAGCATTCGTCCACCAATCCGACGATCTTGTCGGTGTTGTCCATATCCGCGGTCATCACCGCCGCCATGAACTCCGCCGGATAATGGGCCTTCAGCCACAGCGTTTGATACGATACCAACGCGTAGGCGGCCGAATGCGACTTGTTAAAGCCGTAACCGGCGAACTTCTCCACCAGGTCGAAGATTTTCATCGACAGCTCGCCGTCGACGCCCATCTTCTCCGCGCCCTCTTTAAATACCGAGCGCTGCTTGGCCATCTCTTCGGGCTTTTTCTTACCCATCGCACGACGCAGCATATCCGCGCCGCCAAGGGTATACCCCGCCAGCACCTGGGCAATCTGCATCACCTGTTCCTGATACAGGATGATACCATAGGTCGGTTCCAGCACCGGTTTCAGCGTCTCATGCTGCCACTCGATATCCGGGTAGGAAATCTCTTCACGCCCGTGTTTACGGTCGATAAAGTTATCCACCATGCCCGACTGCAGCGGCCCCGGACGAAACAGGGCCACCAGTGCGATCATATCCTCAAAGCAGTCCGGCTTAAGGCGTTTGATCAGATCTTTCATGCCGCGCGATTCAAGCTGGAATACCGCCGTGGTTTCCGAGCGTTGCAGCATATCGAAACTTTTCTTGTCGTCCAGCGGGATGGCGGCGATATCCACCGGCTCCAGCCCTTGCTTGCCGCGCCGGGCGTTGATCATCTCCAGCGCCCAGTTGATGATGGTCAGCGTGCGCAGGCCGAGGAAGTCGAATTTCACCAGACCGGCGTATTCCACGTCGCTTTTGTCGAACTGGGTGACCGGGTGGTTGCCTTCCGGGTCGCAGTACAGCGGCGCAAAATCGGTAATTTTGGTAGGCGAAATCACCACGCCCCCGGCGTGCTTGCCGGCGTTGCGGGTCACCCCTTCCAGTTTGCGCGCCATGTCGATCAGCGCCTTAACTTCTTCGTCCGCTTCGTAAATTTCACCCAGTTGCGGCTCGGCGGCGAAGGCTTTCTCCAGCGTCATGCCAGGGTCGGGCGGCACCAGTTTGGAAATGCGATCGACAAAACCGTACGGATGCCCCAGCACCCGGCCAACGTCGCGGATAACCGCTTTGGCAGCCATGGTACCGAAGGTGATGATCTGCGACACCGCGTCGCGGCCGTACATGTCCGCCACGTGATCAATCACCAGATCGCGTTTTTCCATGCAGAAGTCGACGTCAAAGTCAGGCATCGAAACACGCTCCGGGTTAAGGAAGCGTTCGAACAGCAGGTCAAACTCCAGCGGATCCAGATCGGTGATTTTCAGCGCATACGCCACCAGCGAGCCGGCGCCGGAGCCGCGTCCCGGCCCTACCGGCACGTCGTTGTCCTTCGACCACTGGATAAATTCCATTACGATCAGGAAGTAACCGGGAAACCCCATCTGGTTGATGACGTTGAGTTCGATTTCCAGACGTTCGTCGTATTCCGGACGGCGCTGGGCGCGAACCTCTTCATCCGGGAACAGGAATTCCAGTCGTTCTTCCAACCCTTTTTTGGAGCACATCACCAAATAGTCTTCGGTCGACATGTCGCCGGTAGGGAATTGCGGCAGGAAATACTCGCCGAGCCGAATGGTGACATTACAGCGTTTGGCTATCTCTACGGTGTTGATGAGCGCTTCGGGGATATCGGCAAACAGCTCGCACATCTCCTCCTCGCTGCGCATGTACTGCTGCACGCTATAATTTCGGGGGCGTTTCGGGTCGTCCAGCGTGAAGCCGTCATGAATCGCCACGCGGATCTCATGGGCCTCGAAGTCATCCTGACTGATGAAGCAGACCTCGTTGGTGGCGACCACCGGCAAGCCATGCGCGGTCGCCAGTTCCACCGCCGCATGCAGGTAGCTTTCCTCATCCGGCCGACCGGTACGGATCAGCTCCAGATAAAACCGCTGCGGAAAATGCTGCTGATAAAAGGCGACGCTCTGTTCCACCAGCACCTGATTGCCGCGCAGCAGAAACTTGCCGATGTCGCCGTGGCGCCCGCCGGACAACAGCAACAACCCGGCCTGATACTCCACCAGCCATGCTCGATCAATCGTCGGCCCAGCGGCGCCGTACCCGCGCTGATAGGCGCGGGAAATCAACAGCGTCAGGTTCTGATAACCTTCGTTGTTCATCGCCAGAATGGTGAGGTGCGCCAGTTCGTCGCCCAGCTCTTCACTCTGCAGATAAAAATCCGCACCGATGATTGGCTTGATGCCGGCGCCGTGCGCGCCGCCATAGAATTTCACCAGCCCGCACAGGTTGGTAAAATCGGTGATCGCCAGCGCCGGCATCCCCAGCGCAGCCGCTTTTTTTACCAACGGGCCGGTTTTCGCCAGCCCATCGATCATGGAATAGTCACTGTGAACACGCAGGTGAACAAAACGTGGTTCGGCCATTTCCGGATCCCATAATCTCTTCAGTAACCCGCCTGGTGAACAACATCAGGCACATATGCGTTTTATGCGTTTGCGTTATGCCAGGCCCAGCGCCCGTTTGACCGGTGCGAAACTGCGCCTGTGATGAAGGGTGGCGCCCAGCGTCGCCAGCTTTTCAAGATGATACGCCGTAGGATACCCCTTGTGCTGCGCAAATCCATACTCTGGAAACTGCTGGTCCAGCACTTCCATTTCGCGATCTCGCGTCACTTTGGCCAGAATCGAGGCCGCGCTGATTTCCGCCACCCGGCTGTCGCCTTTGACCACCGCCTGCGACGGCATCGGCAACGATGGGCAGCGATTACCGTCGATCAGCACAAAATCCGGCGTGATGGGCAATCCGGCTACCGCGCGCTGCATCGCCAGCATGGTGGCGTGCAGAATATTGAGCGTATCGATCTCTTCCGGTTCAGCGCGGCCAAGACTCCAGGCTAGCGCTTTTTCACGGATTTCGTCGTACAGCGCCACACGGCGCTTCTCGCTAAGCGTTTTGGAATCCGCCAGCCCGGCAATCGGCCGGTTGGGGTCCAGAATTACCGCCGCCGTAACCACCGCGCCCACCAGAGGGCCGCGGCCCACTTCATCCACACCGGCAATACAATGCGCCTGGGGATAAACAAAAACCTCACTCATGACCGCCACAGCTCCAGTACAGCCTGCGCCGCCTGCTCATCGGCGTCGCATCGAATCTGCTCATGCAGGTGCAAAAAGACCTGCTGCAATTGCTGCACCGCTTCGCCGCCAGCCAGCCAGGGCTGCAGCGCCGCCGACAGTTTGTCAGGCGTGCAGTCATCCTGCAGCAATTCCCTGACCAGCTCGCGCCCGGCCAGCAAATTGGGCAACGACACCCACGGCGTTTTCACCAGTCGTTTCGCCAGCCAGAACGTGAACGGCTTCATCCGATATCCAACCACCATCGGACTCTTTGCCAGCATGCACTCCAGCGCGGCCGTACCGGACGCGAGCAGTGTGGCGTCGCTGGCGATCATCGCTTCACGCGCCTGCCCGTCCAGCAGGCGAACATCCATCGCTGGCGCAACCTCAGCTTTAATCTGTTCAAACTGTTCGCGGCGACGTTGGTTAACCAGCGGCACCACGACTTCCAGCCCAGGATAGGTTTGCCGCAGCAATTGCGCCGTTTTCAGAAAATCGGCGCTCAGCATTTCCACTTCGGCGCTTCGGCTGCCGGGCAGTAGTGCCAGACAACGCGCATCCTCAGCCAGCCCCAGCGCACGCCGGGCCGCAGCTTTGTCCGGATGCAACGGCATTGCATCCGCCATGGTATGGCCGATAAAACGGCAAGGGACATTGAAACGATCGTAAAACGCTTTTTCGAACGGCAGAAACGCCAGCACCAGATTGGTGGCTTTACCGATTTTAAACACACGATTCTGCCGCCATGCCCACACCGACGGGCTGACATAGTGAATGGTTTTGATGCCATTCTGCTTGAGGCGGCCTTCCAGAGTAATGTTGAAATCGGGGGCGTCGATGCCGACAAACACATCCGGCTGCAATTCGCTGAAGCGCTGCGTCAGGTCGCGACGGATCTTCAGTAAGCGCGGCAGGCGCCCCAGCACCTCCACCACGCCCATCACCGCCAGCTCTTCCATCTCGTACCAGGCTTCGCAACCTTCCGCCTGCATACGCGGCCCGGCCACGCCGACAAAGCGGGCATCGGGCACGTGCGTTTTCAGCGCGCGGATCAGGCCTGCGCCAAGAATATCGCCGGAGGTTTCTCCGGCGACCAGTCCGATAGTCAGGGGACGCGGCGTCATAACTTAGCGAATAATGCCGCGCGTCGAGCGGGTAAAGAAATCAAGGTATGCCTGTACCGCCGGGTGCTCCGCCGCCAGCGCTTCGAGATCGGCTTTCACTTCGTCCAGCGTTCTGCCGCTGCGATAGATCAGCTTGTAAGCGTTGCGGATAGCATGCAGGGTTTCTTTTTCAAACCCACGGCGCTTCAGCCCTTCAATGTTGATGCCGAACGGCGTGGCGTGGTTGCCCTGCGCGATCAGATACGGCGGGACATCCTGCGCCACACCGGAGCAGCCGCCCACCATCACGTGCGCGCCAATTACGCAGAACTGATGCACCGCCGTCATGCCGCCAATGATCGCGAAATCATCAACGGAGACATGACCGCCCAGCGTGGCGTTGTTCGCCAGGATACAGCGATTGCCAATAACGCAATCGTGAGCGATATGCGTATTGATCATCAGCAGGTTATCATTACCGACTTTAGTCAACCCGCCGCCCTGCGCTGTGCCACGGTGAATGGTCACGCTTTCACGGATACGGTTACGGTCGCCCACTTCAACGCGAGTCGGCTCGCCTGCGTATTTCAGGTCCTGATTGACTTCACCAATCGTGACAAACTGATAGATTTCGTTATCACAACCAATCTTGGTGATACCGTTAATGACGACATGAGATTTCAGTACCGTACCCGCGCCGATTTCAACCTGCGCACCGATATGGCAGAACGGCCCAATATGCACACCGGCGCCGATAACAGCGCCGTCTTCAACAATCGAACTGGGGTGAATAAAGGCGGTTTGATCAATCACGAATCAGCCCTCCCGACGACGAGCGCACATCATTTCAGCTTCACAAGCAATTTCACCATCAACTTTGGCAACGCCCTTGAATCGCGCGATACCGCGGCGTTCCTTGAGGAACTCGACTTCCAGAATCATCTGATCGCCCGGCGCAACAGGACGTTTGAAACGCGCTTCGTCTACAGCGGCGAAATAGTACAGCTCGCCCGGTTCCAGTTTGCCCAGGCTCTTGAACGCCAGAATACCGGTAGCCTGAGCCATAGCTTCCAGAATCAGCACGCCGGGAAAAATCGGTTTACCAGGGAAATGCCCCTGAAAGAACGGCTCGTTAAAAGAGACATTTTTTACCGCGCGCAGGAATTTTCCTTTCTCAAAATCCAGTACACGATCCACCAGCAAGAACGGATAGCGGTGCGGTAGTAGATCCAGAATCTCTTCGATATGCAGAGTATGCGTGTCTGTATTCAAAATACTCTTCCTGTCAATAAAAACGATAGCATCAACAACACGGCCTGCACATTCCCCAACCAGGGAGGAACAACATGCAGGCCGCAAATAAAAATTGCGCACACGGCGCCAGTCTTGCGTCCGAAACGCAGGGTTGCAAATACGGGCGATTAACGCTCTTCGAGCTTACGCTCGACAGCTTTGAGCCGTTTGCTCATCTCGTCAATATTCATCACCAGCGCTGCAGTCTTACGCCAGACCTTGTTCGGCTGCAATGGGATACCGGAAGAATAAACGCCCGGCTCAGTGATAGGCCGCATGACCATCCCCATCCCTGTGACTGTAACCTTGTCGCAAATCTCCATGTGACCATTGATCACGCTGGCGCCACCAATCATGCAGTACCGGCCAATCTTCAGACTGCCCGCCATGATTACCCCGCCAGCAACCGCGGTATTGTCCCCAATCACAACGTTGTGTGCAATCTGACATTGGTTATCAATGATGACACCGTTACCAATAATGGTATCGTCCAGCGCGCCGCGATCGATGGTGGTACTGGCGCCAATCTCGACACGATCGCCGATGATGACCGTTCCCAGCTGGGGAATTTTGATCCAGTTACCGCGATCATTAGCGTAACCAAATCCATCCGAACCGATTACCGCACCGGACTGAATCAGGCACTGTTCGCCCAATACGACGTTATGGTAAATCGTGACATTGGCCCATAACCGGGTTCCAGCCCCGATACGGGCATTCTTGCCGATAAAGCAGCCCGCGCCAACGATCGCGCCATTACCCAGTTCCACGCCGGATTCGATAACAGCATTCGCGCCCACCGAAACCCCATCTCCTAAACGCGCATCAGGAGCAATCACCGCGGAAGGTGCGATCCCCTGTGCAGGCGCCGGCGTTGTATCCATCAACTGCGCCATACGCGCATAGGCCAAATAAGGATTCTTTACTACCAGAGCGGCCTTGTCGCAAAACGGCAAATCGGCCTCTGTCAGCACCACGGCGGAAGCCTGAGTGCTGCTCAGTTGCTCGCGATAGCGGCTATCGGATAAAAACGTAATCTGTCCTGCCTGCGCTGAATGCATAGAAGCAACAGCGGTGATGACGATATCGCCATCACCGTGTAATTGTGCATCCAACTGTTGAGCCAAGGCGTCCAGTCGAATTGAAAACATGAATTATTTAACCTGTTTCAGCACATCTGCAGTAATGTCTTTCGCGTTGTCAGCATAGGCAACCGCGTTAGCGTCGATAACCACATCATAGCCCTGCTTAGTGGCAACCGCTTTGACCGCGTCCTGAATACGGCTCAGGATCTTGTTGCGCTCTTCCATCTGACGACGACGGTTGTCCTGATCGAACGCCTGAGCTTTGCTGGAGAATTGCTCGCGCTGGGCCATCACGTCGCTTTCCATTTTGGAGCGTTCGCTGGCTTTCATGGTAGAACCATCACGCTGCAGTTTCTGCATTTTTTCCTGCAGAGCACGTTCCATAGACTGCAGCTCAGAGGCGCGGCCTTTGAACTCGTTCTCCAGCTGTTTGCCCACTGCTTCACGCTGCGGCAGCTGTTGGAAAATGCTGGAAACATTGACAATCGCAATCTTGTCGGCAGCCTGGGCGCCGGCAGATACAGCCAGCGTTAAACCTAAACCTGCGGCATACAACCACTTTTTCACTTTGAAACTCCTCACCCTAAGTATTTCTGCGCTGATCGCGCTTATCGTAATCGCGACATCGGCGGCCAAGCTGTACACTCAAGCCGCCGCCGGATGCCGGTACATCTTCCTTTCAACCTCGAACACCAGGCAGTTCTGCTTACCAGGTCTTACCGATGTTAAACTGGAACTGCTCGGAGCGATCCCCATCGTATTTCTTAAACGGCTGGGCATACGAGAACACCAGCGGCCCCAGCGGCGACATCCATTGCACAGCAAGACCTGAAGACATACGAATATTACCAGGCGTACTGTAATCCGGCACGCCGGCAGCCAGCGTCTGAGCGGTGTTTTCCCAGTGAGTATCCCACACAGTACCGGCATCGACGAAGAAAGATGTACGGATAGAACTGGAGTACTTGTCGCTAATGAACGGCGTCGGCACGATCAGTTCCGCACTGGCGACCGCCATTGCGTTACCGCCCACCGCATCTCTCATTTTAGTGGAGTCGATGCTGCAAGACGACACGCTCTCTGAACCGCACCCGGTGTAGTAGGCCGCTTTCGGACCGATGGTATTGGAGCGGAAACCACGCACCGAACTAGAGCCGCCCGCAAAGAAGTTGTCGTAGAACGGCACTTCCTTACCACTCAGACCATCGGCATAACCAGCTTTGGTTCTCGCCATCAGCACCCAGTTGTGGTTTTCGCTGAGCGGGAAGTAACTCGCCGAATCGAAGGTCAGTTTATAGTATTCGTTGTCCGAACCTGGCACGGTCACCTTGGCGTTCAGGTTGGCGCGGTTGCCCGCTGTCGGGAAGTAACCGCGGTCAAGGTTATTGTAGGTCCAGCCAGACGTCAGGAAGAAGTCGTTGGCGTCGAAACTGGCGCTCGACGTGGTACGTGGATCCGGATCCACGCCGGCTTTGTTCAGATAACGCCACATCGCCACCTGCGGCTTCATATCCGACAAGGAGTTGTGTACATAATCAAGGCCGACGCGCAACGAGTTGTTTTCGTTGATCGGGAAGCCCAGCGTCGTGCCCGCACCGTAACTTTGGTTGGTGTAGTCGGACAGGTCCGCATCCAACGCTTTAAAGTTGTTGTAGAAAATACGGCCGCCGAGGCTGACGCCATCCACCGTGAAGTATGGATCGGTCATCGACAGTTCGACATAGGTCTGGTAGTCGTTGCGGGTACCGCTGATGCCAACCGAGTTACCGGTCCCCAGCCAGTTGTCCTGCTGGACGCCGGCCTGGAAGCTGATGCCGCTTTCAGTACCGAAACCGACACCGAAGTTAAGGCTACCGGTGTTACGCTCCTTGACCTTGTACACCACGTCTACCTGGTCAGGCGTTCCCGGTACGCGCTGGGTCTCAACATCCACACTTTCGAAATAGCCAAGGCGGTTCAGTCGTTCTTTACCCTGCTGCACCAGATCGTTGCCGAGCCAGCCGCCTTCCATCTGACGCATTTCGCGGCGCAGTACGGAGTCTTTGGAAACATCGTTGCCGTCAAAGCGAATGCGGCGTACGGTGAAGCGGTTGCCGGCATCCACGTTGATGTTCAGGCGCACGGTCTTGTCGCTATCGTTGATTTCCGGCTGGGTCACCACGCGGGGATAGGCATAGCCATAACGTCCCAGCAGTTTTTTGATGTCCTCTTCCATCCGGGTCACTTTGGTGCCGTTATACAGCTCGCCCGGCTGGACGCGGGTCAAATCTTCGATTTCGGTGGCATGACCAACCAGATTACCGCGCACCACCACGCCGGACAGCTTGTACTGATCGCCTTCGGTGATGTTGACGGTGATGTAGATGCCTTTCTTGTCAGGCGTCAGGCTGACCTGGGTGGAATCGATGTTGAAGCGCGCATAACCGCGGTCGAGATAAAAACTGCGCAGGGTTTCCAGGTCGCCGGAAAGTTTCTGCTTCTCGTATTTACGATCACCGACCACGTTCCACCACGGCACTTCGTCACGTAACTGGAAGCGGGAAATCAATTCATCAGAGCTGAAGGACTTGTTGCCGACGATGTTGATTTGCTGGATCTTGGCGGACACCCCTTCGGTAAACACCAGTTTGAGGTCGACGCGATTGCGGGGTAGCGGCGTCACGACGGCTTTCACCGTGGCGCTGTATTTACCTACGCTGTAGTAGAAATCTTCCAGTCCTTTTTCGATGTTGGACAAGGTGGTGCGGTCCAGCGCCTCACCGACGCGAACACCGGAGGCCTCAAGATTCTCTTTGAGCATCTCCTCTTTCACCGCCTTGTTGCCGGAGAAGGTCAGGCTGGCAATCGTCGGACGCTCCTTGACCTGAATCAGCAGTGAATCCCCATCGCGCAGGACACGGACATCTTCGAAGTTTCCGGTCGCAAACAAAGCCCGAATGGTGTTACCGATATCCTCGTCAGTGACGGAATCTCCCACCCGGACAGGCATGCTGAGCAATGCCGCACCGACGGCAACCCGCTGCAGGCCCTCGAAATGAATATCTTTCACTACGAACCCGTCTGCACCGTATACGGTGGCGCTGCTAAACAGCAGCGACGCTATGAGCAACTTTTTCATCGCCATCGTTGTTATGCGTTTTTCCTAACCTGTTCCACACCTAAAGGCGGGAGAAATCATTGAAAAGTGCGAGTCCCATTAACATCATCAGCAACACCGTGCCAATGCGATAGCTAACGTCCTGCACACGCTCGGAAACCGGTCCGCCCTTCAGCTTTTCAATCGCCAGAAAGAGCAGATGACCACCATCCAGTACTGGCAGCGGGAACAGATTGATAATCCCCAGGTTGACGCTGATCAACGCCAAAAACATCAGGTAATACACCAATCCGTAGTCTGCTGACATGCCTGCTCCCTGCGCGATGGAGATCGGGCCGCTCAGATTATTCAGCTTCACGTCACCGGTAATCAGCTTACCCAGCATACTGACTGTCAGTTTCATCAACAGCCAGGTTTTATTCCCGGCTTCATAGATGGCGCTGAACGGCCCATACTGGCGCACGGTCTTGTACTCATCAGGCAAAGGGGTGACTTTCGGCACTACACCGGCAAACCCTTCCAGCCGGTTCTTCCCCACCGTTTTGCTATCAGGCGTCAGAGCAACGGACAGCGAGTCACCGCCTCTTTCCACCTCCAGCGTAATCGGTTTGCCTGGGTTATCACGCACGGCAATGACAAACTGCTGCCAACGAGCCAACAGCTGACCATCGACTTTAACGATCCTGTCCCCGACTTGCAAACCCGCTTTTTCAGCCGCGGAACGCGGCTGAACCTGCGTCAGTACCGCTTCGACCTGCGGTCCTTTGGGCACAATCCCCAGCGATACCGCCGGATCCTGCCTTTCCGGATCGAAATGCCAGTCTTGCAGTTCAAGCCGCTTACTCTCGGTTCTAGCGACGCCCAGCGGCGCGGTTTCAATCACCACGTCAGGTTCGCCAATCTTGCCAATCAGGGCCAAACGCGCGCTATCCCAGTCAGGCGTTTCGATGCCATCAATCGACTTTAGTTCCATCCCCGGCGAAATTTGGGCCTGTGCGGCAATCGAACCGGGTAAAACCTCGCCAACCACCGGGCGGACGCCCGGCACGCCAATAATGAACACCAACCAATAGGCGATAACGGCGAAAATGAAGTTCGCGATCGGTCCGGCGCTGACAATCGCCGCCCGTTGCCAGACGGTCTTATGATTGAATGCCTGGTGCTCAAGCCCCGCAGGCACCTCATCAACCCGGCCATCCAGCATTTTCACATAGCCGCCCAACGGAATCAGCGCGATCACATACTCGGTTCCCTGACGATCACGGCGACGCCACAGCGCCTTGCCGAAGCCGATGGAGAAACGTTCGACGCGAACGCCGCAACGGCGGGCAACCCAGAAATGCCCAAATTCGTGCACGGTGATCAGCACACCGAGTGCGACGATAAATGCGGCCAGGCTCCAGAGAATATTCAGCATAAACAGACTCTACCTGTATTCCTAAACGGCCTTGAACAGCAGCAGCATCAGGCAGGCAAATACCGGAATGGCTGCGGTCAGGCTGTCAATACGATCCAGTACCCCACCGTGACCCGGAATCAGATGACTGCTGTCCTTGATGCCGGCCTCACGCTTGAACATGCTCTCAGTCAGATCGCCCAATACCGAAGCCAGCGTCGCTACTACGGAGCAAACCAGCAAGGTAAAGGTAGAAACAGACAATGGCGCATAGTGGCTAAACAGTAACGCAATCATCGCCGACGTTGCCAGCCCGCCGATAAATCCCTCCCAGGTTTTTCCCGGCGAGACTTTCGGCGCCAGCTTATGCCGGCCGAACAGTTTGCCAAACAGGTAGGCGCCGCTATCGGCGCCCCAAACCAGCACCATCACATACAGCAACCACCAGGCGCCGCTAAAAGGGTTGGTTTCATATTCGAACTGGCGCAGCGCCACCATCCCCCAGAAAAAAGGCACAATGGTCAACAGGCCGAAACACAGACGCAGTACGCGGGAATGACGCCACACCGCAGCGGAAGACGGATAAAACAGGACCATCAGCAACGCCACGCCCCACCAGGCAAGGGAGAGCCATAGCGAAAGGCAAACCGGTACAAGCGCAACGGAATAATGATAATCAGGCAGAGTCAGCAGCATCGCCGCCAGCACGAAACCGCAGGCGATGGAAAGCCAGATTCGCTGTGTGTAAGAAACCAGACCAGCCAGTTGACCCCACTCCCAGGCGGCCAGCATACAGACAGCCAGCGTTACCAGAGAGAAAACCAACGGCGGCAGGAAAAAAAGCGCCGCAATAACCAAAGGAATAAGAACCAGCGCAGTAATCAGGCGATACTTCAGCAAAAATACCCCCTACGATGCACCCGCATCGTCAGGTGTGGTTCCCCCAAAGCGACGCTCACGTTGAGCAAAGGCATGAATGGCACCTTCAAAGGTTTGTTCGTCAAAATCCGGCCAGAGAACATCGGTAAAATAGAGTTCTGCATACGCAATCTGCCACAGCAGGAAATTGCTGATGCGATGTTCTCCACTGGTTCTTATTAGCAGATCAACCGGAGCCAGATCGTTCAAGCACATGTAGCGACTCAGAGTCGACTCGTCAATGGTATCAGGACGCAGCAACCCTTCCTGAACCTGTTCGGCGATTTTTCTGACCCCGTGGATAATATCCCAACGCCCGCCATAATTCGCGGCAATATTCAGAGTGAGACCAGTATTATTTTCCGTCACGGCCTCTGAGCGGCGAATAAGTCCCTGCAATCGACTACTGAAGCGACTGATATCACCGATGACTCTCAGACGGACATTGTGCTTGTGCAAATTCTTGACTTCGCTATCCAGCACGCGCACAAACAGTTCCATCAGCGCAGAAACCTCCTGCGCCGGACGATTCCAGTTTTCGCTGCTGAACGCATACAGCGTCAGTGCTTCAAGGTTCTGGCCGACCGCATAACTGATCGCACGGCGTACTGACTTCACTCCCGCCTGATGACCGAAGATCCGCAGCTTTCCCCTCTGTTTAGCCCAGCGGCCATTGCCATCCATGATTATCGCTACATGGCGCGGACCGTTAGGTAACAACTTCTGACTACCTTGTTGATTTTCGGAGGGCATAGCGTGTATTGATTTCCTCGAGCAAGAAAATGATTATTCCAGTCGCGCCAAACCTGACAGCATAAAAAAAGCTGTGAACACACAGCTTTCCATCACCGTGGCTTTTATTAATAACCACCTGCATCAAGCGGCGCAGACTATACCATTTCAGGCGCATGTGAACAAACACACCAGCGTAAGGTTACTGATAACGCCGCAATACATTTTCTGCGGCTTGTCTTGCCCAGGTATCGATAGACAATACATCATCAACGCTTTGCGGTTCAGGTAATGTCAACTGTTCCATCACGCTCTGATTGACTGCGGCGATATCGGTAAAACGAATACCGGATTGTAAAAATGCCGCAACCGCAATTTCATTTGCCGCATTGAGTGCCGTCGTAGCGGCTTGCCCCTGATTGCATGCGTCGATCGCCAGACGCAGACAAGGGTACCGCTGGAAATCCGGCGCAGAGAAGGTCAAAGCCCCTAACTGGCAGAAATCAAGCGCCGGCGCGCCGGAAAAAACGCGATCGGGGTAGGCCATCGCATAGGCTATGGGGGTCCGCATATCGGGCGTTCCCAACTGCGCCATCACACTGCCATCCCGGTAACGCACCATGGAATGGATGACTGATTGGGGATGGATAACCACTTCCATCTGTGCTTCCGAGGCGTTAAACAGCCAGCGCGCCTCGATATATTCCAGTCCCTTATTCATCATGGTGGCGGAATCCACCGAAATTTTTCGCCCCATAGACCAGTTTGGATGGGCGCACGCCTGATCAGGGGTGACGCAATCCAATGCGGCAAACGGAATCTCGCGGAATGGCCCACCTGAACCGGTCAGCACAACCCGCTCAACCCCGTATTGCTTCAGGGAAGCATATCCCAGTTGCCGTTGGATTGGCTCAGGTAAACTCTGAAAAATGGCGCTGTGTTCACTATCAACCGGCAACAGTTGCGCCCCGTTCTTCGAAACCTCGTCCATAAACAGACTGCCGCAGGTCACCAGAGATTCTTTATTGGCCAGCAGCACCTGCTTGCCGGCGCGAATCGCCGACAATGCCGGCAACAAACCGGCTGCGCCAACAATCGCCGCCATCACCTGATCGACCTCGTCCAGCGCCGCCAGCTCACAGGCAGCCTTCTCGCCTGACAGCACGGTTGTCCGACTCCCGGCTTCGTTTAAGCGGATGCGGAGTTCACGCGCGGCGTCTTCGTCTGCCATTGAGGCGTATGCCGGGCAAAACTCCAGGCACTGTTCCGCCATCAGGGAAACATTGCGTCCGGCAACCAGTGCCGTTATCGAAAATTTGTCTGGATTGGCCCTGACCACGGCCAGGGAACTGACGCCAATAGAACCGGTGGAACCGAGGATTGTCAGTTGCTTCATGAATATGACCTGATAAAACTGGGTTTGATAACAGGCGTGGTGCCAGTCTGTAACGTCAGCGCCGGCCTGTCGATAAGGCTGGCGTGAAAATGCGCGGCGTTACGCAAAACATCCCGCATCCAAAAGCTGAAAAACAAAACGCCGCAGGAGGCGCGGGCCTGACCCTGCACCTGCCGCGGCGCTGTGCCTGACTGACGGATTAGAAATCCATCAGTTCTTTTTCTTTCTCGGCCAGAACGGCATCGATCTTCTTGATAAAGCTGTCAGTGAGCTTCTGAACATCGTCCTGAGAACGGCGTTCATCATCTTCGCTGATGGTCTTATCTTTCAGTTGCGCCTTCAGCTTGTCGTTGGCATCACGGCGAACGTTACGTACCGCCACTCGGCTCTGCTCGGCTTCGCCGCGCACCACCTTGATCAGGTCTTTACGACGTTCTTCCGTCAGCGGCGGCAGCGGAACGCGGATAACCGTACCGGCGGACATCGGGTTAAGACCCAGATCGGATGCCATGATGGCTTTTTCCACCGCCGGGCCCAACGTCCGGTCAAATACGGTGACGGCCAGCGTACGCGTGTCTTCCACCACGATGTTGGCTAACTGGCGTAACGGGGTTGCGCTACCGTAATATTCCACATGAATGCCGTCCAGAAGACTGGGGGACGCGCGGCCAGTACGCACTTTGCTGATCTGGTTCTTGAAAGCTTCTACGCATTTGTCCATGCGCGTTTCAGCGTCTTTTCTGATTTCATTAATCACGTTGTGAACCCTTGAAAACTGGTTGCCAGTCAGGTCACGCGCGGCTTGCATGACCCAGCGAATCATTGATTACCAGCGGCAGGCTGGCAATGTATGGCGCAATCTTGTATACCCGTCATATTTCAAGTTGCAGGTGTGTTGGCTGCGTTCGTTCACCCGAATCACTTACCTGAGTAAGCTCATCGGGATTCTCTCTCTTGCCGCCTTCCTGCAACTCGAATTATTTGGGTATATCACCAAAACAAGATATTACCTTAAATTAGACGTCAGCCGTTATTACTGATCAACGTCCCTTCTTTTTCGCCCATGACGACGCGACGCAGCGCCCCCGGCTTATTCATATTGAACACCCGGATCGGCAGGTTGTGGTCACGCGCCAGCGTAAAGGCCGCCAGATCCATCACTTTAAGTTCGCGCTCCAGCACTTCCTGATAGCTCAACGATTCGTAGAGCGTCGCATTGGGATCTTTAACCGGGTCAGCCGAAAATACGCCATCCACTTTGGTGGCTTTCAGTACGACATCAGCTTCGATTTCAATCCCGCGCAGGCAAGCAGCGGAGTCGGTGGTGAAGAAGGGGTTGCCGGTACCGGCGGAGAAAATCACCACGCGGTTGTTGCGCAGCAGGCTGATGGCTTCAGCCCAGCTGTAGTTATCGCACACGCCATTGAGCGGAATGGCCGACATCAGGCGGGCGTTGACATAAGCACGATGCAGCGAATCACGCATCGCCAGACCGTTCATGACGGTAGCCAACATCCCCATATGATCACCCACCACACGGTTCATGCCTGCTTTGGCCAGACCAGCGCCGCGGAACAGGTTGCCGCCGCCGATCACTACACCGACCTGAATGCCCAACTCAACCAGTTCCTTCACTTCCTGGGCCATGCGATCGAGGATGCTCGCATCGATACCGAAACCTTCAGCTCCCTGCAGCGCTTCGCCACTCAGCTTCAGCAGGATACGTTGATATACGGGTTTTGCGTTGGTTGCCATGGTGTTCTTGTCCTAACAGGCTGTCATCGTACTGGGGGTTATTACTGCCACACCCGGCACACCATCGATAGGGGCCAGATGCCATGAAATTGCTTGTATCACGAATTACAGGTATCGCGAATAGTTTGGCTGGATAAAAAGGAACCGCCAACTGGCGGCTCCTTTTTTATTAAGACTGCTTGCTCATTGCTGCGACTTCGGCAGCAAAGTCAACTTCAGCTTTCTCGATGCCTTCACCCACTTCGTAGCGGATGAAGCTGCTCACGGAGGCATTGTGCTCTTTCAGCAACTGGCCAACGGTTTTGTTCGGGTCCATTACGAAGTTCTGACCGGTCAGAGAGATCTCGCCGGTGAACTTACGCATGCGGCCTTCAACCATTTTTTCAGCGATTTCGCGCGGCTTGCCGGACTGCATGGCGATGTCCAGCTGGATCTGATGCTCGCGGGCAACGACGTCAGCCGGCACGTCTTCAGCATGAACGTATTCCGGTTTGCTGGCGGCGATGTGCATGGCAACGTGCTTGATCAGCTCTTCGTCGGCACCGGTAGCGGCAACCATAACGCCGATACGAGCGCCGTGCATGTAAGAACCCAGCGCGTCGCCAGTCTGAACGGCGATACGACGGATGTTGATGTTTTCACCGATTTTCGCTACCAGCGCGGTGCGCTGTTCTTCGAATTTCGCTTTCAGAACTTCAACATCAGTGATGCGTTCGTTCAGCGCAGCGGCGATAACTTCTTCGCCAAACGCTTTGAAGCCGGCGTCTTTTGCTACGAAGTCAGTTTCGCAGTTCAGTTCAACGATGACGCCGTATTTGCCGTCAGCGGCAATTTTGGTCAGGATCACGCCTTCAGCAGCAACGCGACCTGCTTTTTTCGCAGCTTTAGCCTGGCCGGATTTACGCATGTTGTCGATTGCCAGCTCGATGTCGCCATTGGCTTCAACCAGAGCTTTTTTACATTCCATCATGCCTGCGCCGGTACGTTCGCGCAGTTCTTTTACCAGGGCAGCGGTAATTTCAGCCATTATCTTTTCCTCGGTTATCTCGTGGGGGAGATAAGTAAGAGATAAGTAAAAAGGGGGCCTGACAAGGCCCCCTAACCAACATATGTCAATACCTGGTTAATAAGGGCTCAACAGAGCTGGCCTTATTATTCAGCTTCGACGAAGCTCTCTTCTGCCTGTTCAGCCAGATCCTGAGAACGGCCTTCACGGACAGAGGCGGCAACAGCGCTCAGGTACAGGGTTACTGCACGGATGGCGTCGTCGTTACCAGGGATGATGTAGTCAACGCCATCCGGATCGGAGTTGGTATCAACAATTGCAAATACCGGGATACCCAGGTTGTTTGCTTCTTTGATAGCAATGTGTTCGTGATCGGCGTCGATAACGAACAGCGCGTCAGGCAGACCGCCCATGTCTTTGATACCGCCCAGGCTGTTTTCCAGCTTGTCCAGTTCACGGGTGCGCAGCAGCGCTTCTTTCTTGGTCAGCTTGTCGAACGTGCCGTCCTGAGCCTGAGTTTCCAGATCTTTCAAACGTTTGATGGACTGACGAACGGTTTTCCAGTTAGTCAGCATACCGCCCAGCCAGCGATGGTTCACGAAGAACTGGTCGCAACCGGTAGCAGCTTCTTTTACCGCTTCGCTTGCTGCGCGTTTAGTACCGACAAACAGGATCTTGCCCTTGCGGGAAGAAATTTTGCTCAGCTCAGCCAGGGCTTCGTTGAACATCGGTACAGTTTTCTCAAGGTTGATGATGTGAACTTTGTTGCGTGCACCGAAGATGAACGGTTTCATTTTCGGGTTCCAGTAACGAGTCTGGTGACCAAAGTGTACGCCCGCCTTGAGCATGTCGCGCATGGAAACAGTTGCCATGATTACCTCTGTAGATTAAGTATGGGGTTATGCCTCCACGTGTCCCATTGCGCCGACCTGAATGGAAAACCATTCTGGCACCCCGGCGAATGTGTCGACACGTGTGTGTTATACACATAGTGAGTTCAGTTTGAACCAGTCGGTATTCAGTTGCCTGAACGCCAGCCGGATCACCGGCGCGCTTTATACCATAAACCGCCCCCGGACACCAACTTTTGTTGCATTCTACCGTGACGCTCCAAGCCCCGGATGACAGCTTCGTGACGGAATGATGATTTGGCAGTGTCAGGCTGGGCTGATACCATAAATCACTATTTACCGACCCTCTTTCGCCGGAAAAGGCGATACCTGTGGACTGAATTCAATGGCAATCTCAATCAAAACCTCTGAAGATATCGAAAAAATGCGTGTGGCCGGCCGCCTGGCGGCGGAAGTGCTGGAAATCATCGAGCCGCACGTGGTTCCAGGCGTAAGCACCGGCGAGCTGGACCGAATCTGTCATGATCACATCACCAACAAGCAAAACGCGATTTCCGCCAGCCTCGGCTACCACGGCTTCCCGAAATCCGTCTGCATCTCCGTTAACGAAGTGGTGTGCCACGGCATTCCGAGCGACGAGAAAATCCTCAAAGACGGCGATATCGTCAACATCGACGTCACGGTGATCAAAGACGATTTTCACGGCGACACCTCCAAAATGTTCATTGTCGGCAAACCGACCATTCTGGGGGAGCGCCTGTGCAAGGTGACGCAGGAAAGTCTGTATCTGGCGCTGCGGATGATTAAACCGGGCGTCCGGTTGCGCACGCTGGGCCGCGAAATCCAGAAATTCGTGGAAGCGCAGGATTTCTCCGTGGTGCGCGAGTACTGCGGTCATGGCATCGGCCGTGGTTTCCACGAAGAGCCGCAGGTGCTGCACTATGACGCCGACGACGGCGGCGTGGTGCTGCAGCCGGGCATGGCGTTTACCGTGGAACCGATGGTCAACGCCGGCGATTACCGTATCCGCACCATGAAAGACGGCTGGACGGTAAAAACCAAGGATCGCAGCTTGTCGGCGCAATACGAGCATACTATTGTGGTGACTGAAAACGGCTGCGAAATAATGACGTTGCGTAAGGATGACACCATCCCCAACATCATCACGCATCAGGAATAATTGAGCATAAGCCGGCTGATGCCGGCTTTTTTTATGTTTATGGTGGCGCAACATGATCGACAGAGACCTTCCGCACGATATCCCCGGTTCCACCACCACGGTTCATCCGGCACCGGCTTCTCCCCTCACCTTCACGGACGACATGCTGAAATGTCAGACGCTGAAAACCCATCTGGAACAGTTCCAAAGCTGGCTGGCGGAGGAGTTCAAAGCCGGCGTCAGCGCGGAAGCGTTGATCGATGCCCGCACGCTGTTTATCGATCACCTGATGCAACGGCTATGGCGCTTTTACGGTTTTGAGAGTACGCCGCAAACCGCGCTGGTAGCGGTAGGCGGCTACGGGCGCGGAGAATTGCACCCGCTGTCGGACATTGACCTGCTGGTCCTGAGCCAGCACAAGCTGACGGACGCTCAGTCACAGACTATCGGCACCTTTATCACGTTGCTGTGGGATCTGCGGCTGGAAGTCGGCCACAGCGTGCGCACGCTGGACGAATGTCTGGAAGAAGGCCGGGCGGATATTTCCGTCGCCACCAACCTGATCGAATCCCGCATGATTTGCGGGGACGTCGCGTTGTTCCTGATGCTGCAAAAACACATTTTCAGCGACGCGTTCTGGCCATCGGAAACCTTCTTTCCCGCCAAGATCGCCGAGCAGCGGGAACGCCACCAGCGCTACCACAGCACCAGTTACAATCTGGAGCCGGATATCAAGAGCAGCCCCGGCGGACTACGGGATATCCACACCCTGCTGTGGGTCGCCCGTCGTCATTTTGGCGCCACGTCGCTCAACGAAATGGTCGGCTTTGGTTTTCTGACCGAAGCTGAACGCAACGAACTGAATGAGTGCCAGAGTTTTCTGTGGCGCATTCGCTTCGCGCTGCATTTGATCCTGCCCCGTTACGATAACCGCCTGTTGTTCGACCGCCAGCTTAACGTGGCGCAACTGCTGCAATATCAGGGCGAAGGCAACGCGCCAGTAGAACACATGATGAAAGACTTCTACCGTATGACGCGTCGGGTGGGCGAACTGAATCAGATGCTGCTGCAACTGTTTGACGAAGCCATCCTGGCGCTGGACGCCAGCGAGAAACCCCGTCCGCTGGACGAGGAATTCCAGTTGCGCGGCCAGCTTATCGACCTGCGTGACGAAACCCTGTTCGAGCGCAAGCCCGAAGCCATTATCCGCATGTTCTACCTGATGGTGCGCAATCAGGAAATCAGCGGCATCTATTCAACAACCCTGCGGCATCTGCGCCATGCGCGCCGGCATCTGAGCCAGCCGCTGTGCACTATTCCTGAAGCGCGCAGCCTGTTCATGAACATTCTGCGCCACCCGCGCGCCGTCAGCCGGGCGTTGCTGCCGATGCACACCCACAGCGTGCTGTGGGCCTATATGCCGCTGTGGGGCAACATCGTCGGGCAGATGCAATTTGACCTGTTCCACGCCTATACCGTGGATGAGCACACCATTCGGGTGCTGCTGAAACTGGAAAGTTTTACCGAAGAGGCCACTCGCGCGGCACATCCGCTGTGCGTGGAGCTATATCCGCGACTGCCGCAGCCGGAACTGTTGCTGCTGGCCGCCTTGTTCCACGACATCGCCAAAGGACGCGGCGGCGACCACTCGGAACTGGGCGCCAAGGACGCGCTGGAGTTCGCCGCGCTGCACGGGTTGAATTCACGAGAAACCCAGTTGGTCGCCTGGCTGGTGCGCTGTCATCTGTTGATGTCGGTCACCGCGCAACGCCGCGACATTCAGGATCCGGCGGTAATCCAGCAATTCGCCGAACAGGTGCAGAGCGAAACCCGGTTGCGCTACCTGCTGAATCTGACCGTAGCGGATATCTGCGCCACCAATGAGACGCTGTGGAACAGCTGGAAACAGAGCCTGCTGCGCGAATTGTATTTCGCCACCGAGAAGCAGCTGCGCCGCGGCATGCAGAACTCGCCGGACCTGCGCGAACGGGTGCGCCATCACCGCTTGCAGGCGCTGGCGCTGTTGCGCATGGACAATATCGACGAGGAAGCGCTGCACCACATCTGGAGCCGCTGCCGCGCCGACTACTTCCTGCGCCATTCCCCGAATCAATTGGCCTGGCACGCCCGCCATCTGCTGGAGCATGACGTCAGTAAACCGATGGTGCTGATCAGCCACCAGGCCAGTCGCGGCGGCACCGAAATTTTTATCTGGAGTCCGGACCGCCCTTACCTGTTCGCCGCGGTCGCCGGTGAACTGGACAGGCGTAACCTGAGCGTACACGACGCCCAGATCTTCACCAGCCGCGACGGTATGGCAATGGACACCTTTATCGTACTGGAGCCGGACGGCAGCCCGCTGGCGCCGGATCGTCACGAGATGATCCGCCACGCCATCGAGCAGGCGCTGACCCAACGGGATTACCAGCATCCGAGAGCACGTCGGCCCTCCTCCCGCCTGCGCCACTTTAGCGTGCCGACGGAAGTCGGTTTTCTGCCGACGCATAACGACCGCCGCAGTTATATGGAGCTAATCGCGCTCGACCAACCCGGCCTGCTGGCGCGGGTGGGCGAAGTGTTCGCCGACCTTAATCTGTCGCTGCACGGCGCCCGTATTTCCACCATCGGCGAACGAGTAGAAGACCTGTTTATTCTGGCAGATAGCGAAAGACGGGCATTAAGCCCCGAATTACGGCTTAAGTTGCAACAACGGTTGACAGAAGCCCTCGACCCAAACGATAAAGTAGCTTCTTAAATGTTAAGCCGCGTCCCGCATGGCGGCGCGCGGCCTGGTTTGATTAATCACGAAAGAGAAACAGGATGCAGCAATTACAGAACATCATCGAAACCGCATTTGAGCGTCGCGCAGACATCACCCCGGCCAATGTGGACACGGTGACGCGCGAAGCGGTGAATCAGGTTATCAGCCAGTTGGACAGCGGCGTGCTGCGTGTGGCTGAGAAAATCAACGGCCAGTGGGTGACGCATCAGTGGCTGAAGAAAGCGGTGCTGCTCTCTTTCCGCATCAATGACAACCAACTGATGGAAGGAGCCGAAACCCGCTACTACGACAAAGTGCCGATGAAATTCGCCGGTTACGACGAAGCGCGTTTCCAGCGTGAGGGTTTCCGCGTCGTGCCGCCAGCCAGCGTACGTCAGGGCGCGTTTATCGCCCGTAACACCGTACTGATGCCGTCTTACGTCAACATCGGCGCCTATGTCGATGAAGGCTCGATGGTTGACACCTGGGCGACCGTCGGCTCCTGCGCTCAGATCGGCAAAAACGTGCACCTGTCCGGCGGCGTCGGCATCGGCGGCGTTCTGGAACCGTTGCAGGCTAACCCGACCATCATCGAAGACAACTGCTTCATCGGCGCCCGCTCCGAAGTCGTGGAAGGCGTGATCGTGGAAGAAGGCTCGGTGATCTCAATGGGCGTGTTCATCGGCCAGAGCACCAAAATCTACGACCGTGAAACCGGCGAAGTGCATTACGGCCGCGTACCGGCGGGCTCGGTAGTCGTATCCGGCAACCTGCCATCTAAAGACGGCAGCTACAGCCTCTACTGCGCAGTGATCGTGAAAAAAGTGGATGCGAAAACCCGCGGTAAAGTGGGAATTAATGAGTTATTACGCACTATCGACTAATACCACTATCGACTAAACTGAATGGCGGGTTATGACCCGCCATTTTTTACGGCATCAAGCCGTCACGACCAACAATACTGGCCCAGTTTTTCAAGCCGACGTAAAACAAGAAAGGTGGTGTTATGTACGACAATCTGAAAAGTCTTGGGATTTCCAACCCGGAAGATATCGACCGCTATAGCCTCCGCCAGGAAGCCAGCAACGATATTCTGAAAATTTACTTTCGCAAGGATAAAGGGGAATTTTTCGCTAAAAGCGTCAAGTTCAAATATCCGCGCCAGCGCAAAACCATCGTCGCAGATAACGCCGGGCAGGGTTACAAAGAAATCAACGAGATCAGCCCCAATCTGCGCTATGTCGTGGACGAGCTCGATCAGATTTGCCAGCGCGATCAGGTTGAGGTGGATTTGAAGCGCAAGATTCTGTCCGACCTGCGTCATCTGGAAAGCGTAGTCACCAACAAGATCAGCGAAATCGAAGCCGATCTGGAAAAACTGACCCAGCGCTGAGTGGGTGTCGTCGACAAGGCTGTAACGCAGCCGATTCAGCATAAGAAACGGGGCCTGAAAGGCCCCGTTTTCACAACCGGCTCCCGGCATTACTTATCCAGCAACGCGGCCCAGGACTCCACCCACGGGCAGGAAACCACTTCGGGTTCCGGATGCTCGGCCGCATCAATTTCCAGCAACTCGCCCAGGCGCTTCGCGCCCATCTCCTGCAACAACGCATCAAACTGATGGCCGCCGCCGCAGAAGTTATCGTAGCTGCTGTCGCCCAGCGCAATCAGCCCGTAGCGTAAATCCGGCTGATAACCGACTTTTTCACGCAGCGCTTCGTACAACGGCACGATAGACTCCGGCAACTGCCCCTGACCGGTGGTGGAGGTCACCACCAGCACCGTCAGCTGGCTGTAAGCCAGCCAGTCATCTACCGAAGCCTCTTCGAAAATCTTTACCTCATGCCCGTGCGTCTTAAGGATGCTTTCCGCTTCCTCCGCCACCAGCAACGCGTTGCCGTACACCGTGCCAACAAAAATACCGACTTGCGCCATGACGCTGATTCTCCTGTTTATGCTGACGTCAGGCGTTATCCTGACCCGACGCCTGAGGAAACTCAACCCTTTCAACATCAGGGAGACTGCCTTGCCAGCCGAATTGCGTCATTACGCCCTGCCAGGGTTCGTCCCAGCGTGCCGATATTACCAGCGGCTCGTTGGTAACCGGGTGAGTCAGCGACAAGCGGCTGGCGTGCAACATCAGGCGGGCGCAGTCGAAGTGCGCCGCCATACCGCGGTTCTGGCGCAGGTCGCCGTGGGTAGTATCCCCAATAATAGGATGACGCAAATGCGCCATATGTCGCCGCAACTGGTGCTTGCGTCCGGTCCTGGGGCTCAATTCCAGCAGGCTGTAGCGAGAGGTGTCATAACGCCCGATCGCCACCGGCATCTCGGCACGCGCCAGTACCCGATAGTGGCTGACGGCAGGCTGCGGCGCTTTGTCGGGGTCGGCGTATTTATCGGCGATGCGATCCAGCTCTTCCGTCAGCGCATAATCAATCACGCCGTCTTCCATCACATAGCCGCGAACCACCGCATGATAGGTTTTCTCCATCTGATGCTGCTCGAACTGCTGCGCCAGTAGCCGCGCCACCTCAGGGGACAACGCCATCAACAGCACGCCGGAAGTAGGACGGTCCAGACGGTGCACGGTAAACACGTGCTGACCAATCTGGTCGCGTACCGTTTGCATCACCACCACTTTTTCCTTGCGATCCAGCCAGCTACGGTGCACCAGCCAGCCTGCCGGTTTATTCACCGCAATCAGATGCTCATCCTGATAGACAATCTCCAGCATCCTCATTCCTCAAACAATACGTCCAACGCACGCAACTGCGTCAGCAATTCACCGACATCATCCGAACGCCCGTCGAACGCCACCTCGAAGTAAGGCAGGATGGCAAGCCGGGCCGGCAACGGCGCACCGCTATCCAGTAACGCGTGCATACGCGGCAGAAATACCCATTGCAGCCACTGTTCGGCCGCCATCGTATCAATGCAGAACGGCTCCTGACTGGCAAACGCCGCCTCATCAGGCGCAGAAGACTGCCATAACGGGCTCGCCTTCAGGGCATGCTCGATAGCGAACAGCGATTGTCGGATGCGAATCTCTACACTCATGGGCCGGGGTCTCATCAGGCTTGGTAACAGGGCGGCAAAGCATAGCATCGTTGTCCTGTTCTGGCATCCCGGATGCATCCCCCGCAACCGGAATGCGCGTACTGAGCGGCAACAGGTAAAAACGAAAAGAGGGAACCGATTTCTCGGTTCCCTCTTAGTTCGTTTGCAGCAGTCCCGCTACCTTGTTGCTTCCCTGCTCGTCCTTGAAAACTTGTCCTTGATGGTCTTCCTAACCCACAATCCTTGCTGGCGATCCCTCTTTCATCCGTGACGGTCGATCCTTCATAATCATCCGTGATCGCATTCCTTTAGGCTCCTGCCCCACCGGCATTCCCAGGCCGGCTCTCATTCTCCTTCCTGGAGGTGTCCCTTATTTCATCCTGAAAAAAGAGTCTGGTTGTAACAGCAATTGACTCCCTGCCCTCCTGGCATGGTCGACATACCCTGTTACCGTGTTACGAAACTGAATAATAAGATGTATTAATTAAACCGAATCAGCAAGCCACCCAAACGCCCCAATAGCCGCATAAAAAACGCGGTTTATTGACGAACACCATTAATTCATTAATTAATAATGCAAAAATTAAACGGAAATCTTAGTTTAATATTAAAGATAAGAGATCGCTTACACGCAATGTAAGAGATCTCTCACACATCGAAAAGCGAAACGCGATTCAGCATTATGGAATCAATGGCAACAGCTTATACAGAAAATCAACCAGATCCGATGACAACACTCGACGCTGGCGTGTTCCGAATTCTTCCAGCACAACTTCGCCGCTCAGGTTGCACAAAGAGATTAGCGCCATTTCAGAATGCGTTGTCGCAAGAAATAACGTAGGTGACAATTTTAGTCGTTTTTGTGTCAAAAGGTGACCAATCAGGTTCTCCTGCAGACGGATAAAATCGTCTTCGCTCCAGGCCTGAAGCAGCGTGCATTCCAAATCATCAAAGCGAGCCGTCATGTCGCCGGCGAACTGGCTGGTGAAAAAGGCATGCGCATCCGGGTGCAGTTGAATCTCCAGCGCCCGTTCAACGCCATCCAGCCGCGCAGGCACGACCGGCGCCTGCGGCAACCAGTGCACCCGGCTATCCTGCGTGGCGACGATGCAGGGCGAGGCCACGCCGTACAAATCCTCGCTGGCTGGCGGATGGCCCGTTTCCCGTTGCCATAATTCGACATAACGCTGGGTGAATGCGTTCAGCGCCTGTGATACCTGCTGCTCCATCTTACCTCTCAATCTGAGTCTGTCGGATTTCACTGAATACACATTCTATCCCGACTATAGCGCCTGCCGTCGACAGAATACGCATCAAAGTGCGTAACGCCGCGCAACTTTATCGTTGGAAGGTCACCCTGCATTGGCAAAAGGCTCTTCGACACGTTAAGGTGAGATAGCAAAGAAACGTATCACACAAACGCATCGAACCTGCGTGTTGGGCAAACGTCTTGGACAACTGTCGTCGCACACTGCGTTTCAGGGAGTAGTATGATCACACATATCAGCCCGTTAGGGTCCATGGATTTACTGTCGCAGTTGGAAGTGGATATGCTGAAAAGCACCGCCAGCAGCGATCTTTACCGGCTATTCCGCAATTGTTCCCTCGCCGTCCTGAACTCCGGCAGTCAGACGGACAACAGCAAGGAGTTGCTCTCCCGCTACGAGGATTTCGACATCAACGTGCTGCGCCGTGAGCGCGGTGTGAAACTGGAACTGGTCAACCCGCCGGAAGAAGCATTTGTCGACGGGCAGATTATCCGTTCGTTGCAGGCCAACCTGTTCGCCGTGCTGCGCGATATCCTGTTTGTGAACGGCCAGATCGCCAGCGCCGGGCGTTATCAAAACCTGGATCTCGAAGATTCCACCCATATCACCAATCTTGTGTTCTCCATCCTGCGCAACGCCAGAGCGCTGCACGTGGGCGAGGAGCCGAATCTGGTAGTGTGCTGGGGCGGTCATTCGATCAATGAAACCGAATACCTGTACGCCCGCAAAGTCGGCAGCCAGCTCGGCTTACGCGAGTTGAACATCTGTACCGGTTGCGGACCGGGCGCGATGGAAGCCCCGATGAAAGGCGCCGCCGTGGGCCATGCCCAGCAGCGTTACCGGGACGGGCGTTTCATCGGCATGACCGAGCCGTCCATCATCGCCGCCGAGCCGCCCAATCCGCTGGTGAATGAACTGATCATCATGCCGGATATTGAAAAACGTCTGGAAGCGTTTGTGCGCATCGGCCACGGCATCGTAATTTTCCCGGGCGGGGTTGGCACCGCGGAAGAGTTCCTCTATCTGCTGGGCATCATGATGGACCCGGCCAACAGCGAGCAGGTGTTGCCGATTATTCTTACCGGCCCGCAGGAAAGCGCCGACTACTTCCGGGTGCTTGACGAGTTCATCGTTAGTACGCTGGGTCGCCAGGCGCGCCGTTATTATTCCATCATCATCAACGACGCCGCCGAAGTGGCCCGGCAGATGAAAAAAACCATGCCGCAGGTGAAAGAACACCGCCGCCACACCGGCGACGCCTACAGCTTCAACTGGTCGCTGCGTATCGCGCCGGACTTGCAACTGCCGTTCGAGCCGACGCACGAGAACATGGCTAACCTCAATCTGCATCCCGACCAGCCGGCCGAACAGTTGGCCGCCACGTTGCGCCGGGCGTTTTCCGGTATCGTGGCCGGTAACGTCAAAGAGGCGGGTATTCGGGCCATCGAAGAATACGGCCCTTACAAATTGCACGGCAATGCCGACATCATGAAAAGCATGGACCGGCTGTTGCAGGACTTCGTGTCCCAGCAGCGTATGAAGCTGCCTGGCAGCGCTTACGTCCCGTGCTACGAAATCTGTTCCTGACCATCAGTTCGCCGCCGGCGTTAGGCCGGCGGCGACTCACATGACTACCGCTTATGGCCGTACATCTGCTTATTGTCGACGCGCTCAACCTGATCCGACGCATTCATGCGGTACAAGGTTCTCCTTGCCTGACTGCCTGCCGGCACGCGCTGGGCCAGTTGATACAGCACAGTCAACCCACGCATGCCGTTGCCGTCTTTGATGACGAACAGCGGGATCAGAGCTGGCGCCACCAGTTGCTGCCGGAATACAAGGCCGGCCGCGCGCCCATGCCGGAAAATCTGTCGCAGGAACTGCCGCAGATCAGGGACGCCTTTCTGGCATCTGGGGTGGAGAGCTGGCACTCGCCGGGCAACGAGGCTGACGATCTGGCCGCCACGCTGGCTTGTAAAGTCGCCGCGCAAGGGCATCAAGCCACCATCGTCTCGACCGACAAGGGTTACTGTCAGTTACTGGCGCCGACCATTCGTATTCGGGATTACTTTCAGAAGCGCTGGCTGGACGTGCCGTTCATCCAGCAGGAGTTCGGCGTTCAGCCCGAACAGTTGCCGGATTACTGGGGGCTGGCGGGGATCAGCAGCAGCAAAATCCCCGGCGTGAGCGGCATTGGGCCGAAAACCGCCGCCCAGCTGTTGCAACAGGCTGGTTCGCTGGAGGCGCTATACCAGCAGTTGGAGCAGATACCGGAGAAATGGCGCCGCAAGCTGGAAGCCCAGCAGGACATGGCTTACCGCAGCCGTCAGGTCGCCACGCTCAGAACCGATCTGGTACTCAATGGCAACCTGCAGCAGCTACGCCTGCCCGCATCGGGTTAAACGGCGTTAACCACCGACACGTACAGGCATCACGCCCGGCAGCGGCAGAAACTCAACGTTCGTCGCGCCGGCCGGGAATCGCACCCCAGATACGCCGTGCATGAACGGTGACTTCTTCACGATCGTGATAGAGGTGTTTGGCATAAATCTCAAAATTGATGCCGTTCTCCTCCATCCGCTGCGCCAGTAAGGCCAGATTCTGGGTCACTTCTTCATAGCGCTTTTTCATCGGCAGCTTAAGGTTGAAGATCACTTCGCGACACCAGCCATTGACCAGCCAGTCAGCCATACGGCTGGTGACTTTGGCCGGTTTTTCCACCATATCGCACACCAGCCAGTAGATATTGTTACGCGGCGGCTCAAAGCGGAAACCGTCCGCCTGATGGTGGATCACCTGCCCGGTATCCATCAGGCTCGGCGCCATCATGCCGTTATCGACGGCGTGAACCATCATACTGCGTTTCACCAGTTGATAGGTCCAGCCGCCGGGGCAAGCGCCCAGATCCACCGCAAACATACCGCTGGAGAGGCGTTCGTCCCATTCGTCCGCCGGCACGAACACATGAAATGCTTCTTCCAGCTTCAGCGTCGAGCGGCTTGGGGCGTCCGCAGGGAACTTCAGCCGCGGAATCCCCATATAGAACGGTGAATTGTTATTGCTGTAGGAATAACCGACATAGCAGCAACCGGGAGCGATGAACAACACATGAATAACCGGACGGCTGGCTTTCTCCTGTGCCAGCAGGATGCGGTTTTCCCGCAGCGCAGCGCGCAGCGGCACCGTGAACTTGCGGCAGAACTTCATCAGTTCCTTGCTTTCGTTGGTATCCGGCACTTCAACCCGCAGCTCTCCGGCGCGCTCCAGCGCCCCGGTCAGCATCCCGACGATCGGCGTGATGCGATCCTCCGGCGGCAGATCGCGCAACAATTCGCCGCATACCATCATCTGACGCGCAAATATCAGTTCCTGGAACGGTAATTCCTTAATCAGCCGATCGGCGTCTTCGTGCTGGTAGCACTCAAACATCACATACCCGCTGTTATCCTTTACCCGTACAAAGCCATAGACGTTATAACGCGCCGCCTTGTCGGTAATTTCCGCCGCGCACTCTTTCTCAAACCCAGGGCGGCAGTACAAAATCACTTTATTCATGCTACTCAGCCTTTTTCTTTAAGCGTAAGGCTCCAATTAACAGTAACAGCCAGCCCGTCAGGAAGCACGCGCCCCCCACCGGAGTGACAAATACCCATAGTTTGAGGTGCGACAACGCCAGACAGTACAGGCTGCCGCTAAACAGCAGCGTACCCAGCGCCAGAAACGCCGCACTCCAGTAAAACCAAACATTCGCCCGTTGATGCATCGCCGCCGACAGCGCCAGAATCGCCAGCGTGTGAAACGCCTGATACTGGAGCCCGGTGTGCAGCCAGGACATTTCCGCTTCGCCCAGCGATTTACTCAACACATGCGTGCCGAACGCCCCCAACGCCACATATACAAACCCGCTGATAGCGGCGAATATCAGCATGAAACGGCTGTTCATCGTTTGATCTATTCCATATATCAAGAAAAAGAGGCTGAACCCGGCGGATTCAGCGCGCACTGTTGTCGTAGCGGAAGCGGAACTTTTCCTGTTCGCTGGCCGCACGAGCCAGAATCCATTGGCGAAAGGCGGCTATTTTACCCAGTTCCGCCTGACTGTCATGACAAACCAGATAAAACGCGTTTTTGCTGACCAGCACATCATTGAACGGACACACCAGTCTGCCCGCTTCAATTTCCGTCTGCGCCATCACATTGTTGGCCAGCGCGACCCCCTGGCCGTGAATCGCCGCCTGCAACACCATCGCGCTATGACTGAAAATCGGCCCTTGTTGCACATTAATCTGAGTTATCCCCAACTGGCGGGTATAGGCCATCCAGTCACGCCGCGAGGCGTCATGCAACAGCGTATGCCATATCAGGTCCCCCGGCGTTTTCAGCGGGTGCTCCCCGGCCAATAATTGCGGCGCGCAAACCGGCAACAGATACTCCGCGTACAGCTTTTCCACCCGTAATCCCGGCCAGTTGCCGCGTCCGTAGAAGATCGCCACGTCCACATCATCCGACAGTCGTTCCTCTTCCCGGTCCACCGCCTGAATTCGCACATCAATGCCCGGATATTCCGTGTTGAAACTCGACAGACGCGGCACCAGCCAGTGAATGGCGAAGCTAGGCAGCAGACTCACCGTCAGCGCGCCTTTGGCGCTACGAGCCTGCAGCTTGCGGGTCGCTTCATTAAGGGCGGAAAAGATTTCCTTGATGTCCAGAAAGTAGCTCTGCCCTTCTTCCGTCAGCAACAGCGACCGGTTACGGCGGCGGAACAGTTTCAGGCCGAGAAAATCTTCCAGCGATTTGATCTGATGGCTGACGGCAGCCTGGGTAACGAATAACTCTTCGGCCGCGCGGGTAAAACTGAGGTGGCGGGCAGCAGCGTCAAAGACGCGCAAAGCATTGAGAGGCGGCAATCGTTTCGACATAAACCGGATTCTTCGTATGCGGCTTACCCCGGTAAACACTACCGCGATTTGCCATTAGTTTTTGTAATCCGAGGCATTATAAATTGTCCGTTGAGGATGCACCAGCAAATACCTATAGTAGCGCCACTTCCCTGAGCCGGAACGAAAAGTGCGTAAGGTTGACCGATGTGCTTTTGGCTTGTGGTTGTGATGTTGTGTTTGCTATTTGTTTACTGTCTGCATTTCAGACGTGGTAGCGATGCTACCTTTTCATTTCCTGTACATTTACCCTGTCTGTCTAAGTGATTTTTGCATAGCACCGCGTTTTGCGGTGCTTTTTTTTGCCCATATTGCATTCACCAGAAAATATCGATCACTTCGCTTCCGTCATCGATCTCAGCGCATCACGATTAATCTGTTGATGATGACCATAGGCATCGGTGTAACTGATGAGGCCGGTCTCTTCATCCACCTTCGGCTTGCCATCGGCAATGATGGTCCGTCCGTCGGAGGTTTCCAGCACATAATGGCTGGAGCAGGCTGACAGCGATAATGCCAGGCCCAGAGCGACAAGAATTACAATTTTATTCTTCATACTTAACTCCTGGTATTTTTTAATGCCTCCATAAAGGCATTAGTCATTATTAAACTCCGAATCAAGCAAGGTTAAGGGTAGCAAGCTGAACGAGGTTTTCGTTCAGGATCGTCCTAAACTTGTTTCAGCCGCAAAAATGGGACAGGATCTGTCGCTCAACAGAGGATCGACATGAAACCGTTCAACGCCCCGTATTTTCGCCAGCAATTTCCCGCGCTTCGCCAGCCCGGCGTCTATCTTGACAGCGCAGCCACGGCGCTGAAGCCCGACGCGGTTATCGCCGCGGTTCAGCACCACTACGCCAGTGAAACGGGGAATGTTCATCGCAGCCAGCACCGCGCCGCCCGGCAGTTGTCGGAAGCGTTTGAGCAGGCGCGCGAAAAAGTAGCGGATTTCATTGGCGCAGCGCAGGCAAGCGGCATCGTCTGGACCAAAGGCACGACGGAAGCGATCAATCTGGTGGCGCAATGTTATGCCCGTCCGCGGTTACAACCCGGCGATGAGATCCTGGTTAGCGAAGCCGAGCACCATGCCAATCTGATCCCGTGGCTGATGGTGGCGCAGCAGACGGGAGCGCGGGTGGTAAAGCTGCCGATTGGCGCGGATAGTCTGCCCGATCTTCAGCTGTTGCCCTCATTGATCAACGCCCGGACCCGCCTGCTGGCTATCGGGCAGATGTCGAATGTGACCGGCGGCATGCCGGACCTGAAACGAGCGATTACGCTGGCGCATCAGGCCGGCGCGGTGGTGATGGTCGACGGCGCACAGGGCATTGCGCACACGACGACCGACGTGACGGCGCTGGATATCGACTTTTACGCGTTCTCCGGCCATAAACTGTATGGTCCTACCGGCATCGGCGTGCTGTACGGCAAACCGGCCCTGCTGGAAACCATGCCGCCCTGGCAGGGCGGCGGAAAAATGATGACGGCAGTGTCGTTTGACGGTTTCACGCCGCAAGCCATTCCCCAGCGCTTCGAAGCCGGTACGCCGCACATTGCCGGGGTGATCGGCCTGGCTGCCGCCATTGACTGGTGGCAGCAACAGGACCGCCCGGCGGCGGATCGGCATAGCGTCGCGCTGGCGAGCGATGCGGAACAGCAGTTGAGCGCGTTACCCGGTTTTCGCAGCTTCCGCGCTTCCGGTTCCAGCCTGTTGTCGTTCACTATCGAAGGCGTACACCACCACGATCTGGTGACCCTGCTGGCAGAGGACGGCATCGCTCTGAGAGCCGGACACCATTGCGCTCAGCCGCTGATGGCGGCGCTGGGCGTGCCCGGCACGCTGCGGGCCTCATTTGCGCCCTATAACCAACAGCAGGACGTGGACCATCTGGTCCAGACTACCCAAAAAGCGCTTGAATTACTGATGGATTGATTGATGATGACCGATTCTACACGCCATCCGTTTGGCACTGAAATTGATGAAGCGGCGCTGACGGCGCGTTTTGACGCCTGTCGCTCCTGGGAAGAACGCTACCGTCAGTTGATCCTGCTGAGCAAATCCTTGCCGTCGCTGCCGGACGCACGTCGTCAGGAACATATCGAACTGTCCGGTTGTGAAAACCGCGTCTGGCTGGGATATCAACGGCGGGCGGACGGCGCCTTGCATTTTTACGGCGACAGCGACGGCCGCATCGTACGTGGGCTGCTGGCAATCCTATTGACGGCGGTGGAAGGCAAAACCGCGCAAATGCTGCAACAGCAAGACCCGCTGGCTTTGTTTGACCGGCTGGGACTGCGCGCCGAACTCAGCGCATCACGCGCCGGCGGGCTGGCCGCGCTGGCCAGCCGCATCCACGACATCGCCCGTCACGAATCCTGATTCAACGCGACGGCCTGCGCCTGCCGGGCATCGCGTGCCATCATTTTTTTCAACGCATGGGAAACCGCCACAAAGCCAAAAGTGGCGGTCACCATAGTCGCCGCGCCGAAGCCTGAGGCGCAATCCATACGTTTCACGCCGTCAGCGGTGCTGCGAGACGCGCAAACCGAACCATCCGGTTGTGGGTACATCAGCGGCTCGCTGGAAAACACGCAGTCGATGCCGAGCTTGCCCTTGCTGTTTTTAACGATATTAAAATCGTGCTTCAACCGCTCGCGTAACTTGGCCGCCAGCGGATCCTGAATGGTTTTCGCCAGATCGGCGACCTCAATACGGGTCGGGTCAATCTGCCCTCCCGCTCCTCCCGTGGTCACCACCGGCACTTTATTGCGGCGACACCAGGCCAGCAGCGCGGCTTTGGGGCGCACGCTATCGATAGCGTCAATCACATAGCTGAAATTGTTGTCCAGCAGTTCCGCCACATTATCGGCGCTGATGAAATCATCGACGCAGGTCACCCGGCATTCCGGGTTAATCGCCAGAATTCGCTCCGCCATCACCTCGGTTTTCAACTGCCCGGTGTGCTGACGCAGGGCATGAATCTGCCGGTTGGTGTTGCTGACGCACACATCATCCATGTCAATCAGGGTAATCGCGCCGATACCGGTGCGCGCCAGCGCTTCCGCCGCCCAGGACCCTACCCCGCCAATGCCGATCACGCACACATGCGCGCCGGCAAACAGCGACAACGCCCGCTGACCGTACAAACGCGCCGTACCGCCAAAGCGTTGCAGATAACTCTCGGATAATTGCGTACTCATCGCCCACCTTCACTCAATCACAAACGGCAGCGATGATACCCCAGTCAGGACCATTTGCGCAGCGGATAACGGCAATCTATTCCACACGCTGCGTTTCTCCACAGCCGGCACTTGCACCCTGCCGTCATTATTTACCGTTTTGACAGGTGACGACTTTAGGTGAGCTGTGGCACTTTAACTGATGACGCTCATTAGGCGGCGCTCCGCCGGAGGAAACCATGCATCCTGAACTGATCCCCGCCACCGAATCGGATATCGATTTCCTGCTGCAACTGCGCAGGTTGACTATGGGGAAATATCTGGCGGACATCGGCGCATCGACAGACAACGACAGCCTGATGCGGCGCGTTCGCTACGAGTTTGAACACGCCCATATCGTGCGGGTGGAGGGGCAGCCCGCCGGGTTGTTCAAATATCGCTTCATGCCGCAGGAACAGCACTGGTATCTGATTCAGATTCAGATCCACCCGGATTTTCAGAACCGCGGTCTCGGCAAGCTATTGATTGAAAACCTGCTTGCACAGGCATCGGTTCAGGGGCAACCGGTGGTGTTGAGCGTGCTGAAAAATAATCCGGCGCGCCATCTTTACCACCGGCTGGGATTTCGGGTCACCGACCAAAACGACCGGGAATTCATCATGACCTGCCGCCCTCAGCCGCAATAAAAAAACAGACAAGGAGCCCCTGCATGAACATCGCCATATTGGATGACTATCAGGATATCGTCAGACAGCTGAACTGCTTTTCACTGCTGAACGGCCATCAGGTACGGATTCTGAATCAGACCTATACCGATACCGCCCAACTGGCAGCACAGTTGCAAGATGCTCAAGCGCTGGTGCTGATTCGTGAACGTACCCGTATTACTGATGAATTGCTGGCTCAACTGCCGAACCTGAAGTTAATCAGCCAGACCGGCAAGGTGAGCCAGCACCTCAGCGTTGACGCCTGTACCCGGCATGGCGTCGCGGTGGCCGAAGGCACCGGCTCGCCGGTGGCGCCCGCCGAATTGTGCTGGAGTTTGATCATGGCGGCTTCGCGCCATCTGCCTTGTTACCGCGACCAGTTAGCTCAGGGTCACTGGCAACAGAACGGCTGGTTGGGATTGGGAAGAACGCTGCATGGCCTGACGCTCGGCATCTGGGGATACGGCAAAATCGGACAGCGTATCGCCCGGTACGGCGCGGCATTCGGCATGACGGTGTTGGTGTGGGGCAGCGAGACGTCACGTGAACTGGCGCGCCAGCACGGTTTTACCGCCGCCGACAGCAAGGCTGCGTTTTTTGCCGACGCCGACGTGCTGTCGCTGCATCTGCGTTTGAACGACGCCACCCGTCATAGCGTAACGCAGCCGGACCTGGCATTGATGAAACCGGATTCGTTGTTCGTCAACATCAGCCGCGCCGAACTGGTGGAGCCGGGCGCGCTATGGCGCGAGCTGTCCGCCCATCCCGGCAAACAGGCCGCGCTGGATGTCTTCGACCACGAACCCGCAACGCCGGCAAACGAACCGCTGCTGACGCTGCCTAATGTGCTGGCCACGCCGCATATCGGCTATGTCGAGCGCAACAGCTACGAGCTTTATTTTAAAACCGCGTTCGAGAACGTGGCGGCATTTGCCGCCGGGCGCCCGGCCAATCTGGTCAACGGCCGGGCGCTTTTTACCCCCAGCCGAAACGCCGCAACAGGAGCCGATTGATGCAACCTCCCGCGATCACGCTGCGTAAAGCCCGCCGAAACGATGCGCAAACGGCGTTTGACCTGCGTAACCGCGCCATCCTGCACGGCTGCCGCCATGACTATGCGCCAGAGCAACTGCAGCGCTGGACCAGCGGCACCCTCAGCGAGGCTTTCGAGAACACCGTCACCCACCATTTTCACCTGGCGGAGAGAGCCGGCCGGATCGTAGCAACGGGTATGATCAACCTCCACACCGGCATGATCGACGCGGTGTTTGTCGACCCGGAGGCGATGGGGCAAGGGGTGGGCAAACGGATGATGCAACATCTCGAAACGCAGGCTCGCGCGGCAGGTCTGGCGGAAATTCGGCTCGACGCCAGCCTGAACGCCGCACCGTTTTACCGCTCGCTGGGCTTTTCAGGCGATGAAGTCAGCCTCTACCACTCGCCACGGGGCTTCTCGCTGGCCTGTATCCCGATGGTCAAAGTTATCGACTGACAATATCTCGACAAGCGATAGGCTGTTATTCCGGTTCCCAGCACGAGAAAAAAATGAGCGATATCATTATCAGACGTACCGAAGCACGCGATGCCGCCGCCGTAGCCAGCATTTATGAAGGGGAACATGCCTACTCAGGCACACTGCAACTACCTTATCCGTCACTGGCTGTGTGGGAATCGCGTTTGAACCACATGCCGGAGAATGTTTATAGCCTGGTTGCTGAATGGGAAGGCGAACTGGTGGGCAATCTGGGATTTGAAATATTCAGCAACCCGCGCCGCCGCCATGCCGGAACCTTTGGCATGGGCGTCAAGGATACGCATCAGCATCGGGGAGTTGGCAGCGCCCTGTTGTCAGCCTTGACCGACCTGACGGACAACTGGCTTAACATCCACCGTATTGAGCTAACCGTTTACACCGATAACGACGCCGCACTGGCGCTATACAGAAAATTCGGCTTTGTCGTCGAAGGCGAGTCCAAAGATTACGCCTTCCGTCATGGCCGTTTCACGGATGTCTTTCACATGGCGAGAATACGCCCGACAAATACAACCAACCGGTAGACCAGCGGAAGAAGAATGTCCCGCCGCGATACAGCAATAGTACGGCGGGACGAAAATCATTAGTTGGAACTACTGACCAGTCCACCAGCCCCGTTGCTGTTGCCTGCGCTGAGCAACGGCATAGCAGAAGAAGACTGCGCGTTTCTCAATACCCACACCCGACCGTAATGATTGTAGAACCCGGCGGCGTGTCCGGCATCCGTCCCAATACCCTGATAAATATCGAAATGCTGCCCTTTTATCGCACCGCCGACATCCAGCGCGACCATTAAACGCATCTCATATTTGCCGGTAAATTTGCCCTGATTATCCAGCAGCGGCACTTCCGCCAGCAACGTGGTGCCGGCCGGGATCAGCGAGCGATCAGACGCCACAGACGCTTTAGCTACCAACGGCACCGCGCTGGCGCCCTTCACCGGCATCGACGCCATCGGTTTAAAGAACACGAAAGAGGGGTTCTGCACCAGTAATTCCCGGACTTCCGCTTCGGTATGCCGGTCGGCCCACTGTCGGATGGCCTGCATCGACATCTCTTCTCTGGGCACCTCGCCGCGATCAATCAACACTTTGCCGATACTGCGGTAAGCATGACCGTTTTTGCCGGCATAACCGAAAAAGGTCAACGGGCTGCCATCGCCGAAATCCACATAACCGCTGCCCTGCACTTCCATCATGAAGTTGTCCATCAGCGAATTAGTCCAGGCGATAGCCAGTTCGTTGCTCAGCGCGCCGGAATAAATGGCGGAGCGATCCGGCAGACGGCCGTTCTTGCGTACGCGAGGCATGGCGTACAGTGGGAAACGGAACTCGCCCTGACGGTAGTGGCGCGCCTGCACCACCGGGGTGTAGTAGCCGGTAAACTGCACGTTGCCAAAGCTGTCGACGCCTTCCATCTGCCAGGCGCCGAGGCCGAACTGCGTCAGTTGACGGGTATCGCCGCCAGCCTGAATCCAGTTCTGGATGGCCTGAAAAATATCGCTGTTGCGGGAGTAGAGTCCGGGAGAGGATGCCTGAATCTGGCTGATCTGTTGGGAAAAATCGACCGTGTTTACCGGCTTGCCGTTAGCGTTCGGCGCGTTGACCCATTCCAGCGGCTGATCGAGACGGCCATCTTTATATTGCTGACCACGATCGCTGGGTCGGGTCTGACAACCGGCCAGTATGGCGATGACGACCCCGGTCAACACGTACTTCCCCCACCATCCTTTCATTTCCGTGCTCTCTTCTTGCTTGAGTGTGAAACCACGCAGAACGATAACAAACAGGCGGTGAGAATAAAACGCATCGCATCAAAACGACACTCAGCAGTCTAAAAAATCAACGCAATGCCGACATTTCCACCATCCGTCGGCAAAAGCGTAAACTATTTGCAAAAAGAGGTTGCATCGAAGCGAACGCGGAGTATAGTGCGCATCCACGGACGCGGGGTGGAGCAGCCTGGTAGCTCGTCGGGCTCATAACCCGAAGGTCGTCGGTTCAAATCCGGCCCCCGCAACCAATTGATGTACCAGCATCATATCAGAAGAAAGAAGACGGACGCGGGGTGGAGCAGCCTGGTAGCTCGTCGGGCTCATAACCCGAAGGTCGTCGGTTCAAATCCGGCCCCCGCAACCAATAAATAGACACCCGAACGGGTGTTTTTTTATGCCTGCAATTCAGGCATTTCTTTCCGG